>OIFG01000010.1_pt1 | contig 309233 bp, 274 predicted proteins | sample 1582031 | NCBI WGS metagenome assembly OIFG01 (sample SAMN07501051, study PRJEB24779) | human gut metagenome | isolation source: stool | host: human infant | place: USA: Pittsburgh, PA | reverse complement strand
TGCCGAACTCAGAAGTGAAACGCCGTAGCGCCGATGGTAGTGTGGGGTCTCCCCATGCGAGAGTAGGGAACTGCCAGACATCAAATAAGTGAAAAGGCCATCCGTAAGGATGGCCTTTTTGCGTTATGCGTTCCGTAAAACGCGTGGAAAGCGCGCATACCGTAAGCCCGGTAAGCGTAGCGCCACCGGGCAGTGCAAACGATCAGTGAATAACCTGTGACAAGAACGCGCGTGTACGTTCCGATTTAGGGTGAGAGAAGAATTCTTCCGGTGGCGCTTGCTCGACGATCTCCCCGCGATCCATAAAGATGACCCGATCTGCTACGGTTCTGGCAAAACCCATTTCATGCGTCACGCACAGCATCGTCATTCCTGATTCAGCCAGCCCTATCATGGTATCCAGCACTTCTTTCACCATCTCAGGATCCAGGGCGGAGGTAGGTTCATCAAACAGCATAATTTTCGGTTTCATACACAGAGAGCGGGCGATGGCCACGCGCTGCTGCTGTCCTCCCGAGATCTGCCCTGGAAATTTATGTGCGTGTTCTGCGATGCGCACGCGTTCCAGATAGTGCATGGCCAGCGCCTCCGCTTCCTTTTTTGGCATTTTGCGTACCCAGATGGGGGCCAGGGTGCAATTTTGCAGAACGGTCAGGTGGGGGAACAGATTAAAATGCTGGAATACCATACCCACTTCCTGGCGAACACGCTCCACATTACGGATGTCGTCGTTCAGCTCAATACCATCAACAACAATCCGTCCCTGCTGATGCTCTTCCAGATGGTTAATGCAACGGATGGTAGTTGATTTACCCGAGCCTGAAGGGCCGCAAAGGACAATACGTTCCCCTTGTTTTACCTTCAGGTTAATGTCTTTCAGAACGTGAAATTGCCCGTACCACTTATTAACATTATCCAGCGTAATCATCGCGTCAGCGGGGGTCATAGTTATCTGGCTCATAGGTTCCTCAGTGCGGTGTACGCCCGGTGTTAAAGCGCTTTTCCAGATGCTGGCTGTAGCGCGACATGCTAAAACAGAAAATCCAGTAGATAAGCGCAGCAAAAACATAACCTTCTGTCGACATGCCCAGCCACGCTGGGTCGACAGTGGCCTGCTGCACGCTACTGAAGAGATCGAATAAACCAATGATGATCACCAGACTGGTATCTTTGAACAGCGCAATAATGGTGTTCACCAGACCCGGTATCACCAGTTTCAGCGCCTGCGGCAGGATCACTAATCCCTGCGTTTTCCAGTATCCCAGCGCCAGCGATTCGGCGGCTTCGTACTGGCCCTTTGGCAGGGCCTGTAACCCGCCGCGCACGACCTCAGCTACATAGGCAGACTGAAACAAAATGACGCCAACCAGGGCGCGGATCAGTTTGTCGATGGTGGTGCCCTCTGCCATAAATAGCGGCAGCATTACCGACGACATAAACAGCACGGTGATCAGCGGTACTCCACGCCAGAACTCAATGAAAATCACCGACAGGATGCGCACGACCGGCATGGTTGAACGGCGTCCCAGCGCCAGCAAAATACCTAATGGTAATGCGCCAGCTATCCCCACCGAGGCGATAATCAGCGTCAGCGTCAGGCCACCCCACTGGCGGGTTTCGACGCGCTCCAGCCCCAGCACACCGCCAAAGAGTAACAACCAGACGATGAGGGGATAGATCACAGCCCAACAGGCGATGTACCGTCCCCGCTGCGGTAATCCTTTCCAGAACATGGGCAAGATAGAAAGCAGCCCCACTAGCAGGGCAAGATTGATGCGCCAGCGCTGGTCGTGCGGGTAAAGCCCATACATGAACTGGCCGAAACGCTGATGAATGAAGACCCAGCAGGCTCCCTCTTTCGTACAATCGGCGCGCGTGGTGCCGACCCAGTTAGCCTGCAAAAACGCCCAATTGAGCAGGGGCGGGATCAGCTCCCACATCAGCCAGAAACAGAGCAGGGTGAGTAAGCTATTACTCCAGCTAGAGAACAGGTTTTTACGTACCCAGATAATAATGCGTCCATTGCCGGTCGTGGCCGGACGCACAGGGTGAGACAAGACGGCTTTTGTCATCATGATTCCTTAGCGTTCAACCAGCGCGATGCGACGGTTATAGATATTCATTAACAGGGAAATGGTCAGGCTGATAATCAGGTAAACCGACATCGTGATGGCGATCGTTTCGATAGCCTGGCCCGTCTGGTTAAGAACGGTGCCGGCAAACAGAGAAACCATATCGGGATAGCCAATCGCGGCTGCAAGGGACGAGTTTTTCACAATGTTCAGATACTGGCTGGTCAGCGGTGGGATGATAACCCGCATGGCCTGGGGAATGATGACCTGACGTAGCGTGACCGGGTTTGGCAGGCCAAGCGAGCGAGCGGCTTCATGCTGGCCGTGAGGAACGGCCTGAATGCCGGCACGAATAATTTCTGCGATAAAGGCTGAGGTATAGATCGAAAGTGCCAGCGTCAGAGCAGCCAGCTCAGGAATTAATACCATACCGCCGCGGAAATTAAACCCCCGCAACTGCGGCACATCCCAGTGCATCGCCGGACCAAAAATGACGTGCGCCAGACCCGACAGGATCACCAGCAAGATCAGCGTTACCGGCCAGGTGCGCCGTAACTGTCCGGTTTTGATCTGATGCATTCGGTTGTAGCGGAACAGCGCGACGGAGACGATCACCACGCACGCCAGAGCCGCCAGCAGCGCCAGCATTCCTTCGGCAATCTGCGGAGACGGGATATACAACCCGCGATTGCTTAAAAAGGCCAGATCGAAGGCATCCACTGCCTGGCGAGGTCCGGGCAGGTTACGCAAAACGGCGAAATACCAGAAGAAGATCTGGAGCAGCGGCGGGATATTACGGAACGTCTCAATATAAAACGTGGAAAGCTTACGCAGCAGCCAGTTATCAGACAGACGTGCAAGGCCCAGGAAAAAGCCCAGCAGAGAAGCAAAAACAATGCATAACCCGGAGACCAGCAGGGTATTCATCAGGCCGACCAGGAATACGCGACCGTAGGTATCTCCTTCGGTGTAATCTATTAAGTGCTGAACGATGCCAAATCCCGCACTACGGTCAAGGAAGGCAAAGCCCGAAGTAATGCCGCGTGTACTCAGGTTGGTAACGGTGTTATGGAACAAGTAGATCGCGACGGCCAGGACAGCGAGAACAGCGAGTATCTGGAAAAGCCAGGCGCGAACCGCAGGATTGGAAAAGGAGAAGGCTCCTTTCAGGGCTAAGCGGCGATGGGACATAAAAAACCTCGGGTAACCATGACTCTGGACTGGGCACCGCAACGGCAGTGCCCGTTACAGCATGCTGCTTAGCGTACTGGCGGCGCGTACTGGATGCCGCCATTGTTCCAGAGATTATTCTGCCCACGGCTGATCTTCAGCGCGCTTTCAGAGCCAACGTTACGCTCGAAAATTTCAGCGTAGTTACCCACCTTTTTAATGATGTTGTATGCCCATTTGTTATCCAGCTTCAGATCCTTGCCGTAATCGCCCTCTTTACCCAGCAGGTGGGCCATATCCGGTGTGGTTGGATTAGCGGCTTTCTCATCGACGTTCTTCGAGTTGACGCCCATCTCTTCTGCATTAAGCATGGCGAACAGCGTCCAGCGAACAACAGAGTTCCATTCATCATCGCCACGACGCACGACCGGGCCAAGCGGCTCTTTAGAGATCACTTCCGGCAGGACGATCCATTCCGCCGGGTTGCTCAGCTTGATCCGCAGCGCGTAAAGTTGGGACTGGTCGGATGCCAGGGTGTCGCAGCGTCCCGATTCCAGTGCTTTGGCAGATTCGTCAGAGCGGTCGAAAGTCACTGGCGTATATTTCATGTTATTGGCTTTAAAATAATCCGCGACGTTCAGTTCAGTATCAGTACCCGCCTGAATACAGACTGTGGCGCCATCAAGCTCTTTAGCGCTCTTCAGGCCTGCTTTATTGTGCGTCAGGAAACCAATGCCGTCGTAATAGGTCACGCCGGTAAAGGACATGCCCATACCGGTATCACGTGAGGAGGTCCAGGTGGTATTGCGTGACAGCATATCCACTTCACCAGATTGCAGGGCGGTAAAACGCTCTTTCGCCGTCAGCGGGGTATATTTCACTTTAGTGTCGTCGCCGAATACAGCGGCAGCAACGCCACGGCACACATCGACATCAATACCGGAGAATTTACCGTTGGCATCTGCATAGGAGAACCCTGGCAAACCGTCGCTGATCCCACATTGCACGAATCCTTTCTGCTTAACGGCATCCAGCGTAGCACCCGCCTGGGCCTGGCCGGAGATCGCAAAAAGCACACCTGCAGCGGCGAGGCTGGCCATCATCATCTTTTTCATAATGCATCCTGTGTGTCGAAAATTATCGTTATAGTGAAGCGTTTATAAACGCTTAAACCTGTCTGTGGCTGTGGCCGACGTTAATAAAGCAAACGCGATGCCAGTTTTTGCAATTGACGTAATAAACGATTACGCAACGCGTAAAGCAGAGTGTAGACAGAGATAATTAAATCGAGCGCCCTGAAATGGTGCGAAATTACAACCTGCGCCACAAATCAGAGCAAAAGTTGATTCAGAAACGCAGGAGTGAAAGGATAAATTATGGCGTGAATATTGGAGGCTAACAGGATGTGAATAACATCACGTCGGCAAACTGAAATAAAAATAAAACGGCAAAAAGATGTGAGCAGCGGCAGGATTATTTATTAACCTAAATCGGGAAAGCAAAAGCGCGAACGAATTCGCGCTTTATGGATTACTTAGACACGGCAATGATGCCCAGCGTCAGGCCTGCAACGGCTGCTGCGCCACCTGCTATCGCCCCTGCAGTTTCCCAGTTATCCTGCGTGGTACCCTTCATACAGGTATTAGTATGAACCAGTCGGCCCTGATCATCGTATACCGGTACGCACGGAGAGTCATGCGCGCAACCTGCAAGCAGCGCGGTAAGGAGTGCAACCGAAATGAGTCTTTTCATGGTGTTACCTCAAAATGAAATCTAACTTTGCGATATAGTCAGTCGTGTGTTCCGCAAAGCTGATGCTTATATTACCACCGCTTAAAAATCGCCATAAAGGGTGAATAATCTCAAATTATTTGGATTGTAAAAAAGATGGAGAAATCCTTCTTACTGCAAGCCAATAATGGAGGAATTAGGGAGAGGCATTGATTAAGTACGCAAGCTAAAAATCGCAAGCAAACAATTTATTGGGGTGCTAATTAATAAGATAAATAAATGGATAAGACTAATTTTCTGTTTATTATCATCGATAAAGGCGCCGAAGCGCCTTTATCTATTACTGTTCTTGATGACGCGTAAAGCGTCTGCGTACCACGACAAAGAAGACCGGCACAAAAAAGATGGCCAGCAAGGTTGCCGAAAGCATGCCGCCCATTACCCCGGTACCCACGGCGTTTTGCGCACCACTGCCAGCGCCATGGCTGATGACCAGCGGCATCACGCCAAGAATAAACGCCAGGGAGGTCATCAGGATCGGACGCAGGCGCATACGGGATGCCTCCAGCGTGGCTTCAACAATGCCTTTCCCCTCTTTCTCCATCAGATCCTTAGCAAATTCGACAATAAGAATCGCGTTCTTTGCCGACAGGCCGATCGTGGTAAGTAGCCCCACCTGGAAATAGACATCATTGTTCAGCCCGCGCAGGGAGGCAGCTAACAAGGCACCGACTACCCCCAACGGCACCACCAGCATCACCGAGAACGGAATCGACCAGCTTTCATACAGCGCTGCCAGACAGAGGAACACCACCACCAGCGAGATGGCGTACAGGGCAGGTGCCTGGTTGCCTGACAGCCGTTCCTGGTAGGACATGCCGGTCCAGTCAAAACCAATACCCGTAGGCAGTTTCGCCGCCAGTTGCTCCATTAAGGCCATTGCTTCACCGGTACTTTTGCCTGGCGCGGCCTCCCCGAGGATCTCCATTGAAGGAGTGCCGTTATAGCGTTCGAGACGCGGTGACCCGTAGATCCAGTGTGACTCGCTGAACGCCGAAAGCGGCACCATTTCACCGTTAGCGCTGCGCACATAAAGGCGATTGATATCTTCGGGCAGCATCCTGAAAGGCGCATCTGCCTGGACATAGACCTTCTTCACCCGGCCACGGTCTATGTAGTCATTAACGTAGGTGCCCCCCAGGGCGGTGGAGATGGTCTGGTTGATGTCCGACACGCTAACGCCCAGCGCCTGCGCTTTCTCCTGATCGATATCCAGCTTGAACTGCGGGGTATCTTCCAGACCATTAGGCCGCACGCGAACCAGAAGATCGGGATGAGCTTTGATCATGCCCAACAGCTGGTTTCGGGCCTGCGTAAGCTGGTTATGGCCCAGGTTGGCCTGGTCGATAAGCTCAAAATCGAACCCGGTAGCGGTGCCCAGCTCAATAATGGCAGGCAGGTTGAACGGGAACACCAGCCCATCTTTAATCTGGCTGAAAGCCCGGCTTGCCCGGCTGACGATAGCCGCGACGCCGTTGGCGGCGCCAGGGCGTTCCTCCCAGGGCTTAAGGCTGATAAATGCCACCCCGGCATTTTGCCCCTGACCGCTGAAGCTGAAGCCGTTAACGGTAAACACCGACTCCACGTTAGCTTTTTCTTTGGTGAGGTAATAATGCTCAACCTGATCCAGCACCTGCTGGGTACGGGTTTGTGTAGCGCCCGCCGGGAGCTGCACCATGGTCATGAAAACACCCTGGTCTTCTTCCGGCAGGAACGAGGTCGGCAGGCGCAGGAACAGCACCGCCATACCGCCGACAATAAGGACATAGACCACCAGATAGCGGCCGGTCTTGCGCAGAATATGGTTGACGCTATTGCTGTAGTGCGCCACGCTCCTGTCGAACAGCGCATTGAACCAGCCGAAGAATCCGCCTTTAGGCTCATGATGCTCGCCGGGTGATTTGAGCAGAGTGGCGCACAGCGCAGGAGTCAGGATCAGCGCCACCAGTACGGAAAGCGCCATAGCTGAGACAATCGTCAGGGAGAACTGGCGATAAATCGCCCCGGTGGAACCGCCGAAAAAGGCCATCGGGATAAATACTGCCGACAGCACCATGGCAATGCCGACCAGCGCCCCCTGGATCTGCGACATCGATTTTTGTGTTGCCTCTTTTGGCGGTAGCTTTTCCTCTACCATCACGCGCTCGACGTTCTCTACCACCACGATGGCGTCATCCACCAGTAAGCCTATCGCCAGCACCATACCAAACATGGTCAGGGTATTGATGGAGAAGCCAAACGCCGCCAGAACCGCAAAAGTACCCAGCAACACCACCGGCACGGCAATGGTCGGGATCAGCGTGGCGCGCAGGTTTTGCAGGAACAGATACATCACGAGGAAGACGAGGATGATGGCTTCAAACAGCGTCTTCACCACTTCATGGATGGAGATCTTCACAAACGGCGTGGTGTCGTAGGGATAGACCACCTTCAGGCCCTGCGGGAAGAAGGTTTGCAGCTGCGCCAGTTTGCTTTTAATCGCTGCGGCAGTATCCAGCGCGTTGGCACCGGTGGCAAGTTTGATCCCCAGCCCGGTCGCCGCCTGGCCGTTGATTTTGGTCACCATGTTGTAGTTTTCACCGCCAGGCGCAATGCGGGCGACATCTTTCAGATGGACCATTGATCCGTCCTGATTGACCTTCAGGGTAATGTTGCCAAACTCTTCGACGGTTTTCAGGCGCGTCTGGGCGATGATCGAGGCATTGAGCTGCTGGCCCGGCACCGACGGTGTGCCGCCCAACTGACCTGCGGCAATCTGGTTATTCTGGGTTTTGAGTTGATTGATGACGTCAAGCGGCGTCAGCTGATAGGCATTCAGCTTATTCGCGTCCAGCCAGATACGCATCGCATACTGGGCACCAAAGAGTTGTACATCACCCACCCCGGAGGTGCGGCTAATGGCATCCTTGACGTTAGAGGCAACATAGTCAGAGATATCGTCCTGGCTAAGGTTTTTATTGTCTGAGACAAAGCCAGCCACCAGCAGGAAGCTACTGCTCGACTTCTCCACGCCGATTCCCTGCTGCTGCACTTCCTGCGGCAGCAGAGGCATCGCCAGCTGTAATTTGTTCTGCACCTGCACCTGCGCAATATCCGGGTCGGTGCCTGACTGGAAGGTCAGGGTGATGGTCACGCTGCCCGACGAATCGCTGGTGGAGGACATATACATCAGGTTATCGATGCCGTTCATGTTCTGTTCGATAACCTGAGTCACCGTATCCTGTACCGTCTGGGCATCGGCACCGGGGTAGGTCGCCGAAATCGCCACGGCAGGAGGGGCAATGGTGGGATACTGGGCGATAGGCAATTTCAGGATCGCCAGCCCGCCCGCAATCATCAAAATAATAGCGAGTACCCACGCAAAAACCGGGCGCTGAATAAAGAAGTTAGCCATGCTCTGTTCCTTACCCCGCTTTTTGCGCAGTGGTATCTGGCGTAGCGACAACCGCGACGCCAGGGCGCACTTTTTGCAGCCCGCTGACAATCACCCGATCGCCTTCCTGCAGGCCCTGGGTGATCAGCCATTGATCGCCAATCGCCTGGGGCGCGACGACGTTTCGCGCTTCGGCCTGATTCTTCGCATTCACCACCATCACGCTGGCCTCTCCGCGCGGGGTACGAGTGACCCCTTGCTGCGGCACCAGGATGGCCTGAGGCTGAGTTCCCTCATCAATGCGCGCCCGAACAAACATGCCGGGTAGCAGAATATGTTGCGGGTTAGGGAAGATCGCCCGCAGGGTAATGGAGCCGGTGCTTTCGTCTACGGTGACATCAGAGAATTGCAACGAACCTTTCAGGGGATAGGGCTGACCATTCTCCATCAGCAACTGTACGCTGCTGGCGTTCTCGCCCGTTTGCAGACGGGATTGCTTAAGCCGCATAAAATCGTTGCTGGATTGCGTCACATCGACATAAATCGGATCGAGTTGCTGTACCGTAGCCAGCGCCGAGGCCTGGCCATTTGATACCAGCGCCCCCTCGGTGACGCTGGATTTGCCGATGCGCCCGCTGATAGGTGACGTCACTTTGGTATAAGCGAGATTAATGCGCGCGGTCTCGACGGCTGCCCGGGCCGCAATCACCGAAGCATCAGCCTGACGAGCGGTGGCAACCGCCTGATCGTACTCCTGCTTGCTGACGTAATGGGTGCCCATCAACGGTAAATAGCGTTTCACGGTCAGGTGGGCAATGTTAGCCGCAGCCTGAGCTTTGGCCAGCTCGCCCGAAGCGCTGTCAAACGCGGCCTGATACGCGGCCGGATCGATCTGATACAGCGATTCCCCCGCTTTTACATCGCTGCCCTCGGTAAAGTTGCGCTTCAGAACGATGCCACTCACCTGAGGGCGAACCTCTGCAACACGATACGCATCGGTGCGGCCCGGCAGTTCGGTGGTGACAACCAGCGGCGCGCTTTTCACGACATGAACCACAACCTGTGGTGAAGGTGGCTGCTGGGCTTGCTCGCTGTGATCATCACAACCCACGAGTAATGCGGCACCGATGATAAAACCGGATAAGGGTAAAAACCTGAAATGAGGCGTCATGGCTATTCCTTCAAAATCATCAATCCGCATTAACCGACAGCGGTTAAGCGTTAAGGAGAGGTAAAGAGAAAACGGCGGGCGCCATAATAAAGAATGGGTGGGTGATTTTTTGATTTATAAGTGCGGAGAAAGAATGGATGAGAGAAAATTAGCGCTGAACATGATTAAACAACGGAATAGCATTTCTGGCCATGCATTCCTGCGCAATAAGGTTTATGTGTGTACATGTATTTAGTGAATAAAATGATGCTCAAATATCATTGAAATTTATAAATTAAGCGTATTGACGTTTTTTGTTCAAAATTATTTTTTGCAGTAATGGATAATACCCGGCCTAATCATTATCCCCATTGTTTGATAAATGTAATTAATCCGTTAAAAGAGTGGCTCCCAATGGCACGCAAAACGAAGGCCGAGGCGCAGAAGACACGCCAGTTGTTGATTGAGGCGGCGATAGAGCAGTTTGCTGCCCGGGGGGTGGCTTATACCACGCTTACGGATATTGCTGATGCCGCCAACCTGACCCGGGGAGCGATTTACTGGCACTTCAGCAGTAAAGCGGAAATTTTTAACGCCATCTGGCAGGAGCAATGCCCACTCCGTGAAATCATTAACGATCAGTTATCCAAAGTGACAGAACGTGATCCATTATTTAATTTACGTGAGCAGTTTGTTACCGCTTTACAATATATTGCCAGGGACCACCGCCAGCGCGCACTATTACAGATCCTTTATCACAAATGCGAATTTGAACAGGGCATGGTTTCAGAATATGAAATTCGCAAGAGGATCGGCTTCAACGATGAAAACGTGCGTCAGATTCTGCAAAATTGCATTGCGGCAGGCAGTATTTCCGCGCAGATCAATATCGACACGACGTTAATTGTTTTTCATGGCTTTTTTTGCGGGCTGATTAAAAACTGGTTAATGAAACCGGAAAGGCTGGACCTGTATCAACAGGCCCCCGCGCTGGTGGATAACATTCTCTCGACCTTACTGGCTGCCCCGGTGCCGGGCCGGTTCTACGACGCCGCCTCATAACGGCATCAGTCCGGTCAGATTTGCTGCGTCAGCAAGGCCTGCGGATCCCGGCTCATGGCGTTGATAGTCTGCGCCGAAACGGGTTTACCCAGCAGAAAACCTTGTAACGTCGTGCATCCGAGTTCGGTCAAAAACGTCTGCTGCTCCTGGGTTTCAACGCCTTCGGCCACCACTTTCAGGTTAAGGGTCTTCGCCAGCGCAATAATGGCTGCAACGATAGTGGCGTCTTCACCCGCGCCGTTGAGATCTTTAACAAACGCCCGATCGATTTTCAGTTCACACGCTGGAAGCTTTTTCAGGTACAGCAGGCTGGAATAGCCGGTACCAAAATCGTCGATGGAGGCCTTTACCCCCGCCTGCGTCAGTTCGGTAAGCACCCGCACGCTCTCATCCGGGTTATTCATGGCCGTCGTTTCAGTCACTTCCAGGATCAGCGTATGGGGCGGAATGCCATGTCGTGCCAGGCTACCCATCACCGTATCAACCAGCTGGGGTTGTTCAAACTGCAGCGTGGAGAGGTTCACTGCTATCGACCACTCGGTATGCCCTTCGAGATGCCATACACGGAGCTGGCGGCAGGCCTCATCGATCACCCAGTTGCCAATAGGAATAATTAGCCCGCTCTTTTCCGCCAGCGGCAGGAACTGGTCAGGGGATAACAACCCCTGGGTAGGGTGCTGCCAGCGCAGCAAGGCTTCAAAGCCGACGATAGGGCCAGCCGGGGCCTGATACTTCGGCTGATAAACCAGATGCAGCTCGTGGCGATCCTGCGCCAGCCACAGATCGTTCATCAGCTGGAGCTGTTTCTGCGCCAGCGTATTCATTGAAGGCTGGAAGAAGTGGTAGCCGTTACGCCCCATATGCTTGGTGTGATACATCGCCGCATCGGCGTTAAACATCAGCTCCCGCTGGTTTTTGCCATCGTGCGGATAGATAGCAATCCCGACGCTGAGGGTAACCACCAGGTCGTAGAGTTCAAAGCTGAAGGGCTGATCGATTACATGCACCAGCGCGCTGGCCAGCGACGCGGCATCGTTCGGGGTATCGATCTCGGCCAGCAGAACAAACTCGTCACCGCCAATACGGGCGAGGGTGTATTGACCTTTCAACGGCTGCACAAGGCGTTCTGTGACGGCAATCAGCAGCTTGTCACCGGCGTCGTGCCCGTAGGCATCGTTAACGGCTTTGAAGCCGTCCAGATCCATAAACAGCAGCGCGAATAACTTTCCTTCGCGATCGGCTTTGTTGATCGCCTGATCGAGACGGTCCTCCAGCAGCACACGGTTTGGCAAGCGTGTCAGCGTGTCGTGCAGCGCCAGCTGCGCCAGTTCACGGTTCGCTTCCGCGAGCGACGAGGCCAGAAGGGCGGTGCGAGCCTGTAGCCTGGCGTCAAACATCGAGACCAGCAGCGTAATACCCAGAATGGAGAGCGCAACGACGCTCACCAGCACCGCCAGCCAGCTGCCGTTTACGCCCTGGTGGTGCATATGGGCCTGAACCGGGAACTGCGCGGCCATCATCCCCGTGTAGTGCATGCCAGCAATAGCAACGCCCATCAGCACGGCGGCGCCTGCACGCATCAGCGCAACCTGGGCCGCGTCGCGGCGTAGACGAAACGTGAGCCACAGGGCGGCCAGCGAGGCGAGCAGGGCGATCACTACCGACAGCGCAACCCAGCGCATATCCCATACGATAGCCGGCTCCACCTGCAATGCAGCCATCCCGGTGTAGTGCATCGCGACAATACCGGTACCCAGAATCACGGCACCGGTGAACAGGCGACGCCTGCGAAAATGATCCCGGCTCACCAGCCAAATGGCGAACAGCGAGGCGCCGATGGCAATAAGCATTGAGAGTGCCGTTGGCAGCAGGCTGTAGTTCAGCCGCAGGGTGACATCCATCGCCAGCATGCCGATAAAATGCATAGACCAGATGCCGATGCCCATGGCGATACCGCCACCCGTCAGCCAGACACGTGCCGCGATGCCCGTACTTCCCACTACCCGGCCTGCCATATTCAGGGCGGTGTAGGATGCAAGAATGGCGACAACAAAAGAGATAACCACAAGAAGTTGGTCGTATTGGCTAACCAGCATGATCTCATCAACTCAAACGCAGGGAGGTATTACGTGATACCGGGTGAGACGGGCTGAGACATTATCATCCAACGGAGATGCCTCAAAGGCTTTTAAGTCCGCACATTTTTCGAGGGAAAGTAAGGGCTTAATCCAGATCTGCGCAGTTAATTAGCTTAAGTGGATTTACGGAGTCCATATTACGGCATTTGTCCGTTTCCGTAGACATCAGCTCAATCCACTGCATTAACAGTGCATCAAAAATGAAAACGCTAATCGCGAAGACGACTAACCACCCATACTTACGGATCATTCGGAGTTTCCGGGTACAAAGGAAAAGAGTGCAGGAAATATACACGAAAAATAGCGGCTGAGAAGTGGGCAGACCGATGTTTACGTTTCGGTTGTTAGCCGCGTGATGAGGGGAGCAAAACGGGGGAAAAGAGGGCATAAAAAAAGGCGCGTCCCCATGCCGGTTTGCGCCTTTTTATACAAGCATTTAGCTAATCGAAATTAGTTCATGCCGTACTTTTTCAATTTCTTACGCAGCGTACCACGGTTGATACCCATCATCAGGGCAGCACGGGTCTGGTTACCACGGGTGTATTGCATCACCATGTCCAACAGGGGCTGTTCAACTTCAGCCAGTACCAGCTCATACAGGTCGTTAACATCCTGACCATTCAGTTGAGCAAAATAGTTCTTCAGTGCCTGTTTAACCGAGTCACGCAGGGGCTTTTGAGTTACTTGATCCTGAGAGTTAACGGTGGAAACGGTCAGTACGTCAGAATTTACGCGTTGTTCGAACATAGTTCTGTCAGCTCTTTATTTCATTACGCAAGATTTTCGAAGTATGCCTCCAACGCCTCCAGCTGTACGCTGGCATCCTCTATGGCGTTGAATGTGCGCCGAAACTGGTCATTTGGAGCGTGTTCCTGGAGATACCAGGATACGTGTTTACGCGCAATTCGGTACCCTTTTGCCTGGCCGTAGTGGTCATGCAATTCCCGAACGTGCGAACAAAGCAAGCGCTTGACCTCTGCCAGTGGCAGCGGGGCAAGCAGCTCCCCAGTGTCCAGATAATGCTGGATTTCCCGAAAGATCCAGGGTCTTCCCTGAGCCGCACGTCCTATCATCAGAGCATCAGCTCCCGTATAGTCGAGCACAGCTCTGGCTTTAAGCGGGTCAGTAATGTCGCCATTCGCGATAACCGGAATGGAAACTTTCTGCTTAACTGCCCGAATGCTGTCGTATTCAGCTTCGCCGTTGAACAAACAGGCGCGAGTGCGTCCATGTATGGTCAGGGCCTGAATGCCACAGTCTTCGGCCAGTTGGGCAATCTCTACGCAGTTACGGTGATCCGGCGACCAACCCGTGCGAATCTTCAACGTAACAGGAACGTCCACTGCGCTGACAACCGCCGTCAGGATTGACTTCACCTGGTCGGGGTATTGCAGAAGGGCTGAACCTGCAAGCTTGCGATTCACTTTTTTGGCCGGGCACCCCATATTGATATCAATAATCTGGGCACCACTTTCCACGTTAATACGCGCGGCGTCTGCCATCTCTTCAGGTACGCTACCGGCAATTTGCACGGTGCGGATACCCGGTTCATCAACGTGCACCATCCGAAGACGGGATTTATCGCTTTCCCAAACCTGCGGGTTAGACGACATCATCTCGGAAACGGTTAAACCTGCTCCCATCTCATAGCACAGCGTCCTGAAGGGCCGGTCGGTAATACCTGCCATAGGTGCTGCGATCAGGCGATTTCTGAGCTGGTGGTTTCCGATGCGCATGAGTTAAGAAATGACCATACTGTGACTGCAAGGCGGCGTATCTTACGCATTTTTTGCACGAGATGAAAGGCCAAACTTTGAACAATCCTCTGTTGTAGATCAAGGAATCGCAACTCTGACTTTTTAGTGCGGATTATTCACTATTTAAATCATTGGGTTAGTGTTGAATGGATATTTTGTGGGCGCTTACAATTTCCCGTAACTTCTCATCATTTCTGGATAAATGAATCAATTCTCCGGGATAATCTGCTGCTATAAGCAGCAGATTATGGTGCATCTTTGCAATCTGCGTCACATTTCAGCACAGGATATCAGAGCAAAAAATGGGCTTATTCAACAACCAGACGGCCATGAAGGGATTGTACCGGGCGGCTGTTATCGTGATGCATGGTGTGGGTGAATTTTTCCAGCTGTGCGGCAGAGACGGTCAGAGGATGCTTGAGCACTACCCACGTTACCCCTTCTGAGCAAGGTGGCGTGGTCAGAGAGCCGCTAAAGCGCCAGTAGGTTTTATCCGTAGGAAGCAATTTGTTCATATCGAGGTTTGGCGTAATCGTGACGTTTTGATCAACCCGATCCGGCATTACGCCCCAAAGTTTATCCAGCTCAGGGTTTGCGGCACCCTGATCAAACATAACAGCAACAACCGTCAGTTCGCCGTCGGCATTTTTGTGGACCAGATGCATTTCCATTGCGTATTTTTTACCGTGCACCGTGTTTTCGCTTGGTGCATGGAAATGGAACTGCTGTAACGTCCAGTTCTGGTTATCAAGCGTGATGCTGTCGCGTGTATCCGCCTTTTCACTTGCCTGGATAGTGTGGCCGTTGTTCGTCAGGGTGACCGGGCCGTCGATATAGTGTGTTTCCAGCGGAGAGAGGTGGGCCTTAACGGTGGTATCGATGTTGACAGGGGACTGATTCATGCCGCTTTTGCATATCTTGTAGGCCTCGTCCAGCTCGCCCCAGTGTTCCGGTGCGCCTTCCGCCTGATAACTCCAGTGTGATGCAAAAGCCGAAGTCGAGATCATACCCAGCGCCAACAGCGCTGCCTTGCCTGAAATGTTTTTCATGATATTTATCCGATAGATTTTTATATTCAAATCATTAATTAACATTATGATTTGTGTGGTTATTTTAACGGACAAATAAGAGGGAAGGGATAAAATTCAGACGAGGAAAGGCGTGGTCAGAGGACCACGCCAAAGGCTTATTTTTTACGGCCAGTGATGCGGCACCACTCTTCTTTCTCGACAACCGGGTCGAGGTCAAAGAGATCGGCATAGGCTTCGCAGACGCTGTCTGCCTGGCTGGCAAGGATACCGGAAAGGCCCAGCAGGCCACCCTCAACCGGTAGTACGCTGATTAATGGCGCCAGCTCGCGTAACGGGCCAGCCAGGATATTCGCGACGACCACATCGGCTTTCATGGCCGCTGGCTGGGCATCCGGCAAATAGAGTTCAAGACGATCGGAAACGCCATTGCGCTCGGCGTTGTCACGGCTGGCCTGAATCGCCTGCGGATCGATGTCGATCCCGATCGCTTTTGCTGCGCCCAACTTCAGGGCGGCGATGGCGAGGATCCCGGATCCGCAACCAAAGTCGATCAGCGTTTTGCCATCCAGATCCAGACCATCCAGCCACTGCAGGCACAGGGAAGTCGTCGGGTGGGTGCCTGTTCCGAATGCCAGGCCCGGATCGAGCATCACGTTAACGGCATTTTCATCCGGCACGTCGCGCCAGCTTGGGCAGATCCACAGACGCTTGCCAAACTGCATCGGATGGAAGTTGTCCATCCACTCGCGTTCCCAGTCTTTGTCTTCCAGCTGTTCGATTTTGTGCGCAAAACCGGCGCCCAGCAGCGGATGATTTTCCAGAATCGCGACCACTTCGGCCATATCAGTTTCGGCATCAAACAGGCCGATGACGTCGGTGTCGCCCCACAGGCGGGTTTCACCCGGCAGCGGTTCAAACACCGGGGTGTCATGCGTGTCCTGGAAGGTGATAGAGACCGCACCGGCCTCCATCAGCGCATCACTCATCTCTTCGGCATTCGCGCCGGTTGTGTTCAGTTTTAATTGGATCCACGGCATGGCAAAACTCTTTATTTATCAGTAGAAATGACGGCAGGTTGCGGGGCGGATTGACCGAAACGGTTTCCCACGACAAACGCCAGTAAACTTAGCAGTAACGAAGGCACAATCGGATGGAAGCCCAGATACTGAATTTTAAACGTGGCGAGAACGGCATACAGCACGCCTCCGACGATCATCGCGCTCAGGGCGCCCGCCGCATTTGCGCGCTCCCAGTACAGGCCCAGCACCAGTGGCCAGAGGAACACCGCTTCCAGACCGCCAAAGGCCAGCAGGTTCAGCCAGATGATCATCTCAGGTGGCTTCCACGCAGCCAGCAGCAGCAATACACCTAACAGCAGAGTAATGACTGCCGACATCCGTTTCAGCAGTCGCTCATTGTTCATCTGCTCAGGGCGCATATTGAGATAGAGATCTTTAATGATGGTAGCGGAACTTTGCAGCAGTTGGGCGTTAATTGTCGACATGATCGCAGCCATTGGCGCGGCAAGGAAGATCCCGGCAGCAAACGGCGGCAGAACTTTTACCATCAGGGTGGGGATCACCAGGTCCGGCACGGTTAAGTCCGGGATCACCGCCCGGCCCAGCGCCCCGGCAAGGTGCATGCCGAGCATCAGGATTGCCACGACGATGGTGCCGATGATAATCCCCCGATGCACCGCCTTGCTGTCCTTATAGGAGATGCAGCGCACGGCCGTATGCGGCAGGCCAATCACCCCGAAGCAGACCAGTACCCAGAAGGAGGTCATAAAGGTGGGGGAGAGGATGTCCTCCGCGCCATGCGGCGAAACCAGCTTCGGATCGATGGTCTGCAGCGTTTCCACTGCATGGGTTAGCCCCCCCGCTGCGTGTACCACGCCCACCAGCAGCACAATGGTGCCAATCAGCATCACCATGCCCTGCATGGTATCGTTGAGCACGCTGGCGCGGAATCCACCAAACGCAGTGTAGAGCGCAATACTGATACCAAAAATCAGCAACCCGGTTTCGTAAGGGATCCCGGCGGCGGTTTCAAGCAGGCGCGCGCCACCGATAAACTGCACGGTCATGGCGCCGATAAAGGCCACCAGCAGGCTCAGGCTGGCCAGCCAGACCAGCAGGCGGCTCTGATAGCGGGCAAACAGCATGTCGTTAAGCGTTACGGCGTTGTAGCGGCGCGCGAGAATCGCAAATTTTTTCCCCAGAATACCCAGCGAGAGCCAGATGGCAGGAAGCTGGATCATCGCCAGCAGCACCCAGCCCAGTCCGTATTTATAGGCCGCACCCGGGCCGCCAATAAAGGAGCTGGCGCTGATATAGGTGGCGGTCAGGGTCATCGCCAGCACAATACCGCCCATCGAGCGGCTGCCGAGGAAATACTCATTCAGAAAAGTGCCCGTTGTCCTTTTGCGCATGGCATAAACGGACAGGCCAAAAACAACAAACAGATACGCGACGAGCGGCAGGATCACTTCAAGCTGCATTATCGTCATCCTCCAGCGGAATATCGCGATAGATAAATTTCACCATCGCCCAACAGAGCAGAATAAACACCAGCGGGAGCAGCAGGCAGGCCATCTCAAACCAGTGCGGCAGACCGGTAATGCCAATGGCAGAATCAGGTATGTAAGCAGTTACTAACCATGCGGCGAGATAGATAAGGGTTAACCACAGCGCCCAGCGCGCTTCTTTGTGGGCCTGAACAAAACGTTTGTCCATTTTTTGTCCCTTGTGGAAAAGAAAGCGGGGATTGTACCTTATGGGGCTTCGCAATCCCCAGAAATAATAAAGGCCGGATTAACCGGCCTTTTGCTGCTTATAAATGCTTATTTTTCATGAAGACCGAGTTTCTTCTCCAGATAGTGGATGTTGGTGCCACCATGCTGGAAGTTCTCGTCGCTCATAATACGCATCTGCAGATCAACGTTGGTTTTGATGCCGTCGATGATCAGCTCCTGCAGGGCGTTCTTCATGCGGGCAATCGCCACGTCACGGGATTCGCCGTAGCAGATCAGCTTGCCGATCATGGAGTCATAGTACGGCGGTACGGTGTAACCGGCGTAGATATGGGACTCCCAGCGCACACCAAAGCCACCCGGCGCGTGGAAACGCGTGATTTTACCCGGGCTTGGCAGGAAGGTGTTCGGGTCTTCGGCGTTGATACGGCATTCCACCGCATGGCCTTTAACCACAACTTCATCCTGCTTGATGGACAGCGGTTGACCCGCTGCGATGCGCAGCTGCTCTTTGATCAGGTCAACACCGGTAATCATCTCGGTCACCGGGTGTTCAACCTGAATACGGGTGTTCATTTCAATGAAGTAGAACTCGCCGTTTTCGAACAGGAACTCAAAAGTACCCGCCCCGCGATAGCCGATATCGACACAGGCTTTCGCGCAACGCTCGCCGATGTAGCGACGCAGTTCCGGGGTGATACCCGGTGCTGGTGCTTCTTCGACCACTTTCTGGTGACGACGCTGCATGGAGCAGTCACGTTCTGCCAGATAGATAGCGTTACCCTGACCGTCAGCCAGCACCTGAATTTCGATGTGGCGTGGGTTTTCCAGGTATTTTTCCATGTACACCATGTCGTTGCTGAAAGCGGCTTTCGCTTCAGCTTTGGTCATGGAGATGGATTGAGCCAGTTCAGTGTCGCTGCGCACAACGCGCATACCGCGACCGCCGCCGCCGCCGGACGCTTTGATGATAACCGGGTAGCCGATGCGTTTCGCATGAGCACGGTTAGCATCCATGTCGTCGGTCAGAGGGCCGTCGGAGCCAGGAACGGTTGGAACACCGGCTTTCTTCATTGCGGTGATTGCAGACACTTTGTCGCCCATCAGGCGGATAGTGTCAGCTTTCGGGCCGATGAAGATAAAGCCAGAACGTTCTACCTGTTCAGCAAAGTTGGCGTTCTCAGAGAGGAAGCCATAACCCGGGTGAATGGCCACCGCGCCAGTGATCTCAGCGGCGCTGATGATAGCCGGGATATTCAGATAGCTTTTTACGGACGGAGCCGGGCCGATACAGACCGTCTCATCCGCCAGTAATACGTGTTTCAGATCGCGGTCCGCGCTTGAGTGCACAGCGACAGTCTTGATGCCCAGCTCTTTACAGGCACGAAGAATACGCAGTGCGATCTCGCCGCGGTTGGCGATAACAATTTTATCCAGCATGTTCGCCTCGTTACTCGATGACGACCAGCGGCTCGTCAAATTCAACCGGCTGACCACTTTCGACCAGAATCGCTTTCACAGTACCTGACTTGTCAGCTTCGATCTGGTTCATCATTTTCATGGCTTCAACGATGCACAGGGTATCGCCCGCGTTAACTTTCTGGCCCACTTCGATGAACGCTTTAGCGTCCGGGCTCGGGGTGCGGTAGAAAGTACCAACCATTGGGGAACGTACGATGTGACCACTGATTTCCGCTGCTGCTGGCGCTTCCATTGCTGGAGCAGCCGCCGGAGCGACAGCGTTAGACAGAGCTGGCTGCTGCATCATTGGTGCAGCATAAGCTTGTTGCATAACCGGGAAGCCTGCGTTTGGCGCGGCACGGCTGATGCGTACAGACTCTTCGCCTTCAGAAATTTCCAGTTCGGAGATGCCTGATTCTTCAACCAGCTCGATCAGTTTTTTAATCTTACGAATATCCATGAGTGGGTTCCGTACTCTTTGTTTAGTGTGATTGTGACAGGCGTTTTACCGCTGTCTGTAAAGCGAATGAATAACCGTCAGCCCCCAGTCCACAGATGACGCCAGTGGCGATATCCGACAGGTAGGAGTGGTGGCGGAACGGTTCCCGCGCATGCACGTTGCTGAGGTGGATCTCGATAAACGGGATACTCACGGCCAGCAGCGCGTCGCGAATAGCAACACTGGTGTGCGTAAACGCGGCCGGATTAATCAGGATATAGTCTGTTGTGTCTTTAGCCTGATGAATGCGGTCGATGAGTGCGTACTCCGCGTTTGACTGAAAATGGTCAAGTTCCACATTAAGTGCCGCCGCTTCGTTACCCAATTGGTTAACAATATCGGGCAACGTCAGCGTGCCGTACTTCTCTGGTTCACGGGTGCCGAGCATATTCAGGTTCGGTCCGTTCAAAACTAAGATGTGAAACTTGTCAGCCATTGTGCCGCTATCTCCTGCGATTCTCCGGTAAAAAACAAAATATACCTTCGATGCGCGATTGTCACCCTTTCCGGCTCTGAAAAACCCGTCGGGGAAACCGAAGTCGCACATTATAACGATTTCGTAGCATTTGGCAGCTAAATACTGGTCTTATCAGGGAAGATTATCAACAGCATTCGGATAAATACTCAGGAAGGGTGAGCGATCTGTGGAGATTCGCCCACTTTCGTCCGTTATCGCCACCACTGGCGAAACTTCTTATAACGCCATGCCAGAAGCACTATGGCCAGCACAGCATAGATGATCGGCTGCGGCGAGAGAATTTTCACTGACCAAAGGTAGTGGATGGGGGCGAGGATCGCGACCAGATAGACAAAATTATGCAGAAGTTGCCAGCGCCTTCCCAGTTTTCGCTGGGCGTATTGGGTGGAGGTGAGGGTCAACGCCAGTAAAATCACCCAACTGATAATCCCCAGGGTTAAGTAAGGCCGGGTAATCAGTTCGCTCCCCAGCAGGGCCAGATTGTTAATGCCCAGCTCCAGGAACGCATAGCTGGTGAGATGCAGCGTCGCCCAGGCAAAACACCATAGCCCAAGCAGGCGGCGGGTACGGATCAATAAAGGCTGTTTTGCGTAGCGCGCCAGCGGCGAAACCAGCAGCGTCGCCAGTAAAAATTTCAGCGCGGTGCGCCCGGTGAAGTGCTGAATATCTTTTGCCGGATCGGCACTCAGGCCGCCGTGGTTGATGGCCCAGAACAGCCATATAAATGGAAGCAGCCCCGCAAGATGCAGGGCGACTTTCAGCCAGGTAATCTGTTTTGCCGTCAGACGCACTTAGAAAAACTCCCGTAAGTCGAGGCCGCGATAGAGTGATGCGACCTGGTCAGCATAGCCGTTAAATAGCAGCGTAGGCTGGCGTTTGACGTCCAGTGCGCCGCCCGAGCCAATAAACCGCTCGCTCGCCTGCGACCAGCGGGGATGATCGACGTGCGGGTTCACGTTGGCGTAAAAACCGTACTCATCCGGGGCCGCAAGGTTCCAGGTAGTGGGCGGGCGTTCACGGGTCAGCTTGATGCTGACGATCGATTTAATGCCCTTAAAGCCATATTTCCACGGCACGGTGAGGCGGATAGGCGCGCCGTTTTGCGGCGGCAGGGCTTTGCCGTAAACACCAACGGTCATCAGCGTCAGCGGGTGCATGGCTTCATCAATACGCAATCCTTCTACGTACGGGTAATCCAGGCCACCGCCAATAAACCGGTCTTTCTGGCCGGGCATGATCTCCGGGGCGTAAAGGGTCTGGAAGGCGACATACTTCGCGTTGCTGGTGGGTTCCACCATCGCCAGCAGCTTATGCAACGGAAAACCAATCCACGGCACCACCATCGACCAGGCCTCAACGCAGCGCATGCGGTAGATTCGTTCCTCCAGCGGGAAGCGGGTGGTCAAATCGTTGTAATCGAGAGTCAGAGGTTTCGCCACTTCGCCGTCGATTTTCAGCGTCCAGGGATCGGTCTTCAGGCTGCCCGCGTTGGCCGCAGGATCGGCTTTATCCAGGCCGAACTCGTAGAAGTTGTTATAACCTGTCACTTTCTCTTCGGGGGTTTTGGCAAGCGTGCTCTGCCACTGGGCGGGTTGGGTAAAGTTAAGCGGTTTCCCGGAAGGCGCTTTTGGGCGATCGTTGCCCTTAAACCAGTCCAGCAGGTCGGCCTGGGCGAGGGGGGAGAGCGTCAGCGCACCGGCACCGATCCCCAGCATTTTCAGGATCTGGCGTCGCTTAAGCATAAAAACGGATTCCGCGGTGATATCGGCTTCCGTCAGGGGTTTCACTTTCATGGCTTCCTCCGTCATGCGTTTTTTTAAGCATGACGGAGGAGCCGGGTTAAAGCGAATATGTCACGAAAATTTGAAGATTACGCCAGCTTCACCAGCGTACGGCCCTGGATTTGGTTATGGATGATCTTCGCGGCGTATTCCGGCGCCTGCTCAAGGCTAATCTGGGTGGCGCTTTGGGTGTAGAAGGAGGCGGGCAGATCGCGAACCAGTCGTTCCCAGGCCTGGACGCGGCGCGCTGGCGGGGTCATCACGGAATCGACACCCTGCAGACGGACATTGCGCAGAATAAACGGCATCACCGTGGTCTGGAGGGCAAAACCGCCCACCAGGCCACACGCCGCCACGCAACCGCCGTAGTTCATCTGCGCCAGCACTTTCGCCAGCACTTTATCCCCGACGGTATCGACGGCACCAGCCCAGATCTGTTTCTCCAGCGGGCGGGTCTCTGCGAACTCATCGCGGCCCAGAATGCGGCTGGCACCCAGGCTACGCAGGTAGTCATGGGTACTTTCACGCCCGGAAACTGCCGCCACCTGATAGCCCAGCTTGTGCAGCAGGGCGACAGCGGTACTGCCGACGCCGCCGCTGGCACCCGTTACCACCACCTCACCGGATTGCGGTGTTACACCGGCCTCTTCCAGCGCCATTACGCACAGCATGGCGGTAAAACCGGCGGTGCCGATGATCATTGCTTTACGGCCATCGAGTCCGTTCGGCATAGGCACCAGCCAGTCGCCGTTAACGCGTGCCTGCGCGGCCAGGCCGCCCCAGTGGTTTTCGCCCACGCCCCAGCCGGTCAACAGTACCTGCTGGCCAGCATGGAAACGCGGATCTTCGCTGGCGTGTACGCGGCCCGCAAAGTCGATACCTGGAACCATTGGGAAATTGCGAATGATTTTGCCAGTGCCCGTAATGGCGAGCGCGTCTTTATAATTCAGACTGGACCAGTCGATATCAACGGTCACGGCCCCCTCAGGCAGGCGGCTCTCCTCAATAGATTGCACTGATGCAAGTGTTTTGCCTTCCTGCTGTTCTAAGATCAAAGCCTGCATACGAATTCCTTACTCAGCATGATGATTGGAAAAAATTTTTTGAAGACTATACTCGCTCATTGATATGCAATGCCGATTTAACGCAATAAATTGCCAGATACACCGGATTTGGTAGTATGCCGATGCCGTAGTGCAAGTTAGCGCTCACTTGCTATCCTCATCAACTCACGGAGTAATCTCAAGGATGCGATTATCGACGAAGTTCTCCGCTTTCATCTCCTTGCTGACTGGCTTGACCATCTTTGTCACCCTGATCGGCTGCTCGCTCAGTTTTTATAATGCGATCCAGGGGAAGCTGGCGAACCGCGTACACTCCGTTGCGTCGGTCATTGATTCGCGTCTTGTCAGCACACCTTTTCCTGAACTTTCCCATCAGCTGGACGAGCTGATGGCACCGGTGGAAATCACGCGTGTTGAGATTAAGCAGGGCGGGAAAACCATTTTCAGCCACAACGGGTTAAAAGGCTATCGACCGGCCGGCGCGCCACTCCAGAATCTCGAACTGACCGTTCCTTCTCTTAAAAACCCCGGTATGACCATAAGTCTGGCCTATCTGGACCCGATGAACAGTTATTTTCGTTCGTTGGTGACCACCGCACCGCTGACGGTAGCGGTGATCTTCGTGGTCGTGCTGATCTTTCTGGCAGTGCGCTGGCTGCGTCGCCAGCTCTCCGGGCAGGAGTTACTGGAGGCGCGTTCGGTGCGCATCCTCAACGGTGAACGTGGCGCCCCTGTGCGCGGGTCCGTCTATGAATGGCCATCACGCACCAGCAGTGCGCTGGACGTTCTGCTGTCTGAAATTCAGTTTGCCAGCGACCAGCGCAGCCGGATGGACACGCTGATTCGCTCCTATGCCGCCCAGGACAACAAAACGGGCCTTAATAACCGTCTTTTCTTTGATAATCAGCTGGCTACCCTGCTGGAAGATCCTGAAAAGGTTGGGTCGCACGGGGTGGTGATGATTGTTCGCCTGCCGGACTTCGATCTACTGAAAGACAACTGGGGACGGGCAGTGGCGGAGGAGCATCTGTTTATGCTCATCAATATGCTCTCCACCTTTATGATGCGCTATCCCGGCGCACTGCTGGCGCGCTATCACCGCAGTGATTACGCCGTGCTGCTGCCGCATCGTACCCTGAAAGAGTCAGAGAGCATTGCCAGCCTGCTGTTGAAGTCGGTGGATACGCTGCCTCCCAGCAAAATGCTCGATCGTGATGACATGGTGCATATTGGCATTTGCGCCTGGCGCGGCGGGCAGACCACCGAACAGGTGATGGAGCACGCCGAAGCCGCCACCCGCAATGCTGTGTTGCAGGGGGCTAACAGCTGGGCGGTTTATGATGACTCCCTGCCAGAGAAAGGGCGCGGCAATGTGCGCTGGCGTACTCTGATCGAACAGATGCTTACCCGCGGCGGACCGCGGATTTATCAAAAACCGGCGGTGCTGGCAAATGGCCAGGTCCATCACCGGGAGCTGCTCTGCCGCATCTTTGACGGCAACGAAGAGGTAGTTTCAGCAGAATATCTGCCGATGGTGCTGCAGTTTGGCCTGTCGGAGGAGTACGACCGCCAGCAAATTTCGCGATTGATGCCATTCTTATCCTTCTGGCCCGAAGAACACCTGGCGCTGCAGGTGACGGTGGAGTCTTTGATCCGCCCGCGTTTCCAGCGCTGGCTGCGCGATGTGTTGATGCAATGTGAAAAATCGCAGCGTAAACGGATTATTTTTGAACTTGCAGAGGCGGATGTTTGTCAACACATCAGTCGGTTACAGCCGGTGGTACGGCTGATCAATGCGCTGGGTGCGCGTGTGGCGGTAACGCAGGCGGGCTTGACGCTGGTCAGCACCAGCTGGATCAAGGCGCTGGAGGTAGAGCTGTTGAAGCTGCATCCGGGGCTGGTAAGGAACATTGAAAAACGTACGGAAAACCAACTGCTGGTACAGAGTCTGGTTGAAGCCTGCAAGGGAACGCAAACCCATGTTTTTGCCACAGGTGTGAGGTCTCGAACCGAATGGCGGACGTTGACAGAGCGCGGAGTTACAGGGGGTCAGGGCGATTTTTTTGCTGCCTCTCAGCCTCTTGACAGCAATGTGAAAAAATATTCGCAAAGATACTCTGTTTAACCTGCCGTTTGGTGAGTTTTCACGTAGAATATCGCGCCTGTAGCGTGATGTATGACGAGCAAAATGACAGTGAGCGACCTTAAACGGGTTACAAATGAACGTGAGGAACGCTGTTTTTTCTCTGACCTGAGGGAGTCAGGCGACGATTTGTAACAAAGGAAACGTGCTGCACAAATTTTCACCGTAGCAGGCGATTTTTGCGCCTTGTCGCTGCTGCGTGTGGTTGGTAAAGTAAGCGGATTTTGTTTTCCGCCCCAGCTTTCAGGATTATCCCTTAGTATGTTGAAAAAATTTCGTGGCATGTTTTCCAATGACCTGTCCATTGACCTGGGTACTGCGAATACCCTCATTTATGTAAAAGGACAAGGCATCGTACTGAATGAGCCTTCAGTTGTGGCCATTCGTCAGGATCGTGCTGGTTCACCGAAAAGCGTAGCGGCCGTCGGCCATGACGCTAAGCAGATGCTTGGTCGTACGCCGGGTAATATCGCTGCCATTCGACCGATGAAAGACGGCGTTATCGCTGACTTCTTCGTGACCGAGAAAATGCTTCAGCACTTTATCAAACAGGTGCACAGCAACAGCTTTATGCGTCCAAGCCCACGTGTTCTGGTGTGTGTGCCGGTTGGCGCTACCCAGGTAGAGCGTCGTGCTATTCGTGAATCCGCTCAGGGCGCTGGTGCGCGTGAAGTCTTCCTGATTGAAGAGCCGATGGCTGCGGCTATTGGTGCCGGCCTGCCGGTTTCCGAAGCGACCGGCTCCATGGTGGTGGATATCGGTGGCGGTACCACTGAAGTGGCCGTTATCTCTCTGAACGGTGTGGTTTACTCCTCTTCCGTACGTATCGGTGGTGACCGCTTCGACGAAGCCATCATCAATTACGTTCGCCGTAACTACGGCTCTCTGATCGGTGAAGCCACCGCAGAGCGTATTAAGCACGAAATCGGTTCGGCTTACCCGGGTGACGAAGTGCGCGAGATCGAAGTGCGCGGCCGTAACCTGGCAGAAGGTGTTCCACGTGGCTTTACCCTGAACTCCAACGAAATCCTCGAAGCGCTGCAAGAGCCGTTGACCGGTATTGTTAGCGCCGTCATGGTTGCCCTCGAGCAGTGCCCGCCGGAACTGGCTTCCGATATCTCCGAGCGCGGTATGGTTCTGACCGGTGGTGGTGCGCTGCTGCGTAACCTCGACCGCCTGTTGATGGAAGAGACAGGTATTCCTGTCGTAGTTGCTGAAGATCCACTGACTTGCGTAGCCCGTGGCGGCGGCAAGGCGCTGGAGATGATCGACATGCACGGCGGCGACTTGTTCAGCGAAGAGTAGTCAGGTGTGAAAGGGTAGCGGATGGCTACCCTTTCTCTCTGACGCGAGAGTACGCATAGCCTATGAAGCCAATTTTTAGCCGTGGCCCGTCGCTACAGTTTCGCCTGATCCTTGGGGTGTTAGTAGCGCTTGGTGTCATTATTGCCGATAGCCGCCTCGGTACGTTCAGCCAGATCCGAACGTACATGGATACCGCCGTCAGTCCTTTCTACTTTGTATCAAATGGTCCCCGTGAACTACTCGACAGCGTCTCGCAAACCCTGTCCTCACGCGATCAACTCGAACTTGAAAACCGCGCGTTACGCCAGGAACTGCTACTGAAAAACAGCGAACTACTGATGCTGGGCCAGTACAAGCAGGAGAATGCCAGACTGCGTGAACTGCTGGGTTCCCCGCTGCGTCAGGATGAGCAGAAGATGGTGACCCAGGTGATCTCCACCGTTAACGATCCGTACAGCGATCAGGTGGTGATCGACAAGGGCAGCGTCAATGGCGTATACGAAGGCCAGCCGGTGATCAGCGATAAAGGCGTTGTCGGCCAGGTGGTCGCCGTCGCCAAGCTCACCAGCCGTGTGCTGCTGATTTGCGATGCCACCCATGCGCTGCCGATCCAGGTACTGCGTAACGATATCCGCGTGATTGCGGCCGGTAACGGCTGTACTGACGATCTGCAGCTCGAACATCTGCCTGCGAATACCGATATTCGCGTGGGCGATGTGCTGGTGACGTCGGGTCTGGGCGGGCGCTTCCCGGAAGGTTATCCGGTTGGGGTGGTCTCCTCCGTGAAGCTGGATACTCAGCGCGCCTATACCGTGATTCAGGCACGCCCAACGGCAGGTCTGCAGCGTCTGCGCTATCTGTTGCTGTTGTGGGGGGCCGATCGTAACGGGACCAACCCGATGACCCCGGAAGATGTACATCGCGTTGCGAATGAACGTCTGATGCAGATGATGCCGCAGGTTCTGCCTGCGCCAAACTCAATGGGGCCGCCTGCGCCAGTACCTGCGCCGGCAACCGGGCTGACCCAGCCGCTGCCTGATGCGCCACCGCCACCGCAACTCTCCCCGGGAGGGCAATAGTGGCAAGCTATCGTAGCCAGGGACGCTGGGTTATCTGGCTCTCGTTTTTGATCGCGCTGTTGCTGCAAGTGATGCCCTGGCCGGACGACATTCTCGTTTTCCGGCCAAACTGGGTGCTGCTTATTCTGCTCTACTGGATCCTTGCTCTGCCGCACCGCGTAAATGTGGGCACAGGTTTTGTGATGGGTGCCATACTGGATCTGATTAGCGGTTCAACGCTTGGCGTACGCGCCCTGTCCATGAGCATCATCGCATACCTGGTCGCTCTAAAATTCCAGCTCTTTCGTAATCTGGCGCTCTGGCAACAGGCGCTGGTGGTGATGTTGTTATCCATGGCCGCGGATATCATTGTTTTCTGGGCAGAGTTTTTAGTGATCAACGTCTCTTTCCGTCCGGAAGTGTTCTGGAGTAGTGTAGTAAACGGTGTGCTCTGGCCGTGGTTGTTCCTGCTGATGCGTAAGGTTCGCCAGCAATTTGCCGTGCAATAAAAGGTTTCTATGACGTCTCTATATCTTGCCTCCGGTTCACCCCGTCGCCAGGAGCTGCTCACCCAATTGGGTGTCGCCTTCGAACGTATCGTGACCGGTATCGAAGAAAAACGTGCTGAGGGCGAAAGCGCACAACAGTATGTTTCCCGTCTGGCACGGGAGAAAGCGCTGGCTGGCGTGGCGCAGGTGCCGCGTGATTTACCGGTGCTGGGGGCAGATACCATCGTGATCCTGAACGGTGAAGTCCTCGAGAAACCGCACGACGATGAGCATGCGTTTAAGATGCTGAGCAAATTGTCCGGCCAAACGCATCAGGTCATGACCGCCGTCGCGCTGGCAGACCGCCAGCAGGTGCTCGATTGCCTGGTGGTGACCGATGTGACGTTTAGAGTACTCACCGAAGAGGATATCGCCGGTTATATCGCCAGCGGTGAACCAATGGATAAAGCAGGTGCATACGGTATTCAAGGGTTGGGTGGCTGCTTTGTCAGGAAGATCAATGGCAGCTATCACGCCGTAGTCGGCTTACCGCTGGTGGAAACGTATGAGTTGCTGAGCAATTTTAACTCACTGCGTGAGGGAAGGGATAATTATGACGGCTGAATTGTTGGTAAACGTAACGCCCTCGGAAACCCGTGTGGCGTATATCGACGGTGGAATTCTTCAGGAAATTCATATCGAGCGTGAAGCGCGGCGCGGAATAGTAGGCAATATCTACAAAGGTCGTGTCAGTCGTGTACTACCGGGTATGCAGGCGGCATTTGTAGATATTGGCCTCGATAAAGCGGCCTTCTTACATGCTTCAGATATCATGCCGCATACCGAATGCGTGGCGGGTGAAGAGCAGAAACAGTTCACCGTTCGTGATATCTCCGAGCTGGTCCGTCAGGGCCAGGATCTGATGGTGCAGGTGGTGAAAGATCCCTTAGGCACTAAAGGTGCGCGCCTGACGACCGACATTACCTTACCTTCCCGTTATCTGGTCTTTATGCCGGGTGCATCGCACGTTGGCGTCTCCCAGCGTATCGAGAGCGAAAGCGAGCGTGAACGCCTGAAAAAAGTCGTGAGCGCGTACTGCGATGAGCAGGGCGGGTTCATTATTCGCACCGCCGCAGAGGGGATAAGCGAAGACGATCTGGCCTCGGATGCCGCCTACCTGAAACGTGTCTGGACAAAAGTGATGGAGCGTAAAAAACGCAACCAGACCCGCTATCAGCTATACGGTGAGCTGGCGCTTGCCCAGCGCGTCCTGCGCGACTTCGCCGATGCCCAGCTTGACCGTATTCGCGTCGACTCCCGTCTGACTTACGATGCGCTGCTCGAATTTACCGCCGAATACATCCCGGAAATGCCGGGTCTGCTGGAGCACTACACCGGGCGCCAGCCGATTTTTGATCTCTATGACGTCGAGAACGAGATCCAGCGCGCGCTGGAGCGCAAGGTCGAACTTAAGTCCGGCGGCTATCTGATTATCGATCAGACCGAAGCGATGACCACCGTGGATATCAACACCGGGGCCTTTGTCGGCCATCGCAATCTGGACGACACCATTTTCAATACCAATATCGAAGCGACACAGGCCATTGCGCGTCAGCTTCGTCTACGCAATCTGGGTGGCATTATCATTATCGACTTTATCGATATGAGTAACGAAGACCACCGCCGCCGCGTACTGCATTCCCTGGAGCAGGCGCTGAGTAAAGATCGCGTCAAAACCAGCATCAATGGCTTCTCCCAACTGGGCCTGGTTGAGATGACCCGCAAGCGCACCCGCGAAAGCGTGGAGCATGTGCTGTGCAGCGAGTGCCCGACCTGTCATGGCCGCGGCACGGTAAAGACGGTAGAAACGGTCTGTTACGAGATCATGCGTGAGATCGTTCGCGTCCATCACGCCTACGACTCCGACCGCTTCCTGGTCTATGCTTCTCCTTCAGTGGCGGAAGCCCTTAAAGGCGAAGAGTCCCACGCGCTGGCAGAAGTGGAAATCTTTGTCGGCAAACAGGTAAAAGTGCAGATAGAGCCGCTCTATAACCCGGAGCAGTTTGACGTAGTAATGATGTAATCCGCAGGGTGCTGCGAGACAAGAACGGCTGACAAGGAGAGACGCGTGAGGCGATTGCCGGGGATTTTATTGCTTACAGGGGCAACGCTGATCGTGATTGTCGCGCTGCTCGTAAGCGGGCTGCGTCTCATATTGCCGCATCTGGACAGCTGGCGCCCTGAGCTGCTGGCGAAAATCGAATCCGCGACCGGTGTGCCCGTCGCGGCCAGCCAGCTCAACGCGAGCTGGCAGAACTTCGGCCCGACGCTGGAAGTGCGCGACATCAAGGCGCAGCTGAAGGACGGCGGCCACCTTAACATCAAGCGCGTCACCCTTGCGCTGGACGTATGGCAAAGCCTGCTGCACCTGCGCTGGCAGTTTCGCGATCTGACCTTCTATCAACTGCAGTTTCTGACCAACACTCCGCTACGCAGCGACGACCAGGGTGAAGGCTTCGAGGCCAACCGCATCAGCGATCTGTTCCTGCGCCAGTTCGATCACTTCGATCTGCGCGACAGCGAAATCAGCTTTATCACGCTTTCCGGGCAGCGCGCCGAACTGGCAATCCCTCAGCTTACCTGGCTTAACGGCAAAGATCGGCATCGGGCGGAAGGCCAGGTCAGCCTATCGAGCCTGAACGGGCAGCATGGCGTGATGCAGGTGCGGATGGATCTGCGTGACGACAATGGCCTGCTGAATAACGGCAAAGTGTGGATGCAGGCCGATGACGTAGACGTCAAACCCTGGCTGGGTGAGTGGCTACAGCAGAATATGCAGCTGGAAACCGCGCGTTTCAGTATTGAAGGGTGGATGACCCTCTCCAACGGCGAGTTCGCCAGCGGCGATATCTGGCTGAAGCAGGGGGGCGCCAGCTGGCCGGGTAAGGCGCGTCAGCATCAGCTTTCGGTTGATAACCTGACTGCGCACGTTACCCGCGAGAAAGAGGGCTGGCAGTTCGCCATCCCGGATACCCGTATTACGATGGACGATAAGGCGTGGCCGCGCGGCGCGTTGTCGCTGGCCTGGATCCCGGCGCAGGACGTTGGCGGTGCCAACAACAAACGCAGCGACGAGCTACGTATTCGTGCCAGCAATCTGGAACTGTCGGGCCTTGAAGGGCTGCGAACTATCGCGGCGAAGCTCTCCCCCTCGCTGGGCGAAGTGTGGCAGGCCACCCAACCGGTTGGGGCGATTAACGCCCTGGCCCTCGATATTCCACTGCAGGCGACGGAAAAAACCCGCTTTAACATCGCATGGACCGATCTCGCCTGGAAGCAGTGGGAACTGCTGCCGGGTGCCGAGCATTTTAGCGGCACTCTGGAAGGCAGCGTGGAAGATGGCCGTCTGGTGGCCCACATCCATGATGCGAAAATGCCTTACGAAACCGTCTTCCGCGCTCCGCTGGAGGTAGAGAAAGGCACGGCAACCCTTCATTGGTTGAAAAACGAGAAAGGATTCCAGCTCGACGGACGCAATATCGACGTCAAAGCCAAAGCGGTGCATGCCCGGGGTGGTTTCCGCTATCTGCAACCGGCGGGTGATGAACCCTGGCTGGGGATCCTGGCGGGCATAAGCACCGACGACGGGTCGCAGGCCTGGCGCTATTTTCCTGAAAACCTGATGGGCAAAGCGCTGGTGGATTACCTGAGCGGTGCTATTCAGGGCGGACAGGCGGATAACGCCACCCTGGCCTATGGTGGCAACCCACACCTCTTCCCCTACAAGCACAACGAAGGTCAGTTCCAGGTTCTGGTGCCGTTACGCAACGCCACCTATGCCTTCCAGCCTGACTGGCCAGCCCTGAAAAACCTCGATATTGAACTTAACTTTATCAATGACGGGTTATGGATGAAGACCGACGGCGTCGCGCTGGGCGGGGTGAAGGCCAGTAACCTGACCGCGGTGATCCCGGACTATTCGAAAGAAAAACTGCTGATCGACGCCGATATCAACGGGCCAGGAAAAGCCGTTGGGCCGTACTTTGACGAGACGCCGCTGGATGATTCACTGGGTGCCACCCTTAAGCAGCTCCAGTTGGATGGTGATGTGAATGCTCGCTTACATCTGGATATCCCGCTGGACGGTACCATGACCACCGCCGAAGGCGACGTCAGGCTGAAAAATAACAGCTTATTCATTAAGCCGCTGAACAGCACCATTAACAATCTGAGCGGCCAGTTCAGCTTCGTGAATGGCGATCTGAAAAGCGGGCCGCTGACGGCAAGCTGGTTCAATCAGCCGCTGAATATCGACTTCTCCACCACAGAAGGCGAGAAGGCCTATCAGGTGGGGATCAATCTGGATGCCAGTTGGCAGCCGTCTCGGTTGGACGTGCTGCCAAAAACGCTCAGTCAGTCTCTGGGTGGCCGCTTGCCGTGGAACGGTAAGGTCGCCATTGAGCTGCCTTATCGGGGTGATGCCCATTACAAGGTTGATCTCAGCGGCGATCTGAAGAACGTCAGCAGCGATCTGCCATCTCCGCTGGACAAACCGGCGGGCGAACTGCTGCCAGTAAAAGTGAACGTCGACGGGGATCTCAACAGCTTTACCCTGACGGGCAATGCGGGCGGCAAAAACCACTTTAACAGCCGCTGGCTGCTGAACCGCAGGCTGACGCTCGATCGCGCCATCTGGACCTCCGACAGTCGCACGCTGCCGCCACTGCCGGAACAGGCAGGTGTTGAACTCAACCTGCCGCCAATGGACGGTGCCGAGTGGTTAGCACTGTTCCAGCGTGGCGTTGGGGAAAATGTAGATGACTCAGTGCAGTTCCCGCAGCACATCACGGTGCGCACTCCCGCGCTGACGCTGGGTGGGCAGCAGTGGAATAACCTGAGCATTGTCACGCAGCCTACCCTGAACGGCTCAAGCGTTGAGGCGCAGGGACGGGAAATCAACGCCACCCTGCTGATGCGCGACACTGCGCCATGGCAGGCGGCGATCCGCTATCTCTATTACAACCCGGGCACCGCCACCACCGGGAAAGGCAACACGGTTTCGCCATTAGCCAGCACCACACAGGTCAATTTCAGCGGCTGGCCTGATTTACAGCTGCGCTGTGCCGAGTGCTGGTTATGGGGACAGAAATATGGCCGTATCGATGGTGATTTCACCATCAAGGGCAACACCCTGACTCTGGCGGGCGGGCTGATTGATACCGGCTTCGGCCGCCTGACCGCCAACGGCGAGTGGGTGAACGGTGCCGGGGAGCAGCGCACCTCACTGAAAGGGCAACTCAAAGGCAACAAGCTGGATGCGGCATCGAACTATTTCGGTATCACTACTCCGATTCGCGGGTCGTCGTTTGATCTCGACTACGATCTGCACTGGCGCGACCAGCCGTGGAAGCCTGACGAAGCCTCGCTGAACGGCATCCTTAAGACCCGGCTGGGCAAAGGTGAAATAGCCGATCTGAGCACCGGCCATGCGGGCCAACTGCTGCGTCTGCTCAGCTTCGACGCCCTGCTGCGTAAGCTGCGCTTCGACTTCAACGATACCTTCAGCGAAGGGTTCTACTTCGACTCGATTCGCAGTACCGCGTGGATCAAAGATGGGGTGTTGCACACTGATGATACTCTGGTGGACGGACTGGAAGCGGATATCGCCATGAAAGGCTCCGTCAATCTGGTGCGCCGCGAGCTGGATATGGAAGCGGTAGTGGCACCGGAAATTTCCGCCACCGTCGGCGTGGCAGCGGCCTTTGCCGTTAATCCGATCGTCGGCGCGGCGGTGTTTGCCGCCAGTAAAGTGCTGGGGCCGCTGTGGAGTAAAGTCTCCATTCTGCGCTACCACATCACTGGCCCGGTCGATAAGCCGCAGATTAATGAAGTGCTGCGCCAGCCGCGTAAAGATGCACAGCAATGATTTGACGCAGGCAATTAATTGCCTCACTCTCAATAGATAAGATCTTAGATACGTCCTGTGGACGGCAACGAACGAGTAGCAAAACGATGAGTCTGAACCTGGTAAGTGAACATTTGCTGGCAGCGAACGGCCTGAGCCATCAGGACCTGTTCTCCATTCTTGGTCAACTGACCGAACGCCGTCTCGACTACGGCGATCTCTACTTTCAGTCGAGCTATCACGAATCCTGGGTTTTAGAAGACAGCATTATTAAAGATGGCTCTTACAACATCGATCAGGGCGTCGGTGTTCGTGCCATCAGCGGTGAAAAAACCGGTTTTGCCTATGCAGATCAGATTAGCCTGGCCGCGCTTGAGCAGAGCGCGCAGGCGGCACGGACCATCGTGCGCGACAGCGGTGACGGCCGGGTGAAAACCCTGGGTGAAGTACAGCACACTGCGCTCTACACCAGCGTCGATCCGCTGCAAAGCATGAGCCGTGAAGAGAAGCTGGATATCCTGCGTCGGGTGGATAAAGTCGCCCGCGCGGAAGATAAGCGCGTCCAGGAAGTCTCCGCCAGCCTGAGCGGCGTATATGAGCTGATTCTGGTAGCGGCGACGGACGGCACGCTGGCCGCCGATGTACGTCCACTGGTGCGTCTGTCCGTCAGCGTGCTGGTGGAAGAGGATGGCAAACGCGAGCGCGGCTCCAGCGGCGGCGGCGGTCGTTTTGGTTATGAATGGTTCCTTAACCCGGTCGAAGGTGAAGTGCGCGCCGACGCATGGGCAAAAGAGGCCGTGCGGATGGCGCTGGTTAACCTCTCTGCCGTAGCGGCACCTGCGGGCACCCTGCCAGTGGTACTGGGCGCGGGCTGGCCTGGCGTACTGCTGCACGAAGCGGTAGGTCACGGTCTGGAAGGCGACTTCAACCGTCGCGGCACCTCCGTATTCAGCGGTCACATGGGTGAGCTGGTCGCCTCTGAACTCTGCACCGTGGTGGATGATGGCACCATGACCGATCGTCGTGGCTCCATTTCTATCGACGATGAAGGAACGCCGGGTCAGTACAACGTGCTGATCGAGAACGGTATCCTGAAAGGCTATATGCAGGACAAACTGAATGCGCGCCTGATGGGTGTGGCCCCAACCGGTAACGGCCGTCGCGAATCCTACGCGCACCTGCCGATGCCGCGTATGACCAACACCTATATGCTGGCGGGTAAATCCACGCCGCAGGAGATCATCGAGTCGGTGGAGTATGGTATCTACGCCCCGAACTTCGGCGGCGGCCAGGTGGATATCACCTCGGGCAAATTTGTCTTCTCCACCTCAGAAGCCTATCTGATTGAGAAGGGCAAAGTAACCAAAGCGGTGAAAGGCGCGACCTTAATCGGTTCCGGCATCGAAGCGATGCAGCAGATCTCCATGGTCGGTAACGATCTGAAGCTGGATAACGGCGTGGGTGTCTGCGGTAAAGAAGGCCAGAGCCTGCCAGTGGGCGTGGGTCAGCCGACCCTGAAGGTAGATAACCTGACCGTTGGCGGTACCGCGTAATTTCTCCTTTCGACATGCCCTCTCCCTGTGGGAGAGGGCAACAGACTACTCCTTCCTTGCCCGCATCTCCTGAAACAGCGCCGCCACCTGCACGAAATAATCGGTCAGATAGTTAATGCACACCTGCACCTTCAGCGGCAGCTTGTCCTTTTCGGTATAGACCGCATACACCGGACGTGGATCCGATTGATAGCGTGGGAAGAGGATCTCCAGCTCACCGCTGTTGATCTCATTGATCACCCACATCAGCGGAACGTAGGCGATCCCGGCCCCGGCCACCAGCCAGCGGGAGATGGTCATCGGATCGTTGGTGACAAAACGCCCCTGCGGCAGCAGTTTGGTGGATAACCCTTCCGGCGCGACCAGTTCAAATTCATTATCCGGGCGCACGCTGTACTCCAGCCAGGCGTGATTGCTGAGATCGGCCGGTTTCTCCGGGATCCCCGCTCTGGCGAGATACTTTTTCGCCGCGCATACCACCATCGGCATACTGCCCAGACGGCGAGAGAAGAGGCTGGAGTCCTGCAACGCCCCGACGCGGATCACCACATCCAGCCCATCGGCAATCAGATCCGGGGCGGGAATGCCGGTGACCAGATTAACCGTCAGACCCGGATACTCCTGCAACATCTCGGCGGTCATTTCGGCCAGGACATTTTGTGCCATAGTTGAAGAGCAGCCGATACGCAGGGTGCCGATGGGGGTGTTATTAAAGGCGTAGAGTTGCTCATGCACCGCCTGGGCCTCATACAGCATTCGCCGACAGCCCTGATAATAAATTTTGCCTGCTTCGGTCAGGCCGAGGCTGCGGGTGCTGCGGTTGAGGAGCTTTACCTGGAGGTCATCTTCCAGTTTGGCGACGGTCTGACTGATTGACGAGACGCTCATCTGCAGTTGCCTTGCCGCGGCGGTAAAAGAACCCAGCTCAACGACTTTGGCAAAAACTGACATTCGTTTTAGACGTTCCATTGTTCACTCTGGCTTAAAAGTGATTTAGATCACATATGATAGATAACAGCATAACAGTTACGCTAATATATTATTTATACATTATAGCTACGCCACGCCGCCCGGCTTCTCTTGCCCCTTCTGCGGTGCCGTATGCTGAATAATTCTTTCGCCTGCTCGCACTAATCAAGGTCAACATGAGTCTGTTTCCCGTTATCGTGGTGTTCGGATTGTCGTTCCCACCGATATTCTTCGAACTTCTTTTATCACTGGCGATTTTTTGGCTGGTGCGAAAGGTGCTGGCTCCGACCGGGATCTATGATTTCGTCTGGCACCCTGCATTGTTCAATTCTGCGCTGTATTGCTGCCTGTTCTATCTGGTATCGCGCTTGTTTGTTTGAGGTTGATGTGAAAACGCTAACAAGAAAAATCTCCCGTACCGCCATTACTGTGGCGCTGGTCATCCTCGCGTTCATCGCTATTTTTCGCGCGTGGGTTTACTACACTGAGTCGCCATGGACGCGTGACGCACGCTTTAGTGCCGACATCGTCGCGATCGCCCCGGATGTGGCGGGACTGATCACTGCCGTCAATGTGCATGATAACCAGTTGGTGAAGAAGGATCAGGTGCTCTTCACCATTGACCAGCCCCGCTACCAGAAAGCGCTGGAAGAAGCGGAAGCGGATGTCTCCTACTACCAGGCACTGGCCGCGGAAAAACGCCGTGAGGCAGGGCGCCGTAATAAGCTGGGGATTCAGGCGATGTCCCGCGAGGAGATCGACCAGTCCAATAACGTGCTGCAAACGGTCCTGCATCAGATGGCGAAGGCCGAAGCCACACGCGATCTGGCGAAGCTCGATCTTGAGCGTACCGTGATCCGCGCCCCGTCTGACGGCTGGGTGACCAACCTCAACGTCTACACCGGCGAATTTATTACTCGCGGTTCCACCGCCGTGGCTCTGGTCAAACAGCACTCTTTTTATGTCCTCGCCTATATGGAAGAGACTAAGCTGGAGAACGTCCGTCCTGGCTATCGGGTAGAGATCACCCCGCTTGGCAGTAACCGTGTACTGAAAGGGACGGTTGATAGCGTGGCAGCAGGGGTGACCAACTCCAGCGCCACCCGTGACAGCAAAGGGATGGCCACCGTCGATTCCAATCTGGAGTGGGTGCGTCTGGCGCAGCGCGTGCCGGTACGTATTCGTCTTGACGATCAGCAGGGCAACCTGTGGCCTGCGGGGACCACCGCCACCGTGGTGATCACCGGTGAGAAAGATCGGGATGCCAGCCATGACTCGCTGTTCCGCAAAATCGCCCACCGCCTGCGTGAGTTTGGTTAATCGCCATGGGCATCTTCTCCATCGCCAACCAGCACCTGCGCTTTGCGATTAAGCTGGCCTTCGCCATCGTGCTGGCGCTGTTTGTCGGCTTTCACTTTCAACTGGAAACACCCCGCTGGGCGGTGCTGACCGCGGCGATTGTCGCCGCAGGCCCGGCATTTGCAGCAGGGGGTGAACCTTACTCAGGTGCCATTCGCTATCGCGGGATGCTACGTATCGTCGGCACCTTTATCGGCTGTATCGCCGCGCTGACCATCGTTATTCTGATGATCCGTACCCCGCTGCTGATGCTGATGGTATGTTGTATCTGGGCCGGTTTCTGCACCTGGATCTCCTCCCTGGTGCGGGTGGAAAACTCCTATGCCTGGGGGCTTTCTGGCTATACGGCGCTGATCATTATTATCACCATCGAGGCCAACCCGCTGCTGACGCCACAGTTTGCCGTGGAGCGCTGCAGTGAGATTGTCATGGGGATCGTCTGTGCGATCGTGGCGGATCTGCTCTTCTCCCCACGCTCCATTAAGCAGGAGGTGGATCGCGAGCTGGACGCGCTGATCGTCGCCCAGTATCAGCTGATGCAACTGTGCATTAAGCATGGCGACAGTGAAGAGGTTGATAACGCCTGGAGCGCGCTGGTGCGTCGTACCACCGCGCTGGAAGGGATGCGCAGCAACCTCAATATGGAGTCGTCGCGCTGGTCGCGGGCGAATCGCCGTCTGAAGGCGATCAATACCGTCTCCTTAACCCTGATCACCCAGGCCTGCGAAACTTATCTTATCCAGAACACGCGTCCCGAGGCGATCACGGAGACTTTCCGGGAACAGTTTGCTACCCCCGTCGCCACCGTTCAGGATGTGCATAAACAGCTCAAACGTATGCGGCGTGTCATCGCCTGGACCGGTGAACGCGACACTCCGGTGACGATCTATACCTGGGTTGGCGCGGCGACGCGTTATCTGCTGCTCAAACGTGGTGTGATCGGCAATACCAAAATCAGCGCCACCGAAGAGGAGGTGCTGCAGGGCGAGGTGGTGGTCAAAGCCGAATCGGCAGAACGTCACCATGCGATGGTCAACTTCTGGCGCACCACGCTCGCCTGTATGCTGGGGACGCTGTTCTGGCTGTGGACCGGCTGGACTTCCGGCAGCGGTGCCATGGTGATGATTGCTGTGGTCACCTCGCTGGCCATGCGTCTGCCTAACCCGCGGATGGTGGCGCTCGATTTTCTGTACGGAACCCTGGCGGCACTGCCGCTTGGCGCCTTCTATTTCCTGGTGGTTCTGCCCTCGACCCAGCAAAGCATGCTGTTGCTCTGTATCAGTCTTGCCGTGATGGCCTTCTTTATTGGTATAGAGGTGCAGAAGCGACGTCTGGGTTCGCTTGGGGCGCTGGCCAGCACCATCAATATTCTTGTGCTGGATAACCCGATGACGTTTCACTTCAGCCAGTTTCTCGACAGCGCGCTGGGGCAGATTGTTGGCTGTTTCCTCGCGATGATGGTCATTCTGCTGGTGCGCGATAACTCTCAGGCCCGCACCGGACGCGTGCTGCTGAACCAGTTTGTTTCCGCGGCTGTTTCAGCGATGACCACCAACACCGCCCGGCGTAAAGAGAATCATCTGCCCGCGCTCTACCAGCAGCTGTTTTTACTGCTGAACAAATTCCCGGGCGATATTGCGAAGTTCCGGCTGGCGCTGACCCTGATCATCGCCCATCAGCGCCTGCGCAATGCACCGGTGCCGGTCAATGACGATCTCTCTGCATTCCACCGCCAGCTGCGACGCACCGCCGATCATGTCATTTCGGCCTCCAGCGATGATAAGCGGCGACGTTACTTTACCCAGCTGCTGGCAGAGCTGGACATCTACCAGGAAAAACTGCGCATCTGGGAGGCACCGCGACAGGTGACCGAACCGGTGCAGCGGCTGGTGGGAATGCTGCATCGCTACCAGAATGCGCTCACCGACAGCTGATCCTCCTGAAAACCGACGCCGTAAGCGTCGGTTTTTTTGTGACTATACTTATCCTGGCAAGTACTTAAACCCGGACGGGAGGATACATGACGACCCAGGCTCTTCAGGACAGTGCGCTATTTCAGACAGGATATTTGGTCGATGGTGTATGGAAAACGCTCGATACCACATTTGATGTCGTAAATCCGGCCACCGGCGAGGTGATCGCCAAAGTAGCAAAAGCCGGCACCAAAGAGACCGAAGAGGCTATCGCCGCCGCCAGCCGTGCTTTCCCGGCGTGGCGTGCGAAAACCGCCAAAGAGCGCTCGGCCATCCTCTATCGCTGGTATGAATTAATCATTGAGAACAAGCAGTGGCTTGGACAACTGATGACCACCGAGCAGGGCAAGCCGCTGAAAGAGGCGGAAGGCGAGGTGGAGTACGCGGCCAGCTTTATACAGTGGTTCGCCGAGCAGGCCAAACGCGCTAACGGTGAAATCATTCCTCCGGTTAAACCTGGCTCCCGCATTCTGGCCACCCGCGAACCGGTTGGCGTGGTGGCGGCAATCACACCGTGGAATTTCCCGATGGCGATGCTGACCCGCAAGCTCGGCCCGGCGCTGGCCGCAGGCTGTACCGGGGTGATCAAACCGGCCAACAACACGCCGCTCAGCGCCTTTGCATTACTTACCCTCGCCAAAAAGGCGGGCGTCCCGGACGGCGTACTCAACGCGGTCGCAGGCAATACCTCTCAGATAAGCGATGCGATCATGGCCAGCCATGAGGTGCGAAAAATCTCCTTTACCGGCTCGACGGCGGTAGGAAAAACGCTGGTACGCAATGCCGCCGAGACCATGAAAAAAGTCTCGATGGAGCTGGGCGGTAATGCGCCTTATATCGTCTTTGAGGATGCCGATATTGATGCCGCGGTGAAAGGGGCCATCGCCAATAAATTCCGCAACGCCGGCCAGGTCTGCGTCAGCGTTAACCGCTTCTATATTCAGGAGTCGGTGTATGACGCCTTTGTCAGCCAGCTCGCCGCTGCCGTGAACGACTTAAAAGTGGGTAACGGTCTGGAGGAGGGCACCGTTGTCGGGCCGCTGATTGAGCCTGCCGCAGTGAAAAAAGTGCGCGAGCATGTCGAGGACGCCGTCGCCAAAGGGGCAACAATTCTGGCAGGCGGCAAAGCGCACGATCTGGGGGGCAACTTCTGGCAGCCGACAGTGCTGGGCGATTGCCATGAAGGGATGGCGCTGGCCAGCGAAGAGACCTTTGGACCTGTTGCGGCCTGCTTTCGTTTTACCTCAGAAGAGGAGGTGATTCAGCGCGCCAACAATACGCCGTTCGGTCTGGCCGCCTATTTCTACACCCAGAATCTGCAGCGGGTGTTCCGCGTCTCGCAGGCTATTGAGAGCGGAATGATCGGAATTAACGAATGCGCGGTCTCCACTGAACTGGGTCCATTTGGCGGAGTGAAAGAGTCGGGGCTGGGTCGTGAAGGGTCTGTGCTGGGACTGGAGGAGTTCCTGGAAGTGAAAACCCTGCATATCGGGGGATTATAATCGACAGGGCGGCATCAGCCGCCCGCCTGGACGGGGTGGCGGGAAATGAATATTTATACGTTTGATTTTGATGAAATCGACAGTCAGGAAGACTTTTACCGTGAGTTTTCACGTACCTTTGGCATCGCGCGAGAGAGTGTGACGGACCTGGATTCTCTCTGGGAGATCGTCACCGGTAATCAACTGCCGCTGCCGCTTGAAATCGAGTTTACCCATTTACCGGAGAAGCTGCGCAGGCGCTTTGGGGCGCTGATCCTGCTGTTTGATGAAGCAGAAGAAGAGCTGGAAGGTCAGATTCGCTTTAACGTTCGCCCGTAAAAGGCAAAAAAAAAAGCCCCTGCGAGGCAGGGGCAAGTCGTAGGTCAATACGACGAGGGTTTATTTGTACAGCTCGGCCGTGGCATGCCAGTGGTCACCTGTATTCAGTTCGGTGATGCGATAGCTGCTGGCGCCTGCTTTTTCTGCTTTTGCTGCCAGAGCCTGACGGACATCCATTGGCGAACCGGCAACTTCGGTAACGCCTACGCTACCCAGTGATTGCAGACCTTGCGCTTGCTCCGCGGTGACCTGATGCACAGCTGCGCTGGCACCAAATGAGAGAACGGAAGCTAAACCAAGGGTGGCGATGATTAATTTCGTGTTCATAGTCTTTACTCCTTACAGGGCACGTTCAACGGCGAGAAGGGTTATGCTGCTATTTTTATGCCTGGTGTCGTTGAACAGAGATAACGGGTATTACGGTTAATGCTCGGTACGACTTATTTGTACAGCTCAGCAGTAGCATGCCAGTGGTCACCAGAACGCGCTTCGATAACGCGATAGGAGGAGGCACCCTGTTCCTGCGCTTTTTTGTTCAGCATCTGATTCATGTCCATCGGAGAAGTACCGATTGCACCGACAGAGACAGTACCGATAGATTCACGGGTCTGGGCCTGATCGGCGTTAATTGAATCGGCGGCAAAAGCACCGAAAGACAGAATGCTTAGTGTGGCTACGGTAGTTTTGATTTTCATGATTATCTTCCTCGTCATATTCTTTACTGGGGTCTTCGTTTCGTGACCCTCATCACAAAATCAAGTATACACTAATAACGGCAAAAATTAATACCATGCTAATTGTTTCCTATGAAATCACGTATTAAGCATCGGGGTTTTTATAACTGAAGGGAATAAAAAAGCAGGTATGAAGCGTGTTAAAGCGCTTAATATTCAGGAAAATCATAAAGATAGTACAATTTGATTATTCGTGCGATCGCAGGGCGAATCATCCACTGCATGAATGAATTGATGTGGAAAAACGCACTATTTGTTAAAGCGTGGATAACAGATTGTAAGGCAAAATGAGGCGGGCGCCGAAGATTCCCCGCTGCGATGTGCAGCAGGGAAGAGGATCAGAGTTCCTGTTCGAACAGGACCAGAATAGCTTCGTAGAGGTCTTTTACCGAGAAACCATTGGCTGGGGTCGTGAAGATGGTATCGTCACCGGCGATGGTGCCAAGAATGCCTTCTGCTTTACCGAGCGAGTCGAGCAGACGCGCAATCAACTGGGCTGCACCCGGGCTGGTGTGGATCACCACCACGGCATCGTTATAGTCGATATCCAGCACCAGATTTTTCAGTGGGCTGGAGGTTGTTGGTACACCCAGTTCAGCAGGCAGACAGTAGACCATCTCCATTTTGGCGTTGCGGGTACGCACCGCGCCAAACTTGGTTAACATGCGGGAGACTTTCGACTGGTTGATATTTTCGAAGCCTTCTTCCTGTAAGGCCTGGACGATCTCACCCTGAGAACTAAACTTTTCTTCTTTAAGCAGCGCTTTAAACGCTTTAACCAATTCTTCTTGTTTAGAAGAGATTCGCATAAATCACCCGAAATATAGCGGTAGAAACAACATTATTATGCACATGGATGAATTTTTATGCAAACTATCTGCCCAATCTTAGGCTGAAATAATGTTATGAAAGGGAGTGATTTTATCAAAATTCGTTATCGAGGAACATGCCTGCGTCACGCCTCGCAAATAACCTTAAAAGTAAATTAAATGTTATCAAATTGATGTTGTTTTGGTGGCTGGCGTGGGTGTATTGTAACCCCCTCTTGATTCGTTGCTTAGTTACCGCATAACGCCTGATAGCTTTCCGGCAGATGCGAAAAGTGCGTGACCGCTAATTCTCACACTGTGAAGATTGTAATTGTTGATCTGCTGAATTAAGGTCGCCGCGACGGAGTAACAGAAAGTTAGCTCACCATAATAAGGAGTTTAGGATGAAAGTCGCAGTCCTCGGCGCTGCTGGCGGTATCGGCCAGGCGCTTGCCCTACTACTGAAAACTCAGCTGCCTGCAGGCTCAGAACTCTCTCTGTACGATATTGCCCCGGTAACCCCTGGTGTGGCGGTTGACTTGAGCCACATCCCGACGGCTGTCAAAATCAAAGGCTTCTCCGGTGAAGATGCCCGCCCTGCGCTCGAAGGCGCAGACGTTGTGCTGATCTCCGCAGGCGTAGCACGTAAACCAGGTATGGATCGTTCCGACCTGTTCAACGTGAATGCCGGTATCGTTAAAAACCTGATCCAGCAAGTGGCGACCACCTGCCCGAAAGCCTGCATCGGGATCATCACTAACCCGGTTAACACCACCGTTGCTATCGCAGCGGAAGTGCTGAAAAAAGCGGGCGTGTATGACAAGAACAAACTGTTTGGCGTAACTACGCTGGACATCATCCGCTCCAACACCTTTGTAGCGGAACTGAAAGGCAAACAGCCAACCGAGCTTGAAGTTCCGGTTATCGGCGGCCACTCTGGCGTGACCATTCTGCCACTGCTGTCCCAGATCCCAGGCGTGAGCTTCACTGAGCAGGAAGTCGCTGACCTGACCAAGCGCATTCAAAACGCGGGCACCGAAGTGGTGGAAGCGAAGGCGGGTGGCGGCTCTGCAACCCTCTCTATGGGCCAGGCCGCAGCACGTTTCGGTCTGTCTCTGGTGCGCGCCCTGCAGGGCGAGCAGGGCGTGGTGGAATGTGCGTACGTTGAAGGCGACGGCGAGCATGCACGCTTCTTCTCTCAGCCGCTGCTGCTGGGTAAAAACGGTATCGAAGAGCGTAAATCTATCGGCACCCTGAGCGCGTTTGAGCAGCAGGCGATGGCCGGTATGCTGGACACGCTGAAGAACGATATCGTCCTGGGCGAAGAGTTCGTTAACAAGTAAGCGACTCACTTCTCGTCAGGGCAATAAAAAACCGGAGCAATGGCTCCGGTTTTTTTATGTCTGCACACTCAGTTGGTGGCGGGGTATTCCTGAATGGTCACCTGTAGCGTCAGTTTCTTATCATCCCGCATCACTTCTACCGGAATGATGGAGCCAGGCCTGATTTCAGCCACTTGATCCATGGTCTCCAGAGCCGACAACGCCGGTTTACCGTTCACCGAGACAATCACATCATTGACCTTAATGCCTGCTTCTGCCGCCGGGCCACCGGAGGTGACTTCGTTCACCACAATGCCCTGAATCTGATCGATGCCGCCACCCTGGGTATGCAGTGGAGCAATCTCACGCCCGCCAATACCAATGTAGCCACGGATCACGCGTCCGTCGCGAATGAGCTTATCCATAATCTTGTTGGCCAGCTGGAACGGAATGGCAAAGCCGATGCCTTCAGGCGTTTCTCCGTCGTTGCTTTTATCAAAGGAGAGCGTATTGATACCCATCAGCTCACCCACTGAGTTCACCAGCGCACCGCCGGAGTTACCGTGGTTAATGGAAGCGTCCGTTTGCAGGAAATTCTGTCGCCCGGAAGGGTTCAGGCCAATACGCCCGGTAGCACTAATGATCCCCTGAGTAATGGTCTGTCCGAGGTTATAAGGGTTACCGATAGCCAGCACCACGTCACCGATGTGCGGAATGCGCTTACGATTAATGGGGATCACCGGCAGGCCGCCCGTGGCGTTAATTTTGAGTACTGCCAGGTCGGTTAAACTGTCCGACCCCACCAGCAGCGCCTCAAAGACGCGGCCATCCTGGAGGGCAACGATAATCTGGTCGGCATCATTGATCACATGTTTGTTGGTAATGATGTAGCCGCGTTCATCCATGATCACCCCGGACCCCAGCGTGCGGATCTCCAGTTGATTATGGCTGGTGCTGTTAAGTCCACGGTTATAGACGTTAACCACCGCAGGGGCGGCACGGCGCACTGCCTGGTTGTAACTGGCAGGCGTTTCATCTGCGCTATCGAATTGCGGCGCAGCCAGCTGATTGAACTGACGTAAAGAGGGCATCGCGACCAGTAACAGGCCACCTACAACCAGGCCGATGGCGACCGAACGAATGAGCTTTAAAACCATGATACGGGCGTCGTTAAGGGAAGATCGCAAGCAGCATAGCATGACTTATCCGGACATCACACGGGGTGATGTCCGGATGCGTACAGGCTTAACGCAGCAGAATATAAAGCGTGTCGTTACCGCGCACGATCTGCAGGGCAATAACGGAAGGTTTGCCTGCCAGCACTTTGCGCATTTCGGCAATGGACTGCACGCGAACGCGGTTCACCCCGATGATGACATCATTCTCATGCAGACCGGCCTGCGCGGCAGGGCTGCTCTTCTCGACGCTGTCGAGGGTGATGCCTTTCGTGCCGTCTTTCAGCTGCCCGTCGCTTAAGGTCGCTCCTTGCAGCGCCGGGGCAATCATCTCTGCGCTGGCGGATGAAGAGGTGCTTTTGTCCAGCGTGACCTGCAGGTCCAGCGGTTTACCGTCACGTAAAATGCCGAGCTTAACCGTGGCGCCAGGTTCCGTGGTGGCGATGCGCGAGCGCAGTTCGGCAAAGCTGCTTAACGGTTTATCATTCAGGCTGACGATCACGTCCCCGGATTTGACGCCCGCTTTTGCCGAGCCGGAATTAGGTAACACTTCACTGACGAAGGCGCCGCGCTGCACGTTCAGGTTGAACGCTTTGGCGATATCCGCGCTCATTTCCGTGCCTTTGATGCCCAGCAAGCCGCGTTTCACTTCGCCAAAATCAATCAGCTGCTGTGCCAGCGTACGGGCCATATTGCTGGGGATGGCGAAACCAATTCCCACGCTGCCGCCGCCGGGAGCCAGAATGGCGGTGTTAATACCGATCAGCTCCCCATTCAGGTTCAACAGCGCGCCGCCGGAGTTACCGCGGTTAATGGAGGCGTCGGTCTGGATAAAGTTTTCCAGCCCTTCGAGGTTCAGACCACTGCGACCCAGCGCGGAGACGATGCCAGAAGTGGCTGTCTGGCCCAGACCGAAGGGGTTACCTACCGCGACGGCAAAGTCCCCGACGCGCAGTTTGTCGGAATCCGCGATGGCGATCTGCGTCAGGCCGGTGGGGTTCTGCAACTGCAGCAGGGCGATATCGCTCTGATCGTCCCCGCCAATCAGTTTGGCATCGAACTCACGGCCATCATTCATCTGGACGCTGATTTTATCCGCATGACTGATGACATGGTTATTGGTCAGGACATAGCCTTTCGCAGCATCGATCACGACCCCGGAGCCCAGTCCTTCAAAAGGCTGTGCTTGATCAGGGGCATCATCGCCGAAATACTTTTTCAGCTCTTCCGGGATGCGCTGGCTTTGCACGGCGGTGCCTTCAACCTGCACGCTAACCACTGCGGGCAGGACTTTTTCCAGCATCGGGGCAAGGCTCGGGAGCGCAGCCTGGCCTGGAACCTGCGAAGGGATTGCGGCCGCCGCCGGATACGATGCCGACAGCGATAATCCGATACTCAATGCTAACGCGCTCAACAGCTGATTTTTTTTGTTCATTTATGCTGGCTCTCGCAACCTGGAATGGAGGAATAACAATCCTGAAACAGTCTGATGTTATTGAATTTTAAAACGCTGAACAATGAGGTGTTTGACTAAATAATAGCTGGGGACGGGAAGAAAGGACGGGCGCAAGGGCTGCGCCCGTAAAATTTATTTATGAAGTGCGATTAATCGCGCTTTGCGCCACCGCGCAGCAGGCCGGATGCGCCTTCAGAGTAATCACGTGGCATCTGTACGGGCGCCTGATCGTTACCCGCTTCGGACTCTGCCAGACGGTTGCGGAACGGATTGTTTTCCGCGGTCATTTCCGGCAGCAGGTTGCTGGAGCTTTTCGCCATGTGCTGATAAAGCTTGCGATAATCATGGGCCATGTTGTCCAGCAGCTCGGCGCTCTGGGCAAAGTGGCTCACCAGCTCTTCGCGATACTCCTCCAGTTCAGCTTTGTTCTTTTCCAGTTCGTACTGCAAAGCCTGTTGCTGGCGCAATTTGCGATTTCCAAAACGCATGGCCACGGCACCGATAGCGATGCCGACGACTAAACCAATTAGCGCATATTCCCAGGTCATGAACTTCTCCCGTTGTCTTGTGGTTCCGTAGGGTGTTGGCTCGGCTTCATGCCTGCGCCTGATTATGCCACTATAACCGCTATTTCCTTAGAAGTGGAATCCCACCGCATCATCGCGTACTGTAGAACGGCCTTTTTTTCGCCAACTCAACAGGCTGGCGGGTATTAATTGAAGGAATAACAATAAGATTATGCAAAGCCTTTCCCCAACATCGCGTTACCAACAGGCCCTGAATGAGGGTTCTCACCAGCCAGATGATGTACAGCGTGAAGCCGTAAGGCGTCTGGATAGCATCTGGCAGGCGCTGACCACCCAGCCGACCGAGGCTGCGCCTGCGGGAGGACTGAAAGCCGCGTTTGGACGGCTGCTGGGAAAGAAAGCGCCGCAAAGCGTCACGCCGGTACGCGGCTTATATATGTGGGGAGGCGTTGGCCGCGGCAAAACCTGGCTGATGGATCTTTTTTACCAAAGCCTGCCGGGAACACGTAAGCAGCGCCTGCATTTTCACCGCTTTATGCTGCGGGTACATGAAGAGCTGACGGCCCTGCAGGGGCAGAGCGATCCGCTGGATATCGTTGCCGAGCGCTTCAAAGCCGAAACCGACGTGCTGTGCTTTGATGAGTTTTTTGTTTCGGATATTACTGACGCCATGCTGCTGGGCGGGCTGATGAAAGCGCTATTTGCCCGCGGCATTACGCTGGTGGCGACCTCCAACATTCCACCGGATGAGTTGTACCGTAACGGCCTGCAACGCGCCCGTTTCCTGCCCGCCATCGATGCAATTAAAGAGCATTGTGACATTATGAATGTTGATGCTGGCGTCGATTATCGCCTGCGTACCCTGACCCAGGCCCATCTGTGGATTTCACCGTTAAACGACGGCACGCAGCAGCAGATGGACAAGCTGTGGCTGATGCTGGCAGGGGCCGAGCGGGGTAACGCTCCCGTGCTGGAAGTGAACCATCGCCCGCTACAAACGCTGGGTGTCGTCAATCAGACCCTCGCCGTATCGTTTGCGACCCTGTGTGTCGATGCCCGCAGTCAGCACGACTATATTGCGCTCTCGCGCCTTTTCCATACGGTGATGCTTTTCGATGTTCCGGTGATGACCAGGCTGATGGAGAGCGAAGCCCGGCGTTTTATCGCACTGGTTGATGAGTTTTACGAACGCCACGTCAAGCTGGTGGTGAGCGCCGCTGTGCCTTTATATGAGATCTATCAGGGAGAGCGGCTGAAGTTTGAGTTCCAGCGCTGCCTGTCACGCCTGCAGGAAATGCAAAGCGAAGAGTACCTGAAGCGCGAGCATATGCCTTAAGACTGCGGTCCTCTCCTCGTGGAAGAGGGCCGGGGTGAGGGCGACAGCCCGGACTTTCCCTACCCCCGGAAAAACCCGCGTCAAATCACAATTAGGGGTCGATCTTTACCCCTGACTTCTCTATAATCTTGCGACCCCACGTTACAAGAAGTTTTTTTTCCCAAAACTTTCTCTGCGCCGGCATAGGCTATTCGAAGGGGTAGGTTTGCTGGACAATGTCGTGTGAACCTCAACTACTAAACGTTTGGGTGTTCACCAACGTGTAACTTATTTATTTGGGTAAGCTTTTAATGAAAACTTTTACAGCTAAACCAGAAACCGTAAAACGCGACTGGTATGTTGTTGACGCGACCGGTAAAACTCTGGGCCGTCTGGCTACCGAACTGGCTCGTCGCCTGCGCGGTAAGCATAAAGCGGAATACACTCCGCACGTAGATACCGGTGATTACATCATCGTTCTGAACGCTGACAAAGTTGCTGTAACCGGCAACAAGCGTACTGACAAAGTGTACTATCACCACACCGGCCACATCGGCGGTATCAAACAAGCGACCTTTGAAGAGATGATTGCCCGCCGTCCTGAGCGTGTGATTGAAATCGCGGTTAAAGGCATGCTGCCAAAAGGCCCGCTGGGTCGTGCTATGTACCGTAAACTGAAAGTTTACGCAGGTAACGAGCACAACCACGCGGCACAGCAACCGCAAGTTCTTGACATCTAATCGGGATTATAGGCAATGGCTGAAAATCAATACTACGGCACTGGTCGCCGCAAAAGCTCCGCCGCTCGCGTGTTCATCAAACCGGGCAGTGGTAAAATCGTTATCAACCAACGTTCTCTGGAACAGTACTTCGGTCGTGAAACTGCCCGCATGGTAGTTCGTCAGCCGCTGGAACTGGTCGACATGGTTGAGAAACTGGATCTGTACATCACCGTTAAAGGTGGTGGTATCTCTGGTCAGGCTGGTGCGATCCGTCACGGTATCACCCGCGCTCTGATGGAGTACGATGAGTCCCTGCGTGGCGAACTGCGTAAAGCTGGCTTCGTTACTCGTGATGCTCGTCAGGTTGAACGTAAGAAAGTCGGTCTGCGTAAAGCACGTCGTCGTCCACAGTTCTCCAAGCGTTAATTGGTTTCTGCTTCGGCAGACAACAATTGGCGAAAAACCCGCTTCGGCGGGTTTTTTTATGGCTACCGCATAGGTTATCCACACGGCGCCCCCCTTTCTGCGCTCTTTTTCCGCATTTCCAGAATCCCCTCACCACAAAGGCCGCAAAATCTGGTAAACTATCATCCACTTTTCTGTCCAAATAACGGTGAATGCTCGATTTTTGTTCTCTTTTTGAACAAGAGGAGACGTTCTCAGGGATGGACAACAAAACATCTGGCTAGCCTGTATGGCTGGTAGCAGTAAAAATTCTGAATATACCTGGAGGTTTTCATGGCTGTCGCTGCCAACAAACGTTCGGTAATGACGCTGTTTTCTGGTCCTACTGACATTTATAGCCATCAGGTTCGTATCGTGCTGGCCGAGAAGGGTGTCAGTTTTGAGATCGAGCATGTGGAAAAGGATAACCCGCCTCAGGATCTGATCGATCTCAATCCAAGCCAGAGCGTACCAACGCTGGTGGATCGTGAGCTGACCCTGTGGGAATCCCGTATCATTATGGAATATCTGGATGAGCGTTTCCCTCATCCGCCGCTGATGCCGGTTTACCCGGTTGCGCGTGGTGAAAGCCGCCTGTACATGCAGCGTATTGAGAAAGACTGGTATACGCTGATGAACGTCATCGTGAACGGTTCTTCATCCGAAGCCGATGCTGCGCGTAAACAGCTGCGCGAAGAGCTGCTGGCGATTGCGCCAGTATTCGGTCAACGTCCGTTCTTCTTGAGCGACGAGTTCAGCCTGGTCGATTGCTACCTGGCTCCGCTGCTATGGCGTCTGCCGATTCTGGGCGTGGAGTTTAGCGGCCCGGGAGCAAAAGAGCTTAAAGGCTACATGACGCGTGTCTTCGAACGCGACTCTTTCCTTGCTTCTCTGACTGAAGCTGAACGTGAAATGCGTCTCGGCCGGGGTTAATGATTGTGGAAATGTCACAGCTTTCTCCGCGCCGTCCGTATCTGCTGCGTGCCTTCTATGAATGGTTGCTGGATAACCAGCTCACGCCGCACCTGGTTGTGGATGTGACGTTACCGGGCGTGCAGGTTCCTATGGAATATGCACGTGACGGGCAAATCGTACTGAACATTGCACCGCGCGCAGTCGGTGGCCTGGAGCTGGCGAACGATGAAGTTCGCTTTAATGCCCGTTTTGGCGGCGTGCCGCGCCAGGTGTCCGTGCCGTTGGCTGCCGTACTGGCCATCTATGCCCGTGAAAACGGCGCTGGCACTATGTTTGAGCCGGAAGCAGCTTACGATGAAGAGGTTACCAGCCTGAATGATGAAAACGGCGCAACGGAGAGCGAAAGCGAAACCGTCATGTCGGTCATTGATGGCGATAAACCCGATCATAATGACGATCCTGATGATGAACCACCGCCGCGTGGTGGCCGACCGGCACTCCGGGTCGTAAAATAGTCTGCAGTTAAAGAGATAAATACCCAGCCTGATATCAATCGGCTGGGTATTTTTTTTGCATAGTATACTGGGAAGATATTTTTTTAATCAGCAATATGAATGTATTAGCGTTATTCAACTCAAAAATTTGCGAAAATTGACCTAATAAATAATTGTGAAATGAATATATATTTTGCTCTTATCCCTTATTATCTCTAAAAATATTATTGCTGACTATCATTTGAGTTAATCTAAAACGGGCAGTTAATATTGCTAAGTTGAATCTATATATTCAGCGGATATTATAGTCACATGCTATCCAGCATCTTGTTACAGCAGTAGTAGATATATCGTTTTATATTTGCATCTAACTTATTCATACGTTAAGGATTAACAAATGAAAAAGGTTCTGCTCAGGTATACAACATGCGTGATTTTACGGTTGCAACGGCAGTTAGCCCTGAGCCGCACCCTTTTAGTCGTGCAGTATTCCCGGCAGCGGCCTCTTTGGTTATTCATAATACCACCGGTCAGGCGATCACCGCTGATAATCACCGGCGTGATCAACTGATATTCAGCTGTGTTATCTGTAATTACTCTCTTTTATTGAGCTTGCTCTGAATAAAAGAGTTCTTATCCTTTATCGACTCTTTTTTAATAGCACGTTAAACACGGACAGTTATGTTTTTGCTATTAAGGAATTTTTACTATGTTATGCTTTAATAAACCGGCAATAAAAACCTTACTGGCTTTATCATTGTTTTCTGCGCAGTTTCCTCTCTATGCCGCAGGAATGGTTCCTGAAACCAGTTTGCTGGTCATTGATGAAGCGACCCATAGCGGTACTATCAACGTAAAAAATACGGATAGTCATCCTTCCCTGTTATATACCAATGTCGTGGATCTTCCCGATGATAATGGTTTAAAACTGGTTGTTACCCAGCCGGTGGTGCGCCTTGAACCTGGGCAGACTCAACAGCTGCGTTTTTTACTGCAAACGAGCAAACCGTTAGAGGTTGAGCATTATAAACGTGTCACCTTCGAAGGTATCCCACCGAAGAGTGACGATAAAAAAATCAAAATTGGCATTAATATTCGTCAGGATCTCCCAGTACTTATTCGCCCGGCAAAACTCCCTGTCGTGACCGATGCCTGGAAGGATCTTGAATGGACTACAGCCGGTTCATCCGTTACGGTTAAAAACCCGAGCAAATATGTCGTGCGCCTTGCTACGAATGTTCTTCTGCAGCCATCGGGTATCTCTGGCACGCTGCCAAAAACCTACATTTTGCCTGGTGAAAGCATGACTACATCGGTGGGCAAATCGGTCAGTGGTAACACTCAAGTCAAGTTTTTCCCCGCCAGCCGTTATGGCGTAGAAGTACCTAGCTTCATATCGGAACTAAATAAAAAATAAAGGAATATGGCGGTGCGTAAAAAAAGCCACCTCGCAATTTTTGTGCGCGCAGTTATTTACGGCGCATTACCTCTGATACTTCTCGACTCACCTTTGTTACAGGCGAGGGAAGTTACCTTTGACACGGGGATATTAAAATCGCGTGGCCTGGGTGCGGATCTTAACCGCTACTTTGCCGAAGCGCCCCGTTTTTTACCCGGGACGCATTCTGTTTCTGTAAAAGTGAACGGCAAAGAGCGTGGAACGGCTGCGGTTCGTTTTAACGAAGATGGCGTTATGTGTGTTGATAACGACTTTCTTGAGTTTGCCGGAATCATGCCTGTTTCCATCAAGTCGGGTGAAGCCTGTCATGATATTCGCAGCGATTACGCCCAGGCGGTAATAAATGCGCTACCCAATCAGGAAGCAGTTGAGTTATATCTGCCGCCGGAAGCGATTAATAGCCTGACATCAGACATCAAAAACTTTCAGCATGGTGGTGTAGCCGGCATGCTGAATTACTCATTATTCAGCACCAAAAGTGAGTACACAGGAAGCGATAGCGACAGTAGCAGGTATTCTCAGGCAAGTCTTGAAGCGGGTTTTAATGCGATGGACTGGTCGCTGCGCAGCCGTTATATCCTGACAGATAATGATGGTGATCGAAACGCGGAGAGCATTTATACCTACGCGGAGCATGTCTTTGTCCCTCAACGTTTGACGATGCAGGTGGGGGAAATCAACGCCGTGTCAGACGTGTTGAGCGGCGTGCCTATCATGGGTGTGCAGCTGATGCCAACCAATGGCTTACAGCATGATTACACCGGTGTAAGCGTGTCCGGCATTGCGCGTACGCCACAGGCGCGTGTTGAAATCCGGCAAAATAATCGCCTTATTTTTAACACCCTGGTGCCAGCTGGCCCCTTCACGCTTGATGATGTACCGATTGTGCGCAATAACGTCGATCTTGACGTGACGGTCGTTGAAACAGACGGGTCAACGAGTCATTTCATCGTACCTGCCGCATCTGTTAGATCGCAGCGCCTGTCGCGCCCGAATGGCCTGACGATCTCGGCAGGGCAGGTGCGCAGTATAGAGAGCGACTACAGCGATCCCATGGTCTTCAACGTTTCCAATGGCTGGCGGATCCTGCCCTGGATGAACCTCCTTGCATCCGGTGTCGTAGCGGAGAAATACCAGGCCGCAGGTGCGCGAACGGAATTTATGGTCACTGAAGGGTGGGGCGTCTCCACCAGTATGGCTGCCAGTAAAGCCAAGTTTGGTGATAGCGATAACGGCGTTAAAAACGAGCTGCAAAGTGATTACGCGCTAACAGAAAATATGGGATTGTCGGCGAGCGTTGCCCACTATAGCGGCAATTACCGCGAGCTGACTGATGCGATGGATGATGATTATGTCGGGTATGACAACAGCTATGCTGCCAACCTCAACTGGTCTACATCTTTGGCAGGCACATTTAGCGCGGGCTTTAACTATAACCAGGCGACAGGCGATGGGCAGGATTCCCGTTATTTACTCCTCTCATGGGGTAAAACATTTAAATACGCTTCGGTTAACGTTAACTGGCAAAGCGCAATAGGGGATACCGATGATGACCAGAACGAAGACCTCTTATATGTAAACCTGAGCATTCCGCTGGGGGGCACTCAGAGCCTCAGTTCTTACATGCGCAAGCAGGGTGACAGTACCAGCTATGGTCTGGCAAACAGCGGTTCGCTGGGCGAAAACACCAATTACTATATCTCAGCAGACCGGGATAACGATTCAAACGAAAACAGCTTTAACGGCAACATCAACACCAATCTGCACTACACCCAGTTGAGCGTAGGTGGCGGTACCAGTGGTGATAATCAGCGTAACTATAATGCGACGCTGTCGGGCGGCATTGCCATGCATAAAGATGGTGTCACCTTCTCGCCATATTCCATCAGGGAAACCTTTGCGATTGCCAAACTCAGCGAACCGAAAGCGGGCGTGGAAATCTCTACACCTCAGGGCACCGTCTGGACCGATCACTGGGGCCAGGCTGTGGTGCCAGGGTTAATAGAGTGGCGTAACTCCCGTATTGAAGTTGATGCGAACAAATTGCCGCAGAGTATGACCCTGGCAAACGGCACGAAATACATTGCTGCCGCACATGCTTCTGTCAGCGAAGTGAGCTTCAAAGTATTGAACAGCCGTCGCGTGATGTTGCGTATTAAGCAGGCCGATGGTAAGCCGCTTAAAAAAGGCTTATCCGTGGTGGATGGTAAAAATAACTATATCGTCACGGTTGTTGATGATGGGCATGTGTTCCTGAACGATGCCGATCAAATTACCGCGCTTTATGCCATGGACGATAATAACAATCGCCTGTGTAAGTTGAATTTTACGCTTCCTGAGAAGCATGACGAAGACACGTTTTATGAGGAAGTTAACGGAGTATGTCGATGAACGTTCAACGTCTGGCAGCGTTATTACTGCTTGCTTTACCGTGTCTTTCTTATGCTGATGATTGCCAGATAACGCTCTCCCAGCAGGTGGTGGATTATCACCAGATACGCCGTGACAACATCGTCCTGACCCAGCAAAGCTGGAATAAAATGCCGGAGAAAGATATCAGTGTCAGCGTCTTTTGCCCGGATAAAAAGCAGATGGCAATCTTGCTGCAAGGGACTGCAGGTGAGAAAGGGCGTTTCCTGTTTGGGCAGAATGGTGGCGTGGCCATCAAAGTGAGCAACCTGACGCTCGACGGTAAAAGCTACAGCGTGGGTAAAACAACCGATCAGGTAAATTTCACCCCGGATAAAGACGACACGCCATCGCTCTCTATCCGCAATAACGAGGCGATAATTGCAGTCGAAAACGGCCAGGTGCCCAGCGGTCAGCAAATGAATTTTACCGTCACGCTATTCCCGGTGCTGAATGATAACGCGTTTAAACGAATCTCGGATCAAACCACGCTGGAAAGCGATTTGACCTGGCGAATCCTCTCGAAGTAAGCAAAAAAATGGCCCGGCATTTGCCGGGCCATATTCATTACACTTCCAGGTAATTCATAATCCCGTCAGCCGCTTTACGGCCTTCGGCAATCGCCGTTACCACCAGGTCGGAACCGCGAACGATATCACCACCGGCAAAGATTTTCGGGTTGCTGGTCTGGAACGCATTATCGCTGCCTTCCGGGGCGATGATGCGGCCCTGTGAATCCAGCTCGACGCTGTGCTTCGCCAGCCACTCCATGCTGTGAGGGCGGAAACCAAACGCCATCACTACGGCATCTGCCGGGATCACGTGCTCGGAACCGGCAACGATTTCTGCACGACGACGGCCTTTCGCATCTGGAGCCCCCATCTCAGTGCGCGCCATCTTCACGCCGCTGACTTTGCCGTTGGCGTTCACTTCAATACCCAGTGGCTGGATGTTGAACTGGAACTCCACACCCTCTTCACGCGCGTTTTTCACTTCACGTTTAGATCCAGGCATGTTCTCTTCGTCACGACGATAGGCACAGATAACGTGTGCGGCATTCTGACGAATGGAGGTACGCACGCAGTCCATAGCGGTATCACCGCCGCCAAGTACAACAACGCGTTTGCCTTCCATGCTGACATATGGCTCAGCGGCGGTTTCGCCGTAACCCATCATCTGCTTGGTATTGGCAATCAGGAACGGCAGGGCATCGAATACGCCGTTGGCATCTTCGTTTTCCAGTCCGCCACGCATCGACTGATAGGTGCCAACGCCCAGGAACACAGCGTCGTAATCTTTCAGCAGATCGTCGAGCTGCACGTCACGGCCCACTTCCACATTCAGTTTGAACTCAATGCCCATACCGGTGAAGATTTCACGGCGACGGGTCATGACCTCTTTTTCCAGCTTGAATGCCGGGATGCCGAAGGTCAGCAGACCGCCGATTTCCGGGTGGCGGTCGAACACCACTGCTTTCACCCCGTTGCGGGTCAGCACGTCAGCGCAGGCCAGGCCTGCCGGACCGGCACCGATGATCGCTACGCGTTTGTCGGTCTGACGCACACCCGTCATGTCCGGGCGCCAGCCCATCTCAAACGCTTTATCGTTGATGTAGCGTTCGATGTTGCCGATGGTTACCGCACCGAACTCGTCGTTCAGAGTACAGGAGCCTTCACACAGACGATCCTGAGGACACACGCGGCCGCACACTTCCGGCAAGGTGTTGGTCTGGTGAGACAACTCGGCGGCTTCAAAAATACGCCCTTCGTTGGCCAGCTTCAGCCAGTTCGGGATGTAGTTATGCACCGGACACTTCCACTCGCAGTACGGGTTGCCGCAGGACAGGCAGCGGTCTGCCTGTGCTTTAGCCTGACCTTCGGAAAACGGCTCGTAGATTTCAACAAATTCAATTTTACGGATCTTCAGCGGCTTCTTCGGCGGATCCACACGCTGCAGGTCGATAAACTGGTATACATTCTGGCTCATCTAAATTCCTCAAATCTGATTCATCGGGCTATTTTTCTTGTGATTCTGGACCTGGGCAGTGCTCAGACTCCTCGCGTACTACGTGCACGCTGCGGGTCTTGCGCGCTGTCCGTGTCCAGACTCACTGCGACAATGACGCCCGCTAAATCCAGATTTACTGCGCCTGCACACGCAGCTCTGCTGCGCTACGACTACGGTGACCCAACAGGGCTTTAACATCGCTGGACTTCGGTTTAACCAGCGCGAATTTCGCAGAGAATGCTGGCCAGTTCGCCAGAATCTCTTCGCCGCGCACGGAACCAGTATGATGCACGTGCTCGGTGATCAAACCGCGCAGGTGCTCTTCATGGATCGCCAGGGTTTCAACATCCAGCACTTCCACCAGCTCCGGGTTCACGCGTTTGCGGAAATCACCGCTTTCGTCCAGGACATAGGCGAAACCACCTGTCATACCTGCCCCGAAGTTAACCCCGGTTTTGCCCAGCACGCAGACAATACCGCCGGTCATGTATTCACAGCCGTTATCGCCGATACCTTCCACCACGGTGATGGCACCGGAGTTACGCACCGCAAAACGCTCACCTGCACGACCTGCGGCAAACAGACGACCACCAGTAGCACCGTACAGACAGGTGTTGCCGATGATGCTGGCATCGCAGCTGCGGAAGGCAGAGCCGACCGGAGGACGCACCGCCAGCAGACCGCCCGCCATGCCTTTACCGACGTAGTCGTTGGCATCGCCAGTCAGGTACAGCTCAACGCCACCGGCATTCCACACGCCGAAGCTCTGACCTGCGGTACCGCTGAAGTGAGCGGTAATCGGATCGGCAGCCAGACCCTGGTCGCCGTGCGTCTGTGCGATGTAACCCGAGAGCGTTGCGCCGACTGAACGATCGGTGTTGCGAATATCAAACCAGAAGGTTTTGCTCTGCTTGTCATCCACAAATGGCTTCGCCTGTTGCAACAGCTGAGCGTTCAGCACGCCATTGTCGAACGGCGGGTTATTCTCGGTGCAGTACACCGCTTTGCCCGGATGCGGTTCAGCCGTTTCCAGCAGGCGGGACAGCTTCAGGTTCTGCTGCTTAGCCGTGAATCCTTCCAGCTCTGTCAGCAGGTCGGTACGGCCAATCAGATCCACCAGACGCGTCACGCCCAGCTGCGCCATCAGCTCGCGTGTTTCGCGGGCGATGAAGTCAAAGTAGTTGGTCACTTTGAACGGCAGGCCGTGGTAGTGGTTCTTACGCAGTTTTTCGTCCTGAGTTGCAACGCCGGTTGCGCAGTTGTTCAGGTGACAAATACGCAGATATTTACAGCCCAGCGCCACCATCGGGCCAGTACCGAAGCCGAAGCTTTCTGCACCCAGAATCGCCGCTTTGATGATATCGAGGCCGGTTTTCAGGCCGCCATCTACCTGCAGACGGATCTTGTGACGCAGACCGTTAGCCACCAGTGCCTGCTGAGTTTCCACCAGGCCAAGCTCCCATGGACAACCCGCGTATTTCACTGAGGAGAGCGGGCTGGCCCCGGTGCCGCCGTCGTAACCGGCGATGGTGATCAGGTCCGCGTAGGCTTTTGCCACACCGGTGGCGATAGTGCCCACGCCCGGCTCGGAAACCAGCTTCACGGAGATCATCGCTTTCGGGTTGACCTGTTTCAGGTCGAAAATCAGCTGCGCCAGATCCTCGATAGAGTAAATATCGTGGTGCGGTGGTGGGGAGATCAGCGTCACGCCCGGTACCGAGTAGCGCAGTTTGGCGATGTACGGGGTCACTTTGTCACCCGGTAGCTGACCGCCTTCGCCCGGTTTTGCACCCTGAGCGACTTTAATCTGAATTACGTCAGCATTGACCAGGTACGCCGGGGTCACACCGAAGCGACCGGAAGCAACCTGCTTGATGCGCGACACTTTGTTCGTGCCATAGCGCGCCGGATCTTCACCGCCTTCACCGGAGTTGGAGTTCCCGCCGATGCTGTTCATCGCTTCTGCCAGCGCCTCGTGGGCTTCCGGGCTGAGTGCGCCGATAGACATCGCGGCGGTATCAAAACGTTTGAACAGTTCAGACGCCGGTTCAACCTCATTGATGCTGACCGCGGTATCGTCCGGGTTCAGCGCCAGCAGATCGCGCAGCGTGGCTGCCGGACGGTTGTTCACCAGCTCAGCATATTGCTGATAATCGCTGTACTCACCGCTCTGAACGGCCTGTTGCAGGGTGCGCACCACGTCCGGGTTATAGGCATGGTATTCGCCACCGTGCACATACTTCAGCTGTCCACCCTGATCCAGCGGCTTACGTGCCAGCCAGGCGCGTTTGGAGAGGTTCAGCAGATCCTGCTGGAAGTCGCTAAAGTCCGCGCCGCCGATACGGCTGATTACGCCCTGGAAGCAGAGGTCGGCAACATCGTCATGCAGACCGACGGCTTCGAACAGCTTCGAGCAGCGGTAAGAGGCGATGGTCGAGATGCCCATCTTGGACATGATCTTGTACAGACCTTTGTTGATGCCGTTACGGTAGTTCAGCATCACGGTACGGTAATCTTTCTCGATGGCCTGACTATCAACCAGTTTTGCCAGGGTTTCGTAGGCGAGGTACGGGTAAATCGCCGTTGCACCAAAGCCCAGCAGCACTGCGAAGTGGTGCGGATCGCGCGCACTGGCGGTTTCCACAATGATGTTGGCATCGCAGCGCAGGCTCTTATCGACCAGACGCGTCTGGATAGCCCCGACGGCCATAGGCGCCGGAACCGGCAGACGGTTTTTCGCAATATTGCGGTCGGACAGCACCAGCAGCACGGTACCGTTACGTACCATCTGTTCCGCTTTGTCACACAGCGCATTCACCGTCTCTTCGAGGGTGGTTTCGGTCACGTCGAAAGTGATGTCGAGCGTGTCAGCGCGGTAGTGCTCCTCTTGCATGGTGGTGAGCTGTTTGAAATCAGAGTACAGCAGGATCGGTGACTTAAAGGTCAGGCGGTGGGCCTGGCCTTCGGCTTCACAGAAGACGTTCATCTCACGACCGATGCTGGTGGCCAGCGACATCACGTGCGCTTCACGCAGCGGATCGATTGGCGGGTTGGTCACCTGCGCGAACTGCTGGCGGAAGTAGTCGTAAATGATTCGCGGCTGGCTGGAGAGCACGGCAAACGGGGTATCATCACCCATGGAGCCGACCGCTTCCTGGCCGTTTTCACCCAACACGCGGATAACGGAGTCCAGCTCTTCCGCGCTGTAGTTAAACTGTTTCTGGTAGCTGGCGAGGGTATCGTCATCCAGTTCGCGGCTGCCCACATCCTGATCCGGCAGATCTTCAAACGGCACCAGACGGCGAACGTTTTTCTCCATCCACTCTTTGTACGGATGACGGCTTTTCAGATCGTTATCGGTTTCCGCGGAGTGCAGGATGCGACCGCCGCGGGTGTCGATCACCATCAGCTCGCCCGGCCCTACACGGCCTTTTTCGACCACTTCGTCAGGCTGGTAGTCCCAGATCCCCACTTCAGAGGCGCAGGTGATCAGCTTGTCTTTAGTAATGACGTAGCGCGCCGGGCGCAGACCATTACGGTCAAGGTTACAGGCCGCAAAGCGACCATCGGACATCACGATACCTGCCGGACCATCCCACGGCTCCATGTGCATGGAGTTAAAGTCGAAGAAGGACCGCAGCTCAGGATCCATATCCGGGTTGTTCTGCCAGGCTGGCGGAACCAGCAGGCGCATGGCGCGTACGATATCCATCCCGCCTGCCAGCAGCAGTTCCAGCATGTTATCCATCGAGCTGGAGTCAGAGCCGGTTTCGTTGACGAACGGCGCAGCGTCGTGCAGATCCGGGATCAGCGGGGTCTGGAATTTATAGGTACGTGCGCGAGCCCACTGGCGGTTACCGGTGATGGTGTTGATTTCGCCGTTGTGCGCCAGATAGCGGAACGGCTGAGCCAGCGGCCAGCGTGGTACGGTGTTGGTGGAGAAGCGCTGGTGGAACAGGCAAATGGCCGATTCCAGACGCAGGTCCGCCAGGTCCAGGTAGAAGCGCGGCAGGTCAGCCGGCATACACAGACCTTTATAGATGTTCACCAGGTTCGAGAGGCTACAAACGTAGAACTCTTTATCGTCCTGCAGGCGTTTTTCAATGCGGCGACGGGCGATAAACAGACGGCGTTCCATATCACGTGGACGCCAGCCCGCAGGCGCGTTGACAAAGATTTGCTCGATACGAGGCAGCGAGGAGAGGGCGATTTCACCGAGTACCCCTTCGTTAGTGGGCACGTCGCGCCAGCCAACGATAGACAGGGTTTCGCGTTGAAGTTCTTCTTCGACGATGCGGCGTGAGACGGCTGCTTTTTCCGCGTCCTGATTCAGGAACAGCATGCCGACAGCGTAGTTTTTGGCTAAACGCCAGCCGCGCTCTTCCGCCACGATGCGAAAGAAACGATCCGGTTTTTGCAGCAGCAGACCGCAACCGTCGCCGGTTTTACCATCCGCAAGGATAGCGCCACGGTGCTGCATACGGGCCAGTGCGTGTATAGCGGTACGCACTACCTTGTGGCTAGGTTCGCCTTCTATGTGGGCGATCAGGCCGAAACCACAGTTATCCTTCTCAAGGGATTTATCGTACAACATATCAGTGAACCTCCCCAGGCTCTTCGGGACTTCTCTCTGGACCGTGGCGCACAGGCACAGCAAGAGCGCGGCGACGGGGGTTGCGTTTCATACGCGTACCTCGCATTCGCCCTCTTAATATCCTTTTCACACAGGTCAAACAAGTTTGAGGACTTGCTTCAGAGGGAATCTCAACTACTGCATAAATATGATGAGCAGGCTGCTCATCCAGAAAGCTTCCAGCGGATTTCCAACTTATCGGGAATCCGTACACAGGTCAAATGGCAATCTTATTTATACAAAAATGTGCTAAAGGAAGGTTATTTGTCTGATTTAATTAGTTATTTAGGCACTTTCACATCCCTGTAACCTTGCTGTGGGCTTTAGGGTTGTGTGATCTGACTCACTATATGAAAGCGGTATTATCGCTGTAGCATGCTGAATAGTGCGATTTAAGCAGGATTTAATGCCGTCACGGCGATAAAGCCCGCATGATGTCACTGTTTTTCAGCACAGACGATATAAATGAAAAAATCTGGCAGGACATAAGGAAAAGTAATTAGAAAGGCGATGAATGAAATTGCAATTATCTTGGTTAATTATGCAAAGGATAAAAGCTCGCCGGGACGATTGATCCAGGTCATCGCCGTCGGAGGTTAAAAATGGCAGGCTTGTCCCCTTTCTACGGGGCGGTCTATCAGATTATGCAGTTACAGAAATTAGTCAATATGTTTGGTGGGGATCTTTCACGCCGGTACGGGCAAAAGGTCCATAAACTGTCGCTGCACGGCGGCTTTAGCTGCCCCAATCGCGATGGCACCATCGGGCGCGGCGGCTGTACCTTCTGTAATGTGGCCTCCTTTGCTGACGAATCACAGCAGCATCAGTCTATCGCCGCACAGCTTGCTCACCAGTCGACGTTAGTTAACCGGGCGAAACAGTATCTGGCCTATTTTCAGGCCTATACCAGTACCTGGGCGGAAGTGCAGGTGCTGCGCTCGATGTATCAGCAGGCGGTGAGTCAGGCCAACATCGTCGGGCTTTGCGTCGGCACACGGCCTGACTGCGTGCCCGAGGCGGTGCTCGATCTGCTCAGCGAATACAAAGAGCAGGGGTATGAAATCTGGCTGGAGCTGGGATTACAGACCGCGCACGATAAAACCCTGCATCGCATCAACCGCGGCCATGATTTCGCCTGCTATCAACGCACCACCCAACTGGCACGCGAACGCGGACTTAAGGTCTGTACTCATCTGATTGTCGGTCTGCCGGGTGAAGGGCAAGCCCACGCACTGGAAACCCTGCATAAGGTGGTGGAGACCGGCGTTGACGGCATCAAGCTGCACCCGTTGCATATCGTTACGGGCAGTATTATGGCCAAAGCCTGGGAAGCCGGGCGACTCAACGGCATCGAGCTGGACGAGTATGTGCTGACAGCCGGAGAGATGATCCGTCACACACCGCCGGAGGTGGTGTATCACCGTATCTCCGCCAGCGCCCGCCGTCCAACGCTGCTGGCACCGCTATGGTGTGAGAACCGCTGGACGGGGATGGTGGAGCTGGACCGCTACCTGAATGAGCAAGGAGGGCAGGGTTCGGCGCTGGGACGGGCATGGATAATGCCTGATCCGCTCACCCCCAGCCCTCTTTGCTGAGGGTTGAGAGAAAAGATTTACTTCCGGCGTCTGCCTAATAAGCTGCCCAGCACTCCACGTACAATCTGATTTGTCACCTGACGCGCCGCGCTTTTCGCCATGGTTTGTACGACACCGTCGCGTTTACCGCCGCGCGGACCGGTGCTGCCAAACAGGATGTCTTTCAATCCGCCCAGTATCCCGTCATCGACTGCCACGGGCTGGTCTTTCGCGGCGGGGGCCTCCTGTTGCGCCGTACGGGTTTGCACCGCTTTTTGTAGCATCTCAAACGCAGATTCTCTGTCCACCTGATCTTCGTATTTACCGTAGACCGGGGAGTGGTTAATCAGTCCGTTACGCTCATCGTCGCTGATTGGCCCCATCCGTGAGTTAGGGGCGATGACCATCGCGCGCTCCACCATTGACGGGCTGCCTTTGGCATCGAGAAACGAGATCAGCGCCTCGCCGGTACCCAGCGCCTGGATGGCTGCTTCGGTATCAAAAGCCGGGTTGGTGCGCATGGTCTGCGCTGCGGCTTTCACGGCTTTCTGATCCTTTGGCGTAAAGGCGCGCAAAGCATGCTGGACACGATTGCCCAGTTGGCCCAGTACGTTGTCGGGAATATCGGCCGGGTTCTGCGAAACAAAGTACACACCCACGCCTTTGGAGCGGATCAAGCGGATCACCTGTTCGATCTTATCCAGCAGAACCTGGGGCGCATCACTGAACAGCAGATGGGCTTCGTCAAAGAAGAAAACCAGTTTCGGTTTTTCCAGATCGCCCGCTTCAGGCAGTTGCTCAAAGAGTTCGGAGAGCATCCACAGCAAGGTGGCCGCGTAGAGCTTCGGCATCTGGTAGAGCTTTTCTGCACTCAGGATGTTGATAATGCCTTTGCCGTTGCTGTCGGTACGCATCCAGTCTTTGATATCCAGCATGGGTTCGCCAAAGAAGTGCCCGGCGCCTTGTTGTTCCAGCGTCAACAATCCGCGCTGGATAGCCCCCACGGAGGCGCTACTGATGTTGCCATACTGATTCTGGAAAGATTTGGCGTTATCTCCGATGTACTGGGTAATGGCCCGCAGATCCTTGAAGTCGAGCAGCAGCAATCCCTGATCGTCGGCAATGCGGAAGATAATGTTCAGTACGCCGGTTTGTACCTCGTTGAGGTCGAGCAGACGCGCCAGCAGCAGCGGGCCGAGATCGGAAACCGTGGCGCGCACCGGGTGACCTCTCTCACCGAAAATATCCCAGACCACCACCGGATTACTCTCGGGTTGCCAGTCGGTAACGCCAATATTTTTCAACCGTTCAAGAAGCTTCTCCGAGCCGATGCCCTCCCGGGCAATGCCGCTGAGATCGCCTTTAACGTCGGCCATAAATACCGGCACGCCGATACGCGAAAATGACTCAGCCAGCTTTTGCAGCGTCACCGTTTTACCCGTGCCGGTGGCACCGGTAATCAGGCCATGTCGGTTAGCCATGGCGGGCAGGAGAGACAATTCATTATCCAGCGTCCGGGCAATCAGCAGGGGTGTACTCATGATCGGCTTCCTCGTTCATTCCTGCGTGGAGTATAGGCAACCTGACGGTAAAGTGGATGTGTCAGTTTCCGACTTTGCGGCGCGTTATCCAGTACGGACTATGCTTTTGCATAGGGTTAACAACATATTGGAAAGCTATGTCCAGATTCTTCTTTAATGACCGCAAACAGCTGGTTAATGATGCTATTGAAGGTATGCTCATCTCTGCCCCACACGGCAATCTCGTTAAACTGGATAGCGATCCGGCTATCCGTGTGGTGGTGCGTGCCGACTGGGATAAAAGCCGCGTGGCGGTAATTTCTGGCGGCGGATCCGGTCATGAACCGGCGCATGCAGGCTTTGTAGGTAAAGGAATGCTTACCGCTGCCGTCTGTGGCGATCTGTTTGCTTCACCAAGCGTAGAGGCGGTGCTGAACGCTATCGTGGCGGTGACAGGGGATCGCGGCTGCCTGCTGATCGTCAAAAACTATACCGGGGATCGTCTCAACTTTGGCCTCGCGGCGGAAAAAGCCAAGCGCTTCGGACTCAAAGTGGAGATGGTGATTGTGACCGATGATATCGCTCTGCCGGATAACAAGCAGCCGCGCGGCATTGCCGGAACTGCGCTGGTGCATAAAATTGCCGGGCATGCCGCCGAACAGGGGAAATCGCTCAGCGATGTGCGGGACATGGCCCTTCAGGCCTGCGATAACCTCTGGAGTCTGGGGGTGGCGATGCAGACCTGCAATCTGCCGGGCAGCGACGATGAAGAGGGGCGTATCAGGAAAGGCCATGTTGAGCTGGGACTGGGGATCCACGGTGAGCCAGGGGCTTCGGTGGTCGATACGCAAAACAGCAGGGCGATTATCGAGACGCTGGTGAAGCCCTTGCAGGCGCAGGCCGGTGAAGGACGGCTGGCCGTGCTCATCAATAACCTCGGCGGCGTCTCGGCGCTGGAGATGGCGCTGCTGACCAAAGAGCTGGCGCATTCGGCCCTGAAAAATCAGATCGCGTATTTCATTGGCCCGGCACCGCTGGTGAGTTCGCTGGACATGAAGGGCTTTTCCTTATCCCTGCTGAAACTGAATATGGCTTTTGAACAGGCGCTCAACGCGCCGGTAGAGACGCTGGGCTGGCAAAAGCCCGTGGCCTTTACCCCGCTGCGCACGCTGGCGCATACCCCACTGCACGACAGCGTGGAGTTTACCCCGTCAGCGAATGCAAACGTCGCCCGGTATCTCGCCGCGGCAACGGGCTGCTTAATCGCCCTGGAAAATCGCCTTAACGCGCTGGATGCGAAAGTGGGGGATGGCGATACAGGATCGACCTTTGCGCAAGGTGCGCGGGACATTGCGCAATGGTTGGAGGAGGATCGGTTGCCGCTGAACGATCTGCCGCAGCTGTTGCTGGTGGTGGGTGAGCGGCTGGCGACGGTGATGGGGGGATCGAGCGGCGTGTTGATGTCGATCTTCTTTACTGCCGCCGGACAGGCGCTGCGTAGCGGTAAATCCTTACCCGATGCCTTACTGACCGGGCTTGCGCAAATGAAACATTATGGCGGGGCAGATCGCGGCGATCGTACCTTGATCGATGCGCTCCAGCCCGCGCTGGAAGCGTTGCAGAAAGGGGATCTTCAGGCTGCCGCCAGCGCAGCGCAACAGGGGGCGGATGCCACGGCAAGCATGGGCAAGGCCGGGGCCGGACGCTCATCCTATGTCAACAAAGAGAATCTGCACGGGGTGACCGATCCTGGCGCAGTAGCGGTGGCCGAGGTGTTTGCTGCATTTATGCGGTAGGTGAAAACGCCGGGTGGCGGCGGGGTAAAAGCAATACGGTAACAACCGTTACCGTTTTGAATGTTACAGGCGCAGCGCCATCGGGCTTTAGCGGCTTAGAAATCTGCTTTTAACACCACGCGGTAACGGGCTTTGCCGTCACGAACGTGCTGGATGGCTTCGTTGATTTTCGACATCGGATACGTCTCGATGGTCGGGGCGACTTTGGTGCGGCCGGCAAATTTCATCAGCTTGCGCAGCTCATACGGTGTGCCCGTCGCAGAACCTGACACGCTGCGATCGCCGCCGATCAGCGTGAAGGCTGGAACCGGCAGGGGCTTCAGGACGGCACCCACGGTATGGAAATTACCGCCGTAGGCCAGCGCTTCAAAGTACGGCTGCCAGTCGAGATCGACGTTAACGGTATTGATGATCAGATCAAACTGACCGGCCAGCGCTTTCAACTGCTCAGGATCCCGGCTGTTCACTACCTTGTCGGCTCCCATCGCCAGCACTTCTTGCTCTTTCGCCGGGTTGGAGCTGAACGCCGTCACTTCGCAGCCCATCGCATGCAGAAGCTTGATGGCGATATGGCCCAGACCGCCAATACCGATTACCCCCACGCGGCTGGTGGCGGTGATATGGTGCATCAGCAGCGGTTTGAAGACTGTGATCCCGCCGCACAGCAGCGGACCGGCAGATTCGATATCCATCTGTTCAGGGAGAGGAATGACCCACTGCCAGTCGGCGCGCAGTTTGTCAGCGAAACCGCCGTTGTTCAGAATGGTTGGGGTAGCCCCTTCAAGGCAGTTAATCTGGTTGCCGCTGATACAGGCATCGCAGTGCCCACAGCTCCGTGCAGTCCAGCCGATGCCCACGCGCTGACCAACCTTCAGCCCTTTATCCTGGGCAGCACTGCCCAGAGCAACCACGCGGCCAATCACTTCGTGCCCGGCAATCAGTGGGTATTGCGAAAAGCCCCATTCGTTATCGATCATCGACAGATCGGAATGGCAGATCCCGCAGTAATCGACCTGGACTTCGACGTCTTCTGCTTTCAGCTCGCCCGCATCGTATTCGTACAGCTCAAGTTCTGCACCCGCCTGCGGTGCGGCGTAGCTTTTTATCTTTGACATGATATTTACCCCCTGATGGTGTGGAACTGAGAGTGTAGAGCATTCAGTTTACAACCGCTTAACAGAAGGGGGCAGGAAAGGAATTACAATGTTTTCAACATCCGCACTTCGCAGTCCACGTGTCCGGTGCAGCCCAGGGAGTGGTCAATGTGTTCAAAGCCAAGGTGCTCATACAGGGCAATAGCTTCTTTGAGGAAGGCAGTGGTTTCGAGGTAGCAGCGTTTAAAGCCTTCGGCGCGCGCGTGGTCGAGAGCAACCAGCGCCAGCTTTTTCGCCAGCCCTTTTCCGCGTGCGGAGGGCAGGAAATACATCTTTTGCAGTTCGCAAATATCCGGTTCGCTGCAGCTCAGGGGGGCAACACCGCCGCCGCCGACAACGCTGCCGTTTTGTTCGATGATCCAGTAGGCGTGGCCCGGCTGGCTGTAAACCTGAAACAGCTCGTCCAGGTTTGGGTCGGCAACCGTGTAGCCCTTGTCGGCGGTCAGACCGTATTCGGCAGACACTGTGCGGATAACGGTCGCAATCGCACTGTTGTCTTGTTGAGAGATACGACGCATGGCGGTCGCAGCGGGGGTAATCACGCTCATAGCATTACTCATGACAAAAATTGACACACATCTGCTGTTAATAGCATCGCAGAAAGGGGAGTGCAAGCGAGGAGTTTTCAGGAAGAATCCCCCTTACGCCCTGAAGCGTAAGGGGGTAACGCTTTACAGCGCGGCGATAACCGCCTGCTGCTCAATCAGCTTCGCTTTAGCATCCGCGAAACCAACCAGACGTTCACGCTCTTTGGCGATGACCGCTTCCGGGGCGCGGGCAACAAAGCCTTCGTTAGACAGTTTACTTTCGATCTTACCGATTTCGACTTCGACTTTGGCCACTTCTTTTGCCAGACGCGCCAGCTCAGCATCTTTATCAACCAGGCCAGCCATCGGGATCAGCAGCTCGGCGCCGTCGATGATTTTGGTCACGGAGACCGGACCTTTATCATCCGCAGGCAGCACGGTGATGCTCTCCAGACGGGCCATAGTCTGCAGGAAGGTGTTGTTCTCGGTCACGCGACGCACCGCAGCTTCACTGCAACCGCGCAGCAGCAGCGCCAGTGGTTTACCCGGGGAGATGTTCATCCCGGCACGGATGTTACGCACGGCAACGATCGCCTGCTTCAGCCACTCGGTATCGGCAGCCGCGGCTTCATCAACCTGCGCGGCATCGAAGGCCGGGAACGGCTGCAGCATGATGGTATCGGCATTAATGCCAGCAATCACCTTCACGCGCTGCCAGATGGTTTCGGTGATGAACGGGATGATCGGGTGCGCCAGGCGCAACAGACCTTCCAGAACGGTGATCAGGGTGTTGCGCGTACCGCGCAGTTCCGCTTCAGATCCGCCATTCATTACCGGTTTGGTCAGCTCCAGGTACCAGTCACAGAACTGGTTCCAGGTGAACTCGTACAGGATGCCTGCCGCGATATCGAAGCGATAGCTATCCAGCGCCTCGCGGAACGCTTTGGTCGTCTGGTTGAATTCAGCCAGGATCCAGCGGTCTGCCAGCGACAGGGTCATTTCGCCGCCGTTAAAGCCGCAATCCTGATCTTCGGTGTTCATCAGCACAAAGCGGCTGGCGTTCCACAGCTTGTTACAGAAGTTGCGATAACCTTCCAGACGTTTCATGTCCCAGTTAATGTCGCGGCCGGTTGAGGCCAGCGCTGCCAGGGTGAAACGCAGGGCGTCGGTGCCGTGTGGCTCGATACCGTCCGGGAACTGCTTCTCGGTGCGCTTGCGGATCTTCTCAGCCAGCTGCGGCTGCATCATGTTGCCGGTACGTTTCTCCAGCAGATCTTCCAGGGAGATACCGTCCACCATGTCCAGCGGGTCGATAACGTTGCCCTTGGACTTGGACATCTTCTGGCCTTCGTCGTCGCGGATCAGACCGGTCATGTAGACGGTATGGAACGGAACCTGCGGCTTGCCATCTTCATCTTTGATGAAGTGCATGGTCATCATGATCATGCGGGCGATCCAGAAGAAAATAATGTCGAAGCCGGACACCATTACGCTGGTTGGGTGGAACTGACGCAGCGCGTCGGTGTTTTCTGGCCAGCCGAGGGTGGAGAAAGTCCACAGCGCGGAGGAGAACCAGGTATCCAGCACGTCTTCGTCCTGACGCAGCGCCACGTCAGCGCTCAGGTTGTTTTCCTGACGCACTTCGTCTTCAGTACGGCCAACGTAGACGTTGCCGTCGTTGTCGTACCACGCCGGGATGCGGTGACCCCACCACAGCTGACGGGAGATACACCAGTCCTGAATATCGCGCATCCAGGAGAAGTACATGTTTTCGTACTGCTTTGGCACGAACTGAATGCTACCGTTCTCAACCGCTTCTACAGCCGGTTTCGCCAGCACGTCAGCACGGACGTACCACTGGTCGGTCAGCATCGGCTCGATCACCACGCCGCCACGGTCGCCGTAAGGAACGGTCAGATCGTGAGGTTTGATCTCTTCCAGCAGGCCCAGGGCATCAACAGCGGCAACCACTGCTTTACGCGCGGCAAAACGTTCCAGCTTCTGGAACTCAGCCGGGATATCGCTTGAGTAAACGTCGGACTCTTCGCCTTTGGTGTCGTACACTTCCGCGCTTTCACGGATGTCGCCATCAAAGGTCAGGATGTTGATCATCGGCAGGGCGTGACGACGGCCAACTTCATAGTCGTTAAAGTCGTGCGCGGGGGTGATTTTCACGCAACCAGTGCCTTTTTCCATGTCGGCGTGTTCATCGCCCACAATCGGAATGCGGCGGTTAACCAGCGGCAGCACCACGAATTTACCAATCAGATCTTTATAACGCGGATCTTCCGGGTTCACGGCCACGCCGGTATCGCCCAGCAGAGTTTCTGGACGCGTGGTAGCGACGACCAGATAATCTTTACCGTCTGCGGTTTTCGCGCCGTCGGCCAGCGGATAGCGGATATGCCACATGGAGCCTTTAGACTCGCGGTTTTCCACTTCCAGGTCTGAGATGGCGGTGCGCAGTTTCGGATCCCAGTTTACCAGGCGCTTGCCACGGTAAATCAGATCTTCTTTATACAGACGGACAAATACTTCTTTAACGGCGTTAGAAAGGCCTTCGTCCATGGTGAAGCGCTCGCGCTCCCAGTCCACGGAGTTGCCGAGACGGCGCATCTGACGGGTAATGGTGCCGCCGGATTCTGCTTTCCACTGCCAGATTTTGTCGATAAAGGCGTCGCGACCGTAGTCGTGGCGGGTTTTACCTTCTTCAGCGGCAATTTTACGCTCAACCACCATTTGGGTCGCAATACCCGCGTGGTCCGTCCCCGCTTGCCAGAGGGTGTTTTTACCCTGCATGCGCTGGTAACGGATCATGGTATCCATGATGGTCTGCTGGAAGGCATGACCCATATGCAAACTGCCGGTGACGTTCGGCGGCGGGATCATGATGCAGAAGGACTCTTTGCTTTCATCGCCGTTAGGCTTGAAATAGCCCTGCTGTTCCCAGTGCTCGTAAAGCGGCTGTTCGATATCGCGTGGGTTATATGTCTTTTCCATTATTTCCAGGTTGCCGTATTCAGGTTAAAACCAGCCAGGCGGTACGCTTTATAGCGTTCGCGCGCCAGTTGTTTCAAAGAATCTTCGTGAGGGACAAAGTCTACCACTTCTGTGAAAGCGGTGGCAAAATCTGCAAAGCCGATGCGCAGGCTGATTAAAATATCCCGCGGGCTGCTGTTGCGTTTTTGCGGCCAGGCGATCTCCACCGGCGCGCCACCGCGCGGTCCTTCTCCCGCAAGATTATGCGGAACAAAGCTTTCTGACGGTCGTGCCCACAGGGCTTCATCCAGACGGATGGCCTGCTGCTCATCTTCGCAGGCAATCAGCACGCGAAGACCTGCGCGCCAACGTTCTGCGGCAATCTCACACACCAGCTGTTCAACGGCGCTTAAGCCATCCTGTTGGGTGTCATTGTCCAGAAGATAGAACGTTGCGTTTTTCATATATGGGGCTTCTTGTGGTGGATTTAAATGCAAAGCCGGGTGGCGCTGCGCGTACCCGGCCTACGGTTAAATGCCGTTTGCAGGCCGGGTAAGGCGAAGCCGCCCCCCGGCGTTTTACATTACTCTTCGCCGTTAAACCCGGCACGATTGAGCAGGAACTGCGAGAGCAGGGCCACAGGGCGGCCAGTGGCGCCTTTGGCTTTACCGGAACGCCATGCCGTACCGGCGATATCCAGGTGCGCCCAGTTGTATTTGCGGGTAAAGCGCGCCAGGAAGCAGGCTGCAGTAATTGCACCGCCAGGACGCCCACCGATGTTAGCCATATCCGCAAAGTTGGACTCCAGCTGCTCCTGGTACTCATCGGCCATTGGCAGACGCCAGGCACGGTCGCCCGCCTGTTCAGAGGCGCCGATCAGCTCATGTGCCAATGGATTGTGGTTCGACATCAGGCCGGTGATGTGATGGCCCAGCGCAATCACGCAGGCACCAGTCAGGGTGGCCACGTCGATAACCGCTTCTGGCTCGAAGCGTTCAACGTAGGTCAGCACGTCACACAGCACCAGACGGCCTTCAGCATCGGTGTTCAGCACTTCAACAGTCTGCCCGGACATGGTGGTCAGCACGTCGCCAGGGCGATAAGCACGGCCGCCCGGCATGTTTTCACAGCCTGCCAGTACGCCAATTACGTTGATAGGCAACTGGAGTTCCGCGACCATGCGCATCACGCCGTAGACCGCCGCTGCACCGCACATGTCGTACTTCATCTCATCCATGCCTTCGGCCGGTTTGATGGAGATACCGCCGGAGTCGAAAGTCAGGCCTTTACCGACCAGCACAATTGGACGCACGTCTTCAGACGGGTTGCCCTTGTACTCAATGACTGACATCAGGGATTCGTTTTGTGAACCGTTGCCGACCGCCAGATAGGAGTGCATACCCAGTTCTTTCATCTGCTGCTCGCCAATCACGCGGGTGACGACGTTTTGGCTGTAGGAGTCCGCCAGCTGGCGCGCCTGGGAGGCGAGATAACCGGCATTACAGATGTTTGGCGGCATGTTGCCGAGGTCTTTCGCGGCTTTGATACCGGCAGCGATCGCCAGACCATGCTGAATGGCGCGCTCGCCGCTGGTCAGTTCACGGCGGGTTGGTACGTTAAAGACCATTTTACGCAGCGGACGGCGAGGTTCGCTTTTGGTGGTTTTTAGCTGATCGAAGCTGTACAGCGTCTCTTTCGCTGTTTCAACGGCCTGACGCACTTTCCAGTAGGTGTTGCGGCCTTTGACGTGCAGTTCGGTCAGGAAGCACACGGCCTCCATTGAGCCAGTATCATTCAGCGTATTAATCGTTTTCTGAATAACCTGTTTGTACTGGCGCTCATCCAGCTCGCGCTCTTTGCCACAGCCAATCAGCAGGATGCGCTCGGACAATACGTTCGGCACATGATGCAGCAACAGCGTCTGTCCTGGTTTGCCCTCCAGCTCGCCACGGCGCAGCAGGGCGCTGATGTAGCCATCGCTGATTTTATCGAGTTGTTCTGCGATCGGAGAGAGTCTGCGGGGTTCAAACACGCCGACGACGATGCAGGCACTCCGCTGTTTTTCCGGGCTACCGCTTTTTACACTGAACTCCATGAACTACGCTCCTGAATCTTAAAGACAACAGCGGCAGCTACGGATAGAATTGAAACCTTTCGTAACTCATGCCCGCTGTTGCGGTGACTTCGTGTTAATCTTACGTTATTACGGTTTCGACACGTCATAACAACTGCTGAAGCGCGAATCCGCCGGGTGTTGTAATCTTAGCGATGATTTCGACGACTCAAGAGAATAAATGACGTTTAAGCCATGAAACAAGCGATTTTCCTGCAAAGAGACGGGTTTTTACGGGCGTATTTAATGTGATAATCATAAGATATCTGGTGCGGGAGACGCTAAAAAGCCAGTTGGCGATACTCTTCATCCTGCTTCTGATCTTTTTCTGTCAGAAACTGGTGAGGATCCTCGGCGCGGCTGTCGACGGCGAAATTCCCACAAATCTGGTGCTTTCTCTGCTCGGGTTAGGCGTGCCTGAAATGGCGCAGCTTATCCTGCCATTAAGCCTTTTCCTCGGACTGCTGATGACGCTCGGTAAGCTTTATACCGAAAGTGAAATCACCGTCATGCATGCATGCGGTCTGAGCAAAGCGGTACTGATTAAAGCCGCCATGGTTCTGGCGCTGTTTACCGGCATCGTGGCCGCGGTGAACGTGATGTGGGCCGGGCCTGTCTCCTCGCGTCATCAGGATGAGGTGCTGGCTGAAGCGAAAGCGAACCCCGGCATGGCCGCACTGGCGCAGGGGCAGTTCCAGCAGGCGACCGACGGTAACTCCGTGCTGTTTATTGAAAGCGTGGATGGCAGCCGCTTTAACGACGTCTTCCTCGCGCAACTCCGCCCCAAAGGTAATGCCCGCCCATCCGTGGTCGTGGCCGATTCCGGTCAGCTCACCCAGGGTAAAGACGGTTCGCAGATCGTGACCCTGAACAAAGGCACCCGCTTCGAAGGCACAGCGTTGCTGCGTGATTTCCGCATTACCGACTTCCAGAACTATCAGGCGATTATTGGTCATCAAACGGTGGCGCTGGATCCTACCGATACTGAGCAGATGAGCATGCGTACGCTGCTTAATACCGATACCAATCGCGCCCGTGCGGAGCTGCACTGGCGAATCACGCTGGTATTCACCGTATTTATGATGGCGTTGATGGTCGTGCCGCTCAGCGTGGTAAACCCACGTCAGGGCCGGGTGCTCTCTATGCTGCCCGCGATGCTGCTTTATCTGGTGTTCTTCCTGCTGCAGACCTCGATCAAATCGAATGGCGGTAAAGGAAAAATCGACCCGGTTATCTGGACCTGGGTGATTAACGGACTCTACCTGCTGTTGGCCGTCATCCTCAACCTGTGGGATACCGTGCCGATGCGCCGTGTACGAGCCAGGTTTACGCGTAAAGGAGCGGTGTAATGCAGGCGTTTGGCGTTCTTGACCGCTATATCGGTAAAACTATTTTTACCACCATCATGATGACGTTATTCATGCTGGTGTCGCTCTCCGGCATCATCAAGTTTGTCGACCAGCTGAAAAAGGCCGGGCAGGGGAACTATGATGCAATGGGCGCGGGCATGTATACCCTGCTCAGTATTCCAAAAGATGTGCAAATCTTCTTCCCGATGGCGGCACTGTTAGGCGCGCTGCTGGGGCTGGGGATGCTGGCGCAGCGCAGTGAGCTGGTGGTGATGCAGGCGTCGGGCTTTACCCGTATGCAGGTTGCCCTGTCGGTGATGAAAACGGCGATCCCGCTGGTATTTCTGACCATGGCAATGGGCGAGTGGATTGCACCGCAGGGCGAGCAGATGGCGCGTAACTACCGCGCACAGATGATGTATGGCGGCTCGCTGCTCTCGACCCAGCAGGGTCTGTGGGCGAAAGATGGCACTAACTTTGTCTATATCGAACGTGTGACGGGCGATAACACGCTCGGTGGCGTGAGTATCTACAGCTTTAACGATCAGCGTCGTCTGCAGGCGGTACGTTATGCCACGTCGGCCACCTTCGATACCGAGAAAAAAGTCTGGCGTCTGTCTCAGGTGGACGAGTCCAACCTGCAGGATCCGAAACAGATCACCGGTTCGCAGACGGTCACTGGCACCTGGAAAACCAACCTGACCCCCGATAAGCTCGGTGTGGTGGCGCTGGATCCTGATGCGCTCTCCATCAGCGGCCTGCACAACTACGTGAAGTACCTGAAGTCGAGCGGCCAGGACGCCGGACGTTACCAGCTCAATATGTGGAGCAAGATCTTTCAGCCGCTCTCCGTGGCGGTCATGATGCTGATGGCGCTGTCATTTATCTTCGGCCCACTGCGTAGCGTTCCCATGGGGGTACGTGTCGTAACCGGTATCAGCTTCGGCTTTGTCTTCTACGTTCTCGATCAGATCTTCGGTCCGCTGACTCTGGTTTACGGTATCCCGCCAGTTATTGGTGCGTTGCTGCCGAGCGCCTCCTTCTTCCTGATCAGCCTCTGGATGCTCCTGAAGCGCTCCTGACCCCTGACACCTCATCTCCCTCTTTGGGAGGTGAGGTGTATCCTCTGTTTTACCCCTCACTTTTTTGCACAACCTTCAACGTCTTGCCTGAAATTTGAGTATTATTGTGCGATGACGTCGTGAAGAGATCCCCTATGAAGCAAATTCGGTTACTGGCGCAATATTATGTCGATCTGATGATGAAGCTCGGCCTGGTACGCTTCTCCCTGTTGCTGGCGTTGGCGCTGGTGGTTCTGGCGATTGTGGTGCAGATGGCTATTACCATGGTGCTGCACGGTCAGGTTGAGAGCATTGACCTTATTCGGTCGATTTTCTTTGGCCTGTTGATCACCCCCTGGGCGGTCTATTTCCTCTCCGTCGTGGTTGAACAGCTGGAAGAGTCGCGCCAGCGGCTGACCCGGCTGGTGGAAAAGCTGGAAGAGATGCGCGAGCGCGACCTGAAGCTCAACGTGCAGTTAAAAGACAACATTGCTCAGCTGAACCAGGAGATTTCAGATCGTGAAAAAGCCGAGGCCGAGCGCCAGACCACGCTGGAACAGCTGAAAATCGAAATGAAAGAGCGCGAGCAGACGCAAATTCAGCTCGAGCAGCAATCGTCGTTCCTGCGCTCTTTCCTCGATGCCTCCCCGGATCTGGTCTTCTACCGCAATGAAGACAAAGAGTTCTCCGGCTGTAACCGGGCGATGGAGCTACTGACCGGCAAGAGCGAAAAGCAGCTCGTCAGCCTGCGCCCGCAGGATGTCTATTCACCCGAGGCGGCAGCCAAAGTTATCGAAACTGACGAGAAGGTCTTCCGGCATAACGTCTCACTGACCTACGAACAGTGGCTCGACTACCCGGACGGGCGCAAAGCCTGCTTCGAAATCCGCAAAGTGCCTTACTACGATCGCGTCGGTAAACGCCACGGGCTGATGGGCTTCGGGCGTGATATTACCGAGCGTAAGCGCTATCAGGATGCCCTGGAGCGCGCCAGCCGCGATAAAACCACCTTTATCTCTACCATCAGCCATGAGCTGCGTACCCCGCTCAACGGCATCGTGGGGCTCAGCCGCATTCTGCTCGATACCGAACTCACGACCGAGCAGGAGAAATATCTGAAAACGATCCATGTTTCAGCGGTCACGCTCGGCAATATCTTCAACGATATTATTGATATGGATAAGATGGAACGACGTAAGGTTCAGCTGGATAACCAGCCGGTGGACTTCACCGGTTTCCTTGCCGATCTGGAGAACCTCTCCGGCCTGCAGGCCCAGCAGAAAGGGCTACGCTTTGTGATGCAGCCAACGCTGCCACTGCCGCATAAGGTGGTGACTGACGGCACACGCCTGCGTCAGATCCTGTGGAACTTGATCAGCAACGCGGTCAAGTTCACCCAGAGCGGCCAGGTTGCGGTTCGCGTGCGTTACGGCGAGGGCGAGATGCTGCACTTCGAGGTAGAGGATTCCGGTATCGGTATCCCGCAGGAGGAGCAGGACAAAATCTTCGCCATGTATTATCAGGTTAAAGATAGCCACGGCGGCAAGCCCGCCACCGGAACCGGTATTGGCCTGGCGGTATCGCGCCGCCTGGCGAAGAGCATGGGGGGCGACATCACGGTGAGCAGCAACCCAGGTCACGGCTCCGTCTTTAAACTGAGCGTTCGTGCCCCGGCGGTTGCGGAGGAGGTCGAAGACACCTTCGACCACGACGCGATGCCGCTGCCTGCCCTGCATGTGCTGCTGGTGGAAGATATTGAGCTGAACGTGATTGTGGCGCGGTCGGTGCTGGAGAAACTCGGCAGCAGCGTGGATGTCGCCATGACCGGCAAGGCTGCGCTGGAGATGTTCACCCCAGGAGAATACGACCTGGTGCTGCTGGATATCCAGCTCCCGGACATGACCGGCCTGGACATCTCGCGTGAACTCACCAGCCGTTATGCCAGTGATGAACTGCCGCCGCTGGTGGCACTCACCGCCAACGTGCTGAAAGACAAGAAAGAGTATCTGGATGCCGGTATGGACGATGTACTGAGCAAACCGCTGGCGGTGCCGGCCTTAACCGCCATGATTAAGAAGTACTGGGACACCTGTGACGAAGAGGAGAGCACCATGACGACGGTAGATACGGAAAAAGCGCAGTCTTTGCTGGATATCGACATGCTTGAGCAGTACATCGATCTGGTGGGGCCGAAGTTGATTACCGACGGCCTGGCCATTTTCGAAAAGATGATGCCGGGTTATCTGAACGTGCTGGAGTCCAACCTGACGGCGCGGGATCGGAAAGGTATCGTAGAAGAGGGCCATAAGATCAAAGGTGCGGCCGGCTCGGTCGGTTTGCGTCATCTGCAGCAGCTTGGTCAGCAGATCCAGTCCCCGGATTTACCAGCGTGGGAAGATAACGTGGGTGAATGGGTTGAAGAGATGAAGCAGGAGTGGCAAAACGATGTGGCCGTTCTGAAAGCCTGGGTGGAAAGCAGAAAAAAATGACCCCGGCTAAACCGGGGTGCGCGAATACTGCGCCAACACCAGGGAAATCGTGGCTGCGCCTGAAGATGTTTTTTTAAGATAATGGCGTAGCCGGAAAATTTAGGCCGCACGCAGTTAAGATAGCAAAACTTAAATACTTTGTTACATGAATCAGTTAAATGTGTGAAGCACACCATTTTAATCAGAATTTTTAATGTGCATGTAACATTTTTCGAGAGGGATCGCAGGATGAAAAAGGTTGGCGTGGTACTGAGCGGTTGCGGGGTTTACGATGGTTCTGAAATTCATGAAGCGGTTCTGACGCTGCTGGCGCTGACGCGCAACGGCGCAGAAGCGGTCTGTTTCGCCCCGGACAAAGCCCAGTCTGATGTCATTAATCACCTTACCGGTGAGCCGCTGGCGGAAAGCCGAAATGTCCTGATTGAGGCGGCGCGAATTGCACGCGGCCAGATCCGCCCACTCAGTGAAGCGCGTGCCGCCGAACTGGATGCGCTGATTGTACCGGGCGGTTTTGGTGCCGCAAAAAACCTGAGCAATTTTGCCCATGAAGGCAGCGCCTGCCAGGTAGAGAGCGATTTAAAAACCCTGGCGCTGCAGATGCATGAGGCCGGTAAACCCTTGGGCTTTATCTGTATCGCTCCGGCTATGCTGCCCGCCATCTTCGATATCCCGCTGCGTCTGACCATCGGCACTGACATTGATACTGCCGAGGCCATTGAGGATATGGGCGGCGAGCACATCCCTTGCCCGGTGGACGATATCGTGGTCGACGAAGATAACAGGATCGTGACTACCCCTGCGTACATGCTGGCGCAGAACATTGCGGAAGCCGCGACCGGTATCGAGAAGCTGGTTACCCGTGTGCTGGTGCTGGCTGAATGAGATTGAAGCGTCCCCGATCTGGCTGGGTAAGGCGGATCGTCATCCGCGTTCTGCTGGTGCTGGCGGTCTTCTGGGGTGGCGGTATCGCCCTGTTCAGCTTCGTGCCGGTGCCGTTTTCCGCAGTGATGATTGAACGTCAACTGGGGAGCTGGCTGCGAGGGGATTTCAGCTACGTTGCCCACTCTGACTGGGTGAGCATGGATGAGATCTCGCCGTGGATGGGACTGGCCGTTATTGCTGCTGAAGATCAGAAATTCCCGGACCACTGGGGATTCGACGTTGGGGCGATAGAGAAGGCGTTAGCACATAACGAGCGCAATGAGAGCCGTATTCGCGGCGCATCGACGCTTTCTCAGCAGACGGCGAAAAACCTGTTTTTGTGGGACGGACGTAGCTGGATGAGAAAAGGGTTTGAAGCCGGGCTGACGCTGGGGATCGAAACGGTGTGGAGTAAAAAACGCATCCTGACGGTGTACCTGAATATCGCAGAGTTTGGCGAAGGGGTGTTTGGTGTTGAAGCCGCTGCCCAGCGCTATTTCCATAAACCTGCGAGCCGACTGTCAGCATCAGAGGCCGCGCTACTGGCCGCCGTGTTACCGAACCCCATTCGCTTTAAGGCCAGTGCGCCTTCAGGCTATGTTCGCAGCCGTCAGGCGTGGATCCTGCGCCAGATGCGTCAACTGGGCGGGGAAGGGTTTATGCAGGCCCATAAGCTGAATTAATCTTCATCAAACCCGGCGTTGAACAATGCAATCACCGCCGCCAGCGCCTCAACTTCCTGTGGGCCGGTCGCTTCGATTTCGATCTGTCGGCCCTTGGCGGAGTCCAGCATCAGCAGCGCAATCACGCTATTGGCTTCGGCTTCGGTGCCTTCGTCATTACGCAGTAGAACTTCCGCGTCAAACCCCTGCATCAGTTCAAATAACTTCATCGCCGGGCGTGCATGCATGCCCAGCTTATTGGTGATCTCAACGGTCTGCTTTACGGTCATGTTTTACGTTTTTCCAGCGTACGATGACGGGACTGCACATTTTTGCCGCGCGAGCGGAAATAGTCAGCCAGTTGCTCAGCAATATAGACCGAACGGTGTTTGCCCCCGGTACAGCCAATCGCGACCGTCAAATAGCTGCGATTGTTTGTTTCCAGCATCGGCAACCAGAGTTCAAGGTAGCTGCGCGTCTGATAGATAAAGTTGTGGACTTCTGTATGCCTGTCAAGGAACGCGGCAACAGGTTTATCGAGGCCGGTCATTGGACGCAGCTTCGGATCCCAGTGTGGGTTCGGCAGGAAACGCACGTCAAACACATAGTCTGCATCGATAGGAATACCATGCTTAAAGCCGAAGGATTCAAACACCATCGTCAGCTCACGCTCGCGTTTACCCAACAGGCGGGTACGCAGCATCTCTGCCAGCTCATGCACGGACATTTCAGAGGTATCAACGATCAGATCGGCACGAGAGCGCAGCGGCTCCAGCAGATCGCTTTCCTGGTCGATAGCACTTTCCAGCGACAGATTTTTGCTGGAGAGCGGATGCAGACGGCGGGTATCACTATAGCGACGGATCAGCGTATTGCGATCGGCATCAAGGAACAGCAACTGAGGTGAAAACGCCTCTGGCAAATTGCTCATCGCCTGCTCAAAGATCTCCGGCGATTCAGGCATGTTACGCACGTCGATGCTGACCGCGGCGGAGATCTGTCGATCGGCCAGCGATCTCGCCAGCTCAGGCAGCAGCACCACCGGCAGGTTATCCACGCAGTAAAAGCCCATATCTTCCAGCGCACGCAGGGCAACCGATTTGCCGGATCCCGAACGACCGCTGACGATCATCAGCACCATGTACCGTTTCTCCTCAGGACTACAGATGTCAAAGCCATCACCCGATTACGCATCATCCTGACTGCCTTCCGTTTCCGTAATGATTTGATAAAGCTCCTCATCGCTCTGTGCCGCGCGCAAACGACGACAGATGGTTTTATCCGCCAAACGTTTGGCCACCAGCGAGAGGGTGTGCAAATGTGTTTTGGTCTGATCGGCTGGCACCAGCAGGGCAAACAGCAAATCGACAGGCTGGTTATCAATGGCATCAAAGGCGATAGGTGTTTCCAGCTGAACAAACACGCCTACAGCGCGCAGCGTATCCTCTTCAAGTTTGCCATGGGGAATGGCGATGCCGTTGCCGATGCCGGTACTGCCCATTTTTTCACGGGTCAGGATCGCTTCAAACACCACTTGCGGCGGCAGGCTCAGCTGTTTTGCAGCCAGTTCACTGATGATCTCCAGCGCACGTTTTTTGCTCTGGCAGTGGACGGCACTGCGGGTACATTCCTGATTAAGGACACTGCTCAGTTGTAGAGTTGAATCGTTATTCATCATAATTTCACCTAAGCGCTAACTGTACAAAGGGCCCGTTGTGTTTCACAACAGGCCAACCTGCACCCGTTAACTGCCCGGACAATTAGTGTTGTTTCAGTTTGTCTTTATGTTTGTTTAGCTGTCGTGCCAGCTTGTCAATCAAGCCGTCGATAGCCGCGTACATGTCTTGTCCTTCCGCACTGGCATGAATTTCGCCTCCGTTAACGTGCAAGGTCGCATCCGAGATATGCGTCACTTTCTCCACTTTTAACACAATGTAGACCTGGTTGATCCTCTCGAAATACTGCTCAAGCTTGGCGAACTTAGTGTTCACAAAATCGCGCAGGGCCTCAGTAATTTCGACGTTGTGTCCAGTGATGTTGAGCTGCATAGTGTCTTCCTTATCGGTTGTGTCAGACCAGTTGTTTACGCTGGTTGGACGGCGGAATGGATAAAGACTCTCGATACTTCGCAACAGTACGGCGTGCCACCATGATACCTTGATCGGACAGCATGGTGGTTAACTTACTGTCGCTCAGTGGTTTCGCGGGGTTTTCCGCGGCGATCAATTTTTTCACCAGCGCCCGGATGGCTGTAGACGAAGCTTCGCCACCGCCTTCGGTATTGACATGGCTGGAGAAAAAATACTTAAGCTCAAAAATACCGCGCGGGCTGTGCAGATACTTCTGCGTCGTCACGCGGGAAATCGTTGATTCATGCATTTCGACGGCCTGGGCAATATCGGCCAGCACCATCGGTTTCATAAATTCTTCACCTTGTTCAAAGAAGGCCTGCTGTTGCTCTACGATGCAGCGGCTCACGCGTAGCAGCGTATCATTGCGGCTCTCGAGGCTTTTGATCAGCCAGCGCGCCTCCTGCAGGTTGCTGCGGATAAATTGGTTATCCGAGTCGTTGCGCGAACTGGTGCACATCGAGGCGTATTGCTGATTAATTTGCAGGCGCGGGATGCTGTCGGAATTCAGCTCCACGGTCCACAGGCCGTTATGCTTGCGTACCAGTACATCGGGAATAACGTACTCAGGCTCGCTTGTCTGGATGGATTGCCCCGGACGCGGATCCAACGACTGAATAAGATTGACCGCCTCTTTCAGGATCTCTTCTTTCAATCGCGTCACGCGCATCAACGAGCGGAAGTCGTGGTTGGCCAGCAGATCCAGATGCTCGCTGACGATCAGACGAGCCTCTTCCAGCCACGGCGTCTCTTTGACGAACTGCGAAAGCTGAATCAGCAGGCAGTCACGTAAATCACGTGCCGCAACGCCAATCGGATCAAAACGCTGCACGCGCTTCAGGACCGCTTCGACCTCTTCAAGATCGATCTCATCATCACCGATGCTTTCCAGAATGTCGTCCAGCGGCACGGTTAAATAGCCGGTCTCATCGACGGCATCGACAATGGAGGTGGCAATGGCGCGATCGGTATCGGAAAACGGTGTTAGCTCCACCTGCCACATCAGGTAATCCTGGAGGGACTGGGTGGTTTCGCCCTGATACACCGGTAACTCATCATCCTGGTAATCGGCGCGCGTACCGGATGGCGTACCGGCGGTGTAGATCTCATCCCAGCTGGCATCAAGAGGAAGCTCGTCAGGCATCTCTTTTTGCTCCAGCGCGTCGACGCTGTCGAGCGTTTCGTTATCCTGCGTTTGCTGGGTTTCTACCTCGTCGTGAAGATCGGTTTGCTCAAGCAGGGGATTACTGTCCAGCGCTTGCTGAAGCTCCTGCTGAAGTTCTAGCGTCGACAGCTGCAACAGACGAATGGCCTGTTGTAACTGCGGCGTCATTGCCAGCTGTTGGCTGAGCCTTAATTGCAAACCTTGCTTCATGTTCAGAGCATTTTTCTCCGTTTAGGCGAGACTGAACTTCTACCCTATCAGAGTCTGAAGTCTTCCCCAAGATACACGCGCTTAACATGATCGTCTTCGAGGATCTGCTGCGGTGTACCGTGGGCGATAAGATGGCCCTGGCTGACGATGTAAGCACGTTCACAGACTGCCAGCGTCTCACGAACGTTGTGGTCGGTGATCAGTACGCCCAGACCACTGTCGCGCAGATGCTCAATAATCCGTTTAATGTCGATAACCGAAATCGGGTCAACGCCCGCAAAAGGCTCATCGAGCAGAATGAATTTTGGGTTAGCGGCCAGCGCGCGGGCAATTTCCACACGGCGGCGTTCACCACCGGAGAGCGCCTGGCCCATGCTGTCGCGCAGATGTTCGATATGGAACTCTTCCATCAGCTCGTTGGCGCGATCCTGACGCTGCTCAGAGGTCAAATCGTCACGAATCTGCAGTACCGCCATCAGGTTGTCGAAGACGCTCAGACGACGGAAGATCGAGGCTTCCTGCGGCAGGTAGCCGATACCGCGACGCGCACGCGCGTGGAGGGGCAGCAGGCTGATGTCTTCGTCATCAATAATGATGTTACCCGCATCACGCGGCACAATCCCTACCACCATATAAAAGGTGGTGGTTTTACCTGCACCGTTAGGACCCAACAGGCCGACAATTTCGCCGGAGTTGACGGTCAAACTGACATCTTCCACTACGCGACGGCCCTTGTAGGCTTTGGCGAGATTCTTTGCAGTTAATGTTGCCATAACGAATTAGTTACTCTTTTTCTGTGCCGGGGCCTGAGGGTTCTGTGCCGGAGCCTGAGTGCTGTTTTTGTCCTGCAGCTGCGATGGGACCAGGACGGTCGTCACGCGTTTGCCTTTTTCACTGAAGGCCTGCATTTTTTGTTCTTTCACCAGATAGGTGATCTTGTCGCCCTTGATGTTGCTGTCGAGCTGCTCCAGGTACGCATTCCCGGTCAGCACCACAAAGTCTTTCGCCAGCTCGTAGTGCATCTGGGAAGCGTGGCCTTTCACCGGCTTGCCGTTGTCCTGCATCTGGTAGAAGGTGGCCGGGTTGCCGTAGCCATCGATAATCTCTTTACCGTCTTCCCCGCCAGGACGTGTTACCACCACCTTATCGGCGTTGATTTTGATAGTGCCCTGAGTCACCACAACATTGCCGGTAAAGGTCACTACATTGCCCTGCATATCGAGCGACTGCGTATCGGATTCGATATGAATCGGCTGCTCGGTATCACCCGTCACAGCAAGCGCAGGCACGCTGACGGCCAGCAGCGCGCTGGCAATAACAACATTAAGGCTGAGTTTGTTTGCTTGGAATTTCATAGGAGGTTCTAACCTTTTCAATCAGCTCTGCGTTCTTGCTGCGTAAGTTCCCGCGCATTCTCAGACCGCTGGAATTAAATGTGGTGCCGTATAACGTAACCAGATCCTGCGACGTTACATCCTGAGTCACAAGGTTAATCTGTGCGTTATCGGTTGTGATTTTGCGCAGCTGTGCGTCTGCGGTCAGCGCATTCACCTCAACATGACCATACAGATAAAGCATACGGTCATTCGTCAGTTTTGCCCGGTCTGATTTAATCGACCATGTTGGAACTTTATTGGTATCAAACGTGGTCATCACCGGTTGGGTAAACCATGAGACGCCCTGTTCGGAAAAATACTCAACATGTTGAGCGATAAGGCGGTAATTCAGCGCCCCTTCCGGGCTGTACACCACGGTATCGCTGTGATCGCTTTTGTATGTTGGATCGTTAGTATTGACCGTCGGCGCTTGTTCGTCGTCCTTGTCAGCGAGATTCACGCCAATCAGTACCAGTGCTACCAGCGAAAGCAGAATAATAACCCAACGTCTGGTTTTACTCATATCGATTGCCCTTTGGCCTCATCAAGCTTACCTTGCGCCAGCAGCAGCAGGTCGCAGACTTCTCTCACTGCGCCGCGGCCACCGTTGATACGGGTGACGTAGTCAGCGCGCGGGATCAAAAGTGGATGGGCATCAGCCACGGCGACGCTCAGGCCCACTTCCGCCATCACTGGCCAGTCAATGAGATCGTCTCCGACATAGGCGACATTTTCCGGGGCGATGGCAAGTTTACCAAGTAAGTCCCTGAAAGCGACCATCTTATCGGATTGTCCTTGATAGAGATGGGTGATGCCCAGCGTTTCGCAGCGATCTTCTACTAGTTTAGCCTTACGCCCGGTGATAATGGCGACTTCTATGCCAGAAGTGAGCGCACAGCGAATGCCATAGCCATCACGGACGTTAAAGGCCTTCAGCTCTTCGCCATTGTTGCCCATATAAATCAGGCCATCAGAGAGCACGCCATCCACATCCAGGATCAGCAGGTGAATGTTTTCGGCCTGCGACATCATCTGCGCACTGACCGGGCCATAACAGGTTGCAAGGGATGCACCCGTATTACTCATTGTCTTATCCTTCATTACACTACGCCTGCGCGCAGCAGATCATGCATATGTATCACACCCAGCAACTGGTCGCCATCGGCAACCATAACGGAGGTGATATGGCGGGACTGCATCAGGTTTAACACTTCGACAGCCAGCGTACCGGGACGCACCCGGATCCCCCCGGCCGTCATCACATCGGCGATACCCAACTTACGGACATCGACTCCCATGTCAAAGACGCGGCGTAGGTCGCCGTCGGTAAAGATTCCTTCGATCGTCATCTGGTCGTTACAGATGACAGTCATGCCGAGATTTTTACGGGTAATCTCCAGTAGCGCATCGCGCAAAGAGGCGTCTTTGCTGACATGCGGAATTTCATCCCCGGTGTGCATGATGTCATTCGCCCGCAGCAGCAATTTACGTCCCAGCGCACCGCCCGGATGGGAAAGGGCGAAGTCTTCGGCGGTAAAACCGCGGGCTTCGAGCAGGGCGACAGCCAGCGCATCACCCATTACCAGCGCAGCGGTGGTACTGGAGGTCGGGGCCAAACCCAACGGGCACGCCTCTTTTGGCACTTTGACGCACAGATGGATATCCGCGGCGCGCGCCATGCTACTCTCAGGGCGGCTGGTAATACAGATGAGGGGAACGTGGAGCCGCTTCAATACCGGGATCAGCGCCAGGATTTCATTCGATTCGCCAGAGTTCGATAAGGCGATGACGATATCCTGTGCCGACACCATTCCCAGGTCACCGTGCGCCGCTTCTCCGGGATGAACGAAAAAGGCCGTGGTGCCGGTACTGGCGAAGGTGGCCGCCATTTTACGGCCAATGTGGCCGGATTTGCCCATTCCCATCACCACGACTTTGCCGGAACAGTGGAAAATTTTCTCACACGCGAGGCTAAAATCCTGATTAATGTATTGATCTAACTGCGCCAGACCTTCACGTTCTATCTCCAGAACTTGTTTTCCTGCTTTCTGAAAGTCAAAACCCGGCTGCAATTCTATTTGCGACATAATGCGTTTCCGTTTACCCAGAGAGAAGCGGCGAGAGCCAGTACAGCATCGCCATCCATACGACAAATCCCACCGTCAGCAGCGCACCAACGCCCTGACCAATCTGCCTTTTACGCCGCCAGCAGAGCAGGGCGAAGATGGCGCTGACTAACACCATCACGCCATAATCGCGGCTGAACGCGAGCGGATTAAACGCGCCAGGGGCGATCAGGGCCGGCAGGCCCAGCACGATAGCAATATTGAAAATATTGGAACCGATAATATTGCCAATCGCCATGTCATCTTCGCCTTTACGCGCACCGGCAATCGCCGTGGCCAGCTCAGGCAGACTGGTGCCAATGGCAATCACCGTCAGGCCAATGGTGAGCTCGCTCATGGCGAAGTAATTGGCCAGCACCGTGGCGTTATCCACGATCATCTGCGTCGCCATTGGCATGATGATAAGCGCCACACCCAGCCAGAGCAGCGCAACGGGTAAGTTCCCCTCACGCGGCAGCTCTGCTACCTGCTCGCGGGTCAGGGAGTCATTGCCCTGCTTTTCTGCCGCCCGGGCCAGCTTAACAATGTAAAACAACCAGATGACCGCCAGCGCCAGTAAGAAAATGCCATCGCTGAGGGTTAACTGCCCGTCATATAACACATAACCGGCCAGCAAACTGACAATTAACATTAGCGGCAATTCGCGCCGCAGAACATCAGAATGCACGCGAAATGGATGCAGCAGCGCGGCAAGCCCCAGGATGAGCAGGATATTAACGATGTTGGAGCCAATGGCCGTGCCCACGGCGAGATCGACCTGATCGTGCATCGAGGCGGCGACAGAGACGATGATCTCTGGCAGAGAGGTGCCAACGCTGACCACCGTCATCCCAATAATCAGGGGGGGAACGCCAAATAAACGACACAGAATTGATGCGGAAAACACCAGACGGTCGGCACTGTAGACCACCAAAAGTAAACCAATTATTAACAGTGCCGTTGCAAGAAGCATCAAAAGTCCTTTCTTCAGGTATACTCGCCGGTCCACCGAGAAAAAATCTCTGCCGCTGCATACTGTCTGTAGACGTAACGTGTTCCTAATTTTGACTTTATGCGTTGTAAAAGTAAAACAAATGCCAGCTTTCGCTTAGTCGCAGAGATAATATTCTGTAAAAATGTTGGTTTTGCGCCAAAATCAGGCATCAAGCCGATCCTGAACCGGCAACAGAAAGGAAATGTACATGAGCCTGAATGGGGCGAATATAGTCGATGTCCGCGGCGTCAGCTTCACGCGCAGTAGCCGGGTCATTTTTGACAACATCTCTCTCACCGTGCCTCGCGGTAAAATTACCGCCATCATGGGGCCTTCCGGCATTGGTAAAACGACGTTACTGCGTCTGATTGGTGGGCAGATCCCGCCGAGCCAGGGCGAGATCCTCTTTGACGGCGAAAATATCCCGGCGATGTCCCGCTCGCGCCTCTATACCGTACGTAAACGCATGAGCATGCTTTTTCAGTCCGGGGCACTTTTTACTGACATGAACGTCTTTGATAATGTCGCTTATCCGCTGCGCGAGCATACTCATCTGCCGCCAGAACTGTTGAAAAGCACGGTCATGATGAAGCTCGAAGCCGTCGGCCTGCGTGGCGCAGCCAAACTGATGCCTTCCGAACTCTCTGGCGGTATGGCCCGCCGTGCGGCGCTGGCGCGTGCGATCGCGCTGGAACCGGATCTGATCATGTTCGATGAGCCGTTCGTCGGCCAGGATCCCATCACTATGGGTGTGCTGGTCAAACTGATCTCTGAACTGAATAGCGCGCTGGGTGTGACCTGTATCGTGGTGACTCACGACGTACCCGAAGTGCTGAGCATTGCCGATTACGCCTATATCGTGGCGGATAAAAAAATTGTGGCGCACGGTAGCGCACAATCCTTGCAGAGCAACAGCGATGCGCGTGTCCGTCAGTTCCTCGACGGCATTGCCGATGGCCCCGTGCCGTTCCGTTATCCGGCCGGCGATTATCATAAAGATTTACTGGGAATAGGGAGTTAAGCCACTCATGCTGTTAAATGCGTTGGCCGCTCTCGGACACCGTGGCATAAAAACCATCAGGACGTTCGGGCGTGCCGGGTTGATGTTATTCAATGCGCTGGTCGGGAAACCGGAATTCCGCAAACATGCCCCTCTGCTGGTTCGCCAGCTATATAATGTCGGCGTGCTGTCGATGCTCATTATCATCGTTTCCGGCGTCTTCATCGGGATGGTGCTGGGGCTACAAGGTTATCTTGTCCTCACCACCTATAGCGCGGAGACCAGCCTCGGTATGCTGGTGGCGCTCTCCCTGCTGCGTGAGCTGGGGCCGGTAGTTGCTGCGCTGCTGTTCGCAGGGCGTGCCGGTTCGGCGCTGACGGCGGAAATCGGCCTGATGCGCGCCACTGAGCAGCTCTCGAGTATGGAGATGATGGCCGTGGATCCGCTGCGTCGGGTGATCTCGCCGCGTTTCTGGGCGGGCATGATCTCTCTGCCATTGCTGACTATCCTCTTTGTTGCCGTCGGGATCTGGGGCGGTTCGATGGTTGGTGTGCAATGGAAAGGGATCGATGCCGGTTTCTTCTGGTCAGCGATGCAAAGTGCGGTTGACTGGCGTCTGGACCTGGTTAACTGCCTGATAAAAAGCGCGGTATTTGCCGTGACGATCACCTGGATAGCGCTGTTCAATGGCTACGATGCCATCCCGACGTCTGCCGGTATCAGCCGGGCCACCACCCGTACTGTTGTTCATTCGTCGCTGGCCATACTGGCTCTGGATTTTGTGCTCACCGCACTGATGTTTGGGAAATGAGTTCATGCAAACGAAAAAAGTAGAAATTTGGGTAGGCGTATTTGTTTTGCTGGCACTGCTGGCCGCACTGTTTTTGAGCTTCAAAGTGGCGGATGTCACCACAATCCGCACCGAGCCGACATACCGTATTTATGCCACCTTCGATAATATTGGCGGCCTGAAAAGCCGTTCTCCGGTGCGTATTGGCGGGGTAGTGGTAGGGCGTGTTGCCGATATCACACTCGACGAGAAAACCTATCTGCCGCGCGTTGCGCTGGATATTGAAGAGCGCTACAACCACATCCCGGATACCAGCTCGTTGTCTATCCGCACTTCTGGCCTGTTAGGTGAACAATACCTGGCGCTGAACGTCGGATTTGAAGACCCGGAACTGGGAACGACTATCCTTAAAGACGGTGGCGTGATTCAGGATACGAAGTCAGCCATGGTGCTGGAAGACATGATTGGTCAGTTCCTTTACAACAGTAAAGGGGGTGACGAGAATCAAGCTGCTCAGACACCTGCGCAGAGTGACATTACGCCGCCTGTTGGCACGACGAATTCATCTCAGGAGAAGTAATTCATGATTAAACGACTGTTAATGGTTGCCATGCTGATGATTGCCCCTTTGACTGCCGCTAACGCAGCCGATCAGAGCAATCCCTATCAACAGATGAATGAGGCGGCTAAGAAAACCTTCGATCGCCTTAAAAACGAGCAGCCGAAAATTCGTTCCAATCCCGACTACCTGCGCGATATCGTTGATCAGGAGCTGCTGCCCTATGTTCAGGTAAAATATGCCGGGGCACTGGTGCTGGGACGTTACTATAAAGACGCATCACCCGCGCAGCGTGAAGCCTACTTTGCTGCGTTCCGTGAGTATCTGAAGCAGGCCTACGGTCAGGCGCTGGCGATGTACCACGGTCAGACCTACCAGATTGCGCCGGAACAGCCGCTTGGCTCTGCCACCATCCTGCCTATTCGCGTGACCATCGTCGATCCGAACGGTCGTCCGCCAGTGCGTCTGGATTTCCAGTGGCGTAAAAACAGCCAGAGCGGTAACTGGCAGGCGTACGACATGATTGCTGAAGGCGTCAGCATGATCACCACCAAGCAGAACGAGTGGAGCGACCTACTGCGTACCAAGGGCATTGATGGCCTGACTGCACAGCTGAACAGCATCTCACGCCAGAAAATTACCCTGGATGAGAGCAAAAAATGATGTCGCAGCTCAGCTGGTCCCGTGAGGGTGAGACGTTATTACTCACTGGCGAGCTGGATCAGGATTATCTGAATTCTCTGTGGGATGCACGTCATGAAGCCATGCAGGGCGTTTCCTGTATCGACCTCGGCGGCATTTCCCGCGTGGATACGGCGGGCGTCGCGCTGCTGGTTCATCTGGTGGCAACAGGCAAAGGGCAGGGCAAGCAGGTGAGGCTCTCGGGCGTTAGCGATAACGTTATCACCCTGGCCCAGCTCTATAATTTGCCGGAAGACGTATTGCCGCGTTAATTTTTTCAGTACGTTACTATCAAAAGCCCCGACTGTTTCATCGTCGGGGCTTTTTGCTTGTTTAAGACCGCGCCACTTTGCTCTAAGATGTTGGGCTTGTTTTCACTACCAGATGATATAGATCCCATGGAAAATCATGAAATCCAGACCGTGCTGATGAACGCACTTGCCCTCCAGGAAGCCCACGTCTCCGGCGACGGCAGCCACTTTCAGGTTATTGCTGTGGGAGAAATCTTTGACGGCATGAGCCGCGTGAAAAAACAGCAGGCTGTTTATGCGCCGCTGATGGAATATATCGCGGATAATCGCATCCATGCCCTGTCGATCAAGGCGTTCACCCCAACTGAGTGGGCACGCGATCGCAAACTTAACGGTTTTTGAGCTGAGGGTGATTTGCCCGCAGCACGGTTGAATTCATACAGAGAGTAAATCATGGACAAATTTCGTGTTCAGGGGCCTACGCGTCTCCAGGGCGAAGTCACAATTTCCGGCGCCAAAAACGCCGCGCTGCCGATCCTCTTCGCCGCACTGCTTGCGGAAGAGCCGGTAGAGATCCAGAACGTCCCGAAACTGAAAGACATTGATACCACCATGAAGCTGCTCGGCCAGTTGGGTACCAAGGTTGAGCGTAACGGATCCGTGTGGATCGACGCCAGCAACGTGAACAACTTCTCCGCGCCGTATGACCTGGTGAAAACCATGCGTGCCTCTATTTGGGCGCTGGGTCCGCTGGTGGCCCGTTTTGGTCAGGGTCAGGTTTCACTGCCGGGCGGCTGCGCCATCGGTGCGCGTCCGGTCGATCTGCATATTTTTGGCCTCGAGAAGCTGGGCGCTGAAATCAAACTGGAAGAGGGCTACGTCAAAGCCTCCGTTAATGGTCGCCTGCAGGGCGCGCATATCGTGATGGATAAGGTGAGCGTTGGCGCCACTGTCACCATCATGTCTGCGGCAACGCTGGCAGAAGGCACCACCATCATCGAGAACGCCGCGCGCGAGCCGGAGATCGTGGACACGGCGAACTTCCTGAATACGCTGGGGGCGAAGATCACCGGCCAGGGTACCGACCGTATCACCATCGAAGGCGTTGAACGCCTGGGTGGCGGTGTGTATCGCGTTCTGCCCGACCGTATCGAAACCGGGACCTTCCTGGTGGCCGCGGCTATTTCCGGCGGTAAGATCGTCTGCCGTAACGCACAGCCCGATACGCTGGATGCGGTCCTGGCTAAGCTGCGTGATGCCGGTGCAGATATCGAAACCGGAGAAGACTGGATCAGCCTCGATATGCACGGTAAGCGTCCTAAGGCCGTGAACGTACGTACTGCTCCGCACCCGGCATTCCCGACCGATATGCAGGCGCAGTTCACCCTGCTGAACCTGGTGGCAGAAGGGACGGGCTTCATTACCGAAACCATCTTCGAAAACCGTTTTATGCACGTACCGGAACTGATCCGTATGGGTGGGCATGCGGAGATCGAAAGCAACACGGTGATCTGCCATGGCGTAGAAAAACTGTCCGGTGCGCAGGTAATGGCAACGGATCTGCGTGCGTCTGCGAGCCTGGTGCTGGCGGGCTGTATTGCGGAAGGTACAACGCTGGTAGACCGTATTTATCACATCGATCGCGGCTATGAACGCATCGAAGATAAACTGCGCGCGCTGGGTGCAAATATTGAGCGTGTGAAAGGCGAGTAATCGTTAAGGCAGCCCCCTGCCATGTCGACTGGGGGGTTGCTATCCCGTTTAAAGGAGCGTCATTATTGGCGCTCTTTTTGTTGTCTTCTCTGGCGCATCATGCGCGTTCTGTCGACAAACTCATGGGTTATCGGGTCATGATAGCGTGATGGCCAAATGACCCAGGGATCGGTACCTAATGCCGTGGCAATGATCAGTTCTCCCTTCGGCCAGGGGCGCGTCAGCGCGTTTGCCAGGGTGGATGAACTCAGACCATTACGACGGGATTCCGCCGCCAGTGATGTTCCCTTTTTACGCAGCGCGGCAATGATATCGGCCGAGTGCCAGTCGATAAACTTCTTATCCATTCAGCGATCCCTCTGTTCTGGTACATTCCCGTCATTTCCATTAAATGACGTAGTTACTATACCTTCTTCGAACAGCGGTTCTAAAAAGTTCGCGTTACTGGAAGCAACATTCAGATTTTGCCAGGGCTTTAATCATGCGGCCTGTAAGCGGATTCTTTAGCAATGTTATGGATAATATTTGGAGCTTACAGGAACTCTCTTGTCAGAAAAAAGAGAGTTCCCCTGGCCGTTATCGATCGCGCTGAACAGCAATATGCGCGAGACCAATCAGGGCATCTCGCCATGGGCTGTCAGGGATGACCTGAAGTGCGGCTATGGCTTTATCGGCTTCTTCCTCGGCACGCTGACGCGTCCATTCCAGGGAACCACAGTTCGCCATTGCTTCCAGTACAGGTTCCAGAAGATGTCGGCCGTTTCCTTGCTCGATGGCTTCACGGATGAGGCTCGCCTGTTCAGGAGTGCCGTTACGCATGGCATGCAGCAGCGGGAGCGTCGGTTTGCCCTCATTGAGATCGTCACCGACATTTTTGCCCAGCGTTTCGCCATCGGCGCTGTAATCGAGCAGGTCGTCGATTAGCTGGAAGGCGGTGCCGAGATAGCGCCCGTAATCCTGCAGGCCACGTTCCTGTACCTCACTGCAGCCAGCAAGAATGCCGGAGCATTGGGCCGCCGCCTCAAACAGACGCGCCGTTTTGCTGTAGATCACCCGCATGTAGTTCTCTTCAGTGATGTCCGGGTCGTTGACGTTCATCAGCTGCAGAACTTCGCCTTCCGCGATCACGTTCACCGCTTTGGACATCACTTCGAGTACCTTCAGTGAGCCGAGGCTGGTCATCATCTGGAAGGCGCGTGTATAGATAAAATCACCTACCAGCACGCTGGCGGCATTGCCAAACGCCGCGTTGGCGGTGGCTTTACCACGACGCATATCCGACTCATCCACAACGTCATCATGCAGCAACGTGGCGGTATGGATAAATTCGATCAGCGCCGCGATCGTGACGTGCGCATTACCCTCATAACCTACCGCGCGAGCGGCCAGTACTGCGATCATCGGACGGATGCGTTTGCCCCCACCGCTGACGATGTAGTAACCCAACTGATTGATTAGGGAAACGTCAGAGTCGAGCTGTTCCAGGATCGCTGCATTCACACCCGCCATATCTTGCGCGGTTAACTCATTGATTTTTTCTAAATTCATCGCAAAAGCCGGGCTTATAGTCCTGTTTTCCACATTTCAAATGGGTTAACGTAGGGTTCGGTTTATCAATAGTAGCGCTGATTGTACTGAAAAAACGCCCCAGATAAACGTTACCGTACGTGTTGTGTTTTTTTTCTTCATGTATTGACGGTAGCACTTGTCAAAGGCTCGCGTTTTGCGTAATATTCGCGCCCTATTGTGAATATTTATAGCGCACTCTGAATCACACGAGGATGTGCGCGGAAGCGGAGTTTATATGTACGCGGTTTTCCAAAGTGGTGGTAAACAACACCGAGTAAGCGAAGGTCAGACCGTTCGCCTGGAAAAGCTGGACATCGCAACTGGCGAAGCTGTTGAGTTCGCTGAAGTTCTGATGATCGCAAACGGTGAAGAAGTCAAAATCGGCGTTCCTTTCGTTGATGGCGGCGTTATCAAAGCTGAAGTTGTTGCTCATGGTCGTGGCGAGAAAGTTAAAATCGTTAAGTTTCGTCGTCGTAAACACTACCGTAAGCAGCAGGGCCACCGTCAGTGGTTCACTGATGTGAAAATTACTGGCATCAGCGCCTAAGACCTGAGGAGAGATTTAAATGGCACATAAAAAGGCTGGCGGCTCCACACGTAACGGTCGCGATTCAGAAGCTAAACGCCTTGGCGTTAAGCGTTTCGGTGGCGAAACTGTTCTGGCGGGTAGCATCATCGTTCGTCAGCGTGGCACCAAATTCCACGCTGGTAACAACGTAGGTTGCGGTCGTGACCACACTCTGTTTGCTAAAGCAGACGGTAAAGTGAAATTTGAAGTTAAAGGCCCGAACAACCGTAAATACATCAGCATTGTTGCTGAGTAAGGTTTTCTCGGTCCGGTAACGGATTAAAGCCCCGCAACGTGTTGCGGGGCTTTTTACATTGGAAACCCGGTAATTTTTTCTGTAGGGAAAACGGGCATGAAGCAGCAGGCCGGCATTGGTATTCTCCTGGCACTTATCACAGCGATGTGCTGGGGAGCATTGCCCATTGCAATGAAGCAGGTGCTGGAAGTGATGGAGCCACCCACGGTGGTGTTCTACCGCTTTCTGATGGCCGGTATTGGTCTGGGGGCTATCCTGGCAATCAAGGGTAAGCTGCCGCCGATGCGCATTTTCCGCAAGCCGCGCTGGCTTATTGTGCTGGCGATTGCGACAGGCGGTCTGTTCGGTAACTTCATCTTGTTCAGCTCTTCCCTGCAGTATCTTAGCCCTACCGCCTCGCAAGTTATTGGCCAGCTGTCGCCGGTTGGCATGATGATCGCCAGTGTCGTTATTCTCAAAGAGAAAATGCGCGGCACGCAGGTGATTGGGGCAATAATGCTGCTCTGCGGTCTGGTGTTGTTCTTCAATACCAGCCTGATAGAGATCTTTACCCGGCTGACGGATTACACCTGGGGTGTGATTTTTGGCGTGGGTGCCGCGGCGGTGTGGGTGAGTTACGGCGTCGCGCAAAAGGTGTTATTACGCCGTCTGGCGTCACAGCAGATCCTGTTTTTGCTGTACACTTTATGTACTATTGCACTGCTGCCGCTGGCGAAACCGGGAGTTATTACCCAGTTAAGCGACTGGCAGTTGGCGTGTCTGATCTTTTGTGGTCTGAACACGTTAGTAGGTTATGGCGCTCTGGCAGAAGCGATGGCGCGCTGGCAGGCAGCACAGGTGAGCGCACTGATTACGCTTACCCCGCTGTTTACGCTGTTATTTTCAGATTTATTATCAATGGCCTGGCCCGATTTCTTCGTCAAACCGATGTTAAACCTGTTGGCTTATCTCGGTGCGTTTGTCGTGGTTGCGGGCGCGATGTATTCCGCCATTGGTCATCGTCTTTGGGGACGTTGGCGCAAAAGTGAAGCGGTTGTAGTTGTCCCCCGCTCAGGCGAATGATTTACGGAGAGTAAAATGAAGTTTGTTGATGAAGCAACGATCCTGGTCGTGGCAGGTGATGGCGGTAATGGTTGCGTAAGCTTCCGCCGTGAAAAATACATTCCGCGTGGCGGCCCTGATGGCGGCGACGGCGGTGACGGCGGTGACGTATGGCTTGAAGCCGACGAAAACCTTAACACCCTGATCGACTACCGTTTCGAAAAAGCTTTCCGCGCAGAGCGTGGCCAGAACGGCCAGAGCCGTGACTGTACCGGTAAGCGCGGCAAAGATGTCAGCGTGAAAGTGCCAGTCGGGACGCGCGTTATCGACCAGGGTACGGGTGAAACCATGGGTGATATGACCAAACACGGTCAGCGCCTGATGGTGGCAAAAGGCGGCTGGCACGGTCTGGGCAACACCCGCTTCAAATCCTCCGTCAACCGTTCCCCGCGTCAAAAAACGATGGGTACACCGGGTGACAAGCGCGATCTGCAGCTTGAGCTGATGCTGCTGGCAGACGTCGGGATGCTGGGGATGCCAAATGCCGGTAAATCCACCTTCATCCGTGCGGTCTCTGCGGCCAAGCCGAAAGTGGCTGACTATCCGTTTACCACCCTGGTACCAAGCCTGGGCGTGGTGCGTATGGATACCGAGAAGAGCTTCGTTGTTGCGGATATCCCGGGCCTGATCGAAGGCGCTGCAGAAGGGGCTGGTTTGGGGATTCGCTTCCTGAAACACCTTGAGCGCTGTCGCGTTCTGCTGCACCTCATCGATATCGATCCAATCGACGGTTCCGATCCGGTGGAAAACGCCCGCATCATTGTTGGCGAGCTGGAAAAATACAGCGAGAAGCTGGCTGAGAAGCCACGCTGGCTGGTCTTCAACAAGATCGACCTGATGGACAAAGCAGAAGCCGAAGCCAAAGCGAAAGCTATCGCCGAAGCGATGGGATGGGAAGATAAATACTATCTCATCTCCGCTGCAAGCCAGATGGGCGTGAAAGATCTGTGCTGGGACGTGATGACCTTTATCATCGAGAACCCGGTGACTCAGGCAGAAGAAGCGAAACAGCCTGAAAAAGTCGAATTCATGTGGGATGACTACCACCGTCAGCAGCTTGAAGAGCAGGTGGTTGAAGAAGACGATGAAGACTGGGATGACGACTGGGACGAAGACGACGAAGAAGGCGTCGAATTCATCTACAAGCGTTAAGACCGTCAATGGCCCCCTTATGAAGGGGGCTTTTTTTTAGTTCAATTTTGTCGGTATCCAGCAGCCGACCGTCAGCCCACCTTCGGGGCGGTTTTCCAGCGTCAGTTTGCCGCGGTGGAGCTGCACGATACGTTGCACGATGCTTAACCCCAGCCCACTGCCACCGTAGCGTTGATCGATACGGCGAAACGGCTCGGTAATGGACTGGCGATGGGCCTCATCAATGCCAGGGCCCTGATCGCAAACGCTCACCAGCGTGCCATCATCCACTTCCTGCATTCTGACTTCAATGGTTGTCCCCGCCGGGCTGTAACGCACCGCGTTTTCCAGCAAATTTCGCAGCATCAGCCGTAATAATGTTGCATCGCCCTGGACGCTCAGGGAGCCCGTCTGCGGCCAGATCAGGGTGTGATCTTTGGTTTCATTCTCCAGCGCCAGCGGCGCAAAGATGTTATCCCGCCAGTTCACCGTGTCGTAATGCCCGCTGGCCAGAGCCTGGCTCGCGCGGGCCAGCATCAGAAGTTGCTCAACGGTATGCATCAGCTGGTCGATACGGGCAATCAGCGTCGTCGCCTGAGGTGAGCCTGACTGCGCCATCAGCTCAAGGTGAAGGCGTATGCCTGCCAGAGGCGTACGCAGCTCGTGTGCGGCATCAGCGGTGAACAGGCGCTCCTGCTTAATGGTTTGATCCAGCCGGGCAAGAAGCTGGTTCAGAGAGGTCGTGACGGCGCCAATCTCTTCCATGTCAGAATACATCGGCAGAGGGGTGAGATTATCGGCAGAGCGGTTTGCCAGGCTGGCGCGGAGCTGATTGAGGGGACGGGTGATCCAAGTGACGGCCCAGAAGGAGAACAGCAGCGTAAAACCGACCATTACCAGCGAAGGCACCAGCAACGAGGCGATTGCCTCGCGGATCTCTTTCTCTACATGCTGGTTGCGCGCTTTGGCGGAAAGCGTCTCGCTGACCAGGAAGCTGATTTGCTCCCGGCTTTCATGCCAGAGCCAGATGACGCTGACCAGCTGACAGAACAGCAGAATAACAGCCAACAGCACCATCAGACGACGGCGCATGCTGTTCATTTTTGGCTCTCAAGACGATAGCCCACGCCGCGCACGGTTTTGATTCGGTCTCTACCCAGCTTACGGCGCAGGTTATGGATATGGACCTCCAGCGTGTTTGAGCCCGGATCGTCCTGCCAGGAGTAGATATCCTGCTGAAGGGTTTCACGGTGAACCGTCTGGCCGGTACGCATGATCAGGCGTGTCAGCAGGGCGAACTCTTTCGGCGTCACTTCAACCGGCCGGGACTGCTGTAACACCTGCTGAGTCTGCAAATTTAATGTCAGATCGCCGTCACTGAGCAGGTTATCACTGTGTCCCTGATAACGCCGGATCAAAGCTCTGGCCCGAGCCTGCAGTTCCCCCAGGGCAAAGGGTTTTACCAGATAGTCGTCGGCGCCGGAGTCCAGGCCGTTGATCCTGTCTACCAGCGCATCGCGCGCCGTCAGGATCAGCACCGGATTGTTCACCCCGCGACGACGCCACTGGCTGAGCAGGGTAGCTCCATCTTTATCCGGCAGGCCAAGATCGAGGATCACCAGGCTGTACTCGCCGCTCTGGATAAGGCCATCAGCCTCGGCGGCAGTACCCGCGCAATCGAGCGTATAGCCCTCGGCAGTAAGCGCCATAGCCAGCCCTTCCTGCAGCAACAGATCGTCTTCGACAATGAGTAATTTCATCGCTAGTTATTCTGGTAAATATCCTTGTAAAGCCGGCTCTCAAAGCGCACCAGCGGAATACGGCGATTGCGTTGGTCTGCAGGTTCAACCGCGTAGCCTGAAAGATACTGTACAAATGCCATCCGCTGCCCGCTGGCCGTGGTAATAAACCCGGCAAGGTTATAAACCCCCTGTAGCGAGCCAGTCTTCGCGGAGACTTTGCCATCGACACCCGCGGCGTGCAGACCGGCCCGGTATTGCAGGGAACCGTCATAACCGGCGAGCGGCAACATCGAGATAAAGTTGAGTTCAGTGTCATGCTGAGCAATGTACTGAAGGACCTGCATCATAGTAGCAGGGGAGATAAGGTTATGCCGCGAAAGACCGGAGCCATCGACCGCGATGGTATTCCCCAGATCAATACCGGCCTGCTGACGGAGGATCTGCCTGACCGCATCAGAACCGGCACGCCAGGTGCCTGGTACGCCGAAGCGGGCATGGCCAATCATGCGAAACACGGTGTCAGCGATCATGTTGTCGGATTTTTTCAGCATGATCTTCAGCAGATCGTGCAGTGGTGCCGATTGCTTACTGGCAATCACGGTACCCGGCTCGTTGCTTTGTGTCTGGCGTAACAGCGTGCCGCTGTAGGTGATTTTGGCCTGCTTCAGTTCGTCCTTCAGGATCGCCCCGGCATAACCAGCGCCATCCTGGATAGCGAAGGCCAGCGGCAGCGGATCGGCGCGTTGCGTCAGGCAACCGGTCAGCGTATAGCGGTTGAGATCGCCTGGAACCACATCCAGTTCGCAGTACTGCGCTTCCGGCGACCCTTTCGCCAGGGTACGTACCTGGCTGAACATATTAACCGGATAGTAGGACGCCACCCGGATAAAGGCTAAATCATTGGCTTTTGGCGCGCTGTACAACGAGACGGAGAAGCAATTGCGATCAACAATCGCGGCTGCAGGCGGCGCGCTAAAGCATTGGGTCATGTCGTTCCACGGCCAGCCGGGGGCTTTATCATGGCTGGCAAAGATGGACGTATCGATAAGCACATTCCCTTCAATGCGCTGTACGCCAGACTTCTTCAGCACGGCGACCATGTTGCGAATATCCTGACGCTTAAACGTGGGATCCCCGCCAAAACGGGCGATAAGATCGCCTTTCAACACGCCATCTTCGACGTTGCCTTTGCTCTCAAGCGTGGTGGTAAAGCGAAAGTCAGGCCCCAACTGCAGCAGGGCAGCCAGCCCCGTAATCACTTTTTGCGTACTGGCGGGCAGGGCCATCTGCTGGCTGTGGTAATCAATCTCAGGGGCCTGGGCACCGACCTTCTGCACCATCAGGGCGAGATTGGCGCCATCGGGCAGCTGATTGATATACTCGTCAACGTTCGCTGCCTGGACAGTGAACGCAATAGTGGTGGTCAATCCGATGATAAATCTGGAAAATCGCATAATCTCGCGCTAACAACCCGGAAACAAACCGCCATACTACGACCCAACGCCCTGTAAAGTAAACGATGACCCATACTGAACTTCGCGTTAAAATACGTATCAAATTGAAAAATTGCTGCTGACCTGGAACTTTGCTTCCGGGTCAGTTTTCTTTTGCTTCTGACCTGTGTCAGGCTGTGATGCCTGCGGGGCCAGTCGTCGGGTCGGTTCCCCGTACCCAACAGGAATGTCAAAGAGGTATAACAAATGCAAGCTATTCCGATGACCTTACGTGGAGCTGAAAAACTGCGTGAAGAGCTGGATTTTCTGAAATCTGTTCGCCGCCCTGAAATCATTGCGGCCATTGCGGATGCGCGTGAGCATGGCGATTTGAAAGAGAATGCCGAGTATCACGCAGCGCGTGAGCAGCAGGGTTTCTGCGAAGGGCGTATCAAAGATATCGAAGCCAAGCTGTCGAATGCGCAGGTGATTGATATCACCAAAATGCCAAACAACGGGCGTGTCATTTTTGGTTCCACCGTTACCGTGATCAATCTGGATAACGATGAAGAAGTTTCTTACCGCATCGTGGGTGATGATGAGGCAGATTTTAAGCAGAATCTGATCTCAGTAAACTCGCCGATTGCCCGCGGTCTGATTGGCAAAGAGCAGGACGATGTGGTCACCATCCGCACCCCGGGTGGGGAAGTGGAGTTCGAAATTATCAAGGTTGATTACCTGTAATTCGCTTCTCCCGCCAGATGTTGATACATTGTAAAGATAGGAAAAAGGCCGCATAGCGGCCTTTTATCAACTCAAGGAGCATGGCATTTTGCTCACCTGCTAATGAAAAACCCCTCGTTTTACACAGAAAATGTGTTCAATTCAGGATAATCTTAGCGTGGCAGCGAGATTTTACGCTCTTTAGATGGACGGTAGAGCACCAGCGTTTTACCGATGACCTGTACGTTACAGGCGCCGGTTTCGCGCACGATTGCTTCCACGATCAAAGTCTTAGTGTCTCTGTCTTCAGAGGCGATTTTCACTTTGATTAATTCGTGGTGCTCCAGCGCTTGTTCAATCTCGGCCAGTACCCCTTCGGTCAAACCATTGTTGCCAAGCATAACTACAGGCTTGAGCGGATGTGCCAGACCTTTAAGGTGCTGTTTTTGTTTAGTACTCAGATTCATCGTATATTTTTGCTTACGTTGGGATTGAAAACGGTTCATTCTACCGCCATCTCCCTAATATCGCCAAATTGCTATGTGGAAATTTACACCGCTGGCTACGATGAACCAGGACGGAAAGTTAAATGACAGGTAAAAAGCGTTCTGCAAGCTCGAGCCGCTGGCTCCAGGAACACTTTAGCGATAAATATGTTCTACAGGCACAGAAAAAGGGGTTACGTTCCCGTGCCTGGTTTAAACTTGATGAAATACAGCAAAGTGACAAACTCTTTAAGCCGGGGATGACAGTAGTCGACCTCGGTGCAGCGCCCGGAGGATGGTCGCAATATGCGGTGACACAAATCGGCGGAACCGGCCGAATCATCGCCTGCGATCTTTTACCTATGGATCCCATCGTTGGTGTGGACTTCCTTCAGGGCGATTTTCGTGATGAATTAGTACTGAAAGCGTTACTTGAACGTGTAGGTGACAGTAAAGTTCAGGTTGTCATGTCCGATATGGCGCCAAATATGTGCGGAACACCGGCGGTGGATATCCCTCGCTCCATGTATCTGGTAGAACTGGCGTTAGAAATGTCCCGTGATGTATTAGCGCCGGGTGGTAGTTTTTTAGTGAAGGTGTTCCAGGGCGAAGGTTTCGAGGAGTATCTGAAGGAAATTCGCTCCCTGTTTACGAAGGTCAAAGTTCGTAAGCCGGACTCTTCGCGTGCTCGTTCACGTGAAGTGTATATTGTAGCGACCGGGCGAAAATGATAGCCGGTGAATTCCAGACGAAAGTTTGAAATGAATCGGATACTGAGTATCCTGACGCTGTTTTTAACACAGTTGTAATAAGAGGTTAATCCCTTGAGTGACATGGCGAAAAACCTAATACTCTGGCTGGTCATTGCCGTTGTGCTGATGTCAGTATTCCAGAGCTTTGGGCCCAGCGAGTCTAATGGCCGTAAGGTGGACTACTCTACCTTCCTGCAAGAGGTCAACCAGGATCAGGTTCGCGAAGCGCGTATCAACGGACGTGAGATCAACGTTACCAAGAAAGATAGTAACCGTTACACGACTTACATTCCGGTGAACGATCCTAAGCTGCTTGATAACCTTCTGACTAAAAACGTCAAGGTGGTAGGTGAGCCGCCGGAAGAGCCAAGCCTGCTGGCTTCTATCTTCATTTCCTGGTTCCCGATGCTGCTGCTGATCGGCGTCTGGATCTTCTTTATGCGTCAAATGCAGGGCGGCGGTGGCAAAGGTGCCATGTCGTTCGGCAAGAGTAAGGCGCGTATGTTGACGGAAGACCAGATCAAAACCACTTTTGCTGACGTGGCTGGTTGCGACGAAGCAAAAGAAGAGGTGGGTGAGCTGGTTGAATACCTGCGTGAACCGAGCCGCTTCCAGAAACTGGGCGGTAAGATCCCGAAAGGCGTCCTGATGGTCGGCCCTCCGGGTACCGGTAAAACCCTGCTGGCGAAAGCCATCGCCGGTGAAGCGAAGGTTCCGTTCTTTACCATTTCCGGTTCTGACTTCGTGGAAATGTTCGTTGGTGTCGGTGCATCCCGTGTGCGTGACATGTTCGAACAGGCCAAGAAAGCCGCACCGTGCATCATCTTCATCGATGAAATCGACGCCGTAGGCCGCCAGCGTGGCGCAGGCCTGGGTGGCGGTCACGATGAACGTGAGCAGACGCTGAACCAGATGCTGGTTGAGATGGACGGCTTCGAAGGTAACGAAGGTATTATCGTTATCGCGGCAACTAACCGCCCGGACGTTCTTGACCCTGCGCTGCTGCGTCCAGGTCGTTTCGACCGTCAGGTTGTAGTTGGTCTGCCAGACGTTCGTGGTCGTGAACAGATCCTGAAAGTGCACATGCGTCGCGTACCGCTGTCCCCGGACATCGATGCGGCAATTATTGCACGTGGTACGCCGGGCTTCTCCGGTGCGGATCTGGCTAACCTGGTGAACGAAGCTGCCCTGTTTGCTGCTCGCGGCAACAAGCGTGTGGTTTCGATGGTGGAGTTCGAGAAAGCGAAAGACAAAATCATGATGGGTGCGGAACGCCGCTCCATGGTGATGACAGAAGCGCAGAAAGAGTCCACGGCTTACCACGAAGCAGGCCATGCGATTATCGGTCGCCTGGTACCGGAACACGATCCGGTGCATAAAGTGACGATTATTCCGCGTGGTCGTGCGCTGGGCGTAACCTTCTTCCTGCCGGAAGGCGATGCGATCAGCGCCAGCCGACAGAAACTGGAAAGCCAGATTTCGACCCTGTACGGCGGTCGTCTGGCGGAAGAGATTATCTACGGTGTGGAACATGTTTCGACCGGTGCGTCCAACGACATTAAAGTCGCGACAAACCTGGCACGTAACATGGTGACCCAGTGGGGCTTCTCCGACAAACTCGGTCCGCTGCTGTATGCAGAAGAAGAGGGTGAAGTGTTCCTCGGCCGCAGCGTCGCGAAAGCGAAGCATATGTCCGACGAAACCGCACGTATCATCGACCAGGAAGTGAAATCGCTCGTTGAACGTAACTACGGTCGCGCGCGTCAGATCCTGAACGAGAACATGGATATCCTGCACGCAATGAAAGATGCGCTCATGAAATATGAAACCATCGATGCGCCGCAGATCGACGACCTGATGGCACGCCGTGATGTACGTCCGCCAGCGGGTTGGGAAGATCCAGGTACCTCCAACAACTCTGACAACAATGGCACGCCACGTGCGCCGCGTCCGGTCGATGAACCGCGTACGCCAAACCCGGGCAACACCATGTCAGAACAGTTGGGCGACAAATAAGTCACCGCTGTAGATGATGTTCTCTTTACCTGAAACCCTGGGGCTTGCCCCGGGGTTTTTCTTGTCTGCTTAACCAAAAAAAAATCAGGGACTTGCCATGAAACTCTTCGCCCAGGATTCTTATCTCGATCTGACTCATCCCCATGTGATGGGGATCCTGAACGTCACGCCAGACTCCTTCTCCGATGGCGGTACGCATAACACGCTGATTGATGCGGTCAAACATGCGAATCTGATGATCAACGCCGGGGCGACCATCATCGACGTGGGTGGGGAGTCAACGCGACCGGGCGCAGCGGATGTCAGCGTTGATGAAGAGTTGTCCCGGGTTATTCCGGTGGTCGAAGCCCTTGCGCAGCGTTTCGAGGTCTGGATTTCGGTGGATACCTCTAAACCCGAGGTGATTCGCGAATCAGCAAGAGTAGGCGCTCACATTATTAATGACATTCGCTCCCTTACCGAGCCAGGCGCGCTGGAGGCTGCGGCGGAGACCGGGTTGCCGGTCTGTCTGATGCATATGCAAGGCCAGCCGAAAACCATGCAGGATGCGCCAAAGTACAATGACGTGTTTGCTGATGTGAATCGCTACTTTGTTGAGCATATCGCGCGTTGTGAACGTGCCGGTATCGCAAAAGAGAAATTGCTGCTCGACCCGGGATTCGGTTTCGGTAAAAATCTCTCTCATAACTACGAGCTTCTTGCGCGCTTATCTGAGTTTCACCATTTTGGCCTGCCGCTGCTGGTCGGGATGTCACGAAAATCAATGATAGGTCAGTTGCTTAACGTTGGGCCATCCGACCGCCTGAGCGGGAGTCTGGCCTGCGCGGTCATTGCAGCGATGCAGGGAGCGCATATTATTCGCGTCCATGACGTAAAAGAGACAACAGAAGCCATGCGAGTGGTGGAAGCCACACTGGCAGCTAAGGGAAATAACCACTATGAGTAATCGTAAATATTTTGGCACTGATGGCATTCGTGGACGCGTGGGCGATGCGCCAATTACACCTGAGTTTGTGCTGAAGTTAGGCTGGGCAGCAGGGAAGGTACTGGCCAGCCACGGCTCACGCAAAATCATCATTGGCAAAGATACACGCATCTCTGGCTATATGCTTGAATCGGCGCTGGAAGCCGGTCTTTCTGCCGCGGGGCTTTCTGCCTCCTTTACGGGACCAATGCCGACGCCAGCCGTTGCTTATCTCACCCGTGCGTTCCGTGCAGAAGCAGGGATTGTAATCTCTGCCTCGCATAACCCCTTCTACGATAATGGCATCAAATTCTTCTCAATCGATGGCACCAAACTGCCGGATGATGTTGAAGAAGCCATCGAAGCGGAAATGGAAAAAGAGCTGACCTGCGTTGACTCCGCTGAGCTGGGTAAAGCCAGCCGTATCGTCGATGCGGCAGGTCGCTACATCGAATTCTGTAAAGGTACTTTCCCGAACGAGCTGAGCCTGAGTCATCTTAAAATCGTGGTCGACTGTGCGAATGGTGCCACCTACCACATTGCTCCGAACGTTTTCCGCGAACTGGGTGCGCAGGTTGTGGCCATTGGCTGTGAACCGAACGGGCTGAACATCAACGCCGAAGTGGGCGCAACGGATGTTCGCGCTCTGCAGGCGCGCGTGCTGGCAGAGAAGGCCGATCTCGGCATCGCCTATGACGGCGACGGCGACCGCGTGATCATGGTTGACCATGAAGGTAACAAGGTCGACGGGGATCAGATCCTCTATATCATTGCTCGTGAAGGTCTGCGTCAAGGGCAGTTGCGCGGCGGTGCCGTCGGTACGCTGATGAGCAACATGGGTCTGGAGCTGGCACTTAAACAGCTGGGTATTCCGTTTGCGCGCGCGAAAGTGGGCGATCGCTACGTACTGGAAAAACTGCAGGAGAAAGGCTGGCGCATTGGTGCGGAAAACTCCGGCCACGTGATCCTGCTGGACAAAACCACCACCGGTGACGGCATTGTGGCAAGCCTGCAGGTGGTCGCGGCAATGGTGCGTAACCATATGTCCCTGCACGATCTGTGTAGCGGGATGAAAATGTTCCCGCAGATCCTGGTTAACGTTCGCTTCACAGCCGGTAAAGGCGATCCGCTGGAAAACGACAACGTGAAAGCAGTGATGGCTGAAGTCGAAGCGGCGCTGGGTTCGCGTGGCCGCGTCCTGCTGCGTAAATCAGGTACCGAGCCACTGATCCGCGTGATGGTGGAAGGTGAAGACGAAGCGCAGGTAACTGAGTTTGCCCATCGCATCGCTGATGCCGTAAAAGCGGCGTAACGCCGTTAAGTGCTTAAAAAGGCGGCGCTTGCCGCCTTTGTTTTGTTCATTAGTGGCGGTTTTGCTGTTTTTTTCCGCACTTGATACAATGAGCTGAAATTGCCCTTGCGAAGGTCATTCGCTTTGGTTAGTATTCACACCCGCTTCAGTGGGAAAGCAAAACTCCTGCTTATTGGTCGAAGCATTGGTATGCGGCAACTCCGCAAGGAACAGGTTGATTATGTACGAAGCTCTTTTAGTAGTTTTCCTTATTGTAGCCATCGCTCTGGTAGCGTTGATCATGCTGCAGCAAGGTAAAGGCGCTGATATGGGGGCCTCTTTTGGAGCAGGCGCTTCTGGTACGCTGTTCGGTTCAAGTGGTTCTGGTAACTTCATGACCCGCGCAACGGCGATTCTGGCAACGCTGTTTTTCATCATCAGTCTGGCGCTTGGCAATATCAACAGCAACAAGACCAGTAAAGGAAGCGAGTGGGAAAATCTGAGCGCACCGGCGAAATCCGAGCAGACTCAGCCAGCTGCACCGGCTAAGCCGACCAGCGATATCCCGCAGTAATAGTAGTATCAGTGCTGAGGTGGTGGAATTGGTAGACACGCTACCTTGAGGTGGTAGTGCCCTAACGGGCTTGTGGGTTCGAGTCCCATCCTCAGTACCAATATTCCGAAGAAAAGACGTCGCAAGACGTCTTTTTTTTCGTCTGTCGTTTATGTCCGTGGTTTGTAAGGGTGTAGGGCGGGTAAGCGCAGCGCCAACCACTGTTTTGCCCGCCAGCGTGATGCTTGCCGGAACTACGAAACCTCAGAAACAAAAAAGGCGCCCTCAGGCGCCTTTTGCATTTCGGTACAGCGATTACTGCTTATCGCTGTTTTCCAGATTCTCAACCTGCGGCAGACCATTACCTGTTGAGACAGAGAGCAGGCCATTCTCGGTATAGGTGAACAGCTTGGCACGGGTATCGGTGATATCCAGGTTACGCATGGTCAGCTGGCCGATACGATCGTCAGGCGAGAAGACGGAATCGCCTTTCTCCATGGTCAGACGCTCTGGCTGGTAGGTCAGGTTGTCAGACACGGTGTTCAGAATGGAGTAGTCATTGCCACGACGCAGCTCCAGGGTCACTTCACCTGTAATGGCGCTTGCTACCCAACGCTGCAGGGCATCACGCAGCATCAGTGCCTGCGGATCGAACCAGCGGCCCTGATACAGCAGTTTGCCCAACTGACGGCCATGGGAGTGATACTGCTCGATGGTGTCTTCGTTATGAATACCGGTCAGCAGACGCTCGTAAGCGATGTGCAGTAACGCCATCCCCGGGGCTTCATAGATGCCACGGCTCTTGGCTTCGATGATACGGTTTTCAATCTGATCGCTCATCCCCAGACCGTGACGCCCGCCGATGCGGTTGGCTTCCAGCATCAGTTCCACATCGTCAGAGAAGGTCTGGCCATTCAGGGCAACCGGGTGGCCGCGTTCAAAACGCACGGTCACTTCTTCCGCCTGGATTTTGACGTTTTCGTCCCAGAACTTCACGCCCATGATTGGGTTAACGATCTTCACGCTGGAGTTCAGGAACTCCAGGTCTTTTGCTTCGTGTGTCGCACCCAGCATGTTGGAGTCGGTAGAGTAGGCTTTCTCGACTGACATTTTGTAGTCAAAGCCGCAGGCGATCATAAATTCGGACATTTCGTGACGGCCGCCCAGTTCGTCGATAAAGTCAGTGTCCAGCCACGGCTTGTAGATCTGCAGTTCGGCATTGGTCAGCAGGCCATAACGGTAAAAACGTTCGATGTCGTTGCCTTTATAGGTGCTACCATCACCCCAAATGTTGACGCCGTCGTCTTTCATGGCGGCAACCAGCATAGTGCCGGTAACCGCACGGCCCAGCGGGGTAGTGTTGAAATAGGTCAGGCCGCCGGTGGTATTATGGAAAGCGCCACACTGAATGGCAGCAATACCTTCGGCAACCAGCTGCTTACGGCAGTCAATCAGGCGTGCGTTCTCTGCACCGTACTCCATGGCACGACGAGGGATCGCTTCATAATCGTCCTCATCTGGCTGACCCAGGTTCGCAGTATATGCATAAGGAACCGCTCCCTTCTGGCGCATCCACAGCAGTGCAGCGCTGGTATCCAGGCCGCCTGAAAAAGCGATGCCAATACGTTGTCCTTGCGGAAGATGCTTGAGAATCGTCGTCATAAAATAAAACCCTGCTTGATTGACTGATGAGTGATCGCTTTCACCCTAAATGCATTTTTATGCAGAATAAGTGAGTTTTCATTTAATCATCTTTTGGCAAGTACCGAAAGAGATTCGTGTATTTTTTGTAAAAATTTCCCGCCTTAATCGCTGCGGTTAGCAGGGTTGACAGAGGGGGCGCGCTATCAATATACTAAACGCCGATTTTACGTCCCGTCCTCGGTACCAAATCCCAGCATTATTTGCATTTTTTACCCACAGAGAGTAGAATTTGCCACGTTTCAGGCGCGGGGTGGAGCAGCCTGGTAGCTCGTCGGGCTCATAACCCGAAGGTCGTCGGTTCAAATCCGGCCCCCGCAACCACTTTCCTATAAAGTCCTTTTTCAAATATACTGTGAAGACTTAGCGCCTTCGTAGCTGGATTTGAAAAAATTCTTTTTGAAAGTGCTCCAGGCCACTGTTGTGGCTATAGGGTTCAGTTATCTAAAGCCCCGATTTATCGGGGTTTTTTGTTATCTGACTACAGAATAACTGGGCTTTATGCCCTTTTTTTACGTCTTGGGGGTGGGCTTGTCCACATTAGACCAAAAATTAACAGAGATGATTAAAGCACCAGTCGAAGCACTGGGCTACGAACTGGTCGGCATCGAATTCATTCGCAGCCGTACATCCACGCTGCGCATCTATATTGATAGTGAAGATGGCATCAATGTTGATGATTGTGCTGATGTTAGCCACCAGGTGAGTGCGGTTCTTGATGTTGAAGATCCTATTACCGTCGCCTATAACCTGGAAGTTTCCTCGCCTGGTCTGCATCGCCCGCTGTTTACTGCTGAACACTACACCCACTACATTGGTGAAGAAGCGGCTATCGTCCTGCGTATGGCTGTACAAAACCGCCGTAAATGGCAGGGCGTTATTAAGGCCGTTGACGGTGAGATGATCACAGTAACAGTCGAAGGCAAAGATGAAGTGTTCGCGCTGAGTAATATCCAGAAGGCGAACCTGGTTCCCCACTTTTAACAGTCTGGATGAGGTGAAAAGCCCGCGATGAACAAAGAAATTTTGGCTGTTGTTGAAGCCGTCTCCAACGAAAAATCACTGCCGCGTGAAAAGATTTTCGAAGCGCTGGAAAGTGCACTGGCTACGGCAACCAAGAAAAAATACGAGCAAGAGATCGATGTTCGTGTAGAAATCGATCGCAAGAGCGGCGACTTCGATACTTTCCGTCGTTGGGTTATCGTGGAAGAAGTGACCCAGCCAACGAAAGAGATCACTCTCGAAGCGGCACGTTACGAAGATGAGAGCCTGAACATCGACGATTACGTTGAAGATCAGATCGAATCTGTCACCTTCGACCGTATCACCACCCAGACTGCTAAACAGGTTATCGTACAGAAAGTTCGTGAAGCTGAGCGCGCTATGGTCGTTGACCAGTTCCGCGAGCATGAAGGTGAGATCATCACGGGCGTGGTGAAAAAAGTTAACCGCGACAACATCTCCCTGGATCTGGGTAACAACGCTGAAGCAGTGATTCTGCGTGAAGATATGCTGCCACGTGAGAACTTCCGTCCGGGTGACCGTATTCGCGGCGTACTCTATTCCGTGCGTCCAGAAGCGCGTGGCGCTCAGCTGTTCGTGACCCGTTCTAAACCTGAAATGCTGATCGAACTGTTCCGCATTGAAGTGCCAGAAATTGGCGAAGAAGTGATCGAGATTAAAGCCGCTGCCCGCGATCCGGGTTCCCGTGCGAAAATCGCGGTGAAAACCAACGACAAGCGTATCGACCCTGTTGGTGCTTGCGTCGGTATGCGTGGCGCGCGTGTTCAGGCAGTTTCGACTGAACTGGGCGGCGAGCGTATTGATATCGTTCTGTGGGACGACAACCCGGCGCAGTTCGTGATCAACGCGATGGCACCGGCTGATGTTGCGTCTATCGTGGTAGACGAAGACAAGCACACCATGGATATCGCCGTGGAAGCAGGCAATCTGGCGCAGGCTATCGGCCGTAACGGTCAGAACGTCCGCCTGGCTTCACAGCTGAGCGGCTGGGAACTCAACGTAATGACCGTTGATGACCTGCAGGCTAAGCATCAGGCTGAAGCCCATGCGGCCATTGATACCTTCACTAAGCATCTGGACATTGACGAAGATTTCGCCACCGTTCTGGTTGAAGAAGGTTTCTCAACGCTGGAAGAACTGGCCTATGTGCCAATGAAAGAACTGCTGGAAATCGACGGCCTGGATGAAGCCACCGTTGAAGCCCTGCGTGACCGCGCTAAAAACGCACTGACCACCCTGGCACTGGCTCAGGAAGAAAGCCTTGGTGATAACAAGCCGGCTGATGACCTGCTGAATCTGGAAGGTCTTGATCGTGCGATTGCGTTCAAGCTGGCTGCCCGTGGTGTTTGTACGCTGGAAGATCTCGCTGAACAAGGCGTTGATGACCTGGCTGATATCGAAGGTTTAACCGACGAGAAAGCCGGCGAGCTCATCATGGCCGCACGTAATATTTGCTGGTTCGGCGACGAAGCGTAATAAACTGTAGCAGGAAGGAACAGCATGACTGATGTAACTGTAAAAACGCTGGCTGCTGAAATTCAGACTTCCGTGGACCGCCTGGTACAGCAATTTGCTGATGCAGGGATCCCGAAGTCTGCTGATGACTCAGTGACCGCGCAAGAGAAACAAACTTTATTATCGCACCTGAACCGTGAACACGGCTCGGCGCCTGATAAACTGACGTTACAGCGTAAAACGCGCAGTACGTTAAATGTTCCTGGTACCGGTGGAAAAAGCAAATCGGTACAAATCGAAGTCCGCAAGACACGCACCTTTGTAAAACGTGATCCGCAAGAGGCTGAACGCCTTGCCGCGGAAGAGCAGGCGCAGCGTGAAGCGGAAGAACAAGCTCAGCGTGAGGCGGAAGCAACCGCCAAACGTGAGGCAGAATTAAAAGCTGAACGTGAGGCCGCAGAAAAAGCGAAGCGCGATGCCAGTGAAAAAGCGAAGCGTGACGCTGCGGAAAAAGACAAAGTGAGCAATCAACAGACTGACGAAATGACCAAAACTGCCCAGACGGAAAAAGCCCGTCGTGAAAATGAAGCTGCCGAGCTGAAGCGTAAAGCCGAAGAAGAAGCTCGTCGCAAGCTGGAAGAAGACGCACGTCGTGTTGCTGAAGAAGCACGTCGTATGGCAGAAGAAAACGCAGGTGTTTGGGCTGAGCAAGAGAAAGCGAAAGGTGATGAGGATAAGAGCGATTATCACGTCACCACTTCTCAGCATGCGCGCCAGGCCGAAGACGAAAACGACCGTGAGGTTGAAGGTGGTCGTGGCCGTACCCGCACTGCATCAAAAGCTGCCCGCCCTCAGAAGAAGGGTAACAAACACGCCGAATCTAAAGCCGATCGCGAAGAAGCGCGTGCCGCGGGTCGCGGTGGTAAAGGTGGCAAGCGTAAAGGTTCCGCTCTGCAGCAAGGCTTCCAGAAGCCAGCTCAGGCTGTTAACCGTGACGTTATCATCGGTGAAACCATCACTGTTGGCGAACTGGCGAACAAGATGGCCGTTAAAGGTTCTCAGGTCATCAAAGCGATGATGAAGCTGGGCGCGATGGCGACCATCAACCAGGTTATCGACCAGGAAACCGCACAGCTGGTTGCCGAAGAGATGGGCCACAAAGTTATCCTGCGTCGTGAAAACGAGCTGGAAGAAGCGGTAATGAGCGACCGTGACACGGGCGCAGCCGCTGAGCCGCGCGCACCGGTTGTGACCATCATGGGTCACGTTGACCACGGTAAAACCTCTCTGCTGGACTACATTCGTTCCACGAAAGTGGCCTCCGGCGAAGCGGGCGGCATTACCCAGCACATCGGTGCCTACCACGTAGAAACCGACAACGGGATGATCACCTTCCTGGATACCCCGGGCCACGCCGCGTTTACCTCTATGCGTGCTCGTGGTGCGCAGGCGACGGATATCGTTGTTCTGGTGGTTGCAGCAGACGATGGCGTGATGCCGCAGACTATCGAAGCTATCCAGCACGCGAAAGCGGCGCAGGTGCCTCTGGTCGTTGCAGTGAACAAAATCGATAAGCCAGAAGCGGATATGGATCGCGTTAAAAACGAACTGTCCCAGTACGGTGTTATGCCAGAAGAGTGGGGCGGCGAGTCTCAGTTCATCCCGGTTTCTGCAAAAGTGGGTACCGGTATTGATGACCTGCTGAACGCTATCCTGCTGCAGGCTGAAGTTCTGGAGCTGAAAGCGGTTCGCAATGGTATGGCGAGCGGTGCAGTGATCGAATCCTTCCTGGATAAAGGTCGTGGCCCGGTTGCGACTGTTCTGGTACGTGAAGGTACCCTGAACAAAGGCGACATCGTGCTGTGTGGCTTCGAATATGGCCGTGTTCGTGCAATGCGTGACGAACTGGGTCGCGAAGTACTGGAAGCAGGTCCGTCCATTCCTGTGGAAATCCTCGGTCTGTCCGGTGTTCCGGCTGCCGGTGATGAAGTAACCGTCGTTCGTGACGAGAAGAAAGCGCGTGAAGTTGCGCTGTACCGTCAGGGCAAATTCCGTGAAGTTAAACTGGCTCGTCAGCAGAAATCTAAACTCGAGAACATGTTTGCCAACATGACCGAAGGCGAAGTTCACGAAGTGAACGTCGTTCTGAAGGCAGACGTGCAGGGTTCTGTGGAAGCGATCTCCGACTCTTTACTGAAACTGTCTACCGACGAAGTGAAAGTGAAGATCATCGGTTCTGGCGTAGGTGGTATCACCGAAACCGACGCAACCCTGGCTGCAGCGTCCAACGCGATTCTGGTTGGCTTCAACGTCCGTGCCGATGCTTCTGCGCGTCGCGTGATCGAATCAGAAAGCCTGGATCTCCGCTACTACTCCGTCATCTATCACCTGATCGACGAAGTGAAAGCGGCAATGAGCGGTATGCTGTCTCCAGAGCTGAAACAGCAGATCATCGGTCTGGCTGAAGTACGTGACGTGTTCAAATCACCGAAATTCGGTGCGATCGCGGGCTGTATGGTTACCGAAGGTAACATTAAGCGTCACAACCCAATCCGTGTTCTGCGTGACAACGTGGTTATCTATGAAGGCGAGCTGGAATCCCTGCGCCGCTTCAAAGATGACGTTAACGAAGTCCGTAACGGCATGGAATGTGGTATCGGCGTGAAGAACTACAACGACGTTCGCGTAGGCGATATGATCGAAGTGTTCGAGATCATCGAGATCCAACGCAGCATCGACTAATCCCCTGCGGATCAGTCCACATGTAAGCCGGGATCGCCTCGCGCCACCCGGCAAGAATTATCAAAAGGGGCTAAAAGCCCCTTTTTTGTCTGGAGAATTTATTATGGCGAAAGAATTTGGTCGCCCGCAGCGCGTAGCTCAGGAGATGCAAAAAGAGATCGCAATCATCCTGCAGCGCGAAATTAAAGATCCACGTCTGGGCATGATGACGACGGTATCTGGTGTAGAAGTGTCCCGCGATCTGGCCTATGCCAAAGTGTTTGTGACCTTCCTGAATGACCAGGACGAAGCGGCAGTTAAGCTGGGCATCAAAGCCCTGCAGGATGCCTCTGGTTTTATCCGCTCTCTGCTGGGCAAAGCTATGCGCCTGCGTATCGTGCCGGAACTGACCTTCTTCTACGACAACTCACTGGTTGAAGGGATGCGCATGTCCAACCTGGTCACCAGCGTGGTGAAGCAGGATGATGAGCGTCGTGTGAACCCGGACGATAACAAGGAGGACTAATGAGTCGTCCTCGTCGTCGCGGTCGCGACGTACACGGCGTGCTGCTACTGGATAAGCACCAGGGTGCTTCCAGCAACGACGTGCTGCAAAAGGTTAAGCGTATTTATAACGCGAACCGTGCCGGACATACCGGCGCGCTGGATCCGCTGGCGACCGGGATGTTGCCGGTTTGCCTGGGTGAAGCAACGAAGTTTTCCCAGTATCTGCTGGATTCCGACAAACGCTACCGCGTGATTGCCAGGCTGGGCCAGCGCACGGACACCTCCGATGCGGATGGCCAGGTGGTCGAAGAACGTCCGGTGGCGTTCAGCGCTGAACAGCTTGCGGCTGCGCTGGAGAGTTTCCGCGGCGATACCGAGCAGGTGCCGTCGATGTATTCAGCACTGAAATACCAGGGCAAAAAACTCTACGAGTACGCGCGCCAGGGTATTGAGGTGCCACGCGAAGCCCGTCCTATTACGGTGTATGAACTGCTGTTCATTCGCCACGAAGGGGATGAGCTGGAGCTGGAAGTTCACTGCTCAAAAGGCACTTACATCCGAACCATCATTGACGACCTGGGTGAGAAACTGGGTTGTGGCGCGCACGTGATTTATCTGCGCCGTCTGGCGGTGAGTAAATACCCGGCAGAACGGATGGTGACGCTGGAGCAGCTCCAGGCGCTGGTTGAGCAGGCCCAGGAGCAAGGTATTGATGCTGCCGATTTGCTGGATCCGCTGCTGATGCCTATGGACAGTCCAGCTTCGGACTATCCGGTGGTCAATCTGCCGCTGACCTCGTCCGTTTACTTTAAAAACGGCAACCCGGTGCGCACCACTGGCGTTCCTCACCAGGGGTTAGTGCGCGTGACGGAAGGCGATGACAATACCTTTATCGGCATGGGCGAAATTGACGACGAAGGTCGTGTCGCACCACGCCGTCTGGTGGTCGAATATCCGGCATAACTGATGCCTCACCTTGCGATAAGCAGGGGAGGCGGGTAGAATATTGCCGCTTAACGTCTGGTAAATTGTTTAACAATTGGCAAGCGTTATACATGGGATAGCTGAATTAGAGATCGGCATCCTTTCATTCTTTATACTTTGGAGTTTTAAAATGTCTCTAAGCGTTGAAGCTAAAGCTAAAATCGTTTCTGAGTTTGGTCGTGATGCTAACGACAGCGGTTCTACCGAAGTTCAGGTTGCACTGCTGACTGCACAGATTAACCACCTGCAGGGTCACTTTGCAGAGCACAAAAAAGATCACCACAGCCGTCGTGGTCTGCTGCGCATGGTTTCTCAGCGTCGTAAACTGCTCGACTACCTGAAGCGTAAAGATGTTGCACGCTACACCGCGCTGATCGAGCGTCTGGGTCTGCGTCGCTAAGTCTTGCGAGTTTCAGAAAAGGGGGCCTTATGGCCCCTTTTTTCAACCAGACCGCAGCAATTCACTGGAAACTAATGTATTGTTGCTATAAATGATCTTCATTGCAGAGGTTCGCGCGGCTAATGAGAGGCTTCACCCATGGGGGTGTCGGTTGTCATTAGTCGCGAGGATGCGAAGAAGGTCCGGTTAAACGTCAGCACGCCTCTGGTGTGCTGTCATTCATTTAAGAAAGGACAGAATCTTGCTGAATCCGATCGTTCGTAAATTCCAGTACGGTCAGCATACCGTCACGCTGGAAACCGGCATGATGGCGCGTCAGGCCACTGCTGCTGTTATGGTAAGCATGGATGACACCGCGGTATTCGTAACCGTGGTTGGCCAGAAAAAAGCAAAACCAGGTCAGGACTTCTTCCCACTGACCGTTAACTACCAGGAGCGTACCTACGCTGCCGGTAAAATCCCGGGTGGTTTCTTCCGTCGTGAAGGCCGTCCAAGCGAAGGCGAAACCCTGATTGCGCGTCTGATTGACCGCCCGGTTCGCCCGCTGTTCCCGGAAGGCTTCGTTAACGAAGTTCAGGTTATCGCCACCGTTGTTTCCGTTAACCCACAGGTTAACCCGGACATCGTTGCGATGATCGGCGCATCTGCAGCCCTGTCTCTGTCTGGTATTCCATTCAACGGTCCAATCGGTTCTGCTCGCGTGGGTTACATCAATGACCAGTACGTTCTGAACCCAACTCAGGACGAGCTGAAAGAGAGCAAGCTGGACCTGGTTGTTGCCGGTACCGAAGCTGCGGTACTGATGGTTGAATCCGAAGCAGAACTGCTGAGCGAAGACCAGATGCTGGGCGCGGTGGTGTTTGGCCACGAGCAGCAGCAGATCGTTATCCAGAACATCAACGACCTGGTGAAAGAAGCCGGTAAACCACGTTGGGACTGGCAGCCAGAAGCGGTTAACGAAGCGCTGAACGCGCGCGTTGCTGCGCTGGCTGAATCTCGTCTGAGCGATGCTTACCGCATCACCGACAAGCAGGAGCGTTATGCTCAGGTTGACGTCATCAAATCTGAAACCATCGCTACGCTGGTGGCAGAAGATGACGCCCTGGACGCTAACGAACTGAGCGAAATTCTGCACGCGATCGAGAAAAACGTTGTTCGTAGCCGCGTTCTGGCAGGCGAGCCACGTATCGATGGCCGTGAAAAAGACATGATCCGTGGTCTGGATGTGCGTACTGGCGTGCTGCCACGTACTCACGGTTCCGCACTGTTCACCCGTGGTGAAACTCAGGCGCTGGTAACTGCGACCCTGGGTACTGCCCGTGACGCACAGAACATCGACGAACTGATGGGCGAGCGCACAGACAGCTTCCTGTTCCACTACAACTTCCCTCCGTACTCCGTGGGTGAGACCGGTATGGTTGGCTCGCCGAAGCGTCGTGAAATTGGTCACGGTCGTCTGGCGAAGCGCGGCGTTCTGGCTGTTATGCCAGATGCTGATAAGTTCCCGTACACCGTTCGCGTGGTTTCTGAAATCACCGAATCTAACGGCTCCTCTTCTATGGCTTCCGTGTGTGGTGCTTCTCTGGCACTGATGGACGCGGGTGTTCCGGTGAAAGCAGCTGTTGCGGGTATCGCGATGGGTCTGGTGAAAGAAGGCGACAACTACGTTGTTCTGTCTGACATCCTGGGCGACGAAGATCACCTGGGTGATATGGACTTCAAAGTTGCGGGTTCCCGCGAAGGTATCTCTGCCCTGCAGATGGATATCAAAATTGAAGGCATCACCAAAGAGATCATGCATGCTGCGCTGAACCAGGCGAAAGGTGCACGTCTGCACATCCTGAGCGTGATGGAACAGGCGATTAACGCGCCACGTGGCGACATTTCTCAGTTCGCACCACGTATCCACACCATCAAGATCAGCCCGGACAAGATCAAAGACGTTATCGGTAAAGGCGGTTCCGTTATCCGTGCTCTGACCGAAGAGACCGGCACCACCATCGAAATCGAAGATGACGGTACTGTGAAGATCGCAGCGACCGACGGTGAGAAAGCGAAATTCGCTATCCGTCGTATCGAAGAGATCACCGCAGAGATCGAAGTGGGCCGTATCTATAGCGGTAAAGTGACCCGTATCGTTGACTTTGGCGCATTCGTTGCCATCGGTGGCGGTAAAGAAGGTCTGGTACACATCTCTCAGATCGCTGACAAGCGCGTTGAGAAAGTGACCGATTACCTGCAGATGGGTCAGGAAGTTCCGGTTAAAGTTCTGGAAGTTGACCGCCAGGGCCGTATCCGTCTGAGCATTAAAGAAGCGACCGAGCAGTCATCTGCCGCTGCACCGGAAGCTCCGGCAGCAGAACAGGGCGAGTAAGGTTGCCGTTTGCCCTCCGCGTAAGCGGGGGGCTTGTTATCAGGCAGGACGCCTTGTTGAGCCGCCGGGGGACAGGACGTTCATCCAATAGTTGTCTTCGGGAGTGGGAAATGAAGCCTTTTCTGCGCTGGTGTTTCGTTGCGACAGCTTTGACGCTGGCAGGATGCAGCAACTCTGCCTGGCGTAAAAGTGAAGTCCTCGCAGTGCCACTGCAACCGACTTTGCAGCAGGAAGTGATTCTGGCACGCATGGAACAAATTCTTGCCAGTCGGGCTTTAACCGATGACGAACGCGCACAGCTTTTATATGAGCGCGGAGTGTTGTATGATAGTCTCGGTCTGAGGGCACTAGCGCGAAACGATTTTTCACAAGCGTTGGCGATCCGACCAGATATGCCTGAAGTATTCAATTACTTAGGTATTTATTTAACGCAGGCAGGCAATTTTGATGCTGCCTATGAAGCGTTTGATTCTGTACTTGAGCTTGATCCAACTTACAACTACGCGCACTTGAATCGCGGGATCGCCCTGTATTACGGCGGTCGTGACAAGTTAGCGCAAGATGATCTGCTGGCGTTTTATCAAGACGATCCTAACGATCCTTTCCGTAGCCTGTGGCTTTACATTGTTGAGCAGAAGCTCGATGCAAAGCAGGCCAAAGACGCGTTAAACCAACGCTTCGAAAAATCGGACAAGGAACAGTGGGGATGGAATATTGTCGAGTTCTACCTGGGCAACATCAGCGAAGCAACGCTGATGGAAAGGCTCAAGGCAGACGCAACGGATAACACCTCGCTCGCTGAGCATCTCAGTGAAACCAACTTCTATTTAGGTAAGTACTACCTAAGTCTGGGGGATATGGACAGCGCTACGGCACTGTTCAAATTAGCGGTTGCTAACAACGTACACAACTATGTTGAGCACCGTTATGCATTGTTGGAATTATCGCTCTTGGGCCAGGAGCACGACGACCTGGCAGAATCGGACCAGCAATAGCTGACGACATAAACATCAGCCCGTAATCTTTTGATTGCCATCATCTTAACCGGTGAGGGCGTTGTTGTTCGTCAATACACCTACTTTGAGCCGGTTCACACTTTCAATGAAAATTACCGAAAATTTTCACGATGAGTTATGTAGACTGGCCGCCATTAATATCGAGGCACTTGTACTACATGGCTGAATTCGAAACCACTTTTGCAGATCTGGGCCTGAAGGCTCCTATCCTTGAATCCCTTAACGATCTGGGTTACGAAAAACCATCTCCGATCCAGGCAGAGTGTATCCCACATCTGCTCTCTGGTCGTGACGTGCTGGGCATGGCCCAGACTGGTAGCGGTAAAACTGCAGCGTTCTCGCTGCCGCTGCTGAACAACATTGATCCTGACCTGCGCGCGCCGCAGATCCTCGTACTCGCTCCGACCCGTGAACTGGCTGTTCAGGTTGCGGAAGCGATGACTGAATTCTCTAAACATATGCGCGGCGTAAACGTGGTTGCCCTGTACGGCGGCCAGCGTTATGACGTGCAGTTACGCGCCCTGCGTCAAGGCCCACAGATCGTCGTCGGTACGCCGGGTCGTCTGCTGGATCACCTGAAACGCGGTACGCTGGATCTCTCTAAACTGAGCGGTCTGGTACTGGATGAAGCTGACGAAATGCTCCGCATGGGCTTCATCGAAGACGTAGAAACCATCATGGCGCAGATCCCGGAAGGTCATCAGACCGCTCTGTTCTCTGCAACCATGCCAGAAGCGATCCGTCGTATTACCCGTCGCTTCATGAAGGATCCGCAGGAAGTGCGTATCCAGTCCAGCGTAACCACGCGCCCGGACATCAGCCAGAGCTACTGGTCTGTATACGGTATGCGTAAAAACGAAGCGCTGGTGCGTTTCCTGGAAGCAGAAGATTTTGATGCGGCGATCATCTTCGTTCGTACCAAAAATGCGACCCTGGAAGTGGCTGAAGCCCTGGAACGTAGCGGCTACAACAGCGCCGCGCTGAACGGCGACATGAACCAGGCCCTGCGTGAGCAGACTCTGGAGCGTCTGAAAGACGGTCGTCTGGATATCCTGATTGCAACCGACGTGGCAGCACGTGGTCTGGACGTTGAGCGTATCAGCCTGGTTGTTAACTACGACATCCCGATGGACTCTGAGTCTTACGTTCACCGTATCGGCCGTACCGGTCGTGCAGGTCGTGCGGGTCGTGCGCTGCTGTTCGTTGAGAACCGCGAGCGTCGTCTGCTGCGTAACATCGAACGCACCATGAAGCTGACCATTCCAGAAGCCGACCTGCCTAACGCAGATCTGCTGGGCAAACGCCGTCTGGAAAAATTCGCCGCGAAAGTACAGCAGCAGCTGGAAAGCAGCGACCTGGATCAGTACCGTGCGCTGCTGGCGCAGATCCAGCCAACCGCTGAAGGCGAAGAGCTGGATATGGAAACGCTGGCTGCCGCTCTGCTGAAGATGGCTCAGGGCGAACGTAGCCTGATCGTGCCACCTGATGCGCCAATGCGTCCTAAGCGTGAATTCCGTGACCGTGACGATCGTTTCGAACGTCGTGGCGACCGCAACGATCGTGGCCCGCGTGGCGACCGTCCAGAGCGTGGTGGTGAAGACCGTCCACGTCGCGAACGTCGTGACGCAGGCGAAATGGAACTGTACCGCATTGAAGTGGGCCGTGATGATGGCGTTGAAGTTCGTCACATCGTTGGTGCTATCGCTAACGAAGGCGACATCAGCAGCCGTTACATTGGTAACATCAAGCTGTTTGGTTCCCACTCTACCATTGAGCTGCCAAAAGGCATGCCGGGCGAAGTACTGCAGCACTTTACTCGCACCCGCATCCTGAACAAGCCGATGAACATGCAGCTGCTGGGTGATGCTCAGCCACGCCCGGACCGTGGTCCGCGTCGTGATGGCGATCGTCCTGCTGGCCGTGGCTTCGGTGGCGGCGAACGTCGTGAAGGCGGTCGTGGTCCTCGTCGTGAAGGCGCTGCGCCAGGTGCAGGTCGTTTCAGTGGTGAACGCCGTGAAAGCCGTGGCCCACGTCGCGAAGATGGCAGTGCTCCTGCCCGTCGCCGTGACGCGTAAGCCTTACGCTTCAGTCGTAAAGTAAAATATACAGCCCCGATATTGTTATCGGGGCTTTTTTTATTCCCTTTGTACTACTGTACTGGTACAGTGCAGCACATTAAGATGCAGGTCCCAAATTATTGACTGGAGAAAAGGCTGTATGGCGACACTAACCACCACCCAAACGTCACCCTCACTGCTTGGCGGTGTGGTGATCATCGGCGGTACCATTATCGGCGCAGGGATGTTCTCTTTGCCGGTGGTGATGTCCGGGGCGTGGTTCTTCTGGTCGCTGGCGGCGCTGATTTTCACCTGGTTCTGTATGCTGCACTCTGGCCTGATGATCCTCGAAGCTAACCTTAACTACCGCATTGGTTCGAGCTTTGACACTATTACCCGCGACTTGCTCGGCAAGCGCTGGAACATCGTCAACGGCATCTCGATTGCCTTTGTGCTCTACATTCTGACCTACGCCTATATCTCGGCAAGCGGTTCGATTCTGCACCACACCTTCTCGGAGATGTCTCTGGACGTGCCTGCGCGGCTGGCGGGGCTGTGCTTCGCGCTGGGCGTGGCGTTCATTGTCTGGATGAGCACCAAAGCGGTGAGCCGCATGACGGCCATTGTGCTGGGCGCGAAAGTCATTACTTTTTTCCTGACCTTCGGCAGCCTACTGGGGCACGTTACGCCTGCGACGCTGTTTAATGTGGCGGAGAGCAATACCTCGTACTCTCCCTATCTGCTGATGACGCTGCCGTTCTGCCTGGCGTCGTTTGGCTATCACGGCAACGTGCCGAGCCTGATGAAGTACTACGGCAAAGATCCGCGCACCATTACCCGCTGCCTGGTCTATGGCACGCTGCTGGCGCTGGGGCTGTATGTGATCTGGCTGCTGGGAACCATGGGCAACATCCCTCGCCCGGAATTTATCGGCATTGCGCAGAAGGGCGGTAACATCGATGTGCTGGTGCAGGCTCTGAGCGGGGTGCTGAACAGCCGCAGTCTGGATCTGCTGCTGGTGATTTTCTCTAATTTTGCTGTGGCCAGCTCTTTCCTCGGCGTGACACTGGGCCTGTTTGATTATTTGGCCGATCTTTGTGGCTTTGATGATTCCGCGCTGGGCCGTCTGAAAACCGCGCTGCTGACCTTCCTGCCACCGGTCATTGGCGGCCTGCTGTGGCCAAACGGTTTCCTGTATGCCATTGGCTATGCAGGGCTGGCGGCAACCATCTGGGCGGCGATTGTGCCCGCACTGCTGGCACGTAAATCACGTAAACGCTTCGGTAGTCCAAAATTCCGCGTCTGGGGCGGCAAACCGATGATTGCATTGATTCTGGTATTCGGGATAGGTAACGCCCTGGTACACGTACTGTCGAGCTTTAACCTGTTGCCTGTCTACCAGTAACTCTCCTCACTCCTCTCCCAAAGGGAGAGGGAGATGATCGTAGGCCGGGCAGGCGCAGCGCCGCCCGGCAAACATTACCCCACGAGTTCCTCTTTCACCTGCATCGCCAGATCGAACGAATGCAATCGCGCCTGGTGATCGAAAATCTGGCCATTCACCATGATCTCGTCGGCCTGGGTTTCACGCAGCACCGCTTCCAGTCCATGGCGGACTTTCGCTTTATCCCCCACCAGCGACATGCTCAGCGCCTGCTGGACGCCATACTGCTCTGAAGCGGACCACAGCTGATGCATATTCTCTACCGGCGGTGGCAGTTGCCCTGTTTCGCCGCGGCGCAACTTCATAAACGCCTGCTGCATGGAGGTAAACAGGAACTCCGCATCGCGGTTGCTGTCAGCGGCAATGATATTGATACACACCATCGCGTACGGTTTTTCCAGCCGTGCTGAGGGTTTGAAGTTAGTGCGATAGAGATGCAGCGCCTGGTGCAGCATATCCGGCGCAAAGTGTGAGGCGAAGGCAAACGGCAGTCCCATTTGCGCGGCCAGTTGGGCGCTGTACAGGCTGGAACCCAACAGCCAGACCGGGATCTGCTCCCCGTAGCCCGGCACCGGACGTACCTGCGGGTTCGGATCATGCGCGTCGAACCAGGCCACCAGCTCCGCCACATCGCGCGGGAAGTTGTCGATATCGCCACCCATATGACGGCGCAACGCGCGCATGGTCGGCTGATCGCTACCCGGCGCACGGCCCAGCCCCAGATCGATTCGGCCCGGGTAGAGGGTATTCAGGGTGCCAAACTGCTCGGCAATCACCAGCGGAGAATGGTTCGGCAGCATCACGCCGCCCGAGCCTAAATGGAGGGTAGTAGTATTGGCTGCCAGATAGCCGAGCAGCACCGAGGTGGCCGCACTGGCGATCCCAACCATGTTGTGGTGCTCCGCCAGCCAGTAGCGATGATAGCCGCGCTGTTCAGCCAGGCGAGCGAGATCCAGAGAGTGGGTAAACGCTTCCCGGGCCGAGGAGCCTTCAGGGATCGGCGCCAGGTCCAGCACCGAAAACGGAATGGATTTATCAGTCATAACAGCTCACTTTGTCGACGGTGAATCTTTAATACTGCATCAAAATTTAATAACCGTTGTTAACAAAGTGAGCTTTTACATTTCATCTTTACGCCCGCAGCTCCAGGCCGGCCAGCCGTCGCCAGTAGCCGTTGCACTCGCTGTTTGCCGTCAGCGGCAGCGGGGCAGCGCCCTGCTCGTTGGCGCGGAAGGCGTCAATCATGGCGAAGGTTTCCGTGCCCAGCGGCGACAGACGCACCATATCCACCAGCCCCTGCATCGACGCCAGTTCGTTACCGAGGTTATAAACGTACCCGCTCATGGTCTGAATACCGTTCAGGACAAACACCTGCTGATTCTCCTGCGACAGCATGCTGCGCCCGTTCGGGTATTTGATGCAGCAGGTTTCGCACTCATCCTTCGGCAGGTTCTCTGAGCGCGCGGTAAAGCAGCGAGCGGAGTATGCCAGCGGCAGATGGCCATAGCTGAGCACTTCTACTTCAAACTGATTGCGGATCCCCAGCTCATCGCATTGCGCCAGTATGTTGACCAGCCAGTCACGGGAAAGCTCCACCGGCATACACCAGCGGGTCATGCCCTGTTTAAGCAGTAGACGCAGGGTTACGGCGTTGTAGCAGTTCAGCGCATGCCCGGCAACAAACGGCAGATTGCGCTCGGCGCAGAGGTTCACCACGCCGAGGTCGCTGGCTTCCAGCAGAAACTCGCCGTTATCCACGTAGCGTTTCAGCTCGTTCAGTTCAGACGAGGCCTGCACCAGCGCCAGGGTGGAGAGCACCACCTGTTTGCCGCTGCCCGCCAGGCTTTTTGCCATATCCAGCCAGTCACCCACTTTAGTGGCCCGGCGCTTACTGCATACCGCCTCACCGAGATAAATCACATCGGCCTGGCTGGTTGCGGCCTGCTGGTAAAAATCTTCCAGCGTCTCTTTTGACCAGTAATAGAGCACCGGTCCTAATGAATATTTCATGCGTTATCTCACTGCCATTTACGGTGATACGCGCCCAGCGTGGTCTGAGTGCCTTCGGACATTGCGCCCAGGGTCTCCATCCATGCGGGCTGCGGGGCATATTGCTTTGGATCCGCCATGCAGCGATCGATTGCCTGGCGCCACACTTTTGCCACCTGGCTGACGTAAGCCGGGCTGCGCTGGCGGCCTTCGATTTTGACCGAGGCAATATTGGCGGCCAGCAGTTCCGGCAAAAGCGCCAGGGTATTGAGGCTGGTAGGCTCTTCCAGCGCATGATAGCGCTCGCCATCCACCAGATAGCGGCCTTTGCACAGCGTCGGATAACCCGCGTTTTCGCCGTCCTGATAACGGTCAATCAACACCTCGTTCAGACGCGACTCCAGCCCCTGGGGAGTTTGTTGCCAGCGCACGAAGCGGGCCGGCGAGCAGGCACCCACGGTATTAGGGGATTCGCCGGTTAAGTAAGAGGAGAGGTAGCAGCGACCTTCGGCCATAATGCACAGGCTGCCAAAGGCAAAAACTTCCAGCGGAACTGGCGTGACGCGCGCCAGTTGCTTAACCTGATGAATAGAAAGCACACGTGGCAGCACCACGCGCGCGACATCGAAGTGACGATGATAGAAGCGAATGGCTTCTTCATTGGTGGCCGATGCCTGAACCGAGACATGGCGCTCAATATGGGGATAGCGTTCGGCGGCATACTCCAGCATGGCGAGGTCGGCAAGGATCAGCGCATCGGCGCCCAGCTGTGCCGCCATATCCACCGCACGCTGCCAGCGTTGATAGCCGTCGGGGTGGGCAAAGGTATTAATGGCGATGTGCAGCTTGCGGCGGTGCTGGTGCACGAAACTCACCGCTTCCTGTAGCTTTTTCTCAGTAAAATTGAGACCAGCGAAGTGACGGGCATTGGTATCGTCCTTCAGCCCGATATAAACCGCATCGGCGCCGTTTTCGATGGCCGCCTTAAGCGCCGGTAGATTTCCAGCAGGGCAGAGCAGCTCCATAATTTATCCTGACGTTCGCAGCCCCAGAGGGATGCAAAATTGTTATCGAGCAGCGATTTTAGTTAACCATCCGGCGACAATTTTTGATTTAAGGCAGCTAATGGCGTATTGATGGCACCAATAATGGATTATGCCGGACGCCAGTTTGTTGATTTACGCCGCTATACCAACGACTGGATATGGCAAAATATCAGGACTATAGATATCAGGGAGTATTGCTCGTGCTGGATAAACTGCGTTCACGTCTCGTACAATTTGGCCCATCGCTGCTGAGCGTGCCGGTGAAGCTGGTGCCCTTTGCGCTGAAGCGCCAGGTGCTGGAGCAGGTACTAAGCTGGCAGTTTCGCCAGGCGCTGGCGGAGGGTGAGCTGGAATTTCTGGAAGGACGCTGGTTAAGTATCGAGGTGCGGGACATCGGCCTGCGCTGGTACACTTCCATTGAAAATGAACAGCTGGTGGTACGTGAATCTGCTGAGGCGGATGTCAGCTTCAGCGCTGACGCCAGCGATCTGCTGATGATCGCGGCGCGTAAACAGGATCCTGACACGCTCTTTTTCCAGCGCCGTCTGGTGATTGAGGGCGATACCGAGTTAGGCCTGTATGTTAAAAACCTGATGGATGCCATTGAACTGGAGCAGATGCCGAAGCCGCTGCGCGTGGCGCTGCTGCAACTGGCCGATTTTGTCGAGGCGGGCCTGAAAACGCCGCCGGATAGTAAACACACTTCTGTAGGTGAGCCATGTTGATTCGAGTAGAGATTGGGATCGATGCGCCGGGTATTGATGCCTTATTACGCCGGGCTTTCGACGGAGACGGTGAAGCGCAACTGGTTCAGGACCTTCGTGAAGATGGCCTGATTACCCTGGGCCTGGTGGCTACGGACGATGAGGGGCAGGTTGTAGGCTACGTCGCCTTTAGCCCGGTCACCGTGCAGGGCGAAGAGTTGCAGTGGGTCGGCATGGCACCGCTGGCGGTGGATGAAAACTACCGTGGCCAGGGCCTGGCGCGTCAGCTGGTCTACGAAGGGCTGGATTCACTCAACGAGTTTGGCTATGCCGCGGTGGTCACGCTGGGCGATCCGGCGTTCTACAGCCGTTTAGGCTTCGAGAAAGCAGCGCATTACGATCTGCGCTGCCGCTGGCCAGGCACCGAGTCGGCTTTCCAGCTGCACGGTCTGGCAGATGATGCGCTTAACGGCGTCAGCGGCCTGGTCGAATACCACGACCACTTCAACCGCTTTTAATCAGCGGCGTTTGCAGGCTCTCCCGTAGCGCCTCAAAGGTTCCATCCCCACTGACGAGGCACTCTTTCTGGCGCTTCGTCAGCTGTTTGATCCGGTACTCCAGCCGTAGCGCCAGCGACCGATCCCCCACGACGGCGGAAAACGCCAGCGTCAATTCTCCTTTGCCACGTAACGCCTTCGCCCCTTTTCCTGTCTGATGTTGCAGGAAGCGGCGCGGGACATCGGTAGTGATCCCCGTATAGAGCGCATTATCAGCAGTTCGAACCAGATAGAGAAACCAGCACACGGCGAAAGATTCAGTATGTTAAGGTGAACGCACCTTAGCACGAGAGAGAAGCGAAATGGAAACTCTGGCCGCTATCAACCGCTGGCTGGCGAAGCAGCATGTGGTCACCTGGTGTGTGCATCATGACGATGAGCTGTGGTGCGCCAATGCCTTTTACTACTACGATCCACAGCGGGTGGCGTTCTATGTCTTAAGCGAGGATAAAACCCGTCATGCCCAGATGAGCGGCAGGCAGGCCAGGGTCGCGGGCACCGTCAACGGACAGCCAAAGAATGTGGCCTTGATCCGCGGGGTGCAATTTAAAGGGGAGATCCGTCGTCTGGAAGGGGAGGAAAGCGACGCCATGCGTAAGCACTACCTTCGTCGCTTTCCGGTAGCCGCCGCAATGCCAGCTCCCGTATGGGAAATCCGTCTGGATGAACTTAAGTTCACTGACAACACGTTAGGCTTTGGTAAAAAACATCACTGGCTACGCGCCAAGTAAGCGCAGCGCCTCGCGGTTAAACGCGATCAGATCTTCCGGCGTACGGCTGGTGACAAGCTGATCTTTATCAACCACCACTTCCTGATCGTGGAAATCCGCCCCGGCGTTTTTCAGATCAATGGCGATCGATTTCACGCCCGTTAGTTTACGACCGCGCACCACTTCGGCACTGATCAGCAGCTGCGGGCCGTGACAAATGGCGAAGACCGGTTTGCCGGAATCGACAAAATCACGGGTAAAGGTCACGAAACGCGAGTCGCTGCGCAGTGAATCCGGGGAGTGGCCGCCGGGTAGCAGCAGGGCGTCAAACTCTGCGGGCTGCACTTCGTCGATAGCTTTATCAATGGAAACGCTGGCTTCGCCTTTATGGCCTTTCACCGTTTTTCCCGCCTGTTTTTCGATTGTGATCACCTCATGTCCCGCTTTGCGGAACGCCTCAGCAGGCGAGGTGAATTCTGAATCTTCAAACTCGTCGGTGATCAAGACTGCAATTTTCTTGCTCATGCTTCCTCCGTTGTTTTGGCTTCAGACAGCTTTTTCTTCGCTTGTGGTAAATACTTAGCAATGAGACTACTAAGTGTGGTTGAAGAGCATGAAATCGCATACGGACTAATCTGCAAAGGAGGAATAATGAGTCAGGTTTTAATTACCGGCGCGACTGGTCTTGTGGGTGGGCACCTGCTGCGTATGCTGATTCAGGATCGGAGAGTTAACTATATCGCCGCCCCGACACGTCGCCCGCTGGGGGATATCGAAGGTGTGTTCAATCCACACGATCCGCAGCTAACCGATGCCCTGGCTCAGGTGCAGGATCCGGTGGATACCGTTTTTTGCTGTCTGGGTACCACGCGGCGTGAAGCAGGCAGCAAAGAGGCCTTTATCCATGCCGACTATACCCTGGTGGTGGATACGGCCCTGACCGGCAAACGGCTCGGGGCGAAGCATCTGCTGGTGGTCAGTGCGATGGGAGCCAACGCGCACTCGCCGTTCTTCTACAACAAAGTGAAAGGCAAAATGGAAGAGGCCCTGATCGCCCAGAAGTGGGAGCGACTGACCCTCGTGCGGCCCTCAATGTTGCTGGGTGAACGAGAGAAGCATCGCTTCAGTGAATCACTGTTTGCGCCGCTGTTTAGCCTGTTGCCCGGCAACTGGAAGTCAGTCGAGGCGCGGGATGTGGCGCAGGTGATGTTGCAGGAGGCGCTGGGTGCGTCGCCGGGTGGCGTCAATATTATTACGTCAGCGAAGATCAGGGAGATGGCGCAGGGGCAAGGCTAATGGCCCTCTGCTGATGGCAGCAGAGGGCAGGGGATAACTACTTCAGATAGGTAAACGCGGTGGTGACGTGTTTCACGCCGCTCACCCGGCTGGCGATATCTGCCGCCGCTTTGCCTTCGCGGTCAGTCACCAGGCCGAGCAGGAACACTTCGCCGTTCTCGGTGGTCACCTTCACGTTAGAGGATTTTACCTGATCGCTACCCAACAGCTGGGAGCGCACTTTCGTGGTGATCCAGGTATCGTTTGAGGCCTCACCCAGGCCAATCGGCTGACCCTGGCGCACTTCATTAAACACCTCAGTGGCGCCCTCTACACCCATCGCGATCTGCTTCGCACGGGCGGCAAGTTCGGTATTTGGCGCCTGGCCTGCCAGCAAGACTTTGCCCTGGTAAGCCGTAACGTTGATGCGCGCTTCTTTCTTAATTTGTTGGTCTTTGGACAGTGCGCTGTTCACGCGCAGTTCCAGGGTGCCGTCATCTACCTGTGTGCCCACGGAACGCGGGTCAGTCGCGGCTTTGGTGCCCACTGCAGCGGTACCCACTACCGCTGCAGCCACACATCCCTGAAGCAGCAGCGCAGAAATAAGGACTGCGAGGGGCGAAAGTGCCTTCATGTATACTCCTTAATCATCCTGGTGAGGGAAAAGCGTGTTATCGATCAGATCGCATAAACAGTTCACCGTCAGCATGTGCATCTCCTGGATGCGGGCGCTGCGGTGAGAAGGAATACGGATCTCAACATCATGAGGACCTAACAGCCCCGCCAGCTCGCCGCCATCGTAACCGGTCAGTGCGACGATGGTCATGTCGCGCGTGACGGCGGCTTCAACGGCTTTGACGATGTCGCGGCTGTTGCCGCGCGTAGAGATAGCCAGCAGCACATCACCGGCGTGTCCTAACGCACGCACCTGTTTGGCATAGATCTCATCATGGAGACGATCGTTAGCAATCGCTGTTAAGACCACGTTATCGGTATTAAGTGCAATGGCAGGTAAGCTGGGACGCTCTGTCTCAAAACGATTAATCATACTGGCAGCAAAATGCTGTGCGTTGGCGGCTGAGGTGCCGTTGCCACAACAGAGGATTTTGTTGCCGTTAAGCAGGGACTGGACCAGCGTCATCGCCGCACGGGAGATGGCGTCCGGCAGCGCTTCTGCCGCTGCGATCTGAGTCTGAATGCTTTCGGTGAAGCAAACCTTAATTCTTTCGAGCACGGTATCCCTTAACGATCTGATTTACGCGTCTGCGCCGAAGGCGTTTTTGAACCATTCGATGGCGTTTCCGGTGAAGGCTACCACATCGAACCGGCAATCCACAGTATCAAAGCTGCCATTATGCCGGGCAAGCCACAACTGGGCGGTGAGTAATAATTTTTGCTGCTTGGCCCGGGTCACGCTGGCAGCGGCCCCACCATAATGAGAAGACTGGCGGTAGCGCACCTCGATGAACACGATGGTCGGGCCGTCCTGCATAATAAGGTCAATTTCCCCGCCGCGCGCGCGAACGTTCGCGGCAATAAAGCGCAGTCCTTTGCGCTCAAGCCAGCGACGCGCCTCTGACTCGCGCGCGTCGCCGGTCTGTTTACGGGTTAGCTGGCCGGAACGATCTGTCCTTGCTGGTATTTGAGCCATGATAACTTCCTGTTAATCACGCAGTCCTGAGTGGCGGTGAGATCGCCGGTGTTGCCGTTAAGTTCAAAGCCTGGCACCTGGCGCATCTGGGTGAAGTGGTTCGCCAGCGCCCAGGCATCCACGCCCATCGCGTACAGACGCGCCAGCGAGTAGTCGTTACGTACGCTGCTCAACGCCTGCTGCATCAGCGCCGGGTTAGCGCCTGCCAGCATCGGAATTTCGCTGTACTGCAGGCCTTCCATCTCGAGACGGAAGTCCGGGCCAGCGGTGCCCTGCGCGCTGCGCGAGCTGGCATACAGCGACACGCCAGCCTGACTGCCGTTACGCATAGCGATCATCGGTTTGATAAAACCGATCTCTTCGGGGGTGGCGATGATGTAAGCCGCATCGACGTTGCCGCCGCCGCTGATCTGCGCGTCCGTAGGCGGTGCCGGGATAGTCAGGCCGCCAATCGTCACGCCCTGCTGCTGCGGCAGGCTGGACGTGACAGGGCTACCGGTCAGCGCAATACCCGCTCCGCCGTTAACGCCCGCGCGCAGTTCAGCGCTGGAGCCAAATTTTTGCTGCAGAACAATGCCGCCGCCCAACTGTTGCCACTCCTCGGCAAAGGCGGTAGCGACACGATCGCCCAGCTGGCTACGTGGGATCAGCAGCAGAGGCGCCTGCTTCCCTTGCTCATGGATATGGCGCGCGGCATCGCGGGCTTCGTCTTCTGGCGACAGGGCGAAGTAGCAGACGTTCGGGAGGTTCTGCACCTGCTCCGGCTGGTTGAGGGCCAGCACGTTCAGCGGGGTTCTGCTCTTCATCAGCTCTTCGACGTTGTTTTTCAGCAGCGGACCTACGACGATGCTGGCCCCATCCTGCTGCACCTGATTCAGCACCTGGTCGAGCGGCTGGGTGCTGGTGTCATACACCTTCACCTCGGCGGCCGGGTTGGCGATGGCCGTGGTCTGAGGCGCTTGCTCAGTAACAGGTGCCTGCATCGGAGCCTGTACGGAGTCATTCGGTGCGGCGACAGGTTCCGTGGTCTCAGGGGCCGGGGCCGGATCCTGCACGGTGTTATTCGGTGCGGCGACAGGTTCTCGGGTCTGAGGGGCCTGGACCGGATTCTGCATCGTACCTTCCTGCACGGCAACGGGTTGAGCCGTGGTCAGGTCGTTGGTTTCGGCACTGGACGGGCTTACCACATCACCGGCGTTGGCCGCCTGGGCGACCTGAGCGGGAACGGCATTACCCGTGACGGCAGCGGTGCCATTTCTCGCCGCGTCAAAACCCTGCTGGATAGTGCGGCCAAAGACGGCGGCCTGGCCACCCAGCGGCAGCAGTAGGGCAATTTTGCTGGTGGAGGCGGGCTTAAAGTTCTGCACATTGACCAGCTGAGTAGGCAGCAGGGTCGCACCCGGGTTATTCGGGTAGCGGGTCTGCCAGTCTTTGATGCCGGCTTTCAGCATAGTCGGATCGTTGCGGTTATCGAACCAGACGCGCTGCAGATCCAGCCAGCCCTGCAGGACATTTTCGTCGGCATTGATCACGAGGGCATTGGCCTGATCGGGATTCATAGCGGAGAGCGTCTGCCAGGTGGCATCGATATTTTTCTGTTTTTCAGCGCCAGCGAGCAGCGGCTCTTGGGCAATCAGCGCCCGTAGCAGCGTCAGGGAAGGGCGTCCCTGTTCCGCGGCAATGCCGGCCTGCCAGAAACGCGCCTGCTGGTTTTTATCCAGCGTACTGATGTCGATATTTCCGAGGATCTTTTTCGCCCCGGCCACATCGTTCTGCGCAATTTTCAGTTCAGCGGCCAGCAGTGTCTGCTCGCGGCGCTGCGTCTCGCTCAGATCCTGCGGCAACTGGTTAAACAGATCGGCGGCGTGCTGGGTTTTACCTTCTTTCAGCAGTGCACGAATGGCGAGTAATTGCCAGTTGATCCGGGTATCATCTGAGCTTTGCTCCATCTGGTGCAGATAAAAACCGGAGTCAGCCTGCGCTGTACCCTCCATATGGGCAGCACTTTGATCGGGCGCCTGCGTACCACAGCCTGCAAAGATCAGGGCTGCCAGCACCAGCGGAAGGCTGCGCGTGACTTTATTATGAAGAAACGTTAAGGGTACCATACTGTATCCAGTGATATTTTTTACGCAATGCTCAATATTAAATCGGCAATACGGATGAAACAATGAAACAACACGAAACGGCAGATAATTCTCAGGGTCAGCTTTATATTGTACCTACTCCTATCGGGAATTTATCTGATATTACCCAGCGTGCGCTCACCGTGTTGCAAAGCGTTGATCTTATTGCGGCTGAAGATACCCGCCATACCGGCCTGCTCCTGCAACATTTTGCGATTAATGCCCGCCTGTTTGCCCTGCACGATCATAACGAGCAGCAAAAAGCCGCCATGCTGGTGGCCAAACTGAAAGAGGGACAGAACATCGCCCTGGTGTCCGATGCCGGTACGCCACTGATCAACGACCCAGGCTATCACCTGGTGCGCACCTGCCGCGAAGCGGGCATTCGCGTTGTGCCGCTGCCGGGGCCGTGTGCCGCCATTGCCGCACTGAGCGCGGCGGGCCTGCCGTCGGATCGTTTCTGCTATGAGGGCTTTCTGCCTGCCAAATCCAAAGGCCGTCGCGACGTGCTGAAGGCGCTGGAAGCCGAACCGCGTACCCTGATTTTCTACGAATCTACCCATCGCCTGCTGGAGAGTCTGGAGGACATGGTCGCCGTCTGGGGTGAGGCGCGTTACGTGGTGCTGGCGCGCGAGCTGACCAAAACCTGGGAGACCATCCACGGTCTGCCGGTGGGCGAGCTGCTGGCATGGGTGAAAGAGGACGAAAACCGCCGTAAAGGCGAGATGGTGCTGATTGTCGAAGGGCATAAAGCTGAAGAGGACGCCCTGCCTGCCGATGCGCTACGTACCCTGGCGCTGCTGCAGGCCGAACTGCCCTTAAAGAAAGCGGCTGCGCTGGCGGCAGAGATCCACGGCGTGAAAAAGAATGCGCTGTATAAGTATGCTCTGGAGCAGCAAGGGGAGTAAGCCTTTTGCTGGGTGGCGCTTCGCTTACCCAGCCTACAACTCGTCACGTAGGCCCGATAAGCGAATCGCCATCGGGCACATTTAAACCACAATGAGCTCAACTGACGTTTGTTTCAGGCTCTTCAGCTCTTTCTCACCGATCCCTTCATCGGTAATCACACAGTCAATCTCCGCCATCGGCAGCACCTGGTTAAACCCGCGACGGTTGAACTTGCTCGCGTCCAGTACAGCAATCACCTTATGCGCAGCCGCCGCCATCACGCTGCTGATCGAGTACCCTTCGTTGAAGGTGGTGATGCCGTTGGTAGTGTCGATCCCGTCAGCTCCGACAAACATCAGATCGGCGCTAATGCCCGCCAGCGAGCGTTCAGCGATGGTGCCATGCATGGAGTGGGTCTTATGGCGTACGGTACCTCCGCACACTACCAGGGTGATGTCTTTGTTGTCCGATAAGGCGAAAGCAGCGGGTAAGCTGTTGGTGATCACCGTGATATTAGCCTTCTTTGCCAGCGCTTCAGCGATAAGCATGGTGGTGCTGCCGCTGTCTAAAATTACCGTCATCCCCTCTTCGATCATCGTTACTGCTGCCAGGGCGATACGTTTTTTGGGGTCACTGGCGAGACTGTAGCGATCTTCCAGCAGTACTTCCTGGTTTTCATTTTCACCCAAATTACTGCCCGGCTTTGCCGCCCCACCGTGAAAACGCGTCACTAGCCCTTTCTCTTCCAGCAAACGCAGATCGGCGCGGATAGTGACCTCGGAGATGCCAAAAGAATTCGAAAGGTCGAGTACTAACACGCTGCCGTTAGCATTCACCAGATCAACGATTTTGTTCCTTCGCTCAAATGAGTTCATTTTGTTTTGCCTGATAATTAACTTACTCCAGTTTAATCGAAGGGATGCGAAAGGTGAACGCTAGCGTTCGAAAGTAAATGTGAGCCAGCTCCGGTTGCTGGCTCATGAGTTTATTCCAGGCGCAGCAGGATTTTACCCTGCATTGGTGATCCATTTAGTGCCTGAATGGCATGGGCAAAATTTTCGCTGTCGCCGGTCAAGGCGATCAGTGGCTCCAGTCGCAATTTTTTCTCGCAAAGCAACCGGGCAGCGGTCTCCCACTCAACACCTGGCCATGGCGCAGAGTAGTTCATCCAGCTGCCTTGCAGGGTCAGCTCTTTGCGCAGGATCTTGCCAAAGGTCGCGGCAGATAAATTCAGGTCATGGTGCAGGGTTCCTACCAGCACCACCTGGGCGCGTGGCCCGGCGATATCGATAGCAAGGGCGACGGTTTGCGGTGTGCCAGCCGTCTCCAGCACCAGCTGATCGAAACGCGTCTCGTGAAGGGCCGCCAGCATCTCATCTGCACTCAGGGCTTTACTGTTGAATACCCGGTTTGCCCCCAGCGAGGTCGCCAGCGCCAGCTTATCATCATTGATATCAATGGCAGTCACGCTTGCCGCACCCAACGCCAACGCGCATTGCATGGCCAGCAGGCCGATAGTGCCCGCCCCCACGATAATCACATTTTTGCCCTCACAGCCCTGGGCAAGGTGGAATGCATGCAACCCGACGGTGATAGGCTCGATAAAGGCGCCGTCTTCAATGGCCATCTCCGCAGGCAGACGGAACAGATTAGCGCGCTTCACCACAATGTACTCGGCGTTCCCGCCTTCGCTGCGGGAGCCGACGAACTGGTATTGCTTACACAACGAGAAGTAGCCTTTTTTACACTCCGGGCAGGAGAAGCAGGGCAGTAGCGGAACGCACGCGACTGCATCGCCAGCCTCCAGATCGTCGATGCCTGAGCCACAGACGTCAACGTAGCCGCTGAATTCATGACCCAGGGTGATAGGGTAATAGTGAGCCGCTTTGGCAAAAATACGCGGGATATCCGAACCGCATAATCCCGAGCAGACCACGCGCACGCGCACGTCATCTGCAGCCTGAATGTCCGGGACAGGGCGCTCTTCCACGCGCACCTGCCCCTCAGCATGAATTACCACTGATTTCATGATTCACTCCAGAAAAAGAGGGGAGCAGCGCTCCCCGGATATTAAGAAGCCGTCTGGCTCTGTGGGGCCTCAGCGCGTTTTTCTGCTGCGCTACAGGCGCGGGCGCGGCGCCAGGTGAGCAGCACGCCGATAGTGTAGAAAACACCAATCACCAGGAAACCCACCACGTTTTGCCAGGTAAAGAGTTGGATCAGCAGCCAGGTGATGGGCGAGCCGCCCTGGTCCAGAGAGGCCACCATCCCACCTGCTTTCAGCGCCCCGGCATTCTCAGCAAGCTTTGTATGCAGGCCGATGGTCTGGGTAGCGATCCACAGGGTGATGCTCATGATGATGACGCCGGAGATGAGGGTGCGGAACAGGTTGCCCTGATGCACCGCCACAGCCATCGCCACGAAGAAGCCGATCGTGGCCAGGTCGCCAAACGGCAGGACCTGGTTGCCCGGCACCAGTACCGCAATCAGGATGGTCAGCGGGATAAAGATCAGGCTGGCAGAAACTACCGAGGTATGGCCCAGCAGCAGCGCCGGGTCGAGGCCGATTAAGAACTCCTGCCCGCCAAATTTCGCCTGCAGACGCTTACGCGCATGTTTAGCAATCGGCGTAAGGCCGTCCATGATCGGCTTGATGACGCGCGGCATCAGGAGCATCACCGCAGCGGTTTTTACCGCCAGTTGTAATACGCCTTTGGTGTCGTAACCAGCCAGCAAACCGATAACCAGCCCCATCACAAAACCGACAGTGACCGGCTCGCCAAACGGGCCAAAGCGTTTCTGCACATCGTCGGCGCTGAAGTGGATGCGCTTCAGCCCGGGGGTCTTCTCAATGAGTGTATCGACCAGCACCGCAATCGGGCCAAGGTAAGCGGAGGAGCCATGCGGGATGGCAATCCCTTCCAGGCCGAAGAAGTCGCGTGTGTCTTTGGCAAACCAATCTCCCAGCTTGTAGACAAAGGCCGCGTGGACCACCACGCCGAGGATCCCGAGCCAGTAAGAGCCGGTAGCCAGATGCAGCATCGCCCCGGTAAAGGTCATATGCCAGATGTTCCAGATATCGACGTTCACCACGCGGGTCATACGGGTGACCAGCATGAGCACGTTGACACCAATCGCCACTGGGATCGCCACCAGCGCAATCTGCGAAGCCCAGGTCATAGGTGATGAACCTGGCCAGCCCACGTCCACCACGTGCAAGTTAATCTGGAACTGCTCCGCCATCGCTTTGGCCGCCGGACCGATGGAGTCAAGCATCAGGCCAATAACCAGCCCGATCCCGACAAAGCCAATCCCGATATGCAGACCGGATTTAAAGCAGTCGCCCAACTTCATCCCCAGCAGCTTCGAGAAAATAATGATGACGATGGGCAGCATGACCGTCGGCCCCAGATCGAGGATATACCGCATGATTTCGGTAAACATGATCTTACCCCTCGAGGATGGTCAGGATTTTTTGCTGTAGGGCTTCAATGCCGACGCCCGATACAAACGGCATACCGTGGACCACCGGAATGTCACCAAAGGTACGGTCGACTTTTGCGGTGGTGCAGATCAGGTCTGCGCCGTCCATATAGGTTTCAATTTCGGTCACCCGGCACTGCACCAGATCCAGGGTGATGTTGTGGGCATCACACAGCTCTTTGATCTCTTCGGCAGCCATGGTGGAGGTGGCAACGGCACCTCCACAGGCCACGATAACTTTACGTTTCATAGGGTACTCCTTCTTATTATCAGTATGTTACGAGGCTTGCTTACAGGGTTCGGTCATCAGGATGGCCTCCGCAAACAGGGCCTCCAGCTGGTGGCCCGGTGCGGTAAGCAACGCCTCCATCAGGGTTGGTTTTTGCAGCTCACTAAATAGCCGGCGCAGCAGGGTAAGTTGCGCTGAAGGGTTTTCCACTATCAGGGCGATAATCAGCGACACGGCGATCTCCGTATCGTCATCAGCCTGATGAAAATGAACCGGATTGTCAGGACGGATCAGGTAAAGTGCCGGTTCTCTGGCATGAATCGCCTCGCAGTGCGGGATCGCCACGGCATGTTTTTCCAGGGCGATACCGGTGGGGAACACCGCTTCCCTCTCCAGTAGTGCGGCAGGATAAGTAGGATGGACGACCCCCTTCGCCAGCATCTCCTCGCCGATATGAGCCAGCGCCTGCTGGCAAGTGGCAAAATCAATGCCGGTACGGACAAACAGTTTGCTCATGAATCCTCCAGTCTTAAGTAGCGTCAGGCGCGCAGCCGTAGCGGTACGCACGTAAAACGTCCTGTATTCTGTCGATGACCAGCGCCTGAGGCGTTGGGGCAAGGGTTTGTGCGGTGACGCGTTCAAACTGCACCGGCATGTACTGGCTGATCAACCCCAGCGGCAGGGTCAGACTGTCCAGGTTAGCGAGCAGCTTGTCCACGCTCTGACGGATCCGTGGGTGCGGCCAGTAGTAGCGAATGCGGTCTGACAGGCTAAAGTGAATGTCCACCATCGCCTGGCTCCAGGTTGGGCGATAGTATTTTTTCCAGTAATCCGGCTCGTTCAGCATCACCTCGTCGATCACCTCCAGCACGCGGCTGCGATCTTCCGGGGCGATCAGTGCCGTCTCCATCTGCGCCAGGGCAAAAATGGCCTCGCGCAGGGCGAAGGTGAGGGCTGGGCCGACCTTCAGGATCGCAAAATGATCCTTCACCAGTGCCCGGTACGCCTGTCTGGACTGGTAATCTGTAGAGTGCGCTTCATAAACCATCGGCGTCTGGCGGATCCAGCCCGACAACGCTTCAGCGGCCTGCGACTGATAGTGGATGATTTGGGTATGGTCGAACTCAACGCCGGGCTGCACTACGATAGCAATGACCCGGGTCATTGCTTCATCCAGACCCAGAGCCTGGAATGCGGCCTGATGTGTTTCGAGGGTGCGCGCGGCATCCTCCACGCGGGTGACATGTACAGTGTCAATACTGCTGGCCTCGCCGCCCGGTACCGGCACTTCGGTGCCAATGACATAGGTCAGCGCCATTTTCTGCGCGTTGCTGGCGGTCTCTTCCGCTGCCTGGCACAGCCGCGCCGCACGCTGGGCTACTATCACGGGATCCAGGGGAATGGGATCGTCGGCGCATGACATCGATGCATCAAGATGGATCTTGCTGAAGCCCGCAGCCACATAAGCCTTAATCAGCTCGACGGCTTTCTCCATCGCCGTCTCTGCGGGTTCATTCTGCCAGCAGTTCGGCCCAAGATGATCTCCACCGAGGATTAGCCTTTGTTGCGGGAAGCCCACCTTTTCGGCGATGTTCAGAACAAAATCGCGGAAGTCGGCCGGCTTCATGCCGGTATAGCCACCATACTGATTTACCTGGTTGGACGTGGCTTCAATGAGGACACTGTTACCGCTTGCCAGATCAAAGCGCAGGGCGGCTTCGATCACCAGCGGGTGCGCTGAACAGACGGAACAGATACCGAGATGTTCTCCCGCTTTATGGCGGGCAATAATATTTTTCACCGTTTTCTCCGGGTTGTGGGGGTCAGAGTTTGCCTTCGCAGCCGCAGTCATGAATGACTTTGCGGACCACCTCTTTCATGGCGGTTTTGGCGGGGATCATGTAGTGACGGGGATCGCTGGCTTCAGGATGCTCCGCAAGATAACTTTTCAGCGCGTCGGAAAAGGCGATTTTCAGCTCGGTGGCGACGTTCACTTTGCAGATACCAAGACCAATAGCCCGGCGGATATCGGCGGTAGAAAGTCCCGAGGCGCCGTGCAGCACCAGCGGAACGTCCACATGGCTGCGAATCTCTTCCAGACGTTCAAAATCGAGTTTTGGCGTGGCTGTATAGAGGCCGTGGGCGGTGCCAATGGCGACGGCAAGGGAGTCGATGCCGGTCAGTGCCACGAACTCGCGGGCCTGCTGCGGATGGGTGTAAAGGGTATCTTTGCTATCCACCACCAGGTCATCTTCCTGACCGCCAAGTCGCCCCAGCTCCGCCTCCACGCTGACGTCATAGCGATGGCAGTAGTCGGTGACCCGTTTTACCAGCGCCACGTTATCGGCAAACGGCAGATGCGATCCGTCGATCATTGCCGAGCGCACGCCTGCCTGCACTTTTTGGGCGATGTCGTCGAACGTTTCGTGATGATCGAGATGGATCGCCAGCGGCTGGTTATGCGTTTTTGCCAGATCGCCCGCGATAGCCACGATATTGCCGATCCCGGCATAGCTGAAGGTGCCAGGTGTTCCGGCAACGATCAGCGGCGAGCGCAGCTCGGCGGAAGTCTCGACAACAACCTGCAGCGTTTCGAGATTATGAATATTGAAAGCTGGAACCGCGTAACCTTCTCGCTGAGCCTTCGTGAGCATCGCTTTGGTCGAAATGATGTGCATTCTTCCTCCGAAACCTTTCGTTTGTTTTCTTCGAAAGAAGATATAGTGTTTCGGAATGCTTTTTTGTGATTGGTATCGTAAAAACGAAAGAAGCGAAAGAGAAAGGAAGTTTGCGAAAGAACGAAAGGCAAAAAAAAAGCATGGCCGGAGCCATGCTAAAGAGGTTTACTGCACTATCAGGTCACAGGAGCCGGGTTAAATACCGCCAGCTGATTATGTAATCCCCACTGATCCGAGAAGGTTTTCTTGCGACCGCTGGCCACGTCGAGAATAAAGTGGAACAGCTTCCAGCCCACATCCTCAATCGTCTCTTCGCCCGTGGCGATAGTGCCCGCGTTGATATCCATCAGGTCAAACCAACGGTTAGCCAGCTCGGTGCGGGTCGCCATTTTAATGACGGGGACGGCCATCAGGCCGTACGGCGTACCGCGCCCGGTGGTGAACACCTGCACGGTGATCCCGGAGGCCACCTGTTGGGTGCCACAAACGAAATCGCTGGCTGGCGTGGCGGCATAGATCAGGCCGCGTTTGGTCGGACGCTGACCCGGCGAGAGCACCTCAACAATGGCGCTCTGGCCCGATTTGGCGATAGAGCCAAGGGCTTTTTCCACCACGTTCGCCAGGCCGCCTTTCTTGTTGCCCGGCGAGGGGTTGGCGCTGCGGTCGGTTTTGCCCATATCGAGATAGTTATCGTACCAGGCCATCTCTTCCAGCAGGCGTTTGCCCACCTCTTCGTTGATGGCGCGCGGCGTGAGCAGGTGAATGGCATCCCGCACTTCGGTCACTTCCGAAAACATTACCGTGGCGCCGCAACGCACCAGCAGGTCCGAGGCATAACCCACAGCCGGGTTAGCGGTCACGCCGGAGAAGGCATCGCTGCCGCCGCACTGCATGCCTACTACCAGCTCAGAGGCCGGGCAGGTTTCACGCTTACGCTGGTTCAGCTTCGCCAGATGGCGCTCAGCTACCTGCAAAATGTCGTCGACCATGGAACGGAAACCGACGTGCTGCTCATCCTGCAAACGCACAATGCTGGCGCTATCGACAGGAATGGCCTGCGTATCTTCCGTGCCCTGTAACAGTTTTTCCGGGACCAGTTTTTCGCAACCGAGGCCCACAACCATCACTTCGCCGCCAAAGTTCGGGTTTAGCGCGATATTGTGAATGGTACGGATCGGCACAATCGCCGCCGGGGCGTTGATCGCCACGCCGCAGCCGTACAGATGGTTCAGACCCACCACGCCGTCAACGTTCGGGTATTTTGGCAGCAGGTCACGCTCAATAATCTTCACCACGAAATCGACCACGCCGGCCACGCAGTGCACGCTGGTGCTGATACCGAGCAGGTTTTTGGTGCCGACGCTGCCGTCTGGATTGCGGAAGCCTTCAAAGGTATAGCCTTCCAGGGCTGGCATTGGCTCCGGCACGCGGGTCGCCAGCGGCAGGGTGTTCAGCGGCGGCGCTTCAGGGAGCGCAACCAGGGATTCGTCAATCCAGCTGCCCTGCGGGATCGCCCGTACGGCATAGCCAATGACTTCGCCGTAACGCACAATTTCGCCCTGCGCCGGGATATCGACCAGCGCCACTTTATGGCCCTGCGGAATATGCTCGATCAGTTCAAGCCCGTCCGGGAAACGCGTTCCGGCTTTTAACCCCTGATCGTTAACAATAATCGCCACGTTATCGGTGTCGTGCACCTTAATATAAAACGCGCCCGGTGACGTTTGTCGAATTTCGATGTCGGCCATTGTCCAGTATTCTCCAGCGAGTGGGGATAATTAATTTGTCAAAGAGTACGTGTATTTTCTTGTTATCGGAAATAAAGACTCTGCTCAGTGGAATAAAGAATGTCAGGCGCGGTAAATTAAAAATGTGATGTCGATCACTCATTTTTGACATGCGCCCAGGCGTAAGGGGGGCAATGGCGAAATCTGTGCATCAGCGCCCAGGGTGTTGTGCATATGCTCAATATTATATTCATTTAAGACTGCATAATTGAGCGATGCAACAATGCGGGGCAGGGGGCGGTTGATTATACTCATTAACGATTTCGTGGCTCCGGGTTTATTAACCGGGTTTGCCTGCTACTGCTGAAATAATCAGGAATACCTCTTTCTTAAAATAATAAAAATAATTCGCTGATGTACCAGAGGAAATACAAATGTTGCTGGATACTACTGTTGAAACAAAAAAGGTGGCTCCGACCCGCTATTTAATACTGCTTATTATCTTTATTGTTACCGCAGTCAATTACGCCGACCGCGCCACGCTCTCTATTGCCGGAACGGAAGTTGCCAAAGAACTTCAGTTAAGCGCCGTGTCGATGGGCTACATCTTCTCCGCTTTCGGCTGGGCCTACCTGCTGATGCAAATCCCCGGCGGCTGGCTGCTGGACAAGTTCGGTTCGAAAAAAGTTTATACGTACAGCCTGTTCTTCTGGTCACTGTTTACCTTCCTGCAGGGCTTTGTTGACCTCTTCCCGCTGGCGTGGGCTGGCGTGTCGATGTTCTTTATGCGCTTTATGCTCGGCTTCTCCGAAGCACCGTCTTTCCCGGCCAACGCCCGTATTGTGGCGGCCTGGTTCCCGACCAAAGAGCGCGGTACGGCATCGGCCATTTTTAACTCCGCCCAATATTTCTCGCTGGCGCTGTTTTCTCCGTTGCTCGGCTGGCTGACCTTCGCCTGGGGCTGGGAGCATGTCTTTACTGTGATGGGCGTGATTGGCTTTGTGCTGACCGGCCTGTGGGTGAAGCTGATTCATAATCCAACCGACCATCCACGTATGACTGCCGAAGAGCTGAAGTTTATTAAGGACGGCGGCGCGGTAGTGGATATGGACCATAAAAAGCCGGGCGATAAAGCGGCCAACGGTCCGAAGCTGCATTACATCAAACAGTTATTGTCCAACCGCATGATGCTGGGCGTATTTTTCGGACAATACTTTATCAATACCATCACCTGGTTCTTCCTCACCTGGTTCCCGATTTATCTGGTGCAGGAGAAGGGGATGTCGATCCTGAAGGTGGGTCTGGTGGCGTCGATTCCGGCACTGTGCGGGTTTGCCGGTGGCGTACTGGGCGGCGTGTTCTCGGATCACCTGATTAAGAAAGGGAAGTCGATTACCCTGGCGCGTAAGCTGCCGATTGTGCTGGGTATGCTGCTGGCCTCCTCAATCATTCTGTGCAACTACACCAATAACACCGCGCTGGTGGTGGCCCTGATGGCGCTGGCTTTCTTCGGCAAAGGGTTTGGTGCCCTGGGCTGGCCGGTGATTTCCGATACCGCACCAAAAGAGATTGTTGGGCTGTGTGGCGGTGTGTTTAACGTCTTTGGCAACGTAGCGTCAATCGTCACTCCGCTGGTGATTGGCTATCTGGTCAGTGAGCTGCATTCGTTCAACGCGGCACTGGTATTTGTAGGCTGTTCCGCGCTGATGGCGATGTTCTGCTACCTGTTCGTAGTGGGTGACATCAAACGTATGGAATTGCAGAAATAAGCAAAGGTATAAGCGATGAGTAACGATATTTTCCCGAACAAATTTAAAGCGGCCCTCGCGGCGCATCAGATTCAGATCGGTTGCTGGTCCGCGCTGGCAAGTCCTATCAGCACCGAAGTGCTGGGGCTGGCAGGTTTTGACTGGCTGGTCCTGGACGGTGAACTTGCGCCGAACGACATCACTACGTTTATCCCGCAGCTGATGGCGCTGAAAGGCAGCCACAGCGCGCCGGTAGTGCGTGTCCCGACCAATGAGCCGGTGATCATTAAGCGCCTGCTGGATATCGGCTTCTACAACTTCCTGATTCCGTTTGTGGAAAACGAGGAAGAGGCGGTGCAGGCGGTGGCTTCCACCCGCTATCCGCCAGAAGGTATTCGCGGCGTGTCGGTCTCCCATCGCGCCAACATGTTTGGCACCGTGCCGGATTACCTGGCCCAGTCAAATAAGAACATCACCATCCTGGTACAGATCGAGAGCCAGCAGGGCGTGGACAACGTCGATGCTATCGCCGCCACTGACGGCGTGGACGGCATCTTTGTCGGCCCAAGCGACCTGGCTGCGGCATTCGGTCATCTCGGCAATGCCAACCACCCGGAAGTGCAACGCGCCATTCAGCACATCTTTGCCCGCGCCAAAGCACACGGTAAGCCGGCTGGCATTCTGGCACCGGTTGAAGCGGATGCCCGCCGCTATCTGGAATGGGGTGCGACCTTTGTTGCCGTCGGCAGCGACCTCGGCGTGTTCCGCTCTGCAACGCAGAAATTAGCTGATTCCTTTAAGAAATAACCACCACAGAAAGAGAGAGACGTTATGACACTGAAAGTTGGTTTTATTGGCCTGGGTATCATGGGTAAACCAATGAGTAAAAACCTCATCAAAGCAGGTTACTCACTGGTGGTTGCAGACCGTAACCCGGAAGCCATTGCCGAAGTGATTGCCGCTGGCGCAGAAACGGCGGCCACGGCAAAGGCGATTGCCGAGCAGTGCGATGTGATCATCACCATGCTGCCAAACTCCCCGCACGTACAAGAAGTGGCGCTGGGCGAAGGCGGCATCATTGAAGGCGCTAAACCCGGCACCGTGCTGATCGACATGAGTTCCATCGCACCGCTGGCCAGTCGTGAAATCAGCGAAGCGCTGAAAGCAAAAGGCATCGACATGCTGGATGCGCCTGTGAGCGGCGGCGAGCCGAAAGCCATCGACGGCACCCTTTCTGTGATGGTGGGCGGCGACAAGGCCATTTTCGACAAATATTACGATCTGCTGAAAGCGATGGCTGGCTCTGTGGTACATACCGGTGAAATTGGCGCAGGTAACGTCACCAAGCTGGCAAACCAGGTGATTGTGGCCCTGAACATCGCAGCCATGTCCGAAGCCCTGACCCTGGCGACCAAAGCGGGTGTTAACCCGGATCTGGTGTATCAGGCGATCCGTGGCGGCCTGGCAGGCAGCACCGTGCTGGATGCCAAAGCGCCGATGGTGATGGATCGTAACTTCAAGCCCGGCTTCCGTATCGATCTGCACATTAAAGATCTGGCTAACGCGCTGGACACCTCCCACGGCGTAGGCGCGCAACTACCGCTCACTGCGGCGGTGATGGAGATGATGCAGGCCCTGCGTGCCGACGGACTGGGCACGGCCGACCACAGCGCCATTGCCTGCTATTACGAAAAACTGGCGAAAGTCGAAGTCTCTCGCTAACAAAGACGGGCGCGGGAACGCGCCCGCTATTTTTGCCTTAAGCGGTAACAGGCTATAACTATGAAAATCGTAATCGCCCCTGACTCTTACAAAGAAAGCCTGTCTGCCACCGAGGTAGCGCGGGCGATAGAAAAAGGCTTTCGGGAGATCTTTCCCGATGCAGAGTATGTTTCGGTTCCCGTGGCGGATGGCGGGGAAGGAACGGTTGAAGCGATGATTGCCGCCACCAACGGCACGATGCAGCACGCGGTAGTGACGGGACCACTGGGCGAAAGCGTTAACGCCTGCTGGGGGATCTCCGGCGATGGCGTAACGGCGTTTATTGAGATGGCAGCGGCAAGCGGCCTGGCTCTGGTTCCGCCAGCCCAGCGTAACCCATTGGTTACCACCTCCCGCGGCACGGGCGAGCTGATCCTCGCTGCACTGGATAAAGGCGCGCGCAATATCATTATCGGTATTGGCGGCAGCGCCACTAACGACGGCGGCGCCGGGATGGTACAGGCGCTGGGCGCAAAACTGACCGATGCCAACGGGACTGATATCGGCCACGGCGGCGGCAGTCTGATGGCGCTGAACAATATCGATATTTCGGCCCTCGATCCGCGCCTTAAAACCTGCGCGATCCGGGTGGCTTGTGATGTGAGCAATCCGCTGATCGGCGAGCAGGGCGCATCCCATATCTTCGGCCCACAGAAAGGGGCCACAGAAGCCACCATTCAGGAGCTGGACAAGAATCTTTCCCACTACGCTGATGTGATTAATACCGCGCTGCGTATTGATGTCAAAAATGTGCCTGGCGCAGGTGCGGCTGGAGGGATGGGCGCTGCGCTGATGGCGTTCCTCGGCGCGGAGCTAAAGAGCGGCATAGAAATTGTTACCCAGGCGCTGAATCTCGAAGAGCATATTCATGACTGCACCTGGGTGGTGACAGGTGAAGGGCGTCTGGACAGTCAAAGTATTCACGGCAAAGTGCCGGTAGGCGTGGCGCGCGTCGCCAGCAAATACCATAAACCGGTGATCGGCATTGCCGGCAGCCTGACCAGCGATGTCGGTATTGTGCACCAGTACGGCATCGACGCGGTGTTCAGCGTTCTGACCAGCATCAGCACTCTGGAAGAGGCGTTCCGCGGCGCGTTTGACAATATTTACCGCGCCTCGCGCAATATCGCCGCCACTCTGCAGGTCGGGATGCTCACCGAAGGGTGACAGCGGGGCACAAACCCTCTATACTGCGCGCCGAAGCTGACCAGACAGTCGCCGCTTCGTCGTCGTCCCTTTCGGGGGAGACGGGCGGAGGGGAGGAAAGTCCGGGCTCCATAGGGCAGGGTGCCAGGTAACGCCTGGGGGGGAAACCCACGACCAGTGCAACAGAGAGCAAACCGCCGATGGCCCACGCAAGTGGGATCAGGTAAGGGTGAAAGGGTGCGGTAAGAGCGCACCGCGCGGCTGGTAACAGTCCGTGGCACGGTAAACTCCACCCGGAGCAAGGCCAAATAGGGGTTCACATGGTACGGCCCGTACTGAACCCGGGTAGGCTGCTTGAGCCAGTGAGCGATTGCTGGCCTAGATGAATGACTGTTCAACGACAGAACCCGGCTTATCGGTCAGCTTCAACTTCTTCTAAAACAATACGTTGGTGTGTCCCTGGTGCTCAGAAGCAGAATTGGGATACTTAATGGGATACACCAACGGTTGCAACATCCCCCTACACTCCGCCGTAACGACATTTATTATGTCTACTTTCGTTTGTCCGATCGCCAGATTTTCCGCTGCTCTTTTATGAACGGATAGTTCACGTCGCGGTTGATTTATTATTTCTCGTCTCCATCCACACATATCACTTATCACTCCTCAGACTTGGCAGGAAAGGCGTAGCCGTGTGCATATCCTGAAGCGGCGTACCACTTCATTCTGCTGTTAGCATGTTTGTTTAACATGGTTTCGTCTCACCAACTGCTCTTGACTACAACCTAATATTTTTCGAGCTGAATGAATTGCGCTAAAACATTCACAGAAAGATTATTTGAAATAAAGTTTCATTTTCTGAAAAAGCCAATTTTTGTGAAAGGTTATTGTTCATACAATGAATAGTACATTAGCGTTAATACATTTTAAGTAGAGGGAGTTATGGCAAAGGGATACATCCTCCATATGTACGATCCTACCACGTGTGGGGGACGCATATTGGACGGAGCACCTAACCGGCGAACCAATGGCACTTCTATTGCGCGGATGGGTGACCGGGTATCGTGTGGTAAAGATGGCAATATATACCGCATAGTCGGTGGCATTGGATGGATTAAAACGGATGGTCGCCTTGTTGCAGGCAGTCTGCACAGTTTCAGTAGTTGCCCGTGCAATGCAAAAATAATCCCGCAGATAACCGTACAAGCCTATGACTCGCTCAGCGAATCCAGAATGTTTTCACCGGTGGTAGCAACGACACCATCGACAGTCGTTTCCTCACATTTGTCGCCAGTAGTCAGCCGGGCTGCACTATTACCTGTTCCTGTCTTTGCTAAATCCCGCGAGCGCGGCACAGGGAATACTGATGCAGGAAAGCAGCAGGAGCCGCACACCAATTTTGCGGAAATGGGGCTTTTCCGGGCAGCACCTGCTGCTGATGCCGCAATAGATTTTGATGCACCACAACATGCACAGACGGCGAAGAAAAAGCCGCCAGCGCCCGAAGATATCTCAAAACCGAAGAAGCGCAGCGCCCTGTATAAGTGGTTAAACGGCAATCATGAAGAGATACAATATCAGGCCGCTGTTGCAGCTGCTGCCAGTGCGAGCAGAGCACAGACAGCCACCGCAGGCGCTGGCGTTCTTGAACAGGTTGCCGGACGTTTTGCTACTTATGGGACGTGGGCGGTACAAGGTACGGAAATTGCCGCTGGTGGCGTTGGAGCCTCCGTTGCCGGATTCCTGGTAGGCATGATGCCCGGCAAACTCAATGAAGGAGAACAGGACTTCATTGACCGTATGCGCCTTGCACAGATGCGTGAAGCTCCCTCGCGTGTCCGCTTTACATGGGAGGATAGCAGCAACGGACATCCCGTTCCGCATGGATACCACACGCCACCGGGTAAGGATATGGTGCGTGTCCGCAAGATGGAATGGGACCGCCGCTATGAGGCGTACACCTTTGCCACTGAGGAAGAAAAGTCGGTAACCATCATCTGGACTCCAGATCATTCTGACGTCAACACGCCGTCAAACACAGGCAACCAGACACCGCCAAGGCTATCGGGGGCAATACCTGTTGACCCGCTACCGGATGATAGCCGCATCGCAACAACGACCACTCCGGCCCCGGATGAGAAGAGCTTCGCGGATTACATTCTGATCCTGCCAGTGTCAGACATCCCGCCGATTTATATCTATCTAAATGCGGATCACAAATACCATGTAGCGCCACGAGGTACTCCGCCATTACCCGCTTTTCCAGATGCAAAAACGGCTAAGAAAAGAACACCAGTAAAAGGAGGGGGAACTTTACGTTCAAGATGGAAGGATTCTAAAGGACGCATTTTTGAGTGGGATTCCCAGCACGGTACAGTTGAAATGTATGATCGTTCAGGTAGAAATCATCTCGGGGAATTTGATCCTGTATCAGGAGAGCAGACCAAACCGGCAGATCCAACAAGAAGGGTTGAGAAATGACAATTATTTATACTGTTGATGCATTTGATCGTGTAGATGAACTACTTGTTTTTGAGGTTGAAGTGCCTAAAGAAAAACTTCCCGAGATTAGTAAAGTCATGGGGTGGACCGAAGAAGACTATAACGATTTTGTGGCTGGGCTTGGAGGCTGGAACCTTACTGACCAAAAGGTTAGAGCTATTGAAGGTATTTTAAGTAAAAAATTCTATCAGGAAGATCTGGATTTTCAGATTTCAGGTGGAGAAATTTAAAATTGATGGCTCATAAACACTCGTGCCCTTGCTGCTGTCAGTATGAATTCCCCGGAAAGGAGAGTTATGAGATTCGCCCGGTTTTCAATTGGGAAGATGATCCTGTTCAGGCTGAAGAACCTGACTACAAAGGCGGGGCTAATGTTTTGAGTTTAAACGAAGCGCGCGAGCATTCCGGCAAGGCTGAAAGGTATGTTAGCTCTGCTTTGATGGATCTTATCCGTGAGCGAATGGCTGGGCTTAATTCCGCCCTTCCTTTTGCTTGTTAACCTGTTTTATCTGTTACATAAAGTGAGAGATACAGTCTGTGGCACAAGACAATCCCAGCGCCGCAGATGCCTGACGTATGCTTGAACGAACCCGGCTTATCGGTCAGCTTCAACTTCTTCAACAAAACCCCGCTTCGGCGGGGTTTTTGCTTTCTGAGGCAACCCTGCAAGCAGAACGAATTATTAAATTTGCGACGATAAGCACATTTCACTGCTTTTTGTCCAAATGCCACTACACACTTAAAAATAGATGCCTGACAGGTGACATTAATCACTATGAAGCAGACGTTTTGCAGTGTTAGATATTTGTTGCCTGCTTGTGTCTTCTTTTAATATTCATTAACCGTATATTCATATTGAATGCATTCACGAGATGAATAATGTGATGCGCGGCACCCTTTATCCCTCAATATTCCTTCGATTATTGTTTTATTTTAAAAATTGCATCGTTTTTTAATTAAGAAAATGGCGAATAATTACGCTTTTATTGCCTGAAAGTTCGCCTTTATTATGATTTAAAATTGCATTTAAGCACCTTCAGTTATCGCCATAAAATAAAGTTATCTTGTCGGTTTTTGTTGATCGATATCAGGCAATATCGTGATTTAATTATAGTTAACTATATGTTTTATAAATGGTTTGTGTGATTTATTTAAAGATGTAATGGACGTGGAAAATTAATTTGTGAGTAACAGCACATACCCCCGTTATCAATAATGGGTAGAATTCTTCATCGGGATAAGGAAATAAGCGCAGAATATAATGAACACTATTATTCTACCGAAGACACAGCACCTCGTCGTATTTCAGGAAGTCATTAAAAGTGGCTCCATCGGATCTGCGGCGAGGCAACTGGGCCTGACGCAGCCCGCCGTCAGCAAAATCATCAACGATATCGAATCTTACTTTGGCGTTGAGCTGATTGTGCGGAAGAACACGGGTGTGACCTTAACCAGCGCCGGGCAGACCCTACTCGCTTACTCCGAATCCATTACCCGCGAAATGAAGAATATGGTCAGCGAAATGAACACCCTGAGCTTCAGCACCGTTATCGACGTCTCCTTCGGTTACCCGTCGCTGATTGGCTTTACGTTCCTCTCCAGCATGATCAAAAAGTTCAAGGAAGTGTTCCCCAAAGCCCGTGTCTCGATGTTTGAAGCGCAGCTCTCCTCCTTCCTGCCCGCTATCCGTGACGGACGGCTGGATTTCGCCATCGGTACGTTGAGCGATGAGATGCTGTTACAGGATCTGCACGTGGAGCCGCTGTTTGAATCCGAGTTCGTGCTGGTGGCCAGTAAAACACGAACATGCACCGGCCCGACAACCCTGGCATCACTCACGCACGAACAGTGGGTGATGCCGCAAACCGACATGGGCTACTACAAAGAACTCTTAACGACCCTCCAGAACAACCACATCAGCATTGAAAACATTGTCCAGACCGATTCCGTGGTCACTATCTATAACCTGGTGCTGAATGCTGATTACCTCACGGTGATCCCGCGTGACATGATTGCCCCCTTCGGTTCGGATCAGTTTGTGGTGCTGCCTGTTGAAGAGGAATTACCCATTGCACGCTATGCGGCGGTGTGGTCGAAAAATTACCGTATTAAAAAATCAGCGTCGGTCTTAGTGGAATTAGCGAAGCAATATTCCGCACAAAATAGTGAACGACGAAAGCAGCCGATCATGGCTGAATAATTAACCGAACAATTTAACTGTTACGCATCTGGCGAATGTTAACGCATTCGTCCACGGCTGAACGTTGCTTAAAAATATTAACGCTTATTAAGAGGGTTTTATGCACATTACTTATCAACTCCCGGTAACGCTTGAAGATATACAAACTGCACGTAAACGCCTTGCAGGACGAATTTATAAAACCGGTATGCCGCGCTCAAATTATTTAAGCGAACGTTGTAAGGGCGAAATATACCTGAAGTTTGAAAATATGCAGCGTACCGGCTCCTTTAAGATCCGCGGCGCGTTTAATAAATTAAGTTCGCTGACCGAGGCCGAAAGACGCAAAGGGGTAGTGGCCTGTTCCGCTGGGAACCACGCACAGGGCGTTTCGCTCTCCTGCGCCATGTTGGGTATCGACGGAAAAGTGGTGATGCCGAAGGGTGCCCCAAAATCCAAAGTCGCGGCCACCCGCGATTATTCGGCGGAAGTGGTGCTCCATGGTGACAACTTCAACGACACCATTGCCAAAGTGAGTGAAATTGTCGAGATGGAAGGGCGTATTTTCATTCCTCCTTACGATGATGCGCTGGTCATTGCCGGGCAGGGCACTATTGGTCTGGAAATTCTGGAAGATCTGTACGACGTGGATAACGTCATTGTGCCCATCGGCGGCGGCGGGTTAATTGCCGGGATTGCCACCGCTATTAAATCCATTAATCCAACCATCAATATTATCGGCGTGCAGGCTGAAAATGTTCACGGTATGGCCTCTTCTTATTCTGCCGGTGAAATCATGAACCACCGCACCGCCGGAACATTAGCCGACGGCTGCGATGTTTCCCGCCCGGGCAAATTAACGTTCGAAATTGTGCAGGAATTAGTGGACGACATTGTGCTGGTGAGCGAAGACGATATTCGCAACAGCATGATCGCCCTCATCCAGCGTAACAAAGTGGTCACCGAAGGTGCAGGTGCCCTGGCTACCGCTGCGCTATTGAGCGGCAAGCTGGATCACTACATTCAGGGCCGCAAAACCGTGAGCATTATTTCCGGCGGCAATATCGATCTCTCCCGCGTTTCACACATCACTGGCTTAGTTGATGCCTGAAAGGACCTCCTATGAGCAATACTGAAAGCATTATCATTGGGCAGACAAAAACTTCCTCCTGGCGGAAATCCGATACCACCTGGACCCTCGGGCTGTTCGGTACGGCCATTGGCGCAGGGGTGCTGTTCTTCCCTATCCGCGCCGGTTTTGGCGGCCTGATCCCCATTTTACTGATGCTGGTGCTGGCCTATCCTATCGCCTTTTACTGCCACCGGGCGCTGGCGCGTTTGTGCCTGTCCGGCAGCAATCCGTCCGGGAATATCACCGAGACGGTGGAAGAGCACTTCGGTAAAACCGGCGGGGTGGTGATCACCTTCCTCTACTTCTTTGCCATTTGCCCACTGCTGTGGATCTACGGCGTCACTATTACCAACACTTTTATGACCTTCTGGGAAAACCAACTCCAGATGCCTGCGTTGAACCGTGGCTTTGTCGCCCTGTTCCTGCTGCTGCTGATGGCGTTTGTTATCTGGTTTGGTAAAGACCTGATGGTGAAAGTGATGAGCTGGCTGGTGTTCCCGTTCATTGCCAGCCTGGTGCTGATTTCGCTGTCGCTGATCCCCTACTGGAACTCTGCGGTCATCGATCAGGTGAACCTGAGCGACATCTCCTTTACCGGCCACGATGGCATCCTGGTCACCGTCTGGCTGGGGATCTCCATCATGGTCTTCTCCTTTAACTTCTCACCTATCGTCTCCTCGTTTGTGGTCTCGAAGCGTGAAGAGTACGAAGGGGAGTTCGGCAAAGACTTTACCGAGCAGAAATGTTCCAAAATTATCGGCCGCGCCAGCATGCTGATGGTGGCGGTGGTAATGTTCTTCGCCTTTAGCTGCCTGTTTACCCTCTCTCCGCAGAACATGGCGGAAGCCAAAGCACAGAACATTCCGGTGCTCTCCTATCTGGCAAACCACTTTGCCTCGCTGTCCGGCACCAAATCAACCTTCGCCAACGTGCTGGAATACGGCGCATCGATCATCGCGCTGGTGGCCATCTTTAAATCCTTCTTCGGCCACTACCTGGGCACGCTGGAAGGGCTGAACGGCCTGGTACTGAAGTTTGGCTACAAGGGCGACAAGAAAAAAGTCTCCGTCGGCAAACTGAACACCATCAGCATGATTTTCATCATGGGGTCCACCTGGATTGTGGCTTACGCCAACCCGAACATTCTCGACCTGATCGAAGCCATGGGCGCGCCGATTATCGCCTCTCTGCTGTGCCTGCTGCCGATGTATGCCATCCGCAAAACGCCTGCGCTGGCGAAGTACAAAGGCAGAACCGAGAACATTTTCGTCACCCTGGTGGGGCTGCTGACCATCCTGAATATCGTCTACAAACTGTTCTGATTTAAGGCTCAGGAAGAGCGGAGTAATGACATGATTGAATTTCCGGTGGTATTGGTAATTAACTGTGGATCGTCTTCGGTGAAGTTCTCGGTGCTGGATGCGGCAAGCTGCGATGCGCTGGTGACGGGGCTGGCGGACGGCGTGAACACAGAGAACGCCTTTATTTCCGTGAATGGGGGCGAGCCAGTGAATCTGGCTCGCAAGGACTACGAAGGGGCGCTGGCAGCCATCGCCCTTGAGCTGGAAAAGCGCGATCTGATGAGCAGCGTGGCCTTAATTGGCCACCGCATCGCCCACGGCGGCAGCCTCTTTAGCGAGTCCACCCTCATCACCGAAACGGTTATTGAACAGATCCGGCGGGTTTCCCCCCTGGCTCCGCTGCACAACTATGCCAACCTCAGCGGCGTAGAAGCAGCACAGCACTTATTTCCGGGCGTACAGCAGGTGGCGGTGTTTGACACCAGTTTTCATCAGACGCTGCCGCCTCAGGCCTATCTGTATGGGCTGCCGTACCGCTATTTCGAGGAACTGGGCGTGCGCCGGTATGGTTTCCACGGCACGTCGCACCGCTATGTTGCCCGGCAGGCGCAGGAGTTACTGGATCTCCCGGCGGAAGACAGTGGCCTGGTCATCGCCCATCTTGGCAACGGGGCCTCTGTCTGTGCCGTGCGTAACGGGCAGAGCGTCGATACCTCAATGGGCATGACCCCGCTGGAAGGGCTGATGATGGGCACGCGCAGCGGCGATGTCGATTTCGGCGCGATAACGTGGATTGCCCAACAAACCGGGCAGTCGCTGGAGGATCTCGGGCGCGTCGTTAATAAAGAGTCTGGTTTGCTCGGGATTTCCGGCCTCTCCTCTGACCTGCGAACGCTGGAAAAAGCCTGGCACGACGGGCACGCACGCGCCCGGCTGGCGATTGAGGTCTTTGTCCACCGTATCGCGCGCCACATCGCCGGGCATGCCGCCTCCCTGCACCGGCTGGACGGCATCATCTTTACCGGCGGAATTGGTGAAAACTCGGTGCTCATCCGCCAGCTGCTCACAGACCATCTGCACGTGTTCGGGATCGAACTGGATCGCACCCGCAATGCCCTGCCAAACAGCGAAGGCGAGCGGGTGATCACCGCCGCGGCCTCCCGCGTGGTTTGCGCAGTGATCCCCACTAACGAAGAAAAAATGATCGCGCTGGATGCCCTCCGTCTGGGAGAGGTTGGTCTGGCTGCGGCGTACGCCTGATACAGAGAGAACATCATGAAGGTAACGATTGATACCCGTGTCGCCCCCTACAGCGACGCGTGGGCCGGCTTTTGCGGTAATGACTGGCAAAACAGCATTAACGTGCGCGATTTCATTCAGCATAACTATACCCCTTATGAAGGCGACGAAGCCTTCCTGGCCCCGGCGACGCCTGCCACTACGGCGCTGTGGCAGAAGGTGATGGAAGGCATCCGTCAGGAAAATGCCACCCATGCGCCAGTGGACTTTGACCTCAACGTGGCAACCACCATCACCGCGCACGGGCCGGGCTATATCGATAAAGAACGCGAAAAAGTGGTCGGTCTGCAAACGGATAAGCCGCTCAAGCGGGCGCTGCACCCCTACGGCGGGATCAATATGATCCGCAGCTCGTTTGAAGCCTACGGCCGTGAAATGGATCCGCAGTTCGAATACCTGTTCACCCATCTGCGTAAAACCCACAATCAGGGCGTTTTTGACGTCTATTCGCCAGAGATGATGCGCTGTCGCAAATCGGGTGTCCTCACTGGCCTGCCGGATGGCTACGGTCGCGGGCGTATAATTGGCGACTATCGCCGGGTGGCGCTGTACGGCATCAGTTATCTGGTGCGCGAGCGTGAACTGCAATTTGCCGATCTTCAGCCCCGCCTGGAGCGCGGGGAAGATCTGGAGGGGACGATCCGCCTGCGGGAAGAGTTAGCCGAGCATAAACGTGCCCTGCTACAAATCCAGCAGATGGCGGCAAGCTACGGATACGACATCTCCCGTCCGGCCATGAACGCGCAGGAGGCGGTGCAGTGGCTCTACTTCGCCTACCTCGCGGCGGTGAAATCGCAGAACGGCGGGGCGATGTCGCTGGGCCGCACGGCCACCTTCCTCGATATCTATATTGAACGCGACATGCAGGCAGGGCGGCTGAATGAGATCCAGGCCCAGGAGCTGATCGACCACTTCATCATGAAGATCCGCATGGTGCGCTTCCTGCGCACCCCGGAGTTCGACACGCTGTTCTCGGGGGATCCGATCTGGGCGACGGAGGTGATCGGCGGGATGGGGCTGGATGGCCGCACGCTGGTCAGCAAAACGTCGTTCCGCTACCTGCACACGCTCCACACTATGGGGCCTGCACCTGAGCCGAACCTGACCATCCTGTGGTCCGAACGGCTGCCGATCGCCTTTAAGAAATACGCCTCCGGGATGTCGATCGCCACGTCGTCATTGCAGTACGAAAACGACGATCTCATGCGGGTGGATTTTGACAGCGATGATTACGCCATCGCCTGCTGCGTCAGCCCGATGGTGATCGGCAAGCAGATGCAGTTCTTTGGTGCTCGCGCAAACCTGGCCAAAACGCTGCTGTACGCCATCAACGGCGGGGTGGATGAGAAGCTGAAAATCCAGGTCGGACCGAAAACCGCGCCGCTGCTGGACGACGTGCTGGACTACGACACCGTCATGGCGAGTCTGGATCACTTCATGGACTGGCTGGCAGTGCAGTACGTCAGTGCCCTGAACCTGATCCACTATATGCACGACAAATACAGCTACGAAGCCTCACTGATGGCGCTGCACGACCGCGATGTGCATCGCACCATGGCGTGCGGCATGGCTGGCCTTTCCGTGGCCGCGGATTCCCTGTCCGCTATCAAATACGCGACCGTCAAACCGGTGCGCGACCACACGGGTCTGGCGGTCGATTTTGTCATCGAAGGCGAATACCCCCAGTACGGCAACAACGATGACCGCGTGGACAGTATTGCCTGCGACCTGGTTGAGCGTTTTATGAAGAAGATCCAGGCCCTGCCGACTTACCGCAATGCGGTGCCGACGCAGTCGATCCTGACCATTACCTCCAACGTGGTGTACGGTCAAAAGACCGGGAACACGCCGGATGGTCGCCGTGGCGGCACGCCATTTGCGCCAGGGGCCAACCCGATGCACGGGCGCGACCGCAAGGGCGCCGTGGCCTCGCTGACCTCCGTGGCGAAGCTGCCATTCACCTACGCCAAAGACGGTATCTCGTATACCTTCTCCATTGTGCCGCAGGCGCTGGGCAAAGACGAAGGGGTGCGCAAAACCAACCTGGTGGGCTTGCTGGACGGTTACTTCCATCATGAAGCGTCTGTCGAAGGAGGGCAGCATCTGAACGTCAATGTCATGAACCGGGAGATGCTGATGGATGCGATTGCACATCCTGAGAACTACCCGAACCTGACGATCCGCGTTTCGGGCTACGCAGTGCGGTTTAACGCCCTGACGCGCGAGCAACAGCAGGATGTGATCTCCCGTACCTTCACCCACACGATGTGAGCCAGTCCCGGCCCCCGGAACAGCATGCCGGGGGCCGGGCGCAAATCGTCAAGGCAATGGGGTATTTAGGGTTAAGGCCAAAATTCTTCCCGCGCATGTCGCGGGTTTTTTATTTCTTGAAGTACGTCACAATGAGAAAAAAGGGCATTATTTTCCTCTAATAAAGAGTAATTTTTTCTTCCGCCTCAGAAAAACCTGATTAATGTTGTGACTTTTTTCTCCGTCTCTCTCGCTATGATCTTTCCATTCCAATAACACGCGCCTGCACCTCTCTGACTCATTATCGCTGATGAGCGGATACCCATAAAAACAACTGTCTACCCTACAAAATAAGCGAGAGCCTAATGGATACGGCGACAAACAGCAGCGTGATTGTGAACGACTCCCCGGCGGCAAGACGGGCAGGAATGAGTGAGCGTGAATGGCAGGAGGCCATTAAATTCGACAGTAATGACACCGGTTGGGTCATCATGAGTATTGGGATGGCCATTGGCGCGGGCATTGTTTTTCTTCCGGTGCAGGTTGGCCTGATGGGGCTATGGGTTTTTCTTCTCTCTTCAGTTATCGGCTATCCTGCCATGTATCTGTTCCAGCGGTTGTTTATTAACACGCTGGCGGAATCACCGGAGTGCAAAGATTACCCCAGCGTGATTAGCGGCTATTTAGGCAAAAACTGGGGCATCTTATTAGGGGCACTCTATTTTGTGATGCTGGTTATCTGGATGTTCGTCTACTCCACTGCCATCACCAACGACAGCGCATCCTATCTACAGACCTTCGGCATCACTGACGGTCTGCTGTCAGAGAACCCCTTCTATGGCTTATTCCTGATCTGTATCCTGGTGGCGATCTCGTCGCGCGGGGAAAAAATGCTGTTCAAAGTGTCCAGCCTGATGGTGCTCACCAAACTGCTGGTGGTGGCGGCGTTAGGATTGTCGATGATCGGCATGTGGCATCTTTATAATACTGGCACCTTGCCGCCGATGGGGCTGTTGATCAAAAACGCCATTATTACGCTGCCCTTTACCTTAACCTCCATTCTGTTTATCCAGACCCTCAGTCCGATGGTGATCTCCTACCGCTCACGCTCGAAGTCGATCGAAGTGGCGCGGTACAAAGCCCTGCGGGCGATGAATATCGCGTTTGGCATTCTGTTTGTGACCGTCTTTTTCTATGCGGTTTCGTTCACCCTGGCGATGGGGCATGACGAAGCGGTCAAAGCCTATGAGCAAAATATCTCTGCCCTTGCGATCGCCGCGCAGTTTATCAGCGGTGACGGCGCGGGCTGGGTCAAAATCGTCAGCGTGGTGCTGAATATTTTTGCGGTGATGACCGCCTTCTTTGGCGTCTATCTCGGCTTTCGTGAGGCCACCCAAGGGATCGTCATGAATATCCTGCGTCGCAAAATGCCAGCCGAAAAAATCAATGAACGTACCGTACAGCGCGGCATTATGGTCTTCGCCATTCTGCTGGCCTGGAGCGCCATCGTATTAAACGCGCCGGTGCTGAGCTTCACCTCTATTTGTAGCCCTATCTTTGGCATGGTGGGCTGCTTAATTCCGGCGTGGCTGGTCTACAAAGTCCCTGCGCTGCACAAATATAAAGGCGTCTCGCTGGCGATTATCATCATCACCGGACTGCTGCTTTGTGTTTCTCCTTTCCTCGCTTTTTCCTGAGGCGCAACGAAGGTCGTAACGATGTCTGAGCAAATGAATCCTTTATGGAACCTTTTAATTCACGCGGTGCAGGAAGAGGTTAAACCTGCATTAGGATGCACAGAACCTGTCTCGCTGGCGCTGGCCTGTGCCATTGCGGCTGAACAGTTGAGCGGTGAGGTTACGCATATCGAGGCGTGGGTTTCACCCAATTTAATGAAAAATGGACTGGGTGTGACGGTGCCTGGCACCGGAATGGTGGGGTTGCCGATTGCTGCCGCGCTGGGTGCAATTGGTGGCAATGCCCGGGGCGGGCTGGAGGTGTTAAAAGACGCCTCTGGCGCGGCCATCGCCCGGGCAAAAGCGTTACTCGCGGCCGGAAAGGTGCAGGTGAAATTGCAGGAACCCTGCGATGAGATCCTCTATTCCCGCGCCCGTGTTTATGCCGGGGAGAGATCGGCAAGCGTCACCATTGCGGGAGGCCATACCCGGGTGGTGCAGATCGAATGCCAGGGTGAAACCCGTTTCAGGCTCGATGAGCAACCGGAATGTCGCACAGACGATCCGCTGACGATACTGTCGCGCACCACGCTGTCGCAGATCCTGGAGTTTGTTGAGCAGGTGCCGTTCCCGGCGATCCGTTTTATTCTGGAGGCGGCGCGCCTGAACGATGCGCTGTCCCGGGAGGGATTAACCGGCAAGTGGGGATTACATATCGGCGCGACCTTGCAGAAACAGCAGGCACGTGGCTTTGTCGCTCAGGGGTTAGGATCGGCGATTGTGATCCGCACCAGCGCCGCGTCGGATGCCCGCATGGGCGGAGCGACGCTGCCCGCCATGAGCAATTCCGGGTCGGGTAATCAGGGGATCACGGCCACCATGCCCGTGCTGGTGGTGGCTGAGCATGTTCAGGCTGATGACGAAAAACTGGCGCGGGCGCTGATGCTTTCGCACCTGTCGGCGATTTACATCCACTACCAGCTTCCTCGTTTGTCGGCGCTGTGTGCGGCCACCACTGCCGCCATGGGCGCGGCGGCAGGCATGGCATGGCTACTGGATGGCCGCTATAAGGCTATCGCAATGGCGATAAGCAGTATGATTGGTGATGTCAGCGGGATGATCTGTGACGGGGCGTCTAACAGCTGTGCCATGAAGGTATCAACCAGCGTGGGCAGCGCCTGGAAGGCAGTGTTGATGGCGCTCGATGACTCAGCTGTCACCGGCAACGAAGGGATTGTGGCGCAGGATGTTGAACAGTCCATTGCCAATCTTTGCTCACTGGCGTGCCGTTCGATGCAGGCGACCGACCGGCAGATTATCGAAATCATGGTGCAGAAGGCGTCCTGATATGACGCTCCTCTCTCCTGACAGAGAGAGGAGACGTTTTACACCGGCAAATCTATCAGCAACGCGCGCAAAGGCGTATCGGCGACCAGCGTGACATTTGCCTCGTCGCGGATAAATGCCCCATCGCCGCAGGTCAAGGCTTCCCGCTCTTCGGCTGGCGTCAACGCATGCACCGTACCATGAATGGACTGCAGATAGGCGCGTGGGCCATGCAGCTGAAAACTCAAACGCTCCCCTTTATCCAGCGCGATATGATGCAGCCAAATCTGCTGGCGTAACTGCAAACTCCCTGCGCTGCCGTCTGGGGAGGCCAGCAGTTGCTGCTTACCATCCTGCAGGTCGATCTTCTGCAGCGGTGGATTTTCACGCTCCGGGCAGGCATCCAGCCACAGCTGGATCCGCGTCAGCGTCTTATCTTTGCTGAGATTGTGCTCGCTATAGCTAATGCCTGGCTGGGTGGCAATCAGCAATGCTTCACCGGCTTTCGCCTGGACATGGTTGCCCTCGCTGTCGCGATACTCTGCTTCGCCTTCAAGAATCAGGTTCAGGATATCCACTTTCGAATAGGTACGCGGCTGGAACGAGGCCCCGGGTGCAAGTACCTCCTGATTCAGTACGCGCAAAGAGGCATAGCCCAGCAGTTTCGGGTCAAAGTAGTGTCCAAAGGAAAAGGTGTAGCGGGCCTGCAGCCAACCGAAATCGGCTTTTCCGCACTGTTTGGCTGTTCTTGTCGTAATCATAAACTTGACCTCTCTTTACACTAAAACAATGGTAAAGGTATGGACGCTGCATTGTTAGCCAGATATTCTGCCCGGTATGTTCAAATTTCCTGAATGAGAACGCCATGGCTAAAGAGAGAGCATTGACCCTTGAAGCACTGCGGGTGATGGACGCAATCGATCGACGCGGTAGCTTCGCTGCAGCAGCAGACGAACTTGGGCGCGTGCCATCTGCCCTGAGCTACACCATGCAGAAGCTGGAAGAAGAGCTGGATGTGGTGCTGTTTGACCGCTCCGGTCATCGAACAAAATTCACTAACGTAGGGCGAATGCTGCTGGAGCGCGGCCGCGTGCTGCTGGAAGCGGCAGATAAGCTGACCACCGACGCCGAAGCGCTGGCCCGCGGCTGGGAAACGCACCTGACGCTGGTCACCGAGGCGCTGGTGCCCACCACTGCGCTCTATCCGCTGGTGGATCGCCTGGCAGAGAAAGCCAACACTCAGCTGTCGATCATCACCGAGGTACTCGCCGGGGCGTGGGAACGTCTGGAGCAGGGCCGGGCCGATATCGTTATCGCGCCGGATATGCACTTCCGCTCCTCATCTGAGATCAACTCCCGCAAGCTCTATAAAGTGCTGAATGTGTACGTGGCGGCCCCGGATCATCCGATCCATCAGGAGCCAGAACCCCTGTCGGAAGTGACCCGCGTAAAATATCGCGGCGTGGCGGTGGCAGATACCGCCCGCGAACGTCCGGTGTTAACCGTTCAGCTGCTGGACAAGCAGCCGCGTCTTACCGTCAGTACCCTGGAAGACAAGCGTCAGGCGTTGCTGGCAGGGCTGGGCGTGGCCACCATGCCGTATCCTTTTGTGGAAAAAGATATTGCCGAAGGGCGGCTGCGGGTGGTTAGCCCGGAGTACACCAGTGAAGTGGATATTATTATGGCGTGGCGTCGTGACAGCATGGGTGAAGCCAAATCCTGGTGTCTGCGTGAGATCCAGAAACTGTTCGTTCAGAAGTAATCTTTACGCCCGGCAAGCGCAGCGCCGCCGGGCAATTTCTCACTCATTTCGCAGCGGATCCGGCCCGAAACGGTTTTCACCGGGGGTTCCGCGCTGGCAGTTGAAGATCAGGATAACCAGCCAGCCGAGCACCGGGATCAGCACCAACAACAGCCACCACGCCGACCTGTCGGTATCATGCAACCGGCGAAACAGCACCGCCCACCCCGGGATCAGCACCAGCAGGCCATACACCGTGGTGAGAATGCCTTCGCCGCCAGCCCGCTCCCAGCCCAGCATTTTGTCGATCAGTCCCAGCACGCAAATCAGAATGAAGTTCACCAGCGTAAACATCCAGAACTCTTTACGGCGGGCGCGACCTTTAAACCCAACATAATTTCGCAGTACTTTGAGATACCAGTCCATTTTACAAGGCCTCAGCAGCAATTAATCACTTGTTTTCTAAGGGATCAAATAAAGCATAGACGGGAATAAAAGAGGGGTAAAGGGCGCCTGAGAAGCGCCCCTGGGGGTTTAGCCGAAACGCGCGTCGCGACCGTGTGGTTCAGTCAGATCCTGCCACGGGCCAATGGAGATGATGCCCGTCGGGTTGATGGTTTTATGGCTGCGGTAATAGTGGTTACGGATGTGGTCAAAATCGACCGTCTCCGCAATCCCCGGCATCTGATAGATGTCACGCAGGAAACCGTACAGGTTGAGGTAATCGCTGATCCGGTGTTTGTCGCATTTGAAGTGGGTCACGTAAACCGGGTCAAAACGCACCAGGGTGGTCCACAAACGAATATCGGCTTCGGTCAGCTGGTCGCCGGTCAGATAGCGGTGTTGACCGAGGATCTGCTCCAGGCGCTCCAGCGATGCAAAGACGTTGTTCACGGCTTCGTCGTAAGCTTCCTGGCTGGTGGCAAATCCGGCCTTGTAGACACCATTGTTAACGTTGTCGTAGATCCAGCTGTTGAGGTCATCAATTTTTTCGCGCAGCGCTGGCGGATAATAATCGCCGGCCCGGGCGCCGTGAGCATCAAACGCGGTGTTGAACATGCGGATGATCTCTGCCGATTCATTGCTGACAATGGTCTGATTTTTTTTGTCCCACAGTACCGGAACGGTGACCCGGCCAGTGTAGTGAGGATCGGCGCGCAGATAGAGCTGATAAAGAAAATCATGGTGATAGAGCGAATCGCCGGTGGCTGCCGGGAAATCGTTGCCGAAGGTCCAGCCGTTTTCCAGCATCAACGGATGCACGACTGACACGGGGATCAGTGATTCCAGTCCCTTCAGGGCGTGAACGATCAGCGTACGGTGCGCCCATGGGCAGGCAAGCGAAACATAGAGATGGTAACGATCCTTCTCTGCTGCAAAGCCACCTTCGCCGCTCGGGCCAGGCGCGCCGTCGGCGGTAAGCCAGTTACGGAAGGCCGAAACGGAGCGCTTAAAGCGTCCCCCGGTGGATTTGGTGTCATACCAGGTATCCTGCCAGACGCCGTCTACGAGTTGTCCCATCTTTTCCTCCTTAGATAGCAAAAGCGAGGAGATATCTCCTCGCTTTTTGATTCAGTATAGCGTGCTTACCACTTCTTATTCAGAACGCGGTCGATGCTGTATGCACCCGGCCCGGTGATGGCCAGCAGCAGGTAACCGCCTGCGATGGTCAGGTTTTTCATGAACATCAGAGAGTTCACGCCTTCCGCAAAGTTGCTGTGGAACAGGAACGCGGTCAGCAGGGTGAAGCCTGCGGTAAACAGCGCCGTGGTGCGGGTCAGGAAACCGAACAGAATCGCCAGACCACCGCCAAGCTCAAGCAGAATGGTCAGCGGCAGCAGGAACCCCGGAACGCCCATCGCTTCCATATATTGTTGCGTCCCGGCATAACCACCGATTTTGCCCCAGCCTGCAGTAATAAACAGGATTGGCATCAGGATACGCGCAACCAATACACCAACATCTTCTAATTTTTTCATCTTACTCTCCAGGGAACCACTTGGGCTGTAAATACTCTTTTATGTGCAAAATCGGGCGTATGCCGCGGTCTCGCTGTCGATGGAGAGAATCATAAACGGGGCGAAGGGCGATTGTTAGCAAGGAAAACTGTCAATCTTTATCAAAGATATTGAGTAAGAAGGGGAGGCATAAAAAAGTAAAGCGCCAGAAGGCGCTTTACCGGGTGAGGCAGAGAGTAACGTCAGTGCGCGTCGGATTTGCGTAACTGCTGCTGACTGATGGTCGACTTAACCAGCTTCCAGGCACTCCAGATACCAAAGCCACGGCGCGCCCAGCGGATCAGCCTGTTCGGATGTCGGACTGCCCGCACCGCCAGAATGCTGCTCCCTACCAGTGCCCAGGCACGGAGGCTCAGGAACGTATTCCAGCCACGATCGTAAGCGTGGGTCACCGCCAGCCAGTCACGGCTACTCGCTGACAGATCAATCCGTTGCTGCTGGATTTTGCTCAGCAAAAATGCCTTCTCTCGCTGACGTTCTGATCTGCTTCTGCTCACTTTTTCTCATCCTCCAGCAATGACCGATCGTTGGCCAGTTCCTTACGGGTATGATGGAGCAGGGTGGAGTGGCGCACTTTGCGCATCGTCCAGATGCCACCTATCAGGGCGGCAAGCAGCAGTACCACGGTTGTGCCAATCATCACATTCAGGCGGTACTGCGGATCGACTGCCCAGATAATCAATACCATAAGGCTCATCAGGCCAAAAGCGGCGAAGAGCATGGTCAACCCCAACATCAGTAGCAGCTGGAAGAGGTTTGCTTTCTCTTCTTCCAGTTCAACCACTGCCAGGCGAATACGCGTCTCCGCGATGCCGACGAGAGTGGTTAAAATCCGCTGTCCGATACCGAGGACGTTTTTTGCGGGCCCTTGTGGTTGACGTGAATCTTCCATAATTAACGTCGCGTCAGGAGCATGCCGATGACGACGCCCACCGCAGCACCGATACCTACCCCGGCCCACGGATTTTCACGGACGTACTCATCGGCGCGCGCAGCGGCTTCACGGGTCTGTTTCGCCAGCACATCGCTGGTTTCGCCCAGACGGTAGCGGCTCTCATGCAGGGCCTGCTCCGCTTTATTGCGCAGTTTACTCAGCTCTTCTTTCGACTTACTGCTCGAGGAGCTCAGCACCTCTTCCAGGGTATCCGCCAGGGACTTTAGTTCAGCGCGTAAATGGTCTGACGTAGTATCTTTTGACATGATTCTCTCCTGTTAAGATGTCGTTAAATCAGTAATCGCGAGACTCCAGCGCTTTCAGCTCGTGCTCGGCTTCCTGCAATTTATTCTCACGTTTAGTAATCTTATCTGCATCGCCTTTCTCTTTTGCCTCCGCCAGATCGCGGCGGCGCTCAGCAATCTCCTCTTTCTGATCGGCAATCTTGCGCTGATGATCGGCACGCAGCTTGCTGTCTGAACAGTTAGCTTGAACTTCGCTAAGAGCCTTCTTCAGCCCATTGATTCGATTCTGATTGTTATGCTTTTCAGCGTAGCTGATCTCGCGTTGAATATCCTTTTCCTTCTCCAGACAGAGAGAAGACGCGAACGATGCTGCACTCAAAGAAAAAAGGGCGAGGCCCAGGGCGATGCGGTAATTCATTATGAAAACCTTCCATTGTTTTTCGACATAACCAGCGGGAATGTCGGTTTCCAGAATCGTGCGGAGTACGAGTGGGAGGTGCTCCGCGTACTTAAGCATAGTAAGTAAACGGTGATATCACCAAAGTGAGTGAAAAGATTCAGAATAGTGGAAATTTAGCCTAACAGACGCGAGGTATCACGCAGACGCGTGAGCCAGAGGACTGCCTGATTATTATCATCCTGTTGAGCAATGATATAACCGTGCAGGCTGCGGTCGAGTACCTTCTTCGCTGCGGCACTCTGCACGCTGGAGTCGAAGGTGATCAGCAGCACGTCGTTCTGCGGGGTAATACTCTTAAACTGAATGCCGTTTGCATCCAGATGATGCCAGATAGAGAAGCCATCGGGCATGGTGGTGCCCTGATTAACGGACCGGATAGCTAACGTCGATTCCTGCTTTTGCAGCGCCGCCCAGGCCAGCAACAAGGCGCTGAACATCATCAGCGCAACGATGGCGTAAGAGAGACGGCGCAGTGACGGGGTTGAATTGTTCATCACCTTAACCCTGACTTCCGTGTTTTTTCTTCCACAACACTACCAGCGAGCCAATCAGGCCGAACACCAGTAGCACCACAGGCAGCAACATCAGGCAGGACATCAGCTGGTCTTCGTATTTCAGGAAGACCGGCGTTTTGCCGAGCAGATAGCCAAGAGTCGTCAGGATCAGCACCCACAGTAGGCCACTCATCCAGTTGAAGAACTGAAAACGCGTGCTGCTGAGACCGGAAAGCCCGGCAATGGTTGGCAGCAGGGTACGCACAAAAGCGATAAAGCGGCCGACCAGCAGCGCAGAAAGCCCGTGCTTGTGGAACAGATGATGCGCTCGCTGGTGATAGTGTGCCGGGAGATGGGAAAGCCAGTTTTGCACGATGCGCGTATTGCCAAGCCATCGCCCCTGGATATAGCTCAGCCAGCAGCCGAGGCTGGCCGCAATGGTCAGCAGCAGGACGGTTTGCGGGAATTGCATTGCCCCTTTTGCACAGAGCACGCCCACCAGCACCAGCAGGCTATCGCCAGGCAGGAAAGCGGCAGGCAGCAGACCGTTTTCAAGAAACAGAATCATAAACAGGACAAAATAGAGCATGCCAATCATGGAAGGATTGGCCAGCGTTTCGAAATCCTGAGCCCATAAGGCATTCAGTAGTTGGGTCAAAAGTTCCATTCAGTATTCCTGAAAATCGGTTAACGGCACGCCTGTCAACCGGGTCAAACAGCACGGCGACATTTTTTATAATTTCATTATGGTCGCTCGCGGACACGAGTACGTGGCCAGAACTGTTCCCTGTTAAGTGGCAAAGTAAGCAAGCACTAACTAACAAACTAAACGGCTAAATGCATCTAATTGTAACAAAGCCAGAAGGGATCCGTCACAGTATTTGCATTATTCCAGAATTGATTTTGGCTTAACCCAGGGAGGGGACGCGAGGTCTTTTACAAACGCTGACACTCTAAAGGTTTACTTACCCACCTCAGCGGGAAGGCGCAGCGAAGCGCCTGCTCGTGGAAAAGAAAACTATTTTGCCTGACTGACCGCGGTATCGAGATGAACCACCGGATTTTCGGCAAAAAGATAGCGGTCGGCATTAAATTCGAAGTCATCACTGGTTTCATTGAACAGCATCTGCTTGGTGTTCTCGAGGTGCTGCCACATCGCCACTTTTGCCGCATGTGGGTCTTTACGGATCAATGCTTTGAGGATCTGGTCGTGATCGTCACACCAGTTATCCACGGTACGGGAATCGATATGATCGTGCAGTTTTTTCCAGTACGGGTTGTGAACGCGCTGAGTCCACATTTTTTCGACGATTGCGGCCAGGGCGCTATTTTGGGTGGCGAGGGCTACCTGAACATGAAACTGTAAATCCCACTCGGAGTCGCGGAAACATTTTTCTTTACGCGCGTTATCCTGGATCTCCATCAGCTTCATGATGTCCTGCTTGGTCACCTGGGTGGCGGCAAACTCTGCAATATTGCTTTCGATAAGCTGACGGGCCTGGAGCAACTCAAAGGGACCATAGTTGGCAAATTCCAGATTCTCGTCCGGCACCGGGGAGTGTTTTGCCTGGCTGGAGATGACATGAATACCCGATCCTTTACGCACTTCAACATAGCCTTCGACTTCCAGCATGATGATGGCTTCACGAACCACGGTGCGGCTTACGCTCTTTTCATCCGCGATAAAACGCTCGGCAGGTAATTTGTCCCCCACCAGATAAACGCCTTGCTCGATGCGAGCTTTCAGCTCAGCAGCCAGCTGCTGATAAAGGCGACGGGGTTCGTTGATTTCCATATGCGCTCCAGGCAGGGTATGGCTAATGATTTGTTATACCACTTTTAGCTGTTTCTCTCCAGATTTGACCCGCAAAAAAGCCGCCCGGAGGCGGCCTTTTCATTGCCGGGCGGACCCGGCCCGTCTGTTTTGTCTACCCGTGTCAGCGTCAGCGTCGCCGGGCAAAGACTACAGACTAACTCTGTGTGACCGGCCTTCCAACCGACTCTTGCAGCAACTCATCCGCAGATTTGTTTTTCAGCACCGTCCAGATAAGCACTGCACCCATCAGGTCGAAGACAGCCAGTACTGCGAAGAGCGGGCTGAAGCCGATGGTGTCAGCCAGCGCACCTACCACCAGAGCAAAGAGGGTACTGGCGGTCCAGGCAGCCATCCCGGTCAGGCCGTTAGCGGTCGCCACTTCATTACGGCCGAAGACGTCTGAAGAGAGGGTAATCAGCGCACCGGACAGCGACTGGTGAGCAAAACCACCGATACACAGCAGACCGATAGCCACGTATGGGCTGGTGAACAGGCCGATCATCCCTGGGCCAATCATCAGCACGGCACCCATGGTCACCACCATTTTACGGGAGACGATCAGGTTCACGCCAAACCAGCGCTGGAACAGCGGTGGCAGGTAGCCGCCAACGATACAACCCAGGTCAGCAAACAGCATTGGCATCCAGGCGAACATGGCGATCTCTTTCAGGTTAAAGCCGTAGACTTTAAACATGAACAGTGGGATCCAGGCGTTGAAAGTACCCCATGCTGGCTCTGCCAGGAAACGTGGCAGGGCGATACCCCAGAACTGACGGGTACCCAGGATCTGCAGAACAGACATCTTCTTGCCGTTGTTGGTCTGGTGTTGAGACTCCTGGCCGCCAATGATGTAGTCACGTTCTTCATTAGAGAGTTTCTTCTGATCGCGTGGGTGTTTGTAGAAGATCAGCCAGGCCATAGCCCAGGCGAAGCTCAGCACGCCGGAGAGGATAAACGCCAGCTGCCAGCTGTGCATCACGATAGCCCATACCACCAGCGGCGGAGCAATCATCGCACCAATAGAAGAACCCACGTTGAAGTAGCCCACTGCGATAGAACGCTCTTTCGCCGGGAACCACTCGGACGCCGCTTTCAGACCCGCAGGGATCATCGCAGCTTCTGCCGCACCGACTGCGCCACGGGCCAGCGCCAGGCCGCCCCAGCTACCTGCCAGTGCGGTTGCGCCGCAGAAGATAGCCCATGTGACGGCGAAGACCGCGTAGCCAACTTTCGTCCCCAGAATATCCAGCACGTAGCCCGCTACCGGCTGCATGATGGTATAAGCCGCGGAGTAAGCCGCGATAATGTAGGAATATTGTTGCGTGGAGATATGTAGCTCTTCCATCAGCGTCGGCGCAGCCGCCGCTATGGTGTTACGCGTCAGGTAGCCCAGCACGGTGCCAAGCGTCACCAGTGCGATCATGTACCAACGTAACCCTTTAATTTTACGCATGTAAAACCTCATCGTTATGTTATTGCCGCACCGGAGTACGGGCATCTCTACGGCAGGCGTGAGATGTTTATCAACGGGAGGGCGTTACCGGGATTACTCCCGGAACGGCCCGAACCTTGCCATAAGTAAACGTGCATAAGTCGGTATCCTTACCGCTGAGTCCGATGCCTTTGGCACCGGTAACGCAATCCGTCGGCTTATAATTTGCGACGGCGAAACGATAACTTGTCATACAGCTTTAAAAGGTGAGTGACATCACAAAAGTGTCAATATTTGTAAGGTCAATGTTTCCGCTCTGCCAGGCCAGAGCTGGCGCGGTGTTGAGCGACATTTACCACTTTGGACGTATATTATTTGTCGACGTTTATTGATCTAACTCACGAAAAAATCATCGGCCTCTGGAAATTGGTGTGATAACTTTGCAGCATCTGAACATCACTTTTCTGACGCACTCGTAAGCTCGTAAGAGGAAGACGATAATGACCCCGTTTATGACTGAAGATTTCCTGTTAGATACCGAATTTGCCCGCCGCCTGTACCACGATTACGCAAAAGACCAGCCGATTTTCGACTACCACTGCCATCTTCCGCCGCAGCAGGTTGCCGAAAATTACCGCTTCAAAAACCTGTATGACATCTGGCTGAAAGGTGACCACTACAAGTGGCGCGCCATGCGCACGAACGGCGTGGCGGAACGCCTCTGTACTGGCGATGCTTCCGATCGCGAAAAATTCGACGCCTGGGCCGCCACCGTCCCGCACACCATCGGTAACCCGCTGTACCACTGGACCCATCTGGAGCTGCGCCGTCCGTTTGGCATTACCGGCAAGCTGCTCTCTCCGGCAACGGCGGATGAGATCTGGAACGAATGCAATGAACTGCTGGCGCAGGACAAATTCTCTGCCCGCGGCATCATGAAGCAGATGAACGTCAAGATGGTCGGCACCACCGACGATCCTGTTGACTCTCTGGAGCATCACGCCGTTGTCGCCCAGGACAGCTCTTTTGACGTCAAAGTGCTGCCAAGCTGGCGCCCGGATAAAGCGTTCAACATTGAGCTGGCGACCTTTGCCGACTACATGGCGAAGCTGAGTGAAGTCTCCGATACCGAGATCCGCCGTTTCAACGATCTGCAAACCGCGCTGACGAAGCGTCTGGACCACTTTGCGGCGCACGGCTGTAAAGTCTCTGACCATGCCCTGGACGTGGTGCTGTTTGCGGAAGCGAACGAAGCCGAACTGGACAGCATTCTGGCGCGTCGTCTGGCGGGTGAAAGCCTGAACGAACACGAAGTGGCGCAGTTCAAAACTGCGGTACTGGTCTGGCTGGCGGCAGAATATGCCCGTCGCGGCTGGGTGCAGCAGTACCACATCGGCGCGCTGCGCAATAACAACCTGCGCCAGTTCAAACTGCTGGGTGCTGATGTTGGTTTCGACTCCATCAACGACCGCCCGCTGGCGGAAGAGCTGTCAAAACTGCTGAGCAAACAGAACGAAGAGAACCTGCTGCCAAAAACCATCCTCTACTGCCTGAACCCACGCGATAACGAAGTGCTGGGCACCATGATCGGCAACTTCCAGGGCGAAGGGATGCCAGGCAAGATGCAGTTTGGTTCCGGCTGGTGGTTCAACGACCAGAAAGATGGCATGGAGCGTCAGATGACGCAGCTGGCGCAGCTCGGTCTGCTGAGCCGCTTTGTGGGGATGCTGACCGACAGCCGTAGCTTCCTGTCTTACACTCGCCATGAATATTTCCGCCGCATTTTGTGCCAGATGATTGGCCGCTGGGTCACCGCGGGCGAAGCCCCGGCCGACATCCAGCTGCTGGGCGAAATGGTGAGAAACATCTGCTTTAACAACGCACGCGACTACTTCGCTATTGAACTGAACTAAGGCCTTCTGAGGGTTGATATGCAATACATCAAGATCCATTCGCTGGATAACGTAGCGGTCGCGCTGGCCGACCTGAGCGAAGGGCTGGAAGTGACGTTTGACAACCAGACCGTCACGCTGCGCCAGGACGTTGCGCGCGGGCACAAGTTCGCTCTGCAACCCATTGCCAAAGGGGAGAACGTCGTCAAATACGGTCTGCCTATCGGCCATGCGCTGGCGGATATCGCGGCGGGTGAGTTTATTCATTCTCACAATACGCGCACCAATCTGAGCGATCTGGATGAGTACAGCTATCAACCTGAGTTGCAGGCTGAAGGCAGCCAGGCGGCAGATCGTGATGTCCAGATCTACCGCCGTGCCAGCGGCGAGGTGGGGATCCGCAATGAACTGTGGATCCTGCCGACCGTCGGCTGCGTCAACGGCATTGCCCGTCAGATCCAGAGCCGGTTCCTGAAAGAGACCAATCAGGCAGAGGGCACGGACGGCGTCCACCTGTTCAGTCATACCTATGGCTGCTCTCAGCTGGGGGATGATCACATCAACACCCGCACCATGCTGCAAAACATGGTGCGTCACTCGAACGCCGGGGCGGTGCTGGTGATCGGCCTGGGCTGTGAGAACAACCAGGTCGATGCCTTCCGCGAAACGCTGGGGGACTTCGATCCGGCACGTGTGCACTTCATGGTGTGTCAGCATCAGGACGACGAAGTGGAAGCGGGCCTGGAGCATCTGCACCAGCTGTACGAGGTGATGCGCCACGACCAGCGCGAAGCAGGCAAGCTGAGCGAGTTGAAGTTTGGTCTGGAGTGCGGCGGCTCGGATGGGCTGTCCGGCATTACGGCTAACCCGATGCTGGGTCAGTTCTCCGATTACGTCATCAGCAACGGCGGCACTACCGTGCTGACCGAAGTGCCGGAGATGTTTGGCGCAGAGCGCATCCTGATGAGCCACTGCCGCGACGAAGCGACATTTGAAAAGACCGTCACCATGGTGAACGACTTCAAACAGTACTTTATCGCGCACAACCAGCCGATTTACGAAAACCCATCGCCGGGTAACAAAGCGGGCGGAATCACCACCCTCGAAGAGAAATCCCTCGGTTGCACCCAGAAAGCGGGCGCCAGCCAGGTGGTGGACGTGCTGCGTTACGGCGAGCGGCTGCAAACCCACGGTCTGAACCTGTTAAGCGCCCCGGGCAACGATGCTGTCGCCACCAGCGCCCTGGCGGGTGCGGGCTGTCATATGGTGCTATTCAGCACCGGTCGCGGCACACCGTACGGCGGCTTTGTGCCAACGGTGAAAATCGCCACCAACAGCGAGCTGGCTGCGAAGAAAAAGCACTGGATCGATTTTGATGCGGGTCAGCTGATCCATGGCAAAGCCATGCCGCAGCTGTTAACGGAGTTTGTGGATGTGATTGTTGATATCGCCAACGGCAAACAGACCTGCAACGAGAAAAACGACTTCCGCGAGCTGGCGATCTTTAAGAGTGGTGTAACGCTGTAAGCGTGTTTGCCTGGCTTACGATAGTAAAAGGCCCGGTCACTGACCGGGCCTTTTTTATTAGCTGCGCAGCGCGTTTTTCGCCAGACGCGCGTCTTCAGCCTGACAGGCTGCTGCGGTAAACAGTACGTCAGTTGAGGAGTTCAGCGCCGTTTCGCAGGAGTCCTGCAGCACGCCAATGATAAAGCCCACCGCCACCACCTGCATGGCCACCTCATTCGGGATACCGAACATATTACAGGCCAGCGGGATCAGCAGCAGCGAACCGCCCGCCACACCTGATGCGCCACAGGCGCACAGCGATGCCACGACGCTCAACAGCAGCGCAGTAAGCAGATCCACAGGGATACCCAGGGTATGCACCGCCGCTAAGGTCAGCACGGTGATGGTGATCGCCGCACCTGCCATATTGACGGTCGCACCCAGCGGAATGGAGACGGAGTAAGTATCACGATCCAGGTTCAGCTTCTCGGCCAGCGCCATGTTCACCGGAATGTTTGCCGCAGAGCTGCGGGTGAAGAAGGCGTACACGCCGCTCTCACGCAGGCAGGTCAGCACCAGCGGATACGGGTTGCGGCGGATCTGCCAGAATACCAGCAGCGGGTTGATCACCAGCGCCACCAGCAGCATACAGCCGACAAGCACAACCAGCAGCTGCGCGTAGCCCCACAGCGCGTCAAAACCGGTCGTCGCCAGGGTGGAGGAGACCAGGCCGAAGATCCCGATGGGCGCAAAGCGGATCACCAGTTTCACCATAAAGGTCACCGCGTTGGACATATCGTTCACCAGGTTTTTGGTGGTCTCGTTACCGTGGCGAAGCGCGAAGCCCAGACCAATCGCCCAGACCAGGATGCCGATGTAGTTGGCATTCATCAGCGCCGTGATGGGGTTGGATACCATGCTCATCAACAGGCCGCGCAGCACTTCCACAATGCCGGACGGTGGTGTGATATCACCGGCCGCGCTGGTCAGATGCAGCGTGGATGGGAACAGGAAGCTGAATACCACCGCCGTCAGCGCGGCAGAGAAGGTGCCCAGAAGATACAGGAAGAGAATAGGGCGAATGTTAGTTTTTTGTCCGTGTTGGTGGTTGGCAATCGACGCCATCACCAACATCAGCACCAGTACCGGCGCGACGGCTTTCAGTGCGCCAACGAACAGGGTGCCGAGCAGCCCCGTGGCTTCAGCAGCAGGTTTTGACACCATAGCCAGCAGAATACCCAGTACCAACCCGACCAGAATTTGTTTAACGAGGCTGCCCTGCGCCAGGCGCGCGAACAGACCGCTTGATTGTGTGCTCATACGTTATTCCTGAGTGAAATTGCGTTCCATCCTGGATGTGCTCTTAGTCACATTTATGTCCGGATGTAAGTATTTGTTTGCCTGGTTGAGTATCAGGGAAAGCAGCGCAAGGCGGAAGAGTAAAATGCTGGATTTTACGTGTCACATCATATTTTTTAACTACTGCGTTACAAAAGTGTGTTCGCCCTCTCCCTGTGGGAGAGGGCCGGGGTGAGGGCATCAGACCGCACCAACCCCCCTTTACTGCATCTGCTGCTTCTTATCGTTCCGGTGGTTAACCCAAGCGTTGATAATCAGGGTCAGGACCAGGATGCCAAACACCACGCCCAGCGAGATGGCGATCGGGATATGGTAGAAATCGACAATCATCATCTTGATACCGATAAACACCAGGATCACCGACAGGCCGTACTTCAGCATGGTGAAGCGCTCCGCTACACCCGCCAGCAGGAAGTACATGGCACGCAGGCCGAGGATGGCAAACAGGTTCGACGTCAGCACGATGAACGGGTCAGTGGTCACCGCAAAGATCGCCGGGATGCTATCGACCGCGAAAATCACGTCGCTCAGCTCAACCATGATCAGCACCAGCAGCAGCGGCGTTGCGAACAGCAGCCCGTTCTTACGCACAAAGAAGTGCTCGCTCTCGATGGTGTCGGTCATGCGCAGATGACTGCGGATCCAGCGCACCAGCGGCTTCTCGCCAATACCGGTTTCGTCTTCCTTCGCCAGCGCCATCTTCACACCGGTAAACAGAAGGAAGGCGCCGAAGATATAGAGCAGCCATTCGAACTGCGAAATCAGCCAGCTACCTGCGAAGATCATGATGGTACGCAGCACGATCGCGCCCAACACGCCATACACCAGTACCCGACGCTGCAAGGCAGCCGGTACGGCAAAGTAGCTAAACAGCATCAGCCAGACGAAGACGTTATCCACCGCGAGGGCTTTTTCAATCAGATAGCCCGTGAGGAAGGCCAGCGCCTGCGGATCGGCCACCGCGCGACCCTGAGTGACAGAGAGATACCACCAGAAGGCAGCACAGAACAGCAAGGAGAGGGAGACCCACACCAGCGACCAGGCGGCCGCCTGTTTCATGGTCATGCCATGTGCGCCACGACGCCCCTGTAAAAAGAGATCGATCGCCAGCATGATCACGACCACGACTGCGAATCCGCCCCACATCAGCGGAGTACCGACAGTATTCATACAATTTTCCTTACGCGTAAAAAACAAAAACGGCTAGGGTCAGAAGACGATAGCCGTTGCGTTTTTTATGCATAGACCTCGCCTTCCGGCAAGGTCTCACTTACAACAAGAAAGGAATACGTTAATCGCATTCCTTTTTCGTTGCCCGGCGACCGGATGCGGTATTAAACGCATCGTAATGACGATCCACCGGCAAGGAAGTTACTCCCCTTTGCAAGTAACAAAATATGTCAGGCCATTGATTTCGTCAATGGCCTGCACGGATTCATTACACAGCTTTACGCGGTAACTTCTGCGTTCAGGCCATCCGCCGGGAATACCACCCCCGTCTGACGACGGATCTCGGTCTGCAGCTTCGCCGTGGTACGGCTCACCGCAAGGCCTGGATGGTTCACTTCCTGGGTTTCAACCAGACGCGCGAACACCTCTGCCTCATACAGCATAGTGTTGATATGTTGAGGCTGCGTCAGCTCCTGGGCTTTACCGCCGCGCGGCACGTAGCTCAGCTTCTGGCACTCGGAGATTTTCTCGATCACCAGCGAGCCGTTCTCTCCCTGGATTTCACTCGGCAGCACCGAATCGCTCACCTTGGAGTGCTGCAGCGTGACGCTGAAATCCCCGTAGTCCAGCACCACCAGACCGTGGGCATCCACGCCGCTCTCCAGCAGGCTGGCAGTAGCCTGAACCCCGTGCGGCTCGCCCCACAGCGCGACCGCCGAGGCCAGGCAGTAGAAGCCGATGTCCATAATCGAGCCATTAGAGAAGGCCGGATTAAAGGTGTTCGGATTCTCGCCGTCGAGATAACGCTGATAGCGTGACGAATACTGGCAGTAGTTAATAAAGGCTTTGCGCATGCGGCCCAGTTTGGGCAGCGACTGTTGCAGCAGCAGGAAATTGGGCAGGCTGGCGGTTTTGAAAGCTTCGAACAGCACCACCTGGTTTTCCCGCGCCAGCTGAATGGCGGCTTCCACCTCATCGATATTCGAGGCCAGCGGTTTCTCGCAAATCACATGTTTTTTGTGGCTGAGGAACAGCGTCGTCTGCGGGAAATGCAGTGAATTTGGGCTGGCAATATAGACCGCGTCGATGGCATCGCTTTGCGCCATCGCCTCCAGAGAGGTAAACAGATGCTCGACGAGATAGTCGTTAGCAAAGGCCTGCGCCTGTTCAAGGCTGCGGGAATAGACTGCGGTAAGTTTATATTTGCCGGTCTCATGGGCGGCATCGACGAACTGACGCGTGATCCAGTTCGTCCCAATGACTGCGAAACGTATCATAAACGTTCACGAACTCCGTTGCTGGGAACCTGTTGCCACTGTAGCACGTGATAATGACAAAACTTGTGCGCTATAGCGATAAATGCGTCAGCCACAGGCGAGTATCAAACTCCAGCTGGTGGTATTGCGGCTCCATATGACAGCACAGGGAGTAGAACGCCTTGTCGTGTTCTTTCTCTTTCAGGTGCGCCAGCTCGTGAACCACAATCATACGCAAAAAGGCTTCCGGCGCGTTGCGGAACACGGTCGCCACGCGGATCTCGGCTTTGGCTTTTAGCTTGCCGCCCTGCACGCGGGAGATGGCGGTATGCAGACCCAGCGCGTTTTTCAGCACGTGGATTTTGTTGTCGTACATCACCTTGTTGATCGGGGGCGCGCTCTTCAGATATCGGTTTTTCAGATCCTGCGTATACTGCCAGAGGGCTTTATCGGTCGCGAAATCGTGGGTCCCCGGATAGCGTTTTTCCAGCACCGCCCCCAGTTTTTGCTCGGCAATCAAGGTGCGGACCTGGGAAAGCAGATGCTCCGGGTAGCCCTGGAGATAAGTCAGCTGGTTCATTAACGCCCCAAAATAATGTGAAAACAGGTATGCCCGTCATCCTTCACATTGCCTCTGTGTTGGCTGCGTCTGCTCACCCCTTTCACTGACTTGTGTCAGCGCCCGGGGATCCTCAGACTTGCTGCTTTAATGCAACGTGAATGATTTTGGGTATATACTCTCGCACCCTTTTCAGGGATAACGCCGAAATTTTACCATTCAGGAGGGCCGATGAGCCACTTAGACAACGGTTTCCGTTCACTCGACTTAAAACGTTTCCCGGAAACGGACGACGTTAACCCGCTTCAGGCGTGGGAAGCGGCGGATGAATATCTGCTGCAACAGTTGGATGACACTGAAATCAGCGGCCCGGTTCTGATCCTGAATGATGCTTTTGGCGCATTGGGTTGTGCGCTGGCCGAACATACGCCCTACAGCATCGGTGATTCCTATTTGAGCGAGCTGGCAACGCGCGAGAATTTACGCCATAACGATATCGCTGAATCCAGCGTTAAGTTCCTCGACAGCACCGCGGAATACCCGCAGGCGCCGGGCGTCGTGCTGATTAAGATCCCAAAAACTATGGCGCTGCTGGAGCAGCAACTGCGTGCGCTGCGTAAGGTGGTGACGCCAGAGACGCGCATTATTGCCGGTGCCAAAGCGCGCGATATCCACACCTCGACGATTGCGCTGTTCGAGAAAGTGCTGGGGCCAACCACCACTACCCTGGCGTGGAAAAAAGCGCGCCTGATCAACTGTACGTTTAGTTCTCCACAGCTGGCTGACGCGCCGGAAACCCTGAGCTGGAAGCTGGAAGGCACCGACTGGACTATCCACAACCACGCGAACGTCTTCTCTCGCACCGGGCTGGACATCGGGGCACGTTTCTTCATTGAACATCTGCCGGAAAACCTGGAAGGGGAGATCGTCGATCTCGGCTGCGGTAACGGGGTGATCGGTCTGACGTTGCTGGCGAAGAACCCGGAGGCCAGCGTGGTCTTTAGCGATGAATCGCCGATGGCGGTGGCATCCAGCCGCCTGAACGTAGAAACGAACATGCCAGAGGCGCTGGATCGCTGCGAGTTCATGATCAACAACGCGCTCTCCGGCGTGGAGCCATTCCGCTTCAACGCCGTGTTCTGTAACCCGCCGTTCCACCAGAAGCACGCCCTGACGGATAACGTTGCCTGGGAGATGTTCCACCACGCGCGCCGCTGCCTGAAAATCAACGGCGAGCTGTACATCGTGGCCAACCGCCACCTGGACTATTTCCACAAGCTGAAGAAGATTTTCGGCAACTGCACCACCGTGGCGACGAACAGTAAGTTCGTGGTGCTGAAAGCGGTGAAGCTGGGGCGTCGTCGGTAAGATTGTTTTTACCCTTCACCCTTTACCCCTCACCCCGGCCCTCTCCCCAAAGGGGCGAGGGGGAAAAGACAGCCCTGAGCCGTTATCTCTCCCCAGGAAAAAGGCTGCACCGAACAGTTTTCTCTCCCAGGAAAAAGGCTGCATCGAACAGTATCCTCTTCCGAGGAAACAGGCCGCACCGAACAGTTCCCTCTCCCCTCTGGGGAGAGGGTTAGGGTGAGGGGTGAGGGGCAAAATCAAATTTCAAGAGCCAGCGTCGTCCCCTGGGCAATCGCCCGCCTTGCATCCAGCTCCATCGCCACATCACACCCGCCAATCAGATGCACCGCCTTGCCCGCCTCGCGCAGCGGCTCAGCCAGATCGCGCTTCGGCTCCTGCCCGGCACACAGAATGACATGATCCACCGCCAGCAGCTGCGGTTCACCGCCGATCAGCACATGCAGCCCCTCGTCGTCGATCTTCTGATAACTCACGCCCGGGATCATCTTCACGCCGCGCGCGAGCAGGGTGGCGCGATGGATCCAGCCGGTGGTTTTCCCCAGACCTTCGCCCGGTTTGCTGGCTTTGCGCTGCAACATCACTATCTGGCGCGGGCTTTTCGGCAGTTGCGGCCCTTCTGGCCGTAAACCGCCCACCTGATTCAGGCTGGTGTCGATGCCCCACTCCTCGCAGAATTCCGCAATGTTCTGGCTGGTTGGCTCGCCCGACTGGCTCAGATACATGGCGGTATCAAACCCAATGCCGCCACAGCCGATAATCGCCACCTTATCACCCACCGGCGCTTTATCGCGTAGCACGTCGAGATAGCTCAGCACCTTAGGATGATCGATGCCGTCGATCGCCGGGGTACGCGGGGCGATCCCGGAGGCGAGGATCACCTCATCGAACTCCATCAGATCCGACGCATTCACAAAATGGTTCAGCCGCAGATCCACGCCCGTCAGGTCGATCATCCGGCGGTAGTAGCGCAGGGTTTCGTAGAACTCCTCTTTGCCGGGGATCTGTTTGGCGATATTAAATTGCCCACCGATCTCAGCCAGGGCATCAAAGAGCGTCACGCTGTGCCCGCGGGTGGCGGCATTCACCGCAAACGCCAGCCCGGCGGGGCCAGCGCCCACCACGGCGAGCCGTTTTTGGGTGATGGCAGGCGTGACGGGCATTTTCGTTTCATGGCAGGCGCGCGGGTTGACGAGACAAGAGGTGACTTTACCCACGAAGATCTGATCCAGACAGGCCTGGTTACAGCCTATACAGGTGTTGATCTCATCCGCGCGACCGCTTTGCGCTTTAGAGAGGATCTCAGCATCGGCGAGGAATGGCCGCGCCATCGACACCATATCGGCATCGCCCTTCGCCAGCAGATCGTCTGCCACCTGGGGATCGTTAATGCGGTTGGTGGTCACCAGCGGGATCGACACCTTGCCTTTCAGCCTGCGCGTCACCCAACTGAATGCCGCCCGTGGCACCGGCGTGGCGATAGTCGGGATCCGCGCCTCGTGCCAGCCGATCCCGGTATTAATAATGGTTGCGCCTGCGGCTTCAATGGCCTGCGCCAGCTGGACGGTCTCCTCAAAGGTGCCGCCGCCTTCCACCAGGTCGAGCATCGACAGACGATAGACAATAATAAAATCGCTGCCGACACGTTCACGCACCGCACGCACCACTTCTACCGCAAAGCGCATCCGGCGGGCATAGTCGCCGCCCCATTCGTCCTCGCGCTGGTTAGTGCGCGCGGCGAGAAATTCGTTAATCAGATAGCCTTCGGAACCCATCACCTCTACGCCGTCGTAACCGGCTTCACGCGCCAGCGCAGCGCAGCGGGCAAAGTCATCAATCAGGGCGAGGATTTCATCATGGGTGAGGGCGTGGGGCGTAAAGCGGTTGATCGGGGCCTGGATCGCCGACGGCGCCACCAGGTTTGGCTGATAGCTGTAGCGTCCGGTATGCAGAATTTGCAGGGCGATTTTGCCGCCCTCGTTGTGTACCGCGTCAGTCACGATCCGGTGGTGCGGCAGCTGTGCCACATCGTTCAGCATCGCGCCGCCCTCCATCGTCACACCGGAGGAGGCAGGCGCGACGCCGCCAGTGACGATCAGCGCTACGCCGTGGCGCGCGCGTTCGGCATAAAACGCTGCCAGGCGCTCAGGGCCGTCCGGGCGCTCCTCCAGCCCGGTATGCATCGAGCCCATCAGCACGCGGTTTTTGAGCGTGGTAAACCCCAGATCGAGGGGGGCGAATAGCGACGGGTAGCGGCTCATAGTCTCTTCCAGTGTTAATTTATTGTTATGTGGTCGGATGAGTTACTAATTTAGCCAGCAGCAACAGAAAGGTAAAAGCGGGATCGAATGATTGTGATAGATCTCAAAGAACTTTGCCCCTCACCCCGGCCCTCTCCCCAAAGGGGCGAGGGGGAAAAGACCGCACCGAGCAGTTCTCTCACCTCAAAGGGGCGAGGAGGAAAAGACCGCACCGAGCAGTTCCCTCTCCCTAAAGAGGCGAGGAGGAAAAGACCGCAGGGGACAGTTCCCTCTCCCCTATGGGGAGAGGGTTAGGGTGAGGGGGAAAGACCGCCCCAGGCAGCTCCCTCTCCCTAATGAGGCGAAGAGGAAAAGACCGCAGGGAACAGTTCCCTCTCCCCTGTGGGGAGAGGGTTAGGGTGAGGGGGAAAGACCGCACCGAGCACCTCCCTCTCCCTAAAGCGGCGAGGAGGAACAGACCGCAGGGGACAGTTCCCTCTCCCCTATGGGGAGAGGGTTAGGGTGAGGGGGATGCCCGCACCAGCCCCGGTGCCTGCCACATCGATGTCGTCAGCCCGCTGTCCACCAGCCCGAGCTGGTCGGCATACACCGCCTGCCATTTCTGCATCATGCCGTCGTACAGCTCCCGGTGTGCCGGGTTCGGGGTGAACTCCCGGCTCCACTTCACCAGCTTCTCGCCCGTCGCGGCCATGTCGGCATACAGCCCGGCACCGGTTCCGGCGGCAATGGCGCATCCCAGCGCGGTGGCTTCTTTCACCTCCGGCACCCGCACCGGCAGGCCGGTGACGTCGCTTAAAATCTGGCTCCACAGCGCTCCTTTCGCGCCGCCGCCGGCAAACACCAGGCTGTCAAAATTGACGCCGGAAAACTGCGAGATCTGCGCCAGATTGCAGGCCGAGACGATGGCCGCATTCTCTTCCAGGGCGCGGAACAGGGTGGCTTTATTGCACTTTTCCGGGTCGATGGAGAGGTTAATAAACGACGGCGCGGCGTGATACCACTGCTTAAAGTGCATCGCGTCAGAGAAGATCGGCATAACGCCGTGGGAGCCTGCCGGAACGCGGCTGGCCATCTCTTCCATCAGCGCATAAGTGTCCATCCCCATCCGCTCGGCGATCAATTTCTCTTCGGCGCAAAAGGCGTCGCGGAACCAGCGCATCGTTAATCCCGTGAAGAAGCTGATCGACTCCGCCTGAGCCATGCCAGGGATAACGTGCGGGTTCACGCGGATGTTCATCTGCGGATCGGTACGCACCTGCGGCAGGTTGACGACCTGCTGCCAGAAGGTCCCGCCCAGCACCGCGGTTTGTCCGGCGCGGACCACCCCCAGTCCGAGGCAACCGAGTTGCACATCGCCGCCACCCATCACGACGGGCGTGCCTTCGCGCAGGCCGCTCTGCTGGGCGGCCGCTTTGGTGATGGCCCCCAGCACCGTACCGGTCTCTTTAACAGGGGAGAGGATGTCAGCCCGCAGCCCGGCCATATCCAGCAGCGCCGGACGCCAGTCGCGGGAAAACAGATCTAACATGCCGGTGGTGCCAGCATTAGAAGGATCGACGGCCAGCTCGCCCGACAGTTTCGCCGCCAGCCAGTCGCTGATCATGGTGATGGTTGCCGCTTTGCGGTAGATATCCGGGCGATGGTGCGCCAGCCACAGCAGGCGCGGCATGGCGCTCAGGGCCAGGGTCTGGCCGGACACGTCATACACTTCGGATTCAAAACGGAAGTCGTGGATCTCTTTCAGCTCGGCCACTTCACGGCTGGCGCGGGCATCAACGTTGGCGCAGGCCCAGATCGCCTCGCCGTTGCGGTCATACAGGACGATGCCTTCGCGCATTGAGCAGCAGGCGACAGACTGAATATCCGCCGCGCTCAGGTGCGCCCGATCGAGCGCCTGGTGAATGCACTGGCAGGCCAGCCGCCAGTTGGTATCGAGGTCAAACTCCATCGAGCCGGGGACGTTCTCCACGCTCAGGTGTTTCCACTCTGCCTGGCCGACGGCAATCTGGTTGCCGGATAAGTCGAAAATCACGGCGCGAACGCTGCCTGTCCCTGCATCTAACGCTAAAAGGTAACTCATGAGCTTGCCTCGTGTCAGGCGCAGGGCGGCTCCTATTTCGCCAGAGCCAGCACCGCGCGGGCTGTCGTCTCTTCCGTCACCAGGCCATTGATACGGCGACCGTTCAGTGCGGCATAAATCGCATCGGCTTTCTCTTCTCCTCCGGCGACGCCGACAATGACGGGCAGTTGTGCCAGTTCATCGAGGGTGACGCCCAGTAATTCCCGGTGGATCTCCAGCTCATCAATCCGCTCGCCGTCGGCATTCAGGAAATAACCCAGAATGTCGCCCACCGCCCCTTTACGCGCAAACATCAGCTGTTCCCCTTCGCTGATATAGCCGGATCGCAGTATGGTGGCGTCCCGGCGCTGGTTCACCGCGCCAATCCCGACCACGGCCACGTCGGCGGCGGTGGCGGCGAGGATCACATCCCGCACGCTGGTTTCCCGCTTTAAAATGCCAGCCACTTCCGGGGATGACACCCGCAGCGGGGCGGGGATCATGCTGATACTGCAGGCGGCATCCAGCTGGCCAATACCGGTCATGTAAGGCCCGACGCCGCCGGAAAGCGTTACCAGCCGCACCTGCTGAGAGCTGATAAAACCGCTTAAGTGCTGAATGCAGCTCATGGTGGTTTCACCAAATCCCACCGCCAGCAACTGACCGGGTTCCAGTACACCCATTAACGACTGCGCGGCGCCAATGCCTAAGCGCACGCTCATCGGCGGGGTGTTCAGGGCTGGCAGCACGCGGGCAAGCCGCAGGCCGAAGCGCTGCTGAAGCTCGGTCTCCAGCGCCAGACAGCCTTCATAGCGGGAGTTGATCTGCACGCGGATCACCCCGGACTGTCGGCCCTTTTCCAGCAGCCGCGAAATCTTGAGCCGCGGTAATCCCAGCCGTTCGCCGATATCGTTCTGCGTCAGGCCGTCGTGGTAGTAGCACCACGCCACGCGCGCGACCAGTTCCTCTTCCGTCAGTGCCAGTCCGGCAAATCGTCCCTCTTCGGCAACGCGTTTCTCGCCCATATTTGAACTCTTATCAAAATTTAGATCATATGTTCGCCTGGCCGCAGGTTGAATCTGTGAGCCACGCGGCAAAACGGATATTCAGGAATGTTTCAGCATTATCGGGATCCCATCCGTAAAACTGTGATCCCTGCACGGTTGTAAATATAGTTCACCGTCTACGCTTTTGAACATTATTAATTTCAAAAATCATTTGTTCAATGGCGGAGCGATAATGACAGCACTTATCGAGGCGCGCGGGATCCAGAAACAGTTTTCCGGCGTTCCTGTATTGAAAAACATTGATTTCACTCTGCTTGCAGGACAGGTGCACGCCCTGATGGGCGGCAACGGCGCGGGGAAATCGACCCTGATGAAGATCGTCGCCGGCGTCGAAACCCCCGACCGCGGTGAACTTGCTATCGCCGGGCAGCCTTTTGCTCGCCTCAAGCCGGGGCAGGCGCACCAGCTGGGCATCTATCTGGTGCCGCAGGAGCCGATGCTGTTTCCGAATCTCAGCGTGCGGGAAAACATCCTTTTCCGTTTACCACGCGGGCAGGCCACCGGCCAGCGCCTTGCCGATAAGCTGGAACAGCTCCAGTGCCAGCTCAATTTAGAGGCCGCTGCCAGCACGCTGGAGGTGGCGGATCAGCAGATGGTGGAGATCCTGCGGGGGCTGATGCGCGAGGCGAAAATCCTGATCCTCGATGAACCGACCGCCTCGCTGACCCCGGGTGAAACGGAGCGCCTGTTTCGCCAGATCCGCGCCTTACAGGCCACGGGGGTTGGCATCGTCTTTATCTCCCACAAACTGCCAGAAATCCGCCAGCTCGCCAGCCACGTCTCGGTGATGCGCGACGGGGCCATCGTGCTGAGTGGCGAAACCGCGCAGTTTGATGACAACGCGCTGATCGCCGCGATGACTCCGGTCAGCCGCGATCAGGGCCTGAGCGATACGCAAAAATTGTGGCTGGCGCTGCCGGGCAATCGCCGCACCCAGGCCCAGGATTTCCCGGTGCTGCGGGTGGAGAGCCTTACCGGAGAAGGGTTTATCGATCTCAGCCTTGAGATCTACGCCGGGGAGATCGTCGGCCTGGCCGGGCTGGTGGGATCCGGGCGCACCGAGTTTGCCGAAACGCTGTACGGCCTGCGCCCGCCGCGTGGAGGGAAGATCTGGCTCGAAAACCAGCAGATCGACACCGATCCGGTAAGCACCCGGCTGGAGAAAGGGCTGGTCTATCTGCCGGAGGACAGGCAGGTGTCCGGCCTGTTCCTTGATGCGCCGGTACGCTGGAACACGGTGGCGCTGAACGAACCCTCGCTCTGGCAGCAGCGTAAACGCGAGGCCGCAGTCGTGGAGCGTTATCACCGCGCGCTGGGGATCAAACTCAACGGCCCGGATCAGACGGTGCGCACCTTGTCGGGCGGCAATCAGCAGAAGGTGCTGCTGGCGCGCTGTCTGGAGGCCAATCCGCTGCTGCTGATCGTCGATGAACCGACCCGCGGGGTGGATGTCTCGGCCCGGGCCGATATCTACCAGCTCATCAAAAGCGTGGCGGCGCAAAACGTGGCGGTGCTGATGATCTCCAGCGACATGGATGAGTTCCCGGGTCTGGCGGATCGGGTGCTGGTCATGCATCAGGGGGTGCTCAGCGGAGAACTGCCGCGCCACGCCGTCACTCTTGACCGGATGATGGCCCTGGCCTTCGGAGGACAGGCATGAAAACACTGCTCAAAAACCGCGAACTGAGTGCATTGCTGGCGATCCTGGCCCTGTTTGTGGTGCTGGTGGCCCTTAACCCGGCCTATCTCAGTTTGCAGACGCTGGGGATGATCTTTGCCAGCGCGCAAATCCTGATCCTGCTGGCGCTCGGCGCCGGGCTGGTAATGCTGACCCGTAACATCGACGTGTCGGTCGGCTCCATCGTTGGGCTGTGCGCTATTGCCGTCGGTGTGGCGCTAAATAACGGCTACGGCCTGCCGGTGGCCATTTTGTTTGCGCTGGCTATCGGGGCGGTGGCGGGTGCCTTCAACGGCCTGCTGGTGGTGGGGCTGCGCATTCCGGCGATTGTCGCCACCCTCGGCACGCTGGGGCTATGGCGTGGGGCGATGCTGTTGTGGACGGGCGGGAAGTGGATAGAAGGGTTGCCGTCGAGCCTGAAATCTCTGTCGGAGCCGGTTGCTCTTGGTATATCGCCGCTCGGCATTGTGGTACTGGTCATTGCCGCTCTCGGCGCGTGGACCCTGTCGCGCACCGCCTTTGGCCGCGATTTTTACGCCGTCGGGGATAACCTCGCAGCGGCCCGCCAGTTAGGCGTGGCGGTCAACCGTACCCGAATGGCGGCCTTTACCCTCAACGGCGTGCTGGCGGCCTGCGCCGGGATTGTGTTTGCCGCGCAGATTGGCTTTGTACCCAATCAGACCGGCAGCGGGCTGGAGATGAAGGCCATCGCCGCCTGCGTGCTCGGGGGTATTTCTCTGCTCGGCGGTACGGGCACGTTAATCGGCGCGCTGCTGGGCGCTTTCTTCCTGACCCAAATCGACACCGTGCTGGTGCTGTTCCGCCTCCCGGCCTGGTGGAACGACTTTATCGCCGGATTAGTGCTGCTGGGGGTGCTGGTGCTCGACGGACGGTTACGCCAGGCGCTGGCTCGTCATCAGCGGGCGCTGAAGTACAGCCGCTTCCAGCCGGGCAACAAAGGGGGGAAGCACGTCACCCCGTTTCGCAAACGCAACAAAGAGGTGGCGTAGATGAAGCTTAACTGGGAGTGGGCGCTGCTGCTGTTACTGGTGCTGGAGATCCTGCTGTTTGGCACCCTCAATCCGCGGATGCTCGACATCAATATGCTGCTGTTCAGCACCAGCGACTTTATCTGCATCGGCATTGTGGCGCTGCCGCTGACGTTGGTGATCATCAGCGGTGGGATTGATATCTCGCTCGGCTCCACCATCGGCCTGTGCGCCATCGCGTTGGGGGTGATGATGCAGTCCGGCGTGCCGATGGCGGCGGCGATCCCGCTCACATTGCTGCTCGGGCTGCTGTGTGGCCTGTTCAACGCGGCGCTGATCCACTACACCGGCATCAGCCCGCTGGTGATCACCCTCGGCACGCTGTACCTGTACGGCGGCGGGGCGCTGCTGCTCTCGGGAATGGCAGGAGCAACCGGCTACGAAGGGATTGGCGGCTTCCCGGAGAGCTTCACCGCCTTTGCCAATCTGACGCTGCTGGGGCTGCCGATCCCCCTGGTGCTGTTCGCGGTGATCACTTTCTTCTTCTGGCTGATCGTCCATCGCGGGCGTTTTGGCCGCCACCTGTTTCTGATTGGACAAAACCCGCGCGCGGCGCGCTATGCCGCGTTATCGGTCAACGGCATGCCCTATGCGCTGTATGGCCTGGTGGGCGTGGCCTCGGCCATCGCCGCCCTGGTGATGGTCTCCTATTTCGGCTCGGCGCGTTCTGATTTAGGGCGCGACCTGCTGATGCCCGCGCTTACCGCCGCGGTGCTCGGCGGGGCGAATATCTATGGCGGTTCAGGTTCGGTTGTGGGTACGGCACTGGCGGCGTTGCTGGTGGGGTACTTACAGCAGGGGTTACAGATGGTCGGCATTCCCAACCAGGTGTCGAGCGCGCTGTCAGGGGCGCTGCTGGTTGTGGTGGTCATGGGACGTTCGCTGAGTTTGCACCGTGAATGGGTGCGTTCTCTTCTCACAAAAAATACCCGGAGCGTAAGATGAAAATAAAACTGATAGTGCTGGCCGTGGCGTTAAGCGTGGCGACGGCGCAGGCGGCGGATCGCATCGCGTTTATCCCGAAACTGGTGGGGGTCGGCTTCTTTACCAGCGGCGGTAACGGCGCGAAAGAGGCGGGTAAAGAGCTGGGAACCGACGTCACCTACGATGGCCCGACCGAGCCGAGCGTCTCCGGGCAGGTGCAACTGATCAATAACTTCGTCAACCAGGGCTATAACGCCATTATTGTTTCGGCGGTCTCCCCCGACGGCCTCTGTCCGGCCCTGAAACGCGCCATGCAGCGCGCGGTCAAAGTGCTGACCTGGGACTCCGACACCAAACCAGAGTGCCGCAGCATCTACATCAACCAGGGCACCCCGGAACAGCTTGGCGGCCTGCTGGTGGATATGGCCTCGAAGCAGGTGACCAAACCGGCCGCCAAAGTGGCGTTCTTCTACTCCAGCCCGACCGTGACCGACCAGAACCAGTGGGTGAAAGAGGCGAAAGCCAAAATCGCCAAAGATCATCCTCAGTGGCAGATCGTCACCACCCAGTTTGGCTATAACGATGCCACCAAATCCTTGCAGACCGCCGAAGGGATCTTAAAAGCCTACCCGGATCTGGATGCGATCATCGCCCCGGACGCCAACGCCCTGCCAGCGGCAGCCCAGGCCGCCGAGAACCTGAAGCGCGAAGGGGTGGCGATTGTTGGTTTCAGTACCCCTAACGTGATGCGCCCGTACGTAGAGCGCGGCACGGTGAAAGCCTTCGGCCTGTGGGACGTGGTGCAACAGGGCAAAATTGCGGTCAATGTCGCCGATCGTTTGCTGAAAAAAGGCGATCTTAACGTGGGTGACAGCGTGGAGGTCAAAGATATCGGTGCCCTGAAGGTCGAGCCAAACAGCGTGCAGGGCTATCAGTATGAAGCGAAAGGCAATGGCATTGTGCTGCTGCCGGAGCGGGTGGTGTTCACCAAAGAGAACATCAATAACTACGATTTCTGACAGGGGGGAACATGGCTGATTTAGACGACATCAAAGAGGGTAAGAACTTTGGCCTCGACCGACCGCAGCAGAATGTGCCCTTTACGCTGAAGGGCTGTGGGGCGCTGGACTGGGGGATGCAGTCGCGGCTGGCGCGCATCTTCAACCCCGCCAGCAATCGCACGGTCATGCTGGCTTTCGATCATGGCTACTTTCAGGGGCCGACCACCGGGCTGGAACGCATCGATCTCTCCATTGCGCCGCTGTTTGCCGAAACCGACGTGCTGATGTGTACCCGCGGCATTCTGCGTAGCACCGTGCCGCCCGCGACCAACAAGCCGGTGGTACTGCGTGCTTCGGGTGGCAACTCGATGCTCGGGGAGCTTTCCAACGAGTGCGTGGCGGTGGCGATGGAGGATGCCCTGCGCCTGAACGTCTGCGCGGTGGCGGCGCAGGTCTATATCGGCAGCGAATATGAGCACCAGTCGATCAACAACATCATCAAGCTGGTGGATGCGGGCAACCGCTACGGCATCCCAACCCTGGCGGTGACCGGGGTCGGTAAAGAGATGGCCCGGGATGCGCGCTACTTTTCGCTTGCCAGCCGCATCGCCGCCGAGATGGGGGCGCAGTTCGTCAAAACCTATTTTGTGGAAGAGGGCTTCGAAAAAGTGACTGCCAGCTGTCCGGTGCCGATTGTTATCGCCGGGGGCAAAAAACTGCCGGAACACGAGGCGCTGGAGATGTGTTTCCGCGCCATCGACCAGGGGGCGTCAGGCGTGGACATGGGGCGCAATATCTTCCAGTCCAGTGCCCCGCTGGCGATGCTGAAGGCGGTGAAGAAGGTGGTACACGAGAAGATGAGCGCCCGCGAGGCGTATCAGTTCTGGCAGGAGGAAAAACAGGGAGAAACACAATGAACGTGACGTTAGTGGAGATCAACATTAAACCGGATCGGGTGGACGAGTTTCTGGAGGTGTTTCGTGCCAACCATGAAGGGGCGATCCGGGAGCCGGGCAACCTGCGTTTCGACGTGCTTCAGGATCCGCGGGTAAAAACCCGGTTCTTTATCTACGAAGCTTACAAAGATGAAGAGGCGGTGCTGGCGCATAAGCAGACCCCGCATTACAAGGCGTGCGTGGAGAAGCTTGAAGATCTGATGTCTGAGCCGCGTAAAAAACGCTGTTTTGTCGGGTTGATGCCAGAGTAGGGATTGTGCGGCCTGGTGCCCGGTGGCGCTATGCTTACCGGGCCTACAGACCCCTGCAAATCACCCAGGCCGGGCAAGCGCTGCGCCGCCCGGCATTTTTCAGGCCAGTTCCAGCAGCTGAACCCGCGCTGTTGCCCCCGGCATCAGGCGTTGCAGATGACTGACCAGCTCATCCCCGGCCGCTTCCAGCGCCGCTAACGGCATTGCGGGCAGGCTTTCAAGAATAAACCACATGGTCTGCGCCTGGCTGTCCAGCCGGATGCGTACCCCCTGTCGCCAGTTCCAGCGTCGGCAGGTCACCCCCACGTCATCGCGCCAGATAACCTCACCCGCATCGGGATACTCCACGTCCGGCTGCCCCTCTTTGACGGTGTCAAAAGGCTCGCTACCGTCGGCCAGCGTCAGGCGCGGTGCGCCGGTGTAGGCGGCAAGATTCTCTCCGCCCACCGGAATGGCGTAGCGGATGCTGACTGCATTGTAGATATCCACCACCGGATCGAGTGAAGGCAGCGTGCCCTCTTTCAGGACCCGCTTGCGCAGGGCGCTGGCGGAGCAGGGAGTGCGTTTCGGTTTCGCACCAAAGGCTTTGAATGCCGCATCCCAGGCAGCGAGATGGGCCTCCGCCCAGGGAAAATCATCGTTCAACATCTGCTGGCAGGCCTGGGCTAACGCGGCAGAGGCCACATCGGGTGCGGTAACGGGCGCGGCTTCGACCACGATGCTCAGCGCGCGGAACCCCGGCGCGATCCCGGCCAGACGGGGATCTATTGACGGCGTGAGGAGGGACATAAATAATCCTGTATCGACTGTTTTATACCATGGTAATGACCAGTGACCGATAAAGTCAATATAATGACCGAACAGGGCGCAGACGTCGCCCGGGTAAGCCTGGCGGTGGCGAACCGTATCCGCAACTGGCGGAAAGAGAAAAAGCTGTCGCTGGATGAGCTGTCGCGCCGGGCCAGCGTCAGCAAGGGGATGCTGGTAGAGATCGAAAAAGGGGCCGCCAACCCCAGCATTGCGATCCTCTGCAAGCTGGCGGCGGCGCTCGGCGTGTCGGTGGCCGATATCGTCAATGTCGCCAGCGAGCCGCAGGTACATATTATCGAGGAAGCAGCGATCCCGGTGCTCTGGCAGGGTGAGAAGGGCGGCAGCGCCCGGCTACTGGCGGGTACGGCTGGCCCGGATATGATCGAACTCTGGCGCTGGGAGATGCAGCCGGGCGAAAGCTTCAGCTCGCCCGGCCATCCCGCAGGCACCTTTGAGCTGCTCCATGTGGAAGCAGGGGTATTAACGCTGAAGATAGAGGAAAGCGTAACCCAGGTGGTTGCAGGGGCGTCGGCAGTGGCAAAAACTGACGCGGCGCACAGCTATGCAAACCAGGGGGAAAGCGTGGTGCGATTCACCATGACCGTGGCGGAGTTTCACCGGTAAAAAAATGCCCGGTAGCGCTTCGCTTACCGGGCCGACAGTCGCATTGGGAACAGAAGGCCGGGCAAGCGCAGCGCCGCCCGGCGTCTCTTATGCTTCTGCCACACTCACCCGCAAGGCGGCCAGCGCCTGACGGGCCGCTTTCAGCACCAGCTCACACTGCTCAATGGTCAGCGTCAGCGGCGGTTCAATGCGAATGGTCTTCGAGTTGTTGAGCGTGCCTGCCACCAGGACCCGCTGGCGGAACATCTCACTCGCGAAGCTGTAGCCGGTTTCGTTATCGACAAACTCAATCGCCATCAGCATCCCTTTGCCGCGCGCGTCCTGCACCAGGTCCGGGTATTCACGTCCCAGCTGGCGGAAGCCATCCAACAGCATGTCGCCTTTCTGCTCCGCCTGGGCGGGCAGGTTCTCCTCCAGCAGCACGTTAATGGTCGCCAGCGCCGCGGCGCAGGCCAGCGGGTTGCCGCCAAAGGTGGTGGTGTGCAGGAAAGGATTGTCGAACAGCACCGAGAACACCTCTTCGGTGGCGACCGTGGCGCCGATTGGCATCACGCCGCCACCCAGCGCTTTGGCCAGACAGAGGATGTCCGGTTGCACGTTCTCGTGCTCGCAGGCAAACATCTTGCCGGTACGCCCCATGCCGGTCTGCACTTCATCCAGAATCAGCAGCGCGCCAAACTCATCGCACAGCTGACGCACCGCGGGCAGGTAGCCCGCTGGCGGCAGGATCACCCCCCCTTCGCCCTGGATAGGCTCGAGGATCACCGCCGCCACGTCGTCGCCGGTTTTACGGCATTCAGAAAGCGCGGAGCGCATGGCGTTGATGTCGCCGAACGGCACGTGACGGAAGCCCGGCAGCAGCGGCATAAAGGGTTTACGGAAGGCAGATTTTGCCGTTGCAGAGAGCGCACCTAACGACTTGCCGTGGAAGGCGCCGCTGGTGGCAATAAACGTGAATTTCCCGCGCGGCGACTGGTAGGCTTTGGCGAGTTTGATCGCCGCTTCTACCGATTCCGTGCCGCTGTTACAGAAGAAACTGTATTTGAGTTTACCCGGCGTCAGTGCCGCCAGCGTTTTTGCCAGCATCGCCCGCAGGGGATCCAGCAGTTCCTGGCTATGAAGGGGTTGTTTTGCAAGCTGATTTTGTACGGCGGAAACCACTACTGGATTACGGTGCCCCACGTTGAAAATACCAAATCCACCCAGGCAATCTACAAACTCTTGTCCCTGAGTGTCGACAAGCGTATTAAGACTTCCCGCCTGCCACTCTACGGCTCCGTAATCCCCGCCTGCTGTTACAGATTTTCTGTATTCCAAAAACCCGGGATTCACATGTTCTTTGAAGTAATCAATCACCTCGCGGTTAAGTTGTTTCATCTCCTCATGATCAAGCGTTCGCTTCTCAATGAGATTCAGTGCGTGCGCGGTACAGGCAAGAGCCGATGCGCTGGAGGGTAACCTGTTCAAGATGTGCTCCCGGGAATGGCGTATCACATGATACTGGATTAAGTATTGCAGGCTTTGCGCCACATCCGGTGAGGGGGCAAAAATCGGGATAAACGCCAGGTTAAAATAATGTTACACAATATTTAATCATGCGAAACGGGGTTTCAGCGACAACGCGACGGATTTTTGCCATATCAGAATGCGCTTTTGTAGTGCATTCGCCCTGTTTTAGTGCGAAAGGGCGTCGGACAGGCGGAGTGGACGATCCTCCTTTGGGAGTAGTTTCACAGCGAAACCATTTAATATCAATACATTAGGGAAACACACAAAAAATGCGGTTTAGTTGCGTTTTGCGATCTGAGGCATGTTTAACAACTAAAGATAAAACCATTAACGCCGAAAAAACGTTAAGTCAAAAAAATAACATTCAAGTAACCTGCAAGGGATGCCTATGTCGCCTCAACAATTTGTCACACAGTGTGAGTACCCACTGAAAGATGACACCACACTCATGTCCACCACCGATCTGCACAGCTACATTACCCAGGCCAATGACACCTTTGTCCAGGTGAGTGGTTACTCTCTGGATGAACTGGTGGGCCAGCCGCACAACCTCGTTCGCCACCCTGACATGCCAAAAGCCGCCTTCGCCGATATGTGGTACACCCTGCAACAGGGCGAACCCTGGAGCGGCATCGTGAAAAACCTGCGGAAAAATGGCGATCATTACTGGGTGCGCGCGAACGCGGTGCCGATGGTGCGCAACGGCCAGACCACCGGCTATATGTCCATCCGCGTGAAAGCCACCCCGGACGAGATTGCCGCCGTCGAACCTCTCTATAAGGCACTCAACGAAGGGCGCAGCAAAAAACGGGTGCATAAAGGGCTGGTAGTAGCGAAAGGCTGGACCGGCAAGCTGCCCGCGATGCCGCTGCGCTGGCGGGTACGTAGCGTGATGGCCGCGCTCTTCCTGGTGCTCGCAGGCGCGCTGTTCGCCACCGGCGCGAGCTGGACGGCGCTGGGCGTCAGCGCGTTGGTCATGCTGCTGGGAACCCTGCTGTTTGAGCAGCAGATTGTGCGTCCGGTCGAAAACGTCGCCCGTCAGGCGCTGAAGGTGGCGACCGGCGAGCGTAATAGCGTTGAACATCTTAACCGCAGCGACGAGCTGGGGCTGACCCTGCGCGCCGTCGGGCAACTCGGGCTGATGTGCCGCTGGCTGATCAATGATGTCTCCAGCCAGGTCATTAATGTGCGTGACGGCAGCGACCAGCTGGCGAAGGGGAACGATGACCTTAACGATCGTACCCACCAGACGGTATCGAACGTGAAGCAGACCGTAGAGACGATGAATCAGCTGGCAATGACGGTGCAGAACAACACCCGTACCGCCGTCGATGCCGATAAGCTCTCCATTGCCGCCAGCGATGCGGCCACCCAGGGCGGGCACGCGATGCAAACCGTGGTGAACACCATGGACGAAATTGCCGACAGCACCCAGCGTATCGGCTCTATCACCAAGCTGATTAACGACATCGCTTTCCAGACCAACATCCTGGCGCTGAATGCGGCCGTGGAAGCGGCCAGAGCGGGCGAGCAGGGGAAAGGATTTGCCGTGGTCGCCGGGGAAGTGCGCCATCTGGCCAGCCGCAGCGCCAGTGCCGCCAACGATATCCGCAAGCTGATCGACGCCAGCGCCAGCAAAGTGATGTCGGGCTCCGAGCAGGTGCATGCCGCCGGACGCACGATGGACGATATCGTGGAGAAGGTACAGAACGTCACCCGGCTGATCGCCGAGATCAGCCACTCGACGTCCGAGCAGGCCTCCGGGCTGTCGGAGCTGACCCGTGCCGTGGCCGAGCTGGACTCTATTACCCAGAAAAACGCAGCGCTGGTCGAAACGAGCGCCCAGGTCTCTGCGATGGTGAAACACCGGGCGAAACGTCTGGAAGATGCCGTTACCGTGCTTCACTGAGTCAGTAACGTTCCAGAAAAGCCGTTTGCTCCCGCCGGAGTGAGCGGCTTTTTTATTTGTTAATTTGTAATTATTTATATGGCTGAGTGTTAATTTAATATTAAATAATTAAAAAAACAGATCAGGTAATTATCCCCGCCTGCGTTAGTTTTCCCCAATGAGCCGTCAAAAATACCGCTTCAGAGGGTTACATAACGATCGATGAGCAGAAATTAATAGTCTGCACCTATCCATAGTTTCTTTCACGAAAGAAAAAAGCGATCAAACTCATAAAGTTAGCCCTAAAGTTACCGATAACGCTGATCGTCTGAGAAATAATCACATCGATGGAGTAAATATGTTCTTACATGACGTAAAGATCGGCACGAAATTATTTCTGGCGTTTGGGTTCTTTATTGTCCTGATGGGGATAAGCGCGAGTTTATCTCTGTTGAGCCTTAACCGGGCGAATAACGGGATGCAATCCATTATCACCAGCGATTATCCAACAACGGTAAAAGCGAACCAGTTAATTGAAAACTTCCAGGAATTTATTGGCACCCAACAGCTCATGTTGCTGGATGACCAGGGCAAGTACCGGGAGCAGTCAGAACAGAAGCTGAAGACGATCAGCGAGCGTATCACCCTGATCCTCGGCGATCTGAACAAGGCCTTGCAGGATAAAGCGTCCCAGCAGGTATTGTCCGATATCAGCGGGGTACGCCAGCAATATCTCGATTCCCGCTATCGCATCCTGCAGGCGGTGCAGAATAACGATCGGGCGGGGGCGATTCAGGAGATGATGACCAACACCCTCAGCCTGCAGCAGGCCTACAAGGCAAAAGTGCAGGAGCTGATTGCCATTCAGGACAAAGAGATGCAGCGCGCAGGCGTGGAGGTGAACGGCGATTTCAGAAGCAACCGCCTGCTGCTGATCCTGATCACCCTGTTCAGCGTGGCGGTAGGCAGCCTGATGGGGTGGTTTATCGTGCGCTCGATTACCCGTCCGCTGGGCCAGGCGGTCAATATTGCTCAGTCCATTGCTGATGGCGATCTCACCGGCAGCATCGCGTCACACGGTAAAGACGAAACCGGTCAGCTGCTCACTGCGCTGATGGAGATGAAAAACCGTCTGCTGGAGATTGTGCAGCAGGTGCAGTTCGGCTCGGAAAATATATCAACCGCGGCGGCGCAGATTGTGGCGGGTAACCAGGATCTGGCTGCACGAACGGAAGAGCAGGCCAGCTCGGTGGAACAGACGGCAGCGTCGATGGAGCAGATCACCGCGACGGTGAAAAACACCGCCTCGCACACCGGTGAAGCCACCAGCCTCTCTGCGGATGCGGCCAAAGTGGTTAAAAATAACGGCGAGATGATGAAGCAGGTGACCAGCAAAATGCGCCTGATTAACGAAACCTCCAACCGCATGTCCGACATCATCAACCTGATCGACTCCATTGCCTTCCAGACCAATATTCTGGCGCTGAATGCGGCGGTAGAGGCGGCTCGTGCGGGTGAACATGGTCGTGGTTTTGCGGTCGTGGCCGGTGAAGTTCGCCAGCTGGCCCAGAAGAGCGCCACCTCTGCCAGTGAAATCCGCCAGCTGATTGAAAGCTCCACCAGCCAGACCCAGGACGGGATGGCGCTGGTGGAAAAAGCCAGCGGACTGATTAATGGCATGGTGGGTAACGTCGAGGAGATGGATGTCATCCTGCGCGAGATCCGCCAGGCAAGCCATGAACAGACGGAAGGCATCTCGCAGATCAACAGTGCGATTGGCCTGATTGACGCCACCACCCAACAGAACTCCGCCCTGGTGGAAGAGTCTGTTGCGGCGGCCTCATCCCTGAATGAACAGGCGCTGAACCTGAAAGATCTGGTGAAAGTGTTCCGCGTTCGCGCAGAAGCCACCGCTTAATCCATCTGGGATATTTCCAGCGCCGCGCGGTCGATCACGCCGATAATCTGTTTGATCTGCGCGTCGCTGGTCTCTTCCTGATTCACCTTCAAATCCAGCACGGCCTTGAAGTTATCCAGCGCCCGCTTCATCTGCGGGTTTTTACGCAGCTGGAACCCCACGCAGCGCGCTTTAACGCGCTCCTGAATGTGCTCCAGATGCTCCAGGTTTTCATCCAGCCACTGCTGCCCGGCAAGGGTTATCTCAATCTTTTTACGCCCGTTCTCCTCTTCCGTGAGGGTGATGAATTGCTGATCCTGCAAAAAATCGAGCGTCGGATAGATCACGCCCGGACTGGGGGTGTAGTTGCCCTGAGTCAGGGTCTCGATCGCCTTTATCAGCTCGTAACCGTGGCTGGCGTTGCGGGTCAGGATATCGAGGATCACCAGCCGTAATTCGCCGTGACCAAAGAAACGCTGACGGCGTCCGCCGCCATGATGGTGTTCGCCGCCCCGTCCGCGGTGCGCGTGATGATGGTTGTCGCTGCCATGAGAGTGTCGCATCGTCTTTCTCCGTATTTTTGATATATCTAATTTATATCTAAAATTCGTTAAGTAGCAATGCTGACAGGGTTTATTTATTTAAATTGATGATATTAAACGATTTAAATATCGCATTTATCCCCGGCGTGCGCAATCGCAGACTATATCAAAAAAATTCTTGCAATCCGGTTTAATAGCAATCATTATCATTTGACTTTCATTTTAGATATATCGTTTTCACTTTCACGAAGGCTAATTATGACAACTTCCCGCTACCCCCAACGTGTCCGTAACGACCTGCGCTTCCGCGAGCTAAACGTGCTTCGCGTTGAGCGCGTGAGTGCCGGTTTTCAGCGTATCGTGTTAGGCGGCGAGGCACTGGAGGGCTTTAGCTCCCGCGGCTTCGACGACCATTCCAAAGTTTTTTTCCCGGAAAAGGGGTCAACCTTTGTTCCACCGGTGGTCACGGATGAGGGCGTGGACTGGGGTAACGGCGTGCGTCCGCAGGCGCGGGATTACACCCCGCTGTATGACGCGGCCCGCCATGAGCTGATACTCGATTTCTTTATTCACGATGGTGGGGTAGCCAGCAACTGGGCTGTGGACGCAAAGCCGGGCGATACGCTCTCTATCGGCGGCCCGCGCGGTTCGCTGGTGGTGCCGGAAGATTACGCCTGGCAGCTGTACGTCTGCGATGAGTCGGGTATGCCCGCGCTGCGCCGCCGTCTGGAGGCCCTGCGCGCGCTGCCGGTGCGCCCGGAGGTGCATGCCGTAGTCACCGTGGGCGATGCCGCCTGTCAGGACTACCTGGCGCATTTAAGCGAGTTCAACATCACCTGGGTGGTGGGACATAACGAGCAGGCGGTGGCAGATCATCTGGCGACGCTCAGCGTGCCGGCGGAGGATTACTTCATCTGGCTGACCGGGGAAGGGAAGGTGGTGAAAAACCTGAGTCGCCTGTTTGAAACCGACGCCATCGATCAGAAGCTGGTGCGTGCCAGCGCTTACTGGCACGCCAAATAATCAGGCCACGTCGTCGAGCTGCGCTTCGCTGACCTGATGTTCGAGCGAGGCGCGCACCTCGTGCAGGGCCTTCTCCTGCTGGGCAAAGTAGGCTTCCATATTGCTCAGTGAGGAGACCAGCAGCCAGGACTCCTCTTTTTCCAGCTCCGCCAGCTCGCTCACCAGGGTGTCGATCTGTTCGCGAACCTGGGCCATCTTTTTGCGAATTCGCGTCAGATCGTTCAGCCTGTCGCTGGCCATCATCGGCTCCAGCCCCTGATGCAGACGGGCCACCAGCGAGCGAATCGCTTTCACGTCGCCACGCTGCTTCGCCTGGTTCAACTGCACCATCATGGCGTTCGCCTCTTCCTTCAGATCGTCAGCCACCAGATCCGGGTGACAGAGCTTGCTCGCCTGGCGCCAGAGCCGTTTTAACTCGTTCTGATCCTCTTCGGACAGGTCTTTGCCCTTGCGCAGGCGGATCTCCGCTTCATGCTGCTGCTCGCGGTATTTTTCGTACTCCTCATTGGCCTCGTCCCGCGCCTGACGGGCAGGCTCCTCTTCGCGGGTCAGGCCCGTCTCCAGCTCCTGGGCTTCGGCCAGCAGGTTGGCAATCAGGTTGCTTTGCTGCTGCAGATGCTTGCGCGCCGTGGCGGCCTGCACCGAGTCGGCGGGCAGATCGCGCCAGTGTCGGGTCAGGGTGGTCAGCACCTCCACCGCCTGGGCGACATACTGCTGGCAGCGGCGATAGTCCGCTTCCCGACGGCGCGCCTCTGCCTGCTGGCGGCGCAGATTCAGCTCCGCCAGGGTTTTACGCAGAGCGAGGATGTGGCTCATCAGCGGGCCGAGACGGGTGAGATAAAGGTCGTTGAATTCATCCAGCTGCTGAACGCGGGCGTTACGGCGATCGATGAGATCGCGCAGGCGCTCTTCCAGCGCTTTCAGCTCCAGCTTGCTGGCGGCCAGCTGTGGATCGCGCCAGGGGGTGACGGCACGCTGGCTTTGCAGCCATGCAGTAATGGCCGCCATCGCCCGGGTGTAGTTTTTTTGCTCAAGCGCCACGACGATCGCCAGCAGCTCATCGTCAAAGGCTTCGCTTTTTAACCGTGCCAGCTGACTCTCGATGATGTCGTCATCTTCCAGTTCAATGGCATTTTTAATGATTTCCAGCCGTTTGATCGGTGTGCTCATGATGCTTTTCGCTTTTGCGCTTAAGTATTTGAGTTAAGGATAGTTGTCAGGAAAACAACAGGGAATAATACACATGTCTGATGAATGGCGCGACGGGGGAATGCGTTAATTATGTATATGAGGAGGCGATGACCTCATATATTTGAATAACCACTCTGGAGAAAATGGAAACTGGGGAGCAACCGCGTCTCGGGCGTCGGGTCCGGCGGAGCTTAATAACGCCCCCGGAGAGTTAAATATGATCTCATCTAAAACAACAGCTGTTCGTGAATACGCCGCTCATGCCCTGGAAAACATAACGGCCTTTGCCTGGTTCGTGAGTTATGCGGAAGTTCTTACTCAGTCAGACACGTTATTTGAAGGTGATAACCACAAAGCAGAATATCAGCAGGTCTGGTTCGAGCTGGAAATCCTTAATGCTCTGGCTTTATCCCAGTGGGAAGAGGACGGGTGCCCTGTTAACTGGAAAGCGCAGTGGGACTCCGACTATAAACAAGATGCTGCTCATCTGACGAAAACGCTTCTGAACCTGTTGCAGTAGCGTCACGCCTCCGCCCCCCTGAACTACTACTTTTCGCAGTTTTTCATAAACCCTGCTTATAGTTACTCAACGGTATTTTAACGATTCTGAATTATCTTTTGTGGTCAAATATTTCGCTTAAGTAACATAAAATGAAATTTTATGTCTAAGTTGTAGGTGGCTAATGGCGAAAAGTGGAGAAATTGCGTTATCTGTCGATAAGCTTGTAGATAGTATTAGCTCTACGTAATATGCATTAGAATATTCAGTAAACAAATATTAGCGTCAGCTAAGGCGAGAGGGGGAAAGGGGGATGATGGTTAGTAACCACTCACTCCTTTTGCGTGTTCCTACTCCCACAACACTGTTGTCCCTGGCAAAGTCATGCAGGAAACAAAAATACTGACTTGTGAATCACGAGTAATACCATGAAAAATTATGATGATTTGCAGCGTTTTAAGGATAAAACGCGCACGGGTGACATTAACTTCAAGGACCTGTCGGCGCAAAACAAACAGGCGTCGAACAGCGGCTGGGCGATTATCAACCAGCTCGCAGGTGTGGACAGTGATGCGGCGCTGGCTAAGGCTGGCAGCGTTGCGGTGCCCGTGCCGCAGGCCATGAAACCCGGCGAACTGGATGCTGCTTTTGCCAGCCTGACGAAGACGCCTGCGGCAGAGCCTGTCGGTTCAGCCCCGTCTATCCTGCAAAGCCTGAGTCATGACAAGGCAGAGAACGCGGCGCAGACGCAGCGTCATCCGGCGGCCCCTTCTCTGTTTGAACAGCTGCACCCGGAGGCGACGCCCCACGCGAGCGTGAAAGAGACGCCTGTTGCGGCGGCACCTTCCGCATTCCATCCCGCACCTGCGCTCGCGCCAGCACCAGCGCCTGCTCAAGCAGTGGCCCCGCTGCATGCGTCAGCACCAGCGCAAGCGCCTGCTGAAGCAGTGATCCCGCCGAAACCGGCGGAGCCGGTGCGCTTTGATCAGCTGTTCGCGACCAAAACATCCGGGCGCGCCAGCCATCCGGTGAAAGATCTTCCGTTACAACCGCTCCTGGAGAAAATCGCTTCATGCCGTTAGTGTGTATTTGCTCGCCAAAAGGCGGAGTAGGGAAAACCACGGTCACGGCCAACCTCGCTTATGCTCTGGCACGTTCCGGCAATAAAGTGCTGGCCATTGACTTCGATGTGCAGAACGCACTGCGTCTGCATTTTGGCGTGCCATTGTCTGACGGGCGCGGCTACGTTGCGCGTGCCAATGAGTCGGCAGACTGGAGCCAGTCGGTGTTGACGGCGGGCAGCAATATGTTCGTCCTGCCCTATGGCGAAGTGACGGAAGAGCAGCGCCTGATCTTTGAGCATAACCTCACCAGTGACAGCAATTTCCTGGCGCGAGGCTTAAGCTCCCTGCTGAACTATCCGGGGCTTATCATCCTGGCCGATTTCCCTCCAGGGCCGAACCCGGCGCTGAAGGCGATCTCCCCGCTGGCCGATATGCATCTGGTGACCCTGCTTGCCGACACGGCTTCACTGTCCCTGCTGCCCCACATTGAAAACCACCGGCTGACCGGCGGCGAACCGCCAAATAACAAGGCCGGATACTATTTCCTGGTGAACCAGAGTGACAACCGGCGGCATATCAGCCGTGACGTCACTGCCTTCTTACAGCAACGCCTCGGTGACCGCCTGCTTGGTGTGATCAACCGGGATGAAAGCGTGCCTGAGGCCAATGCCTCACAGCAATCGATACTGGATTTCAGTGCCACCTCGGCGGCGGCGTTTGATATCGAGCTGGTGAGTAAGCGTATCGCAGGTATTTTGGGTATCCAGGTAGGGGACGGTGCCGTGCACGCCAATCTGAGAACCTCCGGTTTCTGACGACAATTTCAGGACGTCCTATGAAAAAGGCGCTGTTTTATCTACTGCTATTGGTCTTAGCACCCATCGCCGTATTAATTATTATCACCCCAATGGATAGCCAGAAGCAGTATATCTTCGGCTTAATCAGCATTGGGGCGCTGCTTCTTTTGAGCTTTAGCAAGCATCACCGGGTATCAATAATAATGATGGTGGTGGCGGTATTAATGTCCACCCGATATATCTGGTTCCGTGCCACGCAGACACTGCACTTTAATTCCGAAATAGAGGCCATACTGGGGATCGGATTATTTCTTGCCGAACTCTACATCTGGATAGTCATTATTCTGAGTTATCTGCAAAACCTGTTTCCTCTTGAGCGCAAGATTGTGCCGCTGCCCGAGGATATGTCGCTGTGGCCGACGGTGGATATCTATATCCCGTCCTACAACGAAAGTCTGGACGTGGTGCGCGATACCGTGCTGGCTGCGCAGTGCCTGGACTACCCGGCAGACAAGCTCAAGATCTACCTGCTCGATGACGGTAAGCGCAACGAATTCGCGGTGTTTGCTGCTAACGTCGGGGTAGGGTACATCACGCGTAACGACAACTCCCACGCCAAAGCGGGTAACCTCAACCACGCCATGAAGCTCACCAAAGGCGAGCTGATCTGCGTCTTTGACTGCGACCACGTGGCGACCCGTATCTTCCTGCAGGCGACGGTAGGGGCCTTCCTGCAAGATCCAAAACTGGCGCTGATGCAGACCCCGCACTACTTCTACTCGCCCGATCCGTTCGAGCGTAACCTCTCTGCGGGCCGCGATATTCCTAACGAAGGCCAGCTGTTCTACGGGCAGATCCAGCGCGGTAATGATAACTGGAATGCCACCTTCTTCTGCGGCTCCTGTGCGGTGATCCGTCGCAGCGCGTTAGAAGAGATTGGCGGCTTTGCGGTAGAAACCGTAACCGAAGATGCCCACACCGCGTTGAAGATGCAGCGTCTGGGCTGGAAGTCGGCCTATCTCAATATTCCGCTGGCGGCAGGGCTGGCCACCGAGCGTCTGGTAGTACACGTCATTCAGCGTACCCGCTGGGCGCGCGGCATGACGCAGATTTTGCGTGTCGATAACCCTCTGTTTGGCCGTGGCCTGAAGTGGCAGCAGCGTCTTTGCTATCTGAACGCCATGCTCTCGTTCCAGTTTGCGCTGCCGCGCGTGGCGTTCCTGACTGCGCCGCTGGCTTATCTGCTGTTCAACCTGAACATTATTCACTCCTCGGCGAGCCTGATTTTCGCCTATATGTTGCCGCACCTGTTCCTCTGTATTTATGTGAACTCGCGGGTCAACGGGCGTTTCCGCTACAGCTTCTGGGGGGAGATCTACGACCTGGTGCTGGCCTTCCACCTGGTGTTGCCGACGGTAATTACCTTGATCTTCCCGAAACGCGGCAAGTTCAACGTAACCGATAAAGGCGCGCTGCTGGACGTGGGCTATTTCGATTTCAGTATCGTTCGCCCGCACCTGATCATTGCCGTGTTGCTGGCGGCAGGTGTTATCGCCGGTATTGTTCGTGCCGTGGGTCATGACTACTTCGGGGTGGACCCGATGGTTATCGCCCTTAACGTCGGCTGGGGTGTCTACAGCCTGATCTTCCTGCTGGCCGCCATTGCCGTGGCGCGGGAGACGCGCCAGACGCGTAAAACCATCCGTATTGATGCCAACGTGCCGGTGGTGATCCACTACGCCAGCGGGATCTCCTCGCGCAGCCATACCCTGGATTTATCCATGGGCGGCTGCCGTATTGCGGTGGTGGACGAGCGTCACAAGACCGATGAAATCGAAGAGATTGAGCTGCAGCTACAGTCCGGGGCCATCAGTATTCCGGTAAGCGTGATTGCGTACGATGAGCAATACATTCGCCTGATGTTTGACGAAATCCCGCTGGACCGCCGTCGCGAACTGGTGCGCGTGGTACTGGCCCGTGCCGATGCATGGATCAACCCGCCAAAACCGCAGGACAACCCGTTCCGCTCGTTGTTTATCATTGTTCGCAGCGTATTCGATCTGTTCTGGCTGACCTGGAAAGACCGTCGTGAAAAGCGTCGTCATCGCCATGAGAACGCACGCCGCGCGAATAAAGCCAACGAGGATACTGCTGTATGAAAGGGATGACCCGTAAAGCACTGCAGATGCTGCTGATGTTTGGCGTGCTGGTGCAGCCAGTGACGGCGGAAGAACAGACCACCGTGGAATCGTTGCTGCCGGTGGATCTCCCGCCGCCGGTGACGGACGCATCGCAGCCCGCTGCGGATGCGGTACCCGCTGCTGATGCAGCGCCTGCTGCGGCCGACGCGGCCCCGGTCACGTTGCCGGCTCCCGACACGCTGCCCGCGTTCCAGACTCCGCCGGTCGCGGAAACGACGCCAGCACCCGAGGCCACGCCAGTACCCGAGGCCGCGCCAGCGGCCCCGACGGGTATCACCCCCGGCACCACCAGCAGCATCACCGTTGCCCAGATGGGGCAGCCGAACGGCGTGGTGTTGAGCGGCGGCCAGTTGCAGGGCGGGATCGATTTTACCCTCTCGGCAGACCAGGTGATCACCAACGCGCAGCTGGAGCTGAACCTGAAGGTCTCCCCGGCGATGGCGGCCCGCAACACCACCCTGCAGCTGATGCTCAACGGCCAGCCGCTGGGGACGGTGCCGCTCGGCTCCGCCGACAGCAATGTCTCAAGCTATCAGCTGGATGTTCCGGCGGCGATGGTGGTATCACGCAACAACATCAGCTTTAAAATCAACGACGGCGATGCGCTGCTGTGCCAACGCGATCTGTCCGACAGCTATCAGGTCACCATCATGCCGAACACGCGGCTGGATCTGGAGGCGCAGCAGTTGAACATTGCTGCGGATCTGAGCCATTTCCCGCGCCCGTTCCTTGATGAAATGCAGATGACGCCGACCACGCTGACCTTCGCGTTCCCGGCCAAAACTCTGCCGGAGCAGGTTGGCGCCGCGGCGCTGATCGCCTCCTGGCTGGGTATCGAAGCGGATTATCGCGGCATCGCCTTCGATGCGTTACATGACCAGCTTCCCGAGAAAAACGGCATCCTGTTTGGTAAACCGGGCGAGTCCATCGGCGGGTTAACCCTGCCAGCCTCGAACGGGGCTACGCTGCAGGTCGTCGATAACCCGGCCAACCCGATCTACAAGCTGCTACTGGTGGTGGGCAATAACGAACAGCAACTGAAAAGCGCCGCGTGGCGTCTGACCCGCGGGCAGTTCACCGCCCAGACCACCAGCCTGCCGGTTGAAGCGCAGAATATCCCGGTCAGCAAACCTTATGATGCCCCGCGCTGGATCTCGACCGATCGCCCGGTGCTGCTGAGCGAGCTGATGCGTAAGGATCAAAGCCTGACGGTAACCGGCATCTGGCACGAACCGCTGACCCTGGCATTCCGCGCCGCGCCCGATCTGTTTATGTGGGATGGCGACACCATTCCGTTGAAAGTGGGCTATCGCTTCCCGACTGAAAGCTGGATTGACGAGCAGCGTTCGTACCTGTCGATGACCTTCAACGGCGCGTTCCTGCGCAACCTGCCGGTCAACAAACAGGGGCTGCTCGAATCCCTGTGGCATAAGCTCGGCGGTGATGCGCGTCAGGAGAATGTCGAGGTGCCGCTGGAGCCGTACCTGATTTACGGCGACAACCAGTTGCAGCTCTATTTCAACATCCAGACCAAAGAAGCCGCGCCGTGCAGCGTACTGCTCAATAACAACATCAAGAGCCGTATCGACGAAGACTCAAGCATCGACCTGAGCAAAACGCGCCACTTTACGCTGCTGCCGAATCTCTCTTATTTCGTCGGCGCCTCGTTCCCGTTCACCCGTCTGGCAGACTTCTCGCAGACGGTGCTGCTGCTGCCGGAGAACCCGAGCGAAAGCGAGATCAGCACGCTGCTGGATCTCTCTGCCCGTTCCGGGAACGCCACCGGCACCGCGCTGAACAACAACCGCGTGATGTTTGGCCTGCCGTCCGGTGGGGCGAACCTGCTGCGCCTGAGCCAAAGCGACGTGCTGGCGGTCTCCTCGCTGGATCAAACCGCCTTTAACCGCGCCCTGCTGGCCCAGTCGCCGTTCGTCAGCAACGAGCACACTTTTGGCGTGCGCGAACCCAAACTGTGGGAAAAAGCGCAGCGTCTGCTGGAGGGCGACTGGAATGCGTCAGGCGTCGATGCCGACCGCTACTTCTCGTCGAACGAATCCTGGCGCGGTTTTGTCAGCTTCCGCTCCCAGTGGAACCCGGAACGCCTGGTGGTGATGGCGATTGGCAGCGACGACGCCCAGCTTGCGCGTCTGCATACCGATCTTAACTCCGCCCGCATCAACGCCGGGATCCGCGGCGATACCGCGATCATCACCGATGAGAACGGCGTGCGCAGCTTCCGCGTCGGCCCGCAGTTCCCGAGCGGCCAGATGCCCTGGTACATGATGGTGGTGTGGTATGCCACGCAGCACTCCGCCATGCTGGCGATTTTTGGACTGCTGTTCGCGACGATTATTGGCCTGAGCCTCTACTCGTTACTGAAAAAACGCGCGTACAAACGTCTTAACCCACAGGATTCAGATCGTGAGTAAGGGTGGTAACACTATGCAAAATAAAAACAAAACCGCCGGACATCTGCCTGTAATTTGCCTGTTCAGCGGGCTGGCGATCGGGGGCATCCAGGGTGCCCAGGCGGCGGATGCCGCGCAGTCGGCCAATAACCCGGCGCTGAAAGCGTTATTTGATCAGGCCAACTACTGGCACGAAAAGTCTCACGACAATCTGGCGATGGAATCGCTGAAAAAAGTGCTGATGGTGGATGCCAACAACACCCAGGCGTTGTACCTGATGGCGCTCTGGTCGCAGCAGGCTGGCGACATCAAAGGGGCGGCCCAGTGGCGCGAGCGCTTAACGGCGGTCTCGCCGCAGGATGCGAATTTACAGGCGCTGGATAACGCCAAACAGATGCAGCAGGTGCCGCGCGGTCAGCTGGAGCTGGCCCGTCAGCAGGCGCGCAGCGGCAATGTTCCCGCCGCGCTGGCCACCTGGCAGAGCCTGTTTACCGGCAACCAGCCGCCGCCGAGCCTGGCCCCGGAATACTATCTCACCATGGCGGGGGATAAGTCCCTCTATCCGCAGGCGGTGAGCGAGCTGCGTCAGCTGCGCGTCCAGTATCCACAGGATAACAACGTCAAAATCGCGCTGGGCAAAGTGCTGACCTATCAGGAAAGCACCCGTCGCGAGGGGATGAACATCCTCCAGGATCTGGCGAGCGGCAGTCAGGACGCGGATAAATCCCTGCGTCAGGCCCTGCTGTGGCTGGGGCCGCAGGCGGGCGACGAAGCCTATTACCAGACCTACCTCCAGCGCCATCCGAACGATACCGCGGTGCAGGATTACTACCGCAAGAGCATCGGCGGCGCGGCTAAAGGTGAAGGCTATGTGGCGCTGAACAGCGGCAATACCGATACCGCCCGCAGCCAGTTTGAGCAGGTGCTGAAGGCTAACCCGGAAGATGCTGATGCCCTGGCCGGGATGGGTTATGTGGCCTTGCGCAAGGGCGACTACGCCGCAGGCGCGCAGTACCTGAACCGCGCGGCCAGCCTGGGAGGAACGGCCTCTGAGGAGCGCAAGCAGCAGGCGCAGGACGCCGAATTCTACGGCCAGCTGGCGCAGGCGCAGGCGGCCTACAAGCAAGGCAACGTCAGCCAGGCGTTGGCTCTGAGCGCACCCCTGACCCAGCGCAGCGGCGAGCAAGGGGCAGCGGCGAAGCTGTTCCGGGCCGACGTCCAGCGACATAACAAAGACTACACCGCGGCAGAACAGACGCTGCGCGGCCTGCTGAACGAGCAACCGAATAACGGCTCGGCGCGGGAAAACCTCTATTACGTCCTGCGTGAGCAGAACAAAACCGCCGAAGCCCAGGCGATGTTGCAGACCCTGCCCGCCAGCCTGCAGGCGAGGCTGCAGCCGCGTGTCTCTGGCGGTAACCCGACCGATCCGCTGCGTCGTCAGGCGCAGCAGGCGGCGGCCAACGGCGATCCGCAGCGTGCCATCGCCCTGTTACAGCAGGGTACGGCCCGCTATCCGTCCGATCCCTGGCTGCGCCTGGATTTAGCCCGTCTGCTGCAGAAGCAGGGGCGCAGCGCAGAGGCGGCCAACGTGATGATGCCAGCGTTCCGCCCGAACGCCAGCAACAGTGAACTCTACGCTGCTGCTCTGTTCGCCAGCGAAAACAACGCCTGGCAGCAGTCGCAAACGCTGCTGTCGCGCATTCCGGCCTCCAGCCAGAACGGCGATATGCGTGAGCTGTCGCAGCGGGTGAATTACAACCTGCAGATGGACGTTGCGGAGCGCTATCTGGCACAGGGCGACCGGACCGCGGCGGCTAACACCCTGAAAGCCCTGGCGGCGCGTCCTCCACAAAGCCCGGCGGATGCCGGCAAGCTGGCGCGAATGTTGGCCCAGAGCGGCGATGTCACCACCGCGGTGAGCGTGGTGCACGACAACATGCGCCGCGGCGTGCAGGGTAACGCCGGGGATTATGCCGATCAGGTTGCGGTCCTGAACCAGGCGGGGCTGGGCGGTGAAGCCCAGGCCTGGCTTGCCAGCCCGGAACTGCAGTCGCGCAGCACCCCGACCCAACTGGCGAGCATTCGCAACGGTTACGTGATCAACGAAGCCGATCGCCTGCGCGTGCAGGGCAACTACGCGGCGGCCTATGACAAGCTGATCCGCGCCATGCAAAACGATCCGCAGAATACCGATCTGATGTTTGCCATGGCCCGCGTGTATCAGTCCGGCAAGATGAACAAAGAGGCCGGGGTGGTCTACGACTACCTGATGACCCGCGACACGCCGCAGCAGGATGCGCGCGCCGGGGCAATCGATGTGGCGCTGGCCAGCAACAACGTGGATAAAGCGAAGCAGCTGACCGCCGGGCTGACCAACGACAGCACCCCGGAACGGTTGCTGCTGCTGGCCCGTGTCTCCGAGGCCGAAGGCAACCACCAGCAGGCGATGAGCTATCTGCGCACCGCGCGCGGCAAGCTGCTTGGCCTGCAAAACAACAACGGCGAAACGGCACCGATGCTGGGTGGTCTGGCCCTGGCCGACAACCCGTTTGTCGGCACCTCCAGTACGGGCGAGGCGTCGCCGTCGCTCTACGGCCAGGCCATGCCGTGGCAGGTGGCGCAGCTGGCGCGTAATCCAGAGACCGCCCCACCGGGCACTATGCGTACCGATCTGCCGGTAGAAACCGCTCAGGCGGGCACGCTGCGTCAGGTGGATAACATGATGGAGATGCTGGTCGATAAAACCGCCACCTGGGCGCGGGGATCCACCTCCCTGCGCGCGCGTGACGGCGAAGAGGGGCTGAGCAAGCTCACCGAGATCAAGGCGCCGCTGCAGTGGTCCACCGTGCCGTTTGGCGATTCGCGTCTGGATGTTAACGTGACGCCGATCAGCCTCGATGCCGGAACCTCGTCCGATGAATCCAGCCGTCGGTTTGGTACCGGGGCGCTGATTCAGGGCGTCGTGGCCGAGGAGCTGTATAACGCCTCCACCACCACGCCGCCTGAGCTGCCGAACATCGACAAAATCAAGGTGCCGTCACAAGGCTCGCAAAGTGCGCAGGGCGTTGAAGTGGCGATGGCGCTCACTGGCGAGCAGTACAAAATTGATGTCGGCTCCACGCCGCTGGGCCAGGATCTGAACACCCTGGTGGGCGGCGTACAGTGGTCGCCGCAGCTGACGGATTACCTCAAGCTGATACTGACCGGCGAGCGTCGCGCGGTGGTGGACAGCCTGCTGTCGTATGTCGGGGTGGAAGACAAGTACAGCGGCAAGAAGTGGGGCCAGGTCACCAAAAACGGCGGTAGCGCCCAGCTGAGCTACGACAATACCGATGCGGGCTTCTACGCCGGATTTGGCGTGTATGACTACATTGGTGAGAACGTGCCGAGCAACACCAGCGTCAACGGCTCGGCGGGGGTCTATTTCCGTCCGTTCTATGCTGCCGATCGCGAGTTAAAAGCCGGCATCAACATGAACTACATGAACTTCGACAAAAACCTGAGCTACTTCAGCTACGGTCAGGGGGGCTATTTCAGCCCGCAGGACTATATCAGCGTCTCCTTCCCGGTGGATTACACCCAGAAGTTCGACAACTGGAAGCTGGGCTTAGGGGCGTCGGTGGGGTATCAGTCCTATTCGCAGGATGAGAGCCCGTACTTCCCGACGGATAAGGCCATGCAGAACCAGCTGGAAGATTACGTGGCCCGTGGGTTCGCCAAAGAGGACCATTACAAAGGCAGCAGCGAGAACGGCCTGGGATATACCCTGCGCGCGTCAACGGATTACAAACTGAATAAAGACATGACCATCGGCGGGCAGGTGGGGTATGACACCTTTGGTGATTACAACGAAAGTACCGCGAGCCTCTACTTCCGTTATCTTCTGGGGAATAAGTGATGAATGACCAACAGCTTTTGCAGTATTACCAGCATCAACAGACGCAGTCCGGTTGGTTTTCGCTGATCCACGTGATGATTGAGAGTATGGTAGCGAACGTCGGCGAAGCGCAGAGCCGCTCGTTCCTCGTGCAGATGGGCGACTCGCTGGGCGAGCGTTTCCCGCTGGCGCTGGCCCACACGGTGGGGGAGCTTGAAGCGCAGATCAATGCCCGGCTCGCAGCCTTTAACTGGGGCTATATTGATATTGATGCCAGCGAGACAGCGATCCGCATCGCGCATACCGCGTTACCGATTCCGCCAGAAGAGTCAAAGCAGATGGCGTGGAACCACGCTTTCAGTGCGGTGCTGGAGGGGCTGTACGCCCGCTGGCTGCGCGAGCAGGGCGGAAAATCACACGTATCACTGTGGCGGGAGGCATCCCCCTCGGCTACGGTTATCCATTTCAGATATCAAAATAATCAATAAGGATCGGCCATGTGGCAGCGAAGTAAAACCCTGATTCTGGTGCTGGGGCTGTTGATGAGTTATCAGGCTCTGGCAGGCAGCGCCTGGGACAGCTACAAAGCGCGATTTTTGATGGCGGATGGTCGCATCATTGATACCGGCAACAACAGTGTGAGCCACACTGAGGGGCAGGGCTTCGCCATGATGATGGCGGTGCGCAATAACGATCGCGCCGGTTTTGAAAAAATCTGGAACTGGACGAAAAAGAACCTGCAAAACCCACAGACGGGGCTGTTTTACTGGCGCTTCAACCCGGTGGCCGCCGATCCGATTATGGATAAAAACAATGCCACCGACGGCGATACCTTTATCGCCTGGGCGCTGTTAAAGGCGGGAACCCAGTGGAATGACAACAATTATCTGAACGCCTCGGACGCGATCACCAAATCGCTGCTGGCCCGCAACGTCATCAGCTTTGCCGGTTACCGCGTGATGCTGCCGGGGGCGAAAGGCTTTAACCTCAACAGCTACGTGAACCTTAACCCGTCCTATTTTATCTTCCCGGCCTGGGAAGATTTCGCGAAACGCAGTCATCTGACGGTGTGGCGTGACCTGATTAATGACGGGCAGAAGCTGCTGGTGAAAATGCGCTTTGGCAATACCCAACTGCCGGCGGACTGGGTTTCTCTGTATGCCGACGGGCACGTGACCCCGGCGAAAGAGTGGCCTGCACGCTTCAGCTACGATGCGATCCGCGTGCCGCTGTATGTGAAGTGGTATCAGCCAACCAGCCCGTTAATGGCGCCTTATACCGCCTACTGGGGACGTTTTGCCCGTAACCAGACACCTGCGTGGGTGAACATCACCACCAACGATCCGGCGCCTTATATGATGGAAGGCGGCCTGCTGGCGGTGCGTGATTTGGCGATGGGGCAACTTCCGGCAGGCGAGCCGCAGATTACGGCGCAGGAGGATTACTATTCTGCGAGTCTGAAGATGCTGGTGTCGCTGGCGAAGTAGTTTTTATCCTGCCGTTGTCGGGATTCTGGAAAGCGCCTCGCAAGACTGAATTGCGGTGGCGCTTTTTGCTTTCTGTGGGGGAGAGCAGGGCGTAGAGTCAGCGCGTTGCAGGAGAAACTGCAGCCGGGCATAAGAACCCGATCCAGTACAAGGTGACCCAGATTCACTTTCTGGTGTCCTGCCAGCGCCCCGATAAGATTATGGTGGCGCTGGCGGAGCAGCCGAAAGGCTGGCCGATTGCCGTTGAGTTCCGGTTCCTGACCCTGTCAGCGCTGCCACTCCCCGCTGGCATACAGTTCTATGACCGGAAATACAGCTGTATCCTTTGATGTATACATTACTGAGTTAGTAAAGTTGTAGATCTTACCTTTCACGTGAACCGTAACCAGCCGCCCAATTTTTGTTACGACGGCTGTACCTGTCTCTGCCATTAAAAAGGGTTTCATTTCACCCACGGCTTTAAGGGGATCGCCTGAAAGCTCTCCCGATAAGTAATAACGAAAGACATCAGATACGGTCGCGTTTCCTCCCTGATATTGCGTGACATAAAGCCAGGTGTTTTCATTCAGTTGTTTTGATGCGTACAAGCGATCGTCGTAAGGCTTGCCGAGCATATACTGGTAGATGGCGAAACATACCACCAGCAGAAGCAGAACAAGAGTCAGAGTACGGTGTAGGGTTTTAATAACCGTGCTGTATCGCATAATCAATACCTTGCTTTATCCATTTTTGGGCTCTGGTTTTTGTGTTTGTAATCTCACGGACCACTATTTCTGGCTTTATTATCAAACCAGAAATAAGCAGTAGGGCGTGCCATTCCTATGCACATTCTCGGTGCTTTGGCTTCTATTTAATCAGGGAGTTAACCAGGCAATACGATGATATATTTTTACGGAATGTAATTTTTTTATCTCAGCAGTTACCTTGATAGATTTCTATAATAATTACAGCCAGGTAATTTGATTTTTATATGTATTTATAATGTCTTAAAGAGGCGATAAGCGTTTAAAAAGCCAGTAACAGTGGTGAGTCGGCGAGAGAAAAAGAATGTTTTTGTTTTGGTTTGCTGATGAGGGGATAGAACGGCATGTTCACACATCAACTCAAACGAAAAGGGCTTAGCCAGTTACCTGTCTAAGCCCTTGAAATTTGGTGGCCCCTGCTGGACTTGAACCAGCGACCAAGCGATTATGAGTCGCCTGCTCTAACCACTGAGCTAAGGGGCCGTGGCGGAGGATTATAAAGTAACTCCTCGCTGCAATCCAGCCATACCCACCTGCCTGCTGTTTTTATAAACAATGTATTTTCAATCTTTTATACTTAGAGCATGAACTACTAAGCAGGAGTAATTATGATCAACGACATACTGGCACCAGGACTGCGAGTGGTGTTCTGCGGTATCAACCCGGGTAAGTCCTCCGCCCACACCGGTTTTCACTTTGCCCATCCGGGAAATCGCTTCTGGAAGGTGATCTATCAGGCGGGGTTTACCGACAAGCTGCTGAAGCCGGAAGAGGAGCAACAGCTGCTGGATACGCGCTGCGGCATCACCATGCTGGTGGAACGGCCCACGGTGCAGGCGAGCGAGGTGAATCTGCATGAGCTGCGCAGCGGCGGGCGCGAGTTGATTAAGAAGATTGAGGACTACCAGCCTGCGGCGCTGGCGATTCTGGGCAAGCAGGCCTACGAGCAGGCATTCAGCCAGCGTGGGGTGCAGTGGGGAAAGCAGAAGATCACCATCGGCGTAACGCAGGTATGGGTGCTGCCTAATCCGAGCGGGCTGAACAGGGCGACGCTGGATAAGCTGGTAGAGGCGTATCGGGAGCTGGATCAGGCGCTGGTGACACGGGGGCTGTGAAGCCCTCTGCGGCCTGATACCCTCACCCCGACCCTCTCCCACAGGTCGAGGGAGAAAAACGAGCCCCCTTCCACGGGAAGCGGCGGAAAGACGAGTTCTCTTCTATGGGGAGAGGGGGAAAGACGAATCCTCTTCCACGGGCGGGAGGGGGAAAGACGAGTCTTCTTTCATGGGGAGAGCGGAAAGATGAGCCTCTTTAATGGGAGAGGGGGAAGACGAGCCCCCTTCCATAGGGAGAGAAAGAAAGACGAGTCCTCTCCCATAGGGAAAGGAGGAAAAACGAGCCTCTTCCATTTTCATGGAGAGAAGAAACAAAAAAAGCTCCCCGAAGGGAGCTTTTTACGTTCAGGACAATTAGTCGTCCAGGAAGCTACGCAGCACTTCAGAGCGGCTCGGATGGCGCAGTTTACGCAGCGCCTTCGCTTCGATCTGACGGATACGTTCGCGGGTCACGTCGAACTGTTTACCCACTTCTTCCAGCGTGTGGTCGGTGTTCATATCGATACCGAAACGCATACGCAGGACTTTCGCTTCACGGGCGGTCAGGCCAGCCAGTACGTCGTGAGTGGCAGCACGCAGGCTCTCGGTGGTCGCAGAGTCCAGCGGCAGCTCGAGGGTGGTATCCTCGATGAAATCACCCAGATGCGAATCTTCATCGTCGCCGATTGGCGTTTCCATGGAGATTGGCTCTTTGGCGATCTTCAGCACTTTGCGGATCTTGTCTTCCGGCATCAGCATGCGCTCGGCCAGCTCTTCTGGCGTCGGCTCGCGGCCCATCTCCTGCAGCATCTGGCGAGAAATACGGTTGAGCTTGTTAATGGTCTCAATCATATGCACCGGAATACGGATGGTGCGCGCCTGATCCGCGATAGAGCGGGTGATAGCCTGACGGATCCACCAGGTTGCGTAGGTGGAGAACTTGTAACCACGACGGTATTCGAACTTATCAACCGCTTTCATCAGACCGATGTTACCTTCCTGAATCAGATCCAGGAACTGCAGGCCGCGGTTGGTGTATTTCTTGGCGATAGAGATAACCAGACGCAAGTTCGCTTCAACCATCTCTTTCTTCGCACGGCGGGCTTTCGCTTCACCGATGGACATACGACGGTTAATGTCTTTTACCTGCTCGATAGTCAGGCCGGTCTCTTCTTCAATCTGTTGCAGCTTCTGCAGACCACGGTGTACGTCTTCAGCCACATCACGCAGTTTTTCAGACCACGGTTTGTTCATCGCGATAGCCGCGTTGAACCAGGTTTCGCTGGTTTCGTTGCCGGTGAACAGGGTGATGAAGTTCTTCTTCGGCATTTTGCACTGTTCAACGCACATCTTCATGATGATGCGTTCCTGGGTACGGACGCGGTCCATCATGACGCGCATGCTGTTAACCAGGTAATCGAACTGTTTTGGCACCAGGCGGAACTGTTTGAACACTTCAGAAAGCTTCAGGATCTCTTCCTGAGCGGCAGCATGGCTACGGCCTTTGGCTTTAATGGTGTCACGGGTCACTTCATACTGCGTACGCAGTTCAGCGAACTTCTCGCGCGCCAGTTCAGGGTCGATGCTGTTATCATCGTCGCTGCTGTCGTCGTCGCTCTCTTCTTCGTCTTCGTCTTCGTCATCGTCCATCTCTTCCTGAGACAGTTCAGAGCCGACGTGCGTCGCCGTAGGCGCCATGTCTTCTTCCGCGTTCGGATCGACAAAGCCGGTGATCAGATCGGACAGACGTGCTTCTTCTGCTTCCACACGATCGTACTGCTCGAGCAGATAGGTGATGGCTTCAGGGTACTCGGCAACAGAGCACTGAACCTGGTTGATCCCGTCTTCGATACGTTTAGCGATGTCAATTTCGCCTTCGCGGGTCAACAGTTCAACGGTACCCATTTCACGCATGTACATGCGCACCGGGTCTGTCGTGCGGCCGATTTCAGACTCAACGCTCGACAGAACCTGTGCAGCAGCTTCTTCTGCATCTTCGTCGGTGTTGTTTGAGTTTTCAGCAAGCAACAGATCATCGGCATCAGGTGCTTCTTCCATCACCTGAATACCCATGTCATTGATCATTTGGATGATGTCTTCGATCTGATCGGAGTCGACGATATCTTCCGGCAGATGGTCATTGACCTCGGCATAGGTCAGATAGCCTTGCTCCTTACCACGTTGGACAAGAAGTTTCAGCTGTGACTGCGGGTTTTGCTCCATAAGACGGTATCCACACTTATTCGTTTGATTGGTGTCGGCGATACGGCTGCCAACCTTTAAAGCGAGGGCGTACTTGTATTTTTGCCGCTGCCTCTCAGTGCGGCTGTCGGGATCTACCCGAACGGTATTCGGCACTTAAGCCGTTAAATTCATTTTCGGGCACGTGCTTCAGTAATCACACGCACCTCTTCGCGTTCGGCTGGCGTTAACCCGTGGGTTCGCGAGCGCGCGATCAATTCGGAAAGACGTAGCTCAAGCATCGAATCAAACATATGGTTGAGCGAGTCGGTGAAGGTCTCTTCAGCGATATCTTTATCTGCTATATCGTCCCACATCGACAGTTTTTCAAGGGTTGCAGACGCTTTTGTTCCGCGATAGTGCTCTAAAAGTTGCCCGGTGGTCAGACCTGGCTGAGAAAGACAAGTGTTGACCAGTTCTGCAAATAAGCCAAGTCCAGGCAGCTTTTCCTGATCCAGACCCGCCAGGGATGGCACTTTTGGCGCCAGTTCCGGGTTCTGTACCAGCAGTCCTATCAGTATACGCATGGTTGTGCGTTTTAGCTGAGGCGCGGGGCGAGCTGCTCCGCCATCCGCCTGCTTTGGCATTAAACGTTCAAGCTGACTGTCATCCAGGATGCCGAGTTTCTTACCCAGTTCCTGACGCAGATAGATGCGCAACGTTTCGCCGGGCACTTGAGTAATCAGCGGTAAGGCCAGGGTGCTCAGCTGAGCGCGGCCATCCGGGGTACTCAAATCCACCTGCGGCATCAGGCTGTTAAACAGAAACGTGGAGAGCGGCTGAGCCTGCTCCATCCGCGCTTCAAATGCCGCTTTGCCCTCTTTACGCACCAGCGTATCGGGGTCTTCGCCGTCGGGCAGAAACATAAAGCGTAACTGGCGTCCGTCGGTCATATAAGGCAGCGCCGTCTCCAGCGCGCGCCAGGCGGCTTCGCGTCCGGCCCGGTCGCCGTCGTAGCAGCAGACCACGGTGTTGGTCACCCGGAACAGCAGCTGAATATGGTCGGCGGTGGTAGAGGTACCCAAAGACGCAACGGCATAGTTAATGTCGAACTGCGCCAGCGCCACCACATCCATATAGCCTTCGACCACCAACAGGCGCTGCGGTTCAGCGTTATCCTGCTGGGTTTCATACAGGCCATACAGCTGGCGGCCTTTATGGAAAATATCGGTTTCCGGGGAGTTGAGGTATTTCGGCAGGGCATCGCCCAGCACGCGGCCACCAAAACCAATAACCCGGCCACGCTTGTCACGAATGGGGAACATCACCCGTTCGCGGAAGCGGTCATAGCTACGTCCCTTGTCATTAGTGACCAGCATGCCCGCGTCGATGAGGGATTTACGATCTTCGCTATTGCCGCCAAAACGCTTTAACACGTTATCCCAGCCGGGAGGGGCGTAACCAATAGCGAAACGCGCAATAACATCGTCGCTCAGTCCGCGCTTGTTCAGATATTGACGCGCAGGCTCAGCGGCAGGTTGCTTGAGAGACTGTTGGTAAAATGCGTTCAGGCCGTCCATCAGCTGATACAGCGTTTGTCGTTGATGACGCTCTATCTGACTTGGCCCACTGCCTGCTTCATACGGCACTTCAAGGTTGTGCATGGCTGCCAGCTCTTCGACGGTTTCAACGAACTCGAGCTTGTCGTAGTTCATCAAAAAGTCGACGGCGTTGCCGTGCGCGCCACAGCCGAAGCAGTGGTAGAACTGTTTTTCACCGTTTACGGTGAAAGAGGGGGTTTTTTCGTTATGGAATGGACAGCACGCATGGTAGTTCTTGCCCTGCTTCTTCAGCTTTACCCGCGCGTCGATGAGATCGACGATGTCGGTTCTGGCAAGCAGATCATTGATGAAAACGCGTGGGATTCGTCCAGCCATAGGCCCCGTGATTACACTTCATCCTTCAACTGATACAGTGTGAATGATTTTGTGTAAATTCTGATTCATAAACGAAAACAAGCCGCGCATTCCTTCCGGAAGCACGGCCTTACGACTACTACTCTGTCTGACAATTGAGGACGTGCGTCCTCAAAAGATTAGTACAGACGAGTACGGCGTGCGTTTTCGCGAGCCAGTTTCTTCGCGTGACGTTTCACAGCAGAAGCTTTAGCGCGCTTACGTTCAGTCGTTGGTTTTTCATAGAACTCACGACGACGAACTTCAGCCAGAACACCTGCTTTCTCGCATGAACGCTTGAAGCGACGCAGTGCTACGTCGAACGGCTCGTTTTCACGTACTTTAATTACCGGCATGTAACTCTCACCTTTATAAATTCGGTTTGCCGCTGGCATCAACGCCAGCTTATTTCAAAATGGTGCGGAATTTTACTGCAATTGCTGCTGCTTTGTAAAGCACCGCGGCCGTTTTTGAAAGGGACTTTTATAAGGGTGAGGAGTATACACGAAGAGAACTCCAGGGGTGAGGAAAGTTTTACATCAACCCGCCCAGGCTCTACACTGCGCGATATCTGAGTGAGGTAAAACAAGTCATGCGTGTACTGGGTATTGAAACGTCCTGCGATGAAACCGGCATCGCGATTTACGACGATGAAAAAGGGCTGGTCGCCAACCAACTGTATAGTCAGGTGAAATTACACGCTGACTACGGCGGCGTGGTGCCGGAGCTGGCCTCCCGCGACCATGTGCGTAAAACGGTGCCATTGATTCAGGCGGCGCTGAAAGAGGCGGGCTTAACGGCGAAAGATATCGATGCCGTGGCCTACACGGCCGGTCCCGGGCTGGTCGGCGCGCTGCTGGTTGGTGCCACCATTGGCCGTTCGCTGGCATTCGCATGGGATGTACCGGCAATCCCGGTTCACCATATGGAAGGGCATCTGCTGGCACCGATGCTGGAAGAGAATCCACCGGAATTTCCGTTCGTGGCGCTGCTGGTTTCCGGCGGCCATACCCAACTGATCAGCGTCACCGGCATTGGTCAGTATGAACTGCTGGGCGAATCCATTGACGATGCGGCGGGCGAAGCTTTCGATAAAACCGCCAAGCTGCTGGGGCTTGATTACCCGGGCGGCCCAATGCTGTCAAAAATGGCGTCGCAGGGGACGGAAGGGCGCTTCGTTTTCCCACGTCCGATGACCGATCGTCCGGGTCTGGATTTCAGCTTCTCCGGTCTAAAAACCTTCGCGGCGAATACCATTCGTAATAATGCCGACGACGATCAGACTCGCGCGGATATCGCCCGTGCTTTTGAAGATGCGGTGGTGGATACCCTGATGATCAAGTGCAAGCGCGCGCTGGATCAGACGGGCTTTAAGCGTCTGGTGATGGCGGGTGGCGTCAGCGCCAACCGTACCCTGCGCGCGAAGCTGGCGGAGATGATGCAAAAGCGTCGCGGTGAAGTGTTCTATGCCCGCCCGGAATTTTGTACCGATAACGGGGCGATGATCGCCTATGCCGGGATGGTGCGCCTGAAGCCCGATGCCACGGCGGATCTGAGCGTCTCCGTGCGTCCACGCTGGCCACTGGCTGAACTGCCGGCCGCCTGATGGAAGAGACCCGGATGTTAAAGCGCCATATCAAACATCCGGGTTTTCGCTAACAGGCAATAGAGCTGGCAGCTGTTCTTCACCCCCAACTTTTCCATGGCCCGCATTTTATGGGCGCTCACGGTTTTAATGCTCAAATGCATACGCCGCGAGATATCCGTCAGGCTCAGCCCCCGACAAATCAAGCGCAGCACATCGGTCTCCCGGACGGACAGCGTCTCGTTCATCATTTTCCCGCCTTTAAAGAGGGCATTCATCAGGGTGCGCTCGACGTATACTTCGCCATCGATCACCGACTGTAGCGCCTGGCTGAGGATTTTTTCATCGCTGTGGCGGCTGAGCCAGGCTTTCGCCCCTGCTTCCAGTGCGAGGCGGATCATCAGCGGATTGGTGTCGGGCGAGAGCATCATCACCTGCAGCGCCGGATAATGGCGGGTTAACCACTTCACCAGTGCCAGCCCCTCCATGCCGTTTTGCGGATCTCGCAGCGTATAGCCCAGCAACAAAATGTCGGGGGTTTCGCGTGCCAGCAACGCCAGAAGCTCGCCGACCGAGTCCGCTTCCCCACAAAAAGAGAGCGTCAGAGAGGCGTTGTTGATGATCATGGCGCGGACACCCCGGCGAATCACGGTGTACTCATCCGCGATCACCATTTTCATTGTCATTGGATTTTCCTTAAGCGGTATTAATTATTTGCGCAGAAGGCGATTTTATATGGCGTGACTTCGGCTGGATTGCACGGGAAGCAATATTTTTATCCGCCACAGGGATTTGACATATTTCATATTAACGTGCCGCCAATGACGTTGATCCCGGGGAGAAGACCTGGCAGTCGAATTATTTGGACGGCACATTACCGGCTATACGTTGGATCTTTACATCCGTCATACCGGAGCGATCGCTGGCGGCACCTGATGAGCAGGACGCCGCCATAACTCAGCGCAACCGCCTGGCATTGCGCCAGGCTTGTTTACATCTTCAGCATCCCTTTCTCTTCCAGGAAGGCAATAATCGTCGCCAGACCGTTGCCCGCTTTCAGGTTGGTAAACGTCCATGGCCGTTCGCCACGCATACGGTTGGTGTCGCTCTCCATTACCGCCAGCGAAGCGCCGACATAGGGGGCCAGATCGGTTTTGTTGATCACCAGAAAATCGGATTTGGTGATCCCCGGCCCGCCCTTACGCGGGATCTTTTCCCCTTCCGCCACGTCGATCACATAGATCGTCAGATCCGCCAGCTCCGGGCTGAAGGTGGCGCTCAGGTTATCCCCGCCACTCTCGACAAAGATCAGATCCAGATTGCCAAATTTTTCACTCAGCGCTTCCACCGCCGCCAGGTTCATTGAGGCATCTTCGCGGATCGCGGTATGCGGGCAGCCGCCCGTTTCCACGCCGACAATGCGCTCCGGCTCCAGGGCGCCCGCTTCGGTGAGGATGCGCTGATCTTCTTTGGTGTAGATATCGTTGGTCACCACGGCCAGCTGATACTGGTCGCGCATCGCTTTACATAACGCTTCCAGCAGCGCGGTTTTACCCGAACCCACCGGGCCGCCGACGCCCACGCGCAGGGGATGTTTGTACTCAGACATAGAGACTCCTCAGGAACGGAATAACCGTGAATATTGGGTTTCGTGACGCGCCGAGGCGATGGCAGAGAGCGGCGTGGCCGCCCCCAACTGGTCATCGCGGCGCAAAAGCGCCTGCTCCAGCCCGTCGGCAAAGTAATCGCAGAGTTCGATGATCAACAGCTGGGCCGCCTGCTGGCCAAAGGGCACGAGCTTAACGCCCGCCATTACCGCGCTCTCAATCCAGCTGTAGCCGAGGCTTAACGCCATCTCGCGCAGGTGAATGCCCCAGCGCACGCCGAGCCAGGCCATGCCGCACAGCTGGCTTTGCGAAAACAGCGGCAGCCAGTCGGGCGGGCAGTCCGTCTCCCAGCTTTTAATCAGCCGGGTAAACGCCGCGCCGCGGTTGCGCTCCTCTTCGCGCAGCTCGCGGGTCTCACGGCAGGCGAGCAGGTATGCCGTCCAGCGTGAGGCCGCAGCGATATCCTGCTGCTCGCAGGCGTGATACAGACGTGAAAACAGCGGCAGGTCGACGCAGAAAAAGCTCTGCTCCATCTGCTGACACTGCCAGGCTTTGAACGCCTCCGGGGTGGTGACCCAGCCTGCTTCCGTTGCCCACTCCAGCCCCTGCGACCAGGTAAACGACCCCACCGGCAGGCTGCTGCTGGCAAGCTGCATCAGACGCAGCTGGCGGGAGGGTTCCATCAGCTCATCAGCGCCAGCAGGGCAGAGGCGATCAGCCCACCGCCAAAGATTTTACGCAGCCCATCATGACGGCGCAGCAGCCTACCCGCAGCAAAGCTGACGCACAGCACGGCAGCGCTGGCGAGCATAAAGCCGCTGGTGAACAGCCAGAAGCTGTGGCCTGCCATCTCAACGCCGTGTGCCCAGCCGTGGAACATCGCCAGCGCCGGAACGGCCAGCAACAGGCGGTTTTCAGTTTTGAACATCATCACGCCGCATACCGCCAGCGAGGCGATGATCAGCATCTCCATCCCGCCAAAACCGCCCAGCAGGCTACCCGCGATAGCACCGGTTAACATCATGCCGAGGGTGGCAAAGGGCATCAGCAGCTGGCGGCCACTCAACGCAGCAAGAACGCCCGCCCCGGTGAGCATCAGCAGATGGTCAAGACCGGTCAGGGGATGGAAAAAGCCTGCCTGAAAACTGTCAGCACCGTGACCGGGATGGGCCAGCGCGGGCAGCGAAAATGCCAGCAGCAGCAGGGGTAAGAACTTACGCATGAGGGATCCTTAATGTGAATGAGCGTGAGAGTGCGAATGTGAATGCGAATGCCCTTCGCTGGCGTACGCGCCCGCTTCGGGTTCAAAGGGCAGCCTGGCGAAGGTCACCTCCAGGTCGAACAGGTGCAGCATCTCATCCAGCACATGATCGTGGTGATAGCGCAGCTCGCCGGGCAGAATTTGCAGCGGCACGTGGCGGTTGCCCAGGTGATAGCAGGCGCGCGCCAGCAGGAACGGATCGGCGCAGCGCACCACCGACAGCGGCTCGGCGGCGGCAATTACCTCCACCACCTCACGCCCGTCTTCACTGGTGAGCAGGTCGCCGCCGCGCAGCAGCAAGCCGCGCGGTAATATCAGCCCCGCATCGCGCCCGTCGTCAAGAACCACGCGGGCGCGGCTTTTTACCCGCACATCAATCGGTAGCGTCACGCTTGCGGTAACGGGATGGGGATGGTCGAGGCGTTGGGTTAAGGTGATCATGAATCCTCCTCAGAACAGGAAATAGCGTTGCGCCATCGGCAGAACCTCTGCCGGTGCGCTGGTGATCAGTTCCCCGTCGATGCGCACCTCGTAGGTTTGCGCATCGACGGTTATGTTGGGCTGCAGGCCGTTGTGGATCATGTCGGCCTTTTTCACCGTCCGGCAGCCTTTGACCACCGCGGTGGCGCTCTGCAGGTTCAACTGCTGCGCGATGCCGTTATCGGCGGCGGCCTGCGAGAGAAACGTCAGGCGGGTGGCATGGCGGGCAGCGCCCAGCGCACCAAACATGGGCCGGTAGTGCACCGGCTGCGGGGTGGGGATCGAGGCGTTAATATCGCCCATCGGCGCGCAGGCGATCATCCCGCCTTTAATGATGGTGGCGGGCTTGACGCCAAAGAAGGCGGGGGACCAGACCACCAGATCCGCCAGCTTCCCGGCCTCAATCGATCCGACCTCGTGGGCGATGCCGTGGGTCAATGCCGGGTTAATGGTGTACTTGGCGATATAGCGCTTCACCCGCAGGTTATCGTTATCGCCACGCTCTTCAGGCAGCGCGCCACGCTGCACCTTCATGCGATGCGCCACTTGCCAGGTGCGGATAATCACTTCGCCTACCCGGCCCATCGCCTGCGAATCCGACGAGGTGAGCGAGAAGGCACCGATGTCGTGCAGCACGTCCTCGGCGGCGATGGTCTCGCGGCGAATGCGTGATTCGGCAAAGGCCACATCCTCAGCAATGTCCGGGTCGAGATGGTGGCAAACCATCAGCATGTCCAGATGTTCGTCGATAGTGTTGATGGTGTACGGCAGCGTCGGGTTAGTGGAGGAGGGCAAAATGTTGGGGTGCGCACAGGCGGTGATAATATCCGGCGCATGGCCGCCGCCCGCCCCCTCGGTGTGGAAGGTATGGATAGTGCGCCCGGCAATGGCCGCCAGGGTGTCTTCGACAAACCCTGCCTCGTTAAGGGTGTCGCTGTGCAGCGCCACCTGGATATCCATCTCATCCGCCACCGTCAGAGAGCAGTCGATTGTCGCAGGGGTTGATCCCCAGTCCTCATGAATCTTCAGCCCGATAGCCCCGGCGGCCACCTGTTCGCGCAGGGCATCGGGATTTGAACCGTTGCCTTTGCCCAGCAGGCCAATATTGACCGGCAGCGTGTCGGCGGCTTGTAACATGCGTGCGATGTACCATGGCCCCGGCGTGCAGGTGGTGGCGTGGGTGCCTGCGGCGGGACCGGTACCGCCGCCAATCATGGTGGTCACGCCGGAGACCAGCGCCTCTTCGGCCTGCTGCGGGCAGATCCAGTGGATGTGGGTATCCACTCCGCCTGCGGTGACGATCTTGCCTTCGGCGGCAATCACCTCGGTGGCCGCGCCGATGGGGATGGTCACGCCGGGCTGAATATCCGGGTTACCGGCTTTACCGACGGCAACGATCCTGCCGTCCTTCACGCCGATATCGGCTTTGACGATCCCCCAGTGATCGACGATCAGGGCGTTGGTCAGAACCAGATCCACGCAGTCCCGGGCGGTCATCTGCCCCTGGCCCATGCCGTCGCGGATCACTTTGCCGCCGCCGAATTTGACCTCTTCGCCGTAGATCGTCAGATCCTGTTCCACCTCGATCCACAGGTCGGTATCGGCCAGCCGCACTTTATCGCCAGTGGTGGGGCCAAACATATCGGCATAGGCCTGACGCGAGATCTCAGACATTGTTCACCTCGCCCATCACCTCGCCGCGAAAACCGACAATCCGTTGGGCGCCCGCTACCTGAACCAGCGTCACAGCGCGTTTCTGTCCGGGTTCAAAGCGCACGGCGGTACCGGCGGCAATGTTCAGCCGGTAGCCTTTGGTGGGTTCACGATCGAACTTCAGCGCCGGGTTTACTTCGTAAAAATGGTAATGGGATCCGACCTGGATCGGACGATCCCCGTGATTCTCGACGATCGTGGTCAGGGTGTTGCGCCCGGCATTAATCACGATCTGTCCGGGTTGGATTTGATATTCGCCTGGGATCATATTGTGCCCCCTTACAGGATCGGATTGTGAACGGTGACCAGCTTGGAGCCGTCCGGGAAGGTGGCCTCCACCTGAATATCCGGGATCATCTCCGGCACGCCCTCCATCACCTGGCTGCGGTTCAGGACGTGGCGACCGGCTTCCATCAACTCCGCCACTGTCTGCCCGTCACGTGCGCCTTCCATAATGAAGGCGCTGATCAGGGCCACCGATTCCGGGTAATTGAGCTTCACACCGCGGGCGAGACGGCGCTCGGCCACCAGCGCGGCGGTAAACAGCAATAGCTTGTCTTTTTCTCTGGGGGTCAGTTCCATCGTGCGTCTCTCAGGTGTGCCAGATTCGGGGCGAGCAGGGGGCTTTGGCGGTGAGTTGCGGGCGCAGGCGCTGCCAGATCTCGCGCATTGCCTGCTGGCAAATCAGGTTGTCATGGGCCAGAAAACGGACCGACAGCAGACCGTCGGTGAGGGTGGCACCCGCGAAGTGCTCCAGCGGAGCCAGTGCTTCACGGGCCGCATCCAGCAGCGGTTCGGTTGCCGGGTAAAAGAGCAGGGTGCCGATCCACGGGTGTTCCGCCACAGGCGTGAGATCGCCATCGGCCAGGTGCTGGCGCTCGATCAGCAGCGGCTCGCCCTCAAGCCAGACTTCAAGGCGACTCTCAATGCGCCCATGGCTAAAGGTTTCTTTGATCACCGGGCGGCCGAGGCAAAACAGCTCCCAGGCCAGCAGGGTACTGCTGCGCTGCAAATGGAACACCGAGCGCAGCGCGGCATTGGCACCCGGAAAGAAAATGGTGTCCTGCGGCAGCCACTCCAGAATCGTGTGCTCGTCCAGGGTGAAGTGCTGATCGAGCCGCGCCAGCGCGCCGTTGCTGCGATAGAACTTGCTGGCACCGGGCATGGTGATGAGCGCGTGGCTGCCAGCTGCAAGATGGACGTCGATCGTCAGTTCATCCCCGCCGACAATCCCACCCGGCGGGTGGAGCAGGTAGAGGTGACAGGTTTCCTCTTCGGGATAGAACGGGCGTTGTACGGTGAGCGGCCCGACATGGCGGGCAGAGTGTAGGAGGGTTTTTTCAGGGGTGTGACAAAACTGCAAAGCAAGCGATGCCTGCCAGCCTTTGACTGTTTTATCCACCATCTGAGTTGCTGACATGCTTCATCCATCTGCTCGCCATCGGGGTGTTTTTTAGTATGCCCTGGCGGAAATGAAGGCTGTCATATGAGTCACTTATGGATGGGGGGTTGCTAACTGTGTTGAATAACTTTGGGAGAATGGTGGAAGAGTTCCGTTCACTTTCACTCTTCTGCTTTATGTACCCACTGCTGCGGTGAACGTGCAAAGGGGGCTTGCCGCCGCCCCCTTTGCAATCCCCGCGGCCCCGCGACGAAATCGGTGCTTCGCACTGCGCTCACCTCCCGACCGGCTGCCTGCGGTCGGCTCAACTCGACATCCTGTCTCGACTCGCCTCTGGCCGCCATCCCTGGCGTCCAGCCCTTGTCATCCGGTCTCCGGTTCGCCGATTTCAGCGGGGGGCAACACCGGTGCCCCTTTCAGACGACTGTGAAGCGTGAGGGAGCGTGAATCCGGCTGAAAATCGACGAAGCGTTTCCGTAAGGCCGGGGCGAGGCGCAGGGACGCGCCGAGAGGGCATAGCCTGCAGGGATGCAGGCTGGTGCCCGACCCGAAAGCCTGAAGGAATAAGCTGAGTGCACCGCGAAGCGGCGATTTTCTTTGCCGGGAGCCGGGGTAGCCAGGGGGGAGGCGGCGAGCCCCCCTGGCACGTTCACCGCAGCGGATTACACATAAAGCAGAGGAGTGAAAGTGAACGGAACGATTCCACTCCTTTAAAATAAATACTTCCCGATTTAAAAGGGTAACCTACCGATAATCCTCAGCATCAATATCATACCCGGATGGCTCCCAGCGGATCGCCAGCAGCGAAACCAACCCAATCAGCGGCGCAAGGGCGATGACCCAGAAAACAGCGGTATCCATCGAGGCCACCAGCAGCGGGAACATAAACAGCGACAGCGTCGAGCTGCTGCGCATCAGCGTCTGGTTCAGCCCCACGCCGACACCGCGCAGCGAGGTCGGGTAGCTGAGCGAAGCAAACGCCATGGTGTGTGCCCCCGGCCCAAAGCCCTGGCCGAACAGGAACAGCGCCAGCATTGCCACTGCCGTAACCCCTTCCGCAACGCCTTCCGGGCGACCAATAATCGCCAGCCCCAGCAGGGCGGTCAGCTGACAGGCATAACCCGCCAGCGACATCCGCCATGCGCCAAAGCGCGGAACCAGCCGCACCGCCAGCAGACCACCGACAAACGCGAACAGCAAGTTCAGGGCCAGCGAGATCAGAATGGTGGTCAGCATCGACTGCACAAAGAAGCTGGAGATAATCACCGGCAGGCCAAAGGCCACCGCGTTATAGGCGAAGGACGACACAATCGACAGCAGCGTGGCCAGCGTAGTGCGGCGCAGATAGACCCCGCGGAACAGATTCAAATAGTTACTCCAGCTGGCTTTATTCACCACCGGCGCGGGCTGGTTGAGTGCCTCCTGCGGCACGTGGGCATTAATGTTGTAAGCCTTGCGCAGAATGGATGCAGCCTCTTTCAGGTTGCCCTGATTCGCCGCCCATACCGGTGACTCACTCATATACTTGCTGCGGATCGCGATAATCACCAGCGCGGGGATCGCCCCGAAGCCAAGAATAATCCGCCACAGCCAGTCGCTGTGCGTTTCTGGCAGCACGGCATAAAAGAAGAGCACCAGCAGATATGAGATGCTGATGGCGGCATACCAGGTGGGACACCACATCGCGACGCTGGCGGCTTTGTTGCCGGGGCCTTTCAGCCTGGCGAACTCACTTAAGAAGGCCATCGCCACAGGAAGATCGATCCCCACCCCCAGCCCCATGACAAAGCGCGCCCCGGCCAGCACGTACTCGTTTGGGGCAAACGCACAGGCGATAGCCGCGACCACAAAGAAGACCATGTCGGCCATAAAGACCCGGTAACGACCAATTTTATCCGTCAGGTAGCCGCCAATCAGCGCCCCGACAATGGCACCGAAGGTGATTGCCGAGGCCACCATGCCGGTACCGGCAGGCGTGAGGTTAAATTCGCGGGTAATGTCTTTGATGCCGAACGCCAGCGCCCCCAGGTCGTAGGCATCCAGAAAGATACCGCCCAGCGCAATGCCGATGACGATGCGGGCATTGGCCCGGCCCTGTGAACCTTCATTGACCAGTTGGGTGACATCCGCTGCGTTACGGACCCATTTGATCTCCCCGTCGGGAGCTTTTCCTGCCGTTGCAAGCGAAGTTGAATCAGTGATCTCTGTCATTTTCTTATGTTGTGTTGGCTGTACGAACAAAAAGAGTACTCACAGCAAGAAAACGATCTAAATCACATTTGGTTATAAGGCATAACTAAGGGGTTGAGGCGCAAGGGGCTTTACTGCGGCTCTTTCTTTTTTCTCTTCAGCCTGGCCCAGATCTTGGTCTCCTGACGACGCCACAGGCGCTGGATGTTGTCATGATGACGCAGCAGGATCAGGCAGGAGAGCATCGACACCGGGAAGGTGAACTGCGGTTTGAACCACCAGACATAAAACGGGGCAACCAGCGCGCTGACGATAGCGCCAAGAGAGGAGTAGCCGCTGAGCAATACGCTGAGCAGCCAGGTGCCGGCCATTACGCCGGTCAAATCCCAGCCAATGGGGGCGATGGCACCAAATGCGGTGGCCACGCCTTTACCGCCTTTGAAACCAAAGAATACTGGCCAGATGTGGCCCAGACAGGCAGCGATAGCAATCAGCCCCAGCCAGAATGGCGTAACGCCCAGTGCATACGCACCCCAGACGGGAAGCATGCCTTTCAGGACGTCAAAAATCAGAACCGCTACGGCTGCTCCTTTGCCGCCAATTCGTAGTACATTGGTCGCCCCCGGATTCCCGGATCCGTTCTCACGTGGATCGGGTAAGCCAGCGATACGGCAGACCAGAATGGCGCTGGAAATTGAGCCGCAAAGGTAAGCAAGGAGGATCATTCCAGGCGCGATTGCACTCATAACGCTGTTCCGTTTTGAAAATATCGTTTTGTACTTAGCATCTGTGGATAATACGCATAATTCGCCGGGAGTGGTATCCGGTTTAGCCAAAAACCAGGCAGGTCGTGATGGATATAGTATTTATAGAGCAACTTTCGGTAATCACCACTATCGGGGTGTATGACTGGGAACAGACCATCGAACAGAAGTTAGTGTTCGATATCGAAATGGGCTGGGATAATGTCGCCGCAGCGAAAAGCGATGATGTGAACGACTGTCTGAGCTATGCCGACGTCAGTGAAGCGGTCATCAGCCACGTGGAAGGCCAGCGTTTTGCGCTGGTGGAGCGCGTGGCGGAAGAGGTGGCAGAACTGCTGCTCAGCCGCTTTAATTCCCCCTGGGTGCGCATCAAGGTCAGCAAGCCGGGCGCGGTGGCGCGGGCGGCGAATGTGGGCGTCATCATTGAGCGTAGCAAAAATCTGAAAGAAAACATTTAACGGTATAATAGTTAAACCATTTCCTGTTAAATCAGTCTTACAGCTGTTCCTTCTGTGGTTACCCCTTGGGTAACCCGTTTTTTTCTGTCTTTTTAGGGGTTTATTGATGAGCGATATGCACTCCCTGCTGGTGGCAGCAATACTGGGTGTGGTCGAAGGATTGACAGAGTTTTTGCCGGTTTCCAGTACGGGCCACATGATTATTGTGGGCCATCTGCTGGGGTTTGAGGGCGAAACGGCGAAAACCTTTGAGGTGGTGATCCAGTTAGGATCCATTCTGGCGGTGGTGGTGATGTTCTGGCGCCGTCTGTTCGGGCTGATTGGCATTCACTTTGGCCACCCGCCGCATGAAGGATCCGGCAAAGGGCGGTTAACCCTGCTGCACATTCTGCTCGGGATGATCCCGGCGGTGGTGCTGGGGCTGGTGTTGCACGACACCATCAAATCACTGTTTAACCCGATAAACGTCATGTACGCGCTGGTGGTTGGTGGCGTTCTGTTGATTGCCGCCGAACTGCTGAAGCCGAAGGAGCCGCGCGCGCCGGGTCTGGACGATATGACCTACCGTCAGGCGTTTATGATTGGCTGCTTCCAGTGTCTGGCGCTGTGGCCGGGCTTCTCCCGCTCCGGGGCGACCATTTCAGGTGGGATGCTGATGGGCGTAAGCCGCTATGCGGCCTCTGAGTTCTCGTTCCTGCTGGCAGTGCCGATGATGATGGGTGCGACCGCGCTCGATCTCTACAAGAGCTACCACTTCCTGACCGCGGGCGACATCCCGATGTTTGCCGTGGGCTTTATCACCGCCTTTATCGTGGCGCTGGTGGCTATCAAAACCTTCCTGCAGCTGATCAAGCGCATCTCGTTTATCCCGTTCGCCATCTATCGCTTTATCGTGGCGGCCGCGGTCTACGTGGTCTTCTTCTGACGGGTTGCCCTCAGTCTTTTGGCTGGGGGCAACGCTGTTCTTTCCAGTCGGCTACCGCCTGAATCCGTCGTTTAGTTAACTCTTCCCGAATCTCTGGCCCTTTAAATCCGGCCTCGACCACCGCCTTTGTCGGCACCGCTTTTGCCACTTCCCAGGCTTCACGCAGCAGTCGCCCCTGCGGATAATCGCTGGCTTCAAACCCGGTGCGCCCGCGCACGTCGGCTTCGCTGGTCAGGGCGATCTGTTCCACGCGCTGCGGCTTGCGCCAGGCGTCGATGTTGTCGAACAGCTTGACGATGGTGGCCGGTTTAAGGATCGGGAACGTGTGGATCAGGTCATGAAACTCGGCGACCAGCTTCGCCAGATCGCGGATCTCGTTCGGCACCCGCATGCGCTGACAGACCTTTTCAACCAGTCTGACGCCCGCCGGTCCGTGGCCGTGATGGCGCGGCCACAGTTCAGGGGGCGTTAAGCCTTTGCCGAGGTCGTGACAGAGGGTGGCGAAGCGCACGTCCACTTCCGGGCTGAGCATCGCCGCCATGCTTAAGGTCATCAGGGTGTGGATACCGGTATCGATTTCCGGGTGCCACTTTGCCGGGGCGGGCACGCCAAACAGCGCGTCCACTTCCGGGAACAGCACCTTCAGCGCCCCGCAGTCTCGTAGCACCTGGAAGTAAACCTGTGGATTGCGGGTGGTGAGTGCATTCTCGGTCTCTTTCCACACGCGCTCTGGGGTTAGGTGCTCCAGCTCGCCCGCATCGGTCATGAACGTCATCAGCGCCATGGTTTCGTCAGCGATGCGGAAGTTCAGGTGGGCATAGCGGGCAGCAAAGCGCGCCACGCGCAGCACGCGCAGCGGATCTTCAGAAAAAGCCGGGGATACATGGCGCAGGATGCGGTTTTGCAGATCCTGTTTACCGCCGTAAGCATCGATGATATGGCCTTGTTCATCCTGCGCGAGGGCGTTAATGGTCAGATCGCGGCGCTGCAAATCGTCTTCGAGGGTGACGTCAGGATCGGCATGGCAGATAAAACCGGTATAGCCGACGCCGGATTTGCGTTCGGTACGCGCCAGAGCATACTCCTGGCGGCTTTGCGGGTGCAGGAACACAGGAAAATCGCGGCCTACCTGCTGGTAGCCCGCGTCGAGCATTGCCTGGGGGGTGGCGCCCACCACCACCCAGTCTTTATCTTTGACCGGCAGACCTAACAACGCATCACGAACCGCACCACCGACCAGATAAATCTTCACGCCACACTCTCCCGTATCAAATATTGGCAAAATAATACGTAAGTGTGGCAGAGATGGCGACTTAGTTCATCCAACGGTCTTTACGTTTACGGCTCGGCACCAGATGCGGCAGCACCAGACCCAGCAGCAGACCCATACCCAGCACGCCGCCGCCATACATAAACCACTGCATGATGATGGTGCGTTGTTTGTCATCCAGCTGCAGGTTGGCCGCGCTTACCTTCTTCTGAGCGACGATCAGCTCGTTTTTCAGCTTCTGGTTCTCATCTTTGAGACCGTTGATCACCCCGTCGCTCTGCGCCACTTTCTGCTGCATTTCAGCGGTGCGCTGGTTCCAGGTGGCGTCGATATTGGTCAGCTTATCGGTCAGGGTTTTGACCTGGTTTTCCAGATCCGGCACGCGGGTGCGCAGGCTTGGGTCGGTGCTAAGCTCTTTCAGGGGGATCCAGGCGGTACGGCCGCTGCTGTCGCGGACCTGGCCATAGTTGGATTCCGCGTTGCTCTGTAACAGCACCACTTCCTCGCCGGCATTAATGGTGCCCACGAGGCGATAATTGTCACCCGGACCGCTGCGTACCCAGGTATTCAGTTCGTCAGAAACGTAGCGTTTCTCTTCAGCGTGGACTACTGTCGCGGCGCTAAAGGCAAGTAATGTCAGTCCGATCAGGCGTAATTTAAGCATCAGTCAGTCGTTATTTTCATAAAAAGTGGAACGATATTAGTGGTTACAGTCTTCAGGCGCAAAGGATTCGTCAGCATTCGGATTCCTCTGTGCCTGGACGGCCACTGTAGCAAACTTTACGCCCGTCAAATTGCCCATTGCGTGGCAATCTGGCGCAAAATACTATCTACTGACAAAAATGTGGCGAGTAAGTTCGCCGTAATTTACCCCGCAATGTTGCAATCAAAAGAACAAGGCCATGGCTCAGGAAATCGAATTAAAGTTTATCGTTGAAAGCGGCAGTGTTGATGCGCTGCGAACTCATCTGCATCAGCTGACCGGTGAGCATCATGCGCCGGTGCAACTGCAAAACATCTATTACGAAACGCAGGACCTGTGGCTGCGCCGTCATGACCGTGGCCTGCGCATCCGTGGCGTTGACGGGCGTTACGAGATGACCATGAAAATTGGTGGTCGCGTGGTGGGCGGTCTGCATCAGCGCCCGGAATACAATATTGATATCAACCAGCCTGAACTGGAGCTGGAGCGATTCCCGACGGAAGTGTGGCCAGAAGGCAACTTGCCAGACGGGCTGGCAGAGCGCGTTAAGCCGCTGTTCAGCACCGATTTCGCGCGTGAAAAGTGGCTGGTAAATGAAGGTACAAGCCGAATCGAAATCGCCCTCGACCTGGGGGAGGTGAAAGCCGGTGAGTTTCAGGAGCCGATCTGCGAGCTGGAACTGGAGCTGCTGGAAGGCCACGCCGAAGACGTGCTGAAGCTGGCCCGTAAGCTGGTCACCCAGAGCGGCCTGCGTCAGGGCAGCCTGAGTAAAGCCGCCCGCGGCTATCATCTGGCCCAGGGCAACGAGCCGCGTCTGCTGAGACCGACCGAGATTATGCGCGTCGCGCCGAAATCTTCAGTCGAGCAGGGCTTTGAAGCCTCGCTGGAGCTGGCGCTGAGCCAGTGGCAATACCACGAAGAGCTATGGGTCCGCGGCGTGAAGGGGGCGAAAGCCGAGGTGCTGGCGGCGATGGCGCTGGTGCGTCACAGCCTGACGCTGTTTGGCGGCATTGTGCCGCGTAAAGCAAGTGCCCACTTACGCGATCTGCTGACCCAGGTCGAAGCCCTGATGGCCTCTGAGGTCTCTGCCGAGACGGCGATCTACAGCCCGCAAACCGCGACAGCAAAACTGACCCTGACCGAGTTTCTGGTTACCCGCGGCTGGCGCACCTTCCTTGATGCGAAGGCGCAGGGCAAAATCGACGACTCCTTTAAGCGTTTTGCGGATGTCCACCTGTCCCGCCACGCCGCTGAACTGAAAACCATATTCGGCCATCCGCTGGGGGATCAGTATGGCGATCAGTTGATTCGTCTGGCGCGTAACATCGACAGCATTCTTCTGCTCTCTGGAGCCTATGACGGCCCGCAGGCCCGCGCATGGCTGGAGAACTGGCAAGGGTTGCTGTATGCCATTAAGACCCGTCAGCACATTGAAATTGAGCATTTCCGCAATGAAGCCATTTCGCAGGAGCCATTCTGGCTGCACAGCGGAAAACGTTAACGCAGGCAAGGAACCCCCATGATGCCGCTTTCTTCACCCTTACAGCAGCAGTGGCAGACGGTATGTGAGCGTCTGCCGGAAGTATTACCCGCCTCGTCTTTAAGCGAGCAGGCCCGGCAGGTGCTGACCTTCAGCGACTTTGTGCAGGAGAGCGTCACCGCGCACCCTGACTGGCTGGCAGAGCTTGAGGCTTCGCCACCCCAGGCCGACGAGTGGCAGCACTATGCGCAGTGGCTCCAGGACGCGCTAGTGGATATCAGCGATGAAGCGGCGCTGATGCGCACGCTGCGCCAGTTCCGCCGCCGGGTGATGGTACGCATCGCCTGGGCGCAGGCGCTGATGCTGGTGAGTGAAGAGAGCACCTTGCAGCAATTAAGTCACCTGGCGGAGACGCTGATTGTCGCCGCCCGCGACTGGCTGTACGACGCCTGCTGCCGCGAGTGGGGCACGCCATGCAGTGAAGACGGCACCCCGCAGCCGCTGATGATTTTAGGCATGGGCAAACTGGGCGGCGGCGAACTCAATTTTTCCTCGGACATCGACCTGATCTTCGCCTGGCCGGAAAAGGGTGCCACCCGCGGGGGACGCCGCGAGCTGGATAATGCCCAGTTCTTCACCCGACTGGGGCAGCGGCTGATTAAAGCGCTGGATCAACCTACCCAGGATGGTTTCGTCTATCGCGTGGATATGCGCCTGCGCCCGTTCGGTGACAGCGGCCCATTGGTTCTGAGCTTTGCCGCGCTGGAAGATTACTACCAGGAGCAGGGGCGCGACTGGGAGCGCTACGCGATGGTCAAAGCGCGGATCATGGGCGATAACGGCGATGTGTATGCCAACGAGTTGCGTGCCATGCTGCGGCCGTTCGTGTTCCGTCGTTATATTGATTTCAGCGTCATCCAGTCACTACGTAACATGAAAGGGATGATTGCCCGGGAAGTGCGTCGTCGCGGCCTGAAAGACAACATCAAGCTGGGGGCAGGCGGTATCCGCGAGATCGAGTTTATCGTCCAGGTATTCCAGCTGATTCGCGGCGGACGTGAACCCTCGCTGCAGTCCCGCTCCCTGCTGCCAACCCTGGCCGCCATCGCCCAACTGAACCTGCTGCCGGAAGGCGATGACCGGATCCTGCGCGAGGCCTATCTCTTCTTGCGGCGGCTGGAAAACCTGCTGCAGAGCATTAATGACGAACAAACCCAGACCCTGCCGGGGGATGAACTTAATCGCGCCCGTCTCGCATGGGGGATGCGTGTGGAAAACTGGCAGACGCTGACCGACGCGCTGGATGGCCACATGGCGGCGGTGCGCCGCATTTTTAACGATCTGATTGGCGACGATGAGAGTGAATCGCCGGACGATGAGCTGTCCGAGCACTGGCGCGAGCTGTGGCAGGATGCTTTGCAGGAAGACGACACCACCCCGGTGTTGACCCACCTCAGCGATGACGATCGCCATAGGGTAGTGGCCCTGATTGCCGATTTCCGCCTTGAGCTGAACAAGCGCGCCATTGGCCCGCGCGGCCGCCAGGTGTTGGATCACCTGATGCCGCATCTGCTCAGCGACGTCTGCTCCCGCGCCGATGCCCCGGTACCCTTGTCGCGCCTGACCCCGCTGCTGAGCGGGATCATCACCCGTACCACCTATCTGGAGCTGCTCAGTGAGTTCCCCGGCGCGCTCAAGCATCTGATTTCGCTCTGTGCCGCCTCGCCGATGATTGCCAGCAAGCTGGCGCGTTATCCGTTGCTGCTGGACGAGCTGCTCGATCCCAACACCCTTTACCAGCCGACGGCGACCGATGCCTACCGGGATGAGCTGCGTCAGTATCTGCTGCGCGTGCCGGAAGAGGACGAAGAGCAACAGCTGGAGGCGCTGCGTCAGTTTAAGCAGGCGCAGATGCTACGCGTAGCGGCGGCAGACATTGCCGGAACACTGCCCGTGATGAAAGTGAGCGATCACTTAACCTGGCTGGCGGAAGCGATCATTGATGCCGTTGTCCATCAGGCGTGGGTGCATATGGTGGCGCGTTACGGCCAGCCGAAGCACCTGGCCGATCGCGAAGGACGCGGTTTTGCAGTTGTCGGCTACGGCAAGCTGGGGGGCTGGGAGCTGGGCTACAGCTCCGATCTGGATCTGATTTTCCTTCACGACTGCCCGGTAGATGTAATGACCGACGGCGAGCGTGAAATAGATGGCCGTCAGTTCTACCTGCGCCTCGCCCAGCGCATCATGCACCTGTTCAGCACGCGCACGTCGTCCGGCATTTTGTATGAAGTGGATGCCCGCCTGCGTCCGTCCGGGGCGGCGGGCATGTTAGTCACCTCCACCGACGCTTTCGCGGATTATCAGCAGAACGAGGCGTGGACCTGGGAGCATCAGGCGCTGGTGCGCGCCCGCGTGGTGTATGGCGATCCGCAGCTGAAAGCGCAGTTCGATAGCATTCGTCGCGACGTGCTCACCGCCACGCGCGAGGGCGCGACGCTGCAAACCGAAGTTCGGGAGATGCGCGAGAAGATGCGCGCCCATCTGGGGAATAAACACCGCGATCGCTTTGATATCAAAGCCGACGAGGGCGGCATCACCGACATTGAATTTATCACGCAATATCTGGTGCTGCGTGATGCGCACAGCAAGCCGAAGCTAACTCGCTGGTCAGATAACGTGCGCATTCTGGAGCTGCTGGCGCAAAACGACATTATGGACGAACACGAGGCGCTGGCATTGACCCGCGCTTACACCACGCTGCGCGATGAGTTGCACCATCTGGCCTTGCAGGAGCAGCCCGGCCATCTGCCGCTCGACTGTTTTAACGCCGAGCGAGAGCTGGTGCGTGCCTGCTGGCAGAAGTGGCTGGTGGAACCGTGCGTAACAAAACAAGTGTGATATTATCGCGCGCAAATTGTGAATCTTTCTGGAGTCAGGAATGAAAGTAACACTGCCAGAGTTTGAACGTGCTGGAGTTATGGTGGTTGGCGATGTGATGTTGGATCGCTACTGGTATGGGCCAACCAGCCGCATTTCCCCTGAAGCCCCGGTCCCGGTGGTGAAGGTGGATACCATTGAAGAGCGTCCTGGCGGCGCGGCAAACGTGGCGATGAACATTGCTTCCCTCGGCGCGCATTCGCGTCTGGTGGGGCTGACCGGCATCGACGACGCGGCGCGTGCGCTGAGCAAGACCCTGGCGGATGTGAACGTCAAATGTGACTTTGTTTCTGTTCCGACGCACCCGACCATCACCAAGCTGCGCGTGCTGTCGCGTAACCAGCAGCTGATCCGCCTCGACTTTGAAGAGGGCTTTGAAGGCGTGGATCCTGAGCCGCTGCACGAGCGCATCAACCAGGCGCTGGGCAACATCGGCGCGCTGGTGCTCTCGGACTACGCCAAAGGGGCGCTGGCCAGCGTTCAGCAGATGATTAAGCTGGCTCGCAACGCTGGTGTGCCGGTACTGATCGACCCGAAAGGCACCGATTTCGAACGCTATCGCGGGGCGACGCTGCTTACGCCGAACCTGTCCGAGTTCGAAGCGGTGGCCGGAAAATGCAAAACCGAAGATGAGATCGTTGAACGCGGCATGAAGATCATTGCCGACTTTGACTTCTCCGCGCTGCTGGTTACCCGCTCCGAGCAGGGGATGACCCTGCTGCAGCCGGGCAAAGCACCGCTGCATATGCCAACCCAGGCGCAGGAAGTGTATGACGTCACCGGTGCCGGCGATACGGTCATCGGCGTGTTGGCGGCTACCCTTGCCGCGGGGAATACGCTGGAAGAGGCTTGCTACTTTGCCAATGCCGCCGCAGGTGTGGTGGTGGGTAAACTCGGTACGTCTACCGTTTCACCGATCGAGCTGGAAAACGCGGTGCGTGGCCGGGCCGAAACCGGTTTTGGCGTGATGAGTGAAGATGAGCTGAAAGTAGCGGTCGCTGCCGCGCGTAAGCGTGGCGAGAAAGTGGTGATGACCAACGGCGTGTTCGACATTCTGCACGCGGGCCATGTCTCCTATCTGGCGAACGCGCGCAAACTGGGCGATCGCCTGATTGTGGCGGTTAACAGTGATGCCTCCACCAAACGCCTGAAAGGCGAAACCCGTCCGGTGAACCCGCTGGAGCAACGAATGATTGTGCTTGGCGCGCTGGAAGCGGTGGACTGGGTGGTGTCGTTCGAGGAAGACACGCCGCAGCGCCTGATTGCCGGGATCCTGCCGGATCTGCTGGTAAAGGGCGGGGACTATAAGCCTGAGCAAATCGCCGGTAGCGAAGAGGTCTGGGCCAACGGTGGGGAAGTGATGGTGCTCAACTTTGAGGACGGGTGTTCAACCACCAACATCATCAAGAAGATCCAGAAAGACAGTCAATAGTTCGTGCGGGCGGATGCCCTCATCGAACCCCTCTCTCACAGGGAGAGGGCGCAAACAGTAAAAACGGCAACCCAGGTTGCCGTTTTGCATTCACTTCACAGGCCCGCGCAAGCGTAGCGCCGCGAAATATTATTCCACGTCGTTGACGGGGGGAATGGCCGGGGCGGGTCGCACTTCTTCAGCAGTGCCGCGGTTTTCCAGTTCGGTCAGACGCTGCTCCAGCAGGGCGATTTTCTCGCGAGTACGCAGCAGCACTTGCGTCTGCACGTCAAACTCTTCACGGCTTACCAGATCCAGACGCATCAGCTGCGACTGCAACACCTGGCGGATTTTCTTTTCAACGTCGTCACCAAATTCACGCACGCCTTTCGGCATTGATTCATGGACCTGACGGGCAAGTTGTTCAATTTTTTTTGGGTCGATCATCGTAGTTCCCTTAAAGAAAAGGTGTTAATGACCATTGTAGCGCGTAACCGCGATCCTTTAACCAGAATTGTGTGATGCTTATGCGTTGCCGAACATAATCATTAGCGTTATAGTTATTCCGCTTATTCTCAGGGCGGGGCGAAATTCCCCACCGGCGGTAAATCAACGTACGTTGAAAGCCCGCGAGCGCTTTGGGTGCAAACCTAAAGGTCAGCAGATCCGGTGTAATTCCGGGGCCGACGGTTAAAGTCCGGATGGGAGAGAGTAACGAACCAGTCGGGTAAGGCCCGCTCACGTTATTTTTTTGCCGTATACCGGCGCTCCTAAGACTGCCCTGATTCTGGTAACCATAATTTTAATGAGGTTTTTTTACCATGAATCAGACGCTCCTTTCCTCTTTTGGCACCTCTGCTGAACGTGTAGAACATGCTATTGCTGCGCTTCGTGAAGGCCGCGGCGTGATGGTGCTTGACGATGAAGATCGTGAAAACGAAGGCGATATGATTTTCGCCGCCGAAACCATGACCGTTGAGCAGATGGCGCTGACCATCCGTCACGGCAGTGGCATCGTTTGCCTGTGCATCACCGAAGATCGCCGTAAACAGCTGGAACTGCCGATGATGGTAGAAAACAACACCAGCGCCTACGGAACCGGTTTTACCGTCACCATCGAAGCCGCCAGCGGCGTGACCACCGGCGTGTCTGCCGCTGACCGCGTGACCACCGTGCGTGCCGCTATTGCAGATGGCGCAAAACCTTCCGATCTGAACCGTCCGGGCCACGTTTTCCCGCTGCGCGCGCAGCCGGGCGGCGTACTGACCCGCGGTGGCCACACTGAAGCGACCATCGATCTGGTGACGCTGGCAGGCTTCAAGCCTGCGGGTGTCCTGTGTGAACTGACCAACGATGATGGCTCTATGGCGCGCGCGCCAGAGTGCATCGAATTCGCCGGTAAGCACAACATGGCTGTGGTCACTATCGAAGATCTGGTGGCATACCGTCAGGCGCATGAGCGTAAAGCCAGCTGATTGGCGCTGAAATGAAAAAAGCCGGGCAATGCCCGGCTTTTTTACGTCACGCAATCACTGATAATTAATTTTGACGATAATATCTTTGCTGAATGGCCCCATCGTAAGAGGGGTGCCTGGCTTCCGGCTTAATTCAGCCGTGTAATCGTGAGTCAGCGTCGTTTCCTGGCCATCAGGGGAATACGTGGCAAACGGCAGATACTGGTTATAAGTCACGTCGCCCTGCGTTTTATCAATGAGGCGCATGAGCAGGCCATTTCCCATATCCAGATGCGTGTCGTCATACAGGGTATCGGTGGTGTAAAAGCTGGTCGTTACATCAAATTGTTCCGTGCAACCCGCTGTCGCATCTTTGATAGTCGATATGCTGAACGGTGATGAAATGGCTTTTTCGTCTATCGCACTTTCCGTAAATCGACCAAAGTTCACAATCTGGTTATCGGGAAAGATTCGAATATTCACACCACAGTTCAGAAAATGGATATTAGAAAACCCGTCAATGTTGTAGTGTAAATTGTGAGCACCCGCTATGACATTTATCCCGCCATCACCATCAAAGGTGAGTACGGTCACGGCAGGAAGAGTATATTCAAATCGCTCTGCTGGCACCGCTTTCAGTTTGACGTAGAGACGAAAGCGTACCGTGAAGGTGACATTTTCCTGAAGGACTGTACCGTTGCACTCGGGTTGGCCGTAACTCCCATCATAATCGTCTTTTCTATCGAGGCAGGCGCCAGTATCAATTTTGAAATCAGGTGTATCGTAATCGACGCCATTATAGGTAACACCAAAGGCCAGATAAGGATTACTCACCACCAGGCTATCCGTGTTGTGAAAACTGTCCAGGATATAGGCGTACACATGTTCGCTCCAGGGATCCTGTTCAACGGATAAGTCATGGGAACGAGTGGCATTGTCGCAGTAAACCGTCACCAGTAAATCACCGCTTTCCCAGATTTTTTGTCCGGCAGGGGCGTTTGCAGGAACGCTAAATGAAGGAAGCGTGGTAGTGACCATGCTTGCTCCCCCGTGTGTACTTTTGTAGCACTCCAAAGCCCAGGCGGGCGTTGAAAACAGACAAAAAATGGCGATCGCTGCGAAAAAGATCCTCTTCATCATCATCCTTTTTTCACCGGTTTGCTCTGGCATGTGGTCTGCACCGCGTTACAGCTCACTTTGAACATTTCCAGCCCGCCATAGTCGCTGATATAACCGATGTGAAATTCTGCCGGCAGATTCGCCAGTTTCTGGTTGGCCTGGCCGAAAGGTTCAACCATCAGGCTCTCCGCACCCGGCAATAAGGTTTTGCCATTGATGCCGATATACCCCACGGTAATGTAGTAAGGGCTGTTATTTTTTAAAACCACATCGCTGGCGGTGCGGGATATGACCACTTTATCCAGTGGAACGTACTGGCCCTCTTTTAGCTCAATGGCTTTTGGTCGCCAGAACAGCTTCAGGCGACTTTGCATGGCAATTTGCATGACATTCTTCTGTTCAGCCCGGGGCGGGATCTCACGCATGTTGTAATAGAACAAGGTCTCCCGATCGGTGGGAAGCTGTAAAAGACTTTGCTGTGCCATCAGGCGTACCTGCGCCTGTTCGTCAGGCTCGAGACGCAACAAAGGGGGAAGAGGGGAAATAAACTCGCGCGTTTTCTTACCGGTTTTATCTTCTATCCATGACTGAGCCAGATAGGGATCGGTTTTACTCTGGTTCGTCAGTTTGACCGATACACTCTTTGCAGAGGCGTTGAAAATGATACGGGTCCTGTCGGGTGAAACGGTAGCATGCGCGACACTGCCGAGGCTCAACAGACAGACAATTCCCTTTGAAATGAAAGAGAGATTCATGGCGTTCTTCCTGAATTAATGCACTGTATTACAGGGTAATAAGATGGCTTTACCGCTGAGGTTACTTTGGTTCGGCGGCGTGATTTCGCAGGTTTTATCCGACCAGTTCAGGCGTAACGTACTGTTTTCCTGAATCCCACTGAGGTACACGAACCCCTCTTCGGCAACCAGCCCGACTTCTTTGCCGGAGGCTTTATCGACGATGCTGACGCCCAGCGGTGGATACTGCCCGTTATCCTGTCGAACAATGCCGACGATTTGGTATCCGGTGGTGGCGTTGAGTTTGCTGTAACCGATAGCCCCTTCCGTCAGCGTGGTACGAATGACGGAGTTTTCGATATCTACCCCATCAGGCAGGTTGTTGCTGTTCACGCGAAGGGTGGAGGTGATGTAGTTATTCAGCGACGGTGCCACCGCAATACCGAATGCGTTAGTGCGGGTGCGCGAACTGTTGACTTCAACCCCTGCGACGCCATTGGCGTCGATCATCATGCGTGCGTTATCTGCCGGGCTATAGTCATGCAGCGCCATACCGTGACGCGTGGCGGTGAGTGATCCGTTCCAGCCTGCGCTGAGAGAACGATACTGATTGGGCTGAGCGCTGCCGGACAGGTTCAGACGCCCATAAGGCGAATAATGCTGGTAGCCGCCGCGCAGGGAAGGTTCACCCTGGCGTAAGTCCTCCTCAGTGGTCGACGCCGACATATTCCAGGTATTGTTACGATCGGAGGAGTCATAGTAAGAGGCCATATGAGACGCACTGTCACCGCCTGAACGCTGGTAGCTGTACATGATGTTGCGACTCTGCTCCAGCGGGAGGGTGAACGAGAAATAGATCTGATTTTCGTCGCTGTCATCCCAGTGCACGCGGCTCAACGCCAGGGAAGCAGATAAACCTCTGAGCGTTCCGATATCGAAATTACGGCTCAGCGAGAAGGAGTAGTTGGTGTTGCTGCTGTTATCCCAGTAGGTGTTGCGCGTAACGTTGAGATAGGTGTTCAGCGCAGCAGAATCAAGATACTGGTTGAACGAGATGACATAGCTCTCTTTTTCGTTTGTCATGGAGGTGTTGCCATCCCGTGAGGCGAGGTATTCGCTCATCGAGACGTACTCCTTATCCGAGAAACGATAGCCCGCAAACGTGATTTGGCTGCCGGTTTCCTCAAAGCGCTTCGCGTAGTTTGCGCGATAGCTGAGACCGCGCTGTGGGTCATTTTTTTTCTGACGCAGTGTCGCCTCGGCCCCTGTCACATCAAAGGATAACGAACCGAAGGAATGCAGATTGAAACCTAACCCGGTGGTTATGGCCTGATAGTCATCTGCCGTCAGCATGGCACCGCCATACAGTGACACATTACTTAACCAACCCCAGGAGAGTTCGCCAGTCCAGAAAAGCGGATTATTGATATCGTTATGATCCGTTGCGGTGGGCTTACCGATGGACGTTTTATAGCGTACCTGGCCTTTTCGGGTCAGGAAGGGAATTGAGGCTGAACCGACCTGAAAGGTCGTTTTGCGGCCATCTTCTTCTTCCACCACCACATCTAACTGCCCCTGGTACGTTTCACCCAGATCTGAAATGGTAAAAGGACCCGGCGCGACGGTTGTTTGATAAAGCACCCGGCCAGACTGAGAGATGGTCACTTTCGCATTGGTTTGCGCGATGCCGGTAATCTGCGGAGCGTAACCCTGCAAATCTGGCGGTAGCATACTCTCGTCACTTTCCAGCGATGCACCGGTAAAGTGGAAAGTATCGAAGAGATCGGAACGTAAATCATATTGCCCCATCGTTATTTTTGACGACAGGGAAGGCACAGGGCGATAGAGATAGGTTCGCGCCAGACTGCTGTCGCTACCCATCGACTCACCGTTACGGAAGTTTTGATTGTATTGATAATCTGAACGTAAACGCCATGCGCCCAGGTTGAACCCGAGCGTGCCATAGGCACTGATATTCTGGCTTGCGTCGCCCTCTTTCGGATCATACTGGCTGGCATAGAGATTGTAATTGAGCAAAACGCCAGCAATGCCGTCGTCCCAGAATTCGGGGGGCGTCCAGTTTTGAGCCTGATATTTCATCCATGCCTGAGGAACGGTTACAGAAAGCACCATCGTTCCCTTGTTTAAGGTAAATACCAGTTCTGGCCGGGTAGAGAGGTCAAGGCACTTGCCCCCCGGTAAATACGGGAGCTGAGAAATAAAGTCCGTATTCAGTCCAAAAAGGGTTAATTGTTTCGCATTTACGCACACCAACGAACCGCTTTCATTATCTGTTGCAATCCATTCCATCGTCGCGGGTTGAGGCAGGATATTCTTATTCACCTGGATGCGAACAAGATAGTGACCAGGGGTGATATACCCCTTCTTTTCAAACTGGGAAATATCAATATTGCTACGATCTTCAACATCAATCATATCAGTGTTGAATTCAACCGCTGAAACGGGCAGCACGAGCATTACTGAATAAAGCGTCGCACTCAGCGAATGTCTTATCAGGGCAGGGAGTTTATTGAATTGAAGTGCTGAATGGCTGAGCATAATCCGTTTCGCTTTAGTAAAAGAATACGTAATAGCCGATGAATCCTTCATCGGCTATTATTAAAGGCGATAAGAAAGGGATTACTGGTATGCGAGAATATAATTCACCTGAGCCTGAACATTACCTGGTGTAGCCGTTTTGCCAGGAATTGGCTCCATGCGGGCCTTAAAGTTCAGCTCCTGATAGGCATTTGCGGTTGGGAATGGCACATCAATTGTCTGACCTAAAGTCACTTTATTACTGCCGCTATCCAGTAAGCGAACGCCAACACCTGTTGCGCCACCGATATTGCCATCCAGGGTGTTTTTCATCAGGCTGGTATCACCGCTATCAGTGCTTGCGGAGGTAAAGGTGACCATCACTTTGTTGATGGTGGTGGTGCTTTGCCCGGTCGTTTGCGAAAGAACACAGTCCTGAAGGTGAATATTAACATCTACAGGGAGAGCATTTTTACCGCTATTCAGTACGCTGTCGGCAACTTCACCTAATTCAATCGTCTGATTTTCGTCACCGGGTTTGATAGAGCAGGGTGAACTGATTACTTCGCCAGTGAAGGTAATTTTACCTGAACCCTGGTTATCCGCTGCAGAAGCCGTAAATGTCAGACCAGAAAGTAATGCGGTCATTGCGACTGCAAGGGTAGTCTTGTTAAACATAGAGAGATAATCCTTTATATGAAAATGATGATGCAATAACGGCGGCAATTCACATTGCAACACTTTTTAAACATTGGAGCGGGCAAAATATATCAGCCGCAATATCAATAATCCCGACAGCGTTGCTATAGGGGATTTGTAGTAATTATTAATAAATATTATCTGGTAATGATTTCGCTCGAGGGTATTTTTTTATTCCAGAAATGCGTATCGAGAATTGTGATTAATACTTAAACTTTGAATCTTTTTAAGTAAATGAAGCATTAATTATTTCGCAGATAATAATTGCCATTAATATTTTTTATATGAATTTATGGACGGCAAGAAGTCCGATTTCTTACTCTAATATAGAGAATGGTGATGGTTGACTTTGTGCAGATAATAAAAATTGCGCTCCCCTGACAAGCGGAGCGCAATCAATCAACCGATACCGGCAGACTGTAATAAGACCAGGCTCAACCCCATCACCGACATACCGCATAATACGCCATAGCTCGGGTTGTTATTGGGGTCGATCTCTTTGGCAAGCGGCATGAGCTCATCAACCGACAGCGCCACCATAATTCCGGCCACTGCCGCCATAATGGCTGCCATTACCACCGGTGAAATCAGACTGCCAAGAATCAACCACGCCAGCACCCCGCCGAGGATCTCCGCCATACCGGAAATGCCCGCCCAGAATACCGCCTTACGTTTGGATCCGGTGGCCGCATAGACCGGGCCAGCCACCGCCAGACCTTCCGGGATATTGTGCAGCGCCACTGCCAGCGCAATACCAAAACCTAACTCCAGATTGTTGCTGGCAGTCACGTAGGTGGCGACGCCTTCCGGGAAGTTATGCAGGCTGATCCCCAGGGTCAACAACAGCGCGGTGCGTCTGAGGTTTCCGGGTAGCGGCTGACTCCCTTTTTGCATCAGATCCTGCGGATGCGCATGGGGTAACATTCTGTCCAGCGCAAAGTAGCCCAGCAGGCCAAACACAAACATTCCGTAGCCAAGTACGGGCGACATCCCTTCCGTCCCGAGGGCGGCGGGCAACATCTCCATCAGGGAGATGAGCAGCATGATGCCGGCCGCAAAGCCGAGGGAAAAGGCCAGCACCCGGTTAGAGGGCTTCTGGCCCAGTACGCCAAGCATCGCACCGATAAAAGTGGCGGCGCCTGCAAGAATAGTCAGAATCAGGGGAACTGACATTCACCTCTCCTTATGATAATGATTCTCATTCATATTAAAGGCTAAATGCGCACAATGCGAGTGGGTACAGAAGCCTTTACACATCCCTTACATTCAAATTTCCTGATGATCTTCATCATGGTTATCTGAGTTCATCTTAGCCAGATAACGGATAAGGTAAAGCTATCAAATCGACACCTTATGTAAGGATATCATCATGACTTCTCCTCGTATGCCAGCGCTGTTTTTGGGTCATGGTAGCCCCATGAACGTGCTGGAAGATAACGTCTATACTCGCGCCTGGCGTCATCTGGGAGAGACGTTGCCGCGGCCGAGAGCTATCGTGGTGGTATCCGCACACTGGTTTACGCGTGGCACCGGCGTTACCGCAATGGAGACCCCGAAAACGATCCACGATTTCGGCGGTTTCCCGCAGGCGCTGTACGATACGCACTACCCGGCACCCGGCTCGCCAGCACTGGCGCAGCAGCTGGTGGATCTGCTGGCGCCTGTCCCTGTCACCCTGGATAAAGAGGCATGGGGCTTTGACCACGGCTCCTGGGGCGTGTTGATCAAGATGTACCCGGATGCCGACATCCCGATGGTGCAACTTAGCATCGACAGCACCAAACCGGCAGCGTGGCATCTGGAGATGGGCCGTAAGCTCGCGTCTCTGCGCGATGAGGGCATTATGCTGGTTGCCAGTGGCAACGTGGTGCATAACCTGCGCACGGCGCGCTGGCATGGGGAAAGCACGCCGTATCCGTGGGCGACGGCATTCAATGATTACGTGAAGATGAACCTGACCTGGCAGGGACCGGCAGAGGAACATCCGCTGGCTAACTATCTGGCGCACGAAGGCGGCTCGCTCTCGAACCCGACGGCGGAACACTTCCTGCCGCTGCTGTATATCCTTGGCGCGTGGGATGGTCAGGAGCCAATTACCACGCCGGTGGATGGCATCGAGATGGGCAGTTTGAGTATGTTGTCGGTGCAGGTGGGGTGAAGGCGCGTACCCTCTCCGCGTGGGAGAGGGGTGAGGTAAGGGCATCAGGCTGCACAAACGCAAATTGGTAGGCCGGGCAGGCGAAGCCGCCACCCGGCACCATGGTCTACTCCACAAAAATATGCGGATAGAAGCGTGACAGATCCTGAGTGATCAGCGCCCGATCTTCGCGAATACCGATCCCGGCAGGTTGATCGTTGATCAGCCAGCTGCCAATTAGCATATAGCTGTCACCATACTTCGGCAGTTGATAGAACTGCTGGACGATCATTCCTTCTTCGCCATACGGGCCTTCTACCGCTTCCACGGTGTTACCGTTTTCGATAATCGACACGTTGGCACCCTCGCGGGAGAAAATCGGCTTTTTGACATACTTATCCATTGGCGGATAGTCATCTTCCGCGAAGTACGCTGGCAGCAGGTTCGGATGGTCAGGGAACATCTCCCATAGCATCGGCAGCAGGGCTTTGTTAGAGATGATGCTTTTCCAGGCCGGTTCCAGCCAGCGCACACCCGCATCTTCCAGCTTGGTGGAGAACACTTCGCGCAGCATGTATTCCCAGGGATAGAGCTTGAACAGGTTACTGATAACCTGATCCTGGGTGTCGGTGAACTGACCTTTTTCGCCCAGCCCGATATCTTCGATATAGAGGAACTCGCTGGCAACTTCGGCTTCGGCTGCGCAATCCTGCAGGTACTGCACCGTGCCGCGATCTTCGACCGTGTCACGACAGCAGGCAAAATGCAGCAGGCTAAACCCGTGCTGCTCGCGCAGTTCGGCAAAGCGTTCAATCAGCTTTTCCTGCAGGCTGTTGAACTGGTCGCTGCCTTCTGGCAGATGGCCGGCGTTCAGCTGATCTTCCAGCCAGATCCACTGGAAGAAAGCCGCTTCGTACAGCGAGGTTGGCGTATCGGCGTTGTTCTCAAGCATCTTCGGCTCGCCGGTGCCATCCCACGCCAGATCGAGGCGCGAATAGAGCGACGGCTGATGCGTCTGCCATGACTGACGTACAAAGCTCCAGGTGTGCTTCGGAATACGGAATTTCGTCAGCAGTTCATCGCTGGCGATGACTTTCTCCACGACCTTCAGGCACATCTGATGCAGTTCTGCCGTCACCGCTTCCAGCTTTTCAACCTGGGCGAGGGTCAGTTTGTAATAGGCATCTTCACACCAGTACGGCTCGCCGTACATGGTGTGAAAGTTGAAACCGTATTCGGTGGCTTTTTCGCGCCAGTCCGGGCGCTCAACAATACTGACTCGTTCCATTATCAGCCGCCCATAGAGCGTGATGAGGTGCCCGTCGCGCTACGCTGCATGGTGTTCTGTTTGGCAACAGAATCACCAAAGCCGCCGCGGGTCACGGTGCTGGTGGTCGCCGGTTTTGGCGCCATCGCGGTCTTAGGTACGTTCATGGTGCGGCCCGGTTGGGCTGCGCCATAACCTTTGCCGCTGGCATCAGTGTACTGGCCGTAAGCCGGACTGGCCGGGTTCTTCGAGCTGAACAGCGGCTGCTGTTGATAGCCTGCGCCGCCGCCCATCAGGCGGCCCATCATGTAGCCCGCCATCAGTGGCATCCAGAAGCTGCCGCTGGACTGCGCTTGCGCCTGGTTTTCTGCTAGAGCGGTGCCAGCCTGAGCCGGAGCCTGCTGGCACTGGCCTTCACCGAACTCTGCCACGCAGTCTTCACGGCTGGCGTATTTCGGTGCGGTACGTTCCGCTTCCTTCAGGGCGTTGTTGTACGAAGCTGTACACTCCGCGCTTTTGCCGGTAGCAGCCGCACAGTCATCGGCGTTCTGATAGAGGGAAACCGTTTCGTCGGTTTTTTCACAGCCTGCCAGCATAAACGCGGCGCTCAGCGCCAGGGCGACAGGGGTGAAATGACGCGCGTTCCAGCTTTTGCGGAACGAGGCGTGATTAATGGATTTTGTCCGTTTCATAATTGTCTTCCAGGACCCAGTGGTCAAACACAGCAAATAACGCTCAGAATAGAGGATGAGTGGTGGAAATTGAAGCGACGGAGGCGAAACAGGGGGATATTTACGTTGGCTTACGTTTTTTTGTCGGGCAGCTCGTTTATAGACCCGGCCTGGAGAACCCAGGCCGGGTATTCGCATCAGTTACGGGCAGGGGTGAGCGCCGAAGCTGGCGTCAGGGTATTGCCGTTATAACCGTCAGCAGAGGCGTCCTGCTGTGGGTTTTCTGGCGCCACGGATTCCGGCGTCGTGGAGATCGGTTTACCCAGCGCGGCATTCAGCGCCACCAGATCCTGCTCGTTCAACGTACCCAGCGCTGATTTGATGTTCAGCTGGTTAATCAGGTAGTTGTAACGGGCATTGGAGAGCTGTTGTTTGGCGTTGTACAGCGTGGTGGTCGCGTCCAGCACATCAACAATGGTACGGGTACCTACGGAATAACCGGCTTCCGACGCATCCAGTGAGCTTTGGGCAGAGACAACGGCCTGTTTATAGGCGTTGATGCTGCTGACAGAGGCGTTCACGTTGTTAAACGAGGAGCGGACGGTCTGCACAACGCTGCGGTGCGCGCTTTCAAGCTGCTCGCTGGCACCTACGAAGTTGTACTGCGCCTGTTTGACCTGGGAGTTGACCTGGCCGCCCTGATAGATTGGCAAAGAGAAGCTCAGGCCGATTTTGTTCTGGCCAACATCGCTATCGCTGTACTGACCGCCAGCGGCTCCGCTGGTTCTGGAACCGCTGTAGCTGGTATTAGAGAGGCTGCTGGAGGCGTTCAGGCTGAGGGTTGGCAGATGACCATCCTGCGCCAGGCGGATCTGCTCGCGAGCCAGATCCTGGTTCAGACGGGCCTGCAGCAGGCTCAGGTTACGGTTTTCAGCTTCTTTCAGCAGGGCATTCACCGCCTTCGGCTTTTCAGCTTTGAAGCGATCAACGTTCAACGATGCCAGTTGCGGGTAGTAGTTACCGGTGACCTGACGCAGCTGTTCAACGGCGTTATCCAGGTCGTTACGCGCGGTAACTTCGTTCGCCAGCACGCTGTCGTATTGTGAACGGGCGTTCTGCACGTCGGTGATGGCAACCAGGCCCACATTGAAACGCTGGGTGGTCTGATCGAGCTGACGATAGATAGCTTGTTTCTGTGCTTCGGTGTAGGAGAGCGTATCGATTGCGCTCAGCACGCGGAAGTAAGCCGTTGCGGTGTTGAGGATCAACGTCTGCTGGTCGGTCTGGAAGGTGACATCCTGGATACCGGCAGATTTTTCCTGCAGGCTCAGGTTACGCCATTTAGACATATCGAACAGCGTCTGGGTTAACTGAAGTGAACCGCTGGTGACATTGGAGTCAACGCCGTTAGCATCACGGTAACCGTTGTTATAGCTATAGTCTGCACCTAAACCCAGCTGTGGTAATAATGGGCTACGCGCTTCATTGATCTTTTCAAAGGCAGCATCACGATCGGCAGCGGACTTACGCAATTCCGGGTTGCTCAGACGTGCCTGCTTATAAACTTGAATCAGGTCCTCTGCCTGACTCATCGCGCTGAAACCCGTCAGGCTCAGGCCGATGAGGATGGGGAGCAATTTCTTCATTTGCTTTCCTTGTTGTGAAGCTTAGTTAGCGCTGATCTAATTAAAAATATCTACCGATTCTAGCAGACTTCGCCACTGCAAAAGGTTGGCGTTCCGTGCCATGCGGCAGTAACTTGCACCAATTTACCATACTGTAGTAGAAACCGCAGTTGAGCAGAATTGAATTTCACCCTAACGCCACCATTTATACCAGGATGCAAAAATGGATAAACCAGAAAATTTGCCAGTGACTTTCACAAAAAACGATGTAGAAATTATTGCACGAGAAACGCTCTATAGCGGATTTTTTTCACTGGATTTATACCGTTTTCGCCATCGTCTGTTTAACGGCGAAATGAGTGGCGAAGTGAGACGCGAAATTTTTGAGCGCGGGCATGCTGCAGTCTTGCTACCCTTTGACCCAGTGCGTGACGAAGTGGTACTGATAGAGCAGATTCGCATTGCCGCGCTGGATACCAGCGAAAGCCCGTGGCTGCTGGAGATGGTGGCCGGAATGGTGGAAGAGGGCGAGACGCCGGACGATGTCGCCCGCCGCGAAGCGATGGAAGAGGCCGGGCTTAATGTCGGTCGTACAAAACCGATCACCAGCTACCTGGCAAGCCCTGGGGGCACCAGCGAGCGCCTTTCCGTTTTGGTTGGCGAAGTGGACGCCACGACCGCGCAAGGGATTCACGGTCTGGCTGATGAAAACGAAGATATTCGTGTTCATGTGGTAAGTCGGGAGCAGGCTTATCAATGGGTAGAGGAGGGGAAAATCGACAACGCGGCTTCTGTCATCGCTTTGCAATGGCTACAGCTGCATTATCAGGACTTACGAAACGAGTGGAAAAAATGAAGCGTTATACACCTGACTTCCCTGAAATGATGCGTCTGTGCGAGACCAATTTCGCACAATTGCGCCGACTACTGCCGCGTAACGATGCGGTCGGTGAGACAGTGAGCTATCAGGTGAGCAACGCGCAGTATCGGTTAACTATTGTTGAATCAACCCGTTACACCACACTGGTGGAAATTGAGCAAACCGCGCCGTCCATCAGCTACTGGAGCCTTCCGTCAATGACGGTGCGGCTTTATCATGACGCGATGGTCGCTGAAGTGTGTTCAAGTCAGCAGATCTTCCGCTTCAAAGCGCGGTATGATTACCCAAATAAAAAGTTGCATCAACGTGACGAAAAGCATCAAATTAATCAGTTTCTGGCCGATTGGTTGAGATACTGTTTAGCACATGGAGCGATGGCGATTCCGGTTTGTTAGCGTCGTAAACCTACCTAAGGACACCATTTGGAAAGCCTGTTGAACCTGACTGTTGCTGGTGGGGCGCCAGTCAGGGTATTGCAAATTACTGATACTCACCTGTTTGCCAATAAGCATGAAACCCTGTTAGGTGTAAATACCTGGGAGAGTTATCAGGCTGTTCTGGAAGCCATTCATGCTCAGCATCGCCAATGCGATCTGATTGTCGCCACGGGCGATTTGGCACAAGATCAAACCTCCGCGGCTTATCAGCATTTTGCTGAAGGTATCGCGAGCTTTAACGCGCCCTGCGTCTGGTTACCCGGTAATCACGATTTTCAGCCTTCAATGTACAGCGCGCTGCAGGATGCAGGAATTTCGCCTGCGAAGCGGGTTCACTCGGGTGACAGCTGGCAAATCCTGCTCCTCGACAGCCAGGTTTTCGGCGTGCCGCACGGCGAGCTGAGCGACTTTCAGCTGGAGTGGCTTGAAGCCAGGCTCGAGGCAGAGCCTGAGCGCCATACCCTGCTTTTACTGCACCATCATCCCCTGCCGGCAGGATGCAGCTGGCTCGATCAGCACAGCCTGCGCAACTCTGCCGCCCTGGATCAGGTGCTTGAGAAATACCCACGGGTTAATCATTTACTCTGCGGCCATATTCACCAGGAGCTGGATCTCGACTGGAATGGCCGTCGCCTGCTGGCTACGCCGTCCACCTGCGTACAGTTCAAACCGCACTGCGCGAACTTTACCTTAGACACCATTGCACCTGGCTGGCGCTGGCTGAACCTGCATGCCGACGGCTCGGTAACGACCGAAGTCTGCCGCCTGGAAGGCTCGCAGTTCCGCCCGGATACGGCGTCAGAAGGCTATTGATGTCTGCGCTCCTCTATCTGCACGGGTTCAACAGTTCCCCGCGCTCCGCAAAAGCGACACTGTTTCGACAGTGGCTGGAGGTGCATCATCCGCACATCGAGATGATCGTCCCGCAACTGCCGCCATACCCGGCCGAGGCCGCCGAAATGCTGGAAGCGATTGTCATGGAGCACGGCGGCGAGCCCTTCGGTGTGGTGGGATCTTCCCTCGGCGGCTACTACGCCACCTGGCTGTCCCAGTGCTTTATGGTGCCCGCGGTGGTGGTCAATCCGGCGGTGCGGCCTTTTGAGCTGCTGGTGGGCTATTTGGGTCACAACGAGAACCCCTACACCGGACAGCAATATGTGCTAGAGTCACGCCATATTTACGACCTCAAAGTTATGCAGATTGATCCGCTGGAAGCGCCAGATCTTATCTGGCTGCTGCAACAGACGGGTGATGAAGTACTGGATTACCGCCAGGCGGTGGCGTATTACGCCTCCTGCCGCCAGACTATAGAAGAGGGCGGTAATCATGCCTTCACGGGCTTTGAGGATCATTTCACCCAGATTGTCGATTTTCTTGGTCTGCACAGCCTCTGACAATCGCTGCGAATTGCTAGTTTAAATCATGACGCAAACCTATAACGCTGATGCCATTGAGGTACTCACCGGGCTTGAGCCGGTTCGCCGCCGTCCGGGGATGTACACCGATACCACGCGCCCAAACCATCTGGGCCAGGAAGTAATTGATAACAGCGTCGACGAAGCGCTGGCGGGTCATGCCAAACGCGTCGACGTTATTCTGCATGCCGACCAGTCGCTGGAAGTCATCGACGACGGTCGCGGCATGCCGGTGGATATCCACCCGGAAGAGGGTGTTCCGGCGGTTGAGCTGATCCTCTGTCGCCTGCATGCGGGCGGCAAGTTCTCCAACAAAAATTACCAGTTCTCCGGTGGCCTGCACGGGGTAGGTATCTCCGTAGTTAACGCCCTGTCAAAACGCGTTGAAGTCACCGTGCGCCGCGACGGCCAGGTCTACAACATCGCCTTTGAAAATGGCGATAAAGTGCAGGATTTGCAGGTGATCGGTACATGCGGCAAGCGCAATACCGGTACCAGCGTCCACTTCTGGCCAGACGAAAGCTTTTTTGATAGCCCACGTTTCTCCGTCTCGCGCTTAACGCACATTCTGAAAGCGAAAGCGGTGCTCTGTCCTGGGGTGGAGATCACCTTCAAGGACGAGGTTAACAACAGCGAGCAGCGCTGGTGTTATCAGGATGGCCTGAATGACTACCTGGCCGAAGCGGTAAACGGTTTGCCCACCCTGCCCGAAAAACCTTTTATCGGTAACTTTTCCGGTGATACGGAAGCGGTAGACTGGGCGCTGCTGTGGCTGCCGGAAGGCGGCGAGCTGCTGACCGAAAGCTACGTGAACCTGATCCCGACCATGCAGGGCGGAACGCACGTTAATGGCCTGCGCCAGGGCCTGCTGGACGCGATGCGTGAGTTTTGTGAATACCGCAATATCCTGCCGCGCGGCGTGAAGCTGTCAGCAGAAGATATCTGGGAGCGCTGCGCCTATGTGCTGTCGGTCAAAATGCAGGATCCGCAGTTTGCCGGGCAGACCAAAGAGCGTCTCTCCTCGCGCCAATGCGCGGCGTTCGTTTCGGGCGTGGTGAAAGATGCCTTCAGCCTGTGGCTGAACCAGAACGTGCAGGCAGCGGAAATGCTGGCCGAAATGGCCATCTCCAGCGCCCAGCGGCGTCTGCGTGCGGCGAAGAAAGTGGTGCGTAAAAAGCTCACCAGCGGCCCAGCGCTGCCGGGCAAGCTGGCGGACTGCACCGCGCAGGATCTGAACCGTACCGAACTGTTCCTGGTGGAAGGTGATTCCGCAGGCGGATCAGCCAAACAGGCGCGCGATCGTGAATATCAGGCGATCATGCCGCTGAAGGGTAAGATCCTTAACACCTGGGAAGTCTCTTCCGATGAGGTGCTGGCGTCGCAGGAGGTGCACGACATCTCCGTGGCAATCGGGATTGATCCTGATAGCGAGGATTTGAGCCAGCTGCGTTACGGCAAGATTTGTATCCTTGCGGATGCGGACTCCGATGGTCTGCACATCGCTACCCTGCTGTGTGCGCTGTTTGTGAAGCACTTCAGAACGCTGGTGAAAAACGGTCACGTCCACGTCGCGCTGCCGCCGCTGTACCGTATCGATCTCGGTAAAGAGGTCTATTACGCCCTGACGGAAGAAGAGAAAGCGGGCGTGCTGGAGCAGCTCAAGCGTAAGAAGGGCAAACCGAACGTGCAGCGCTTTAAAGGGCTGGGCGAGATGAACCCGTTACAGCTGCGTGAAACCACCCTCGATCCCAACACCCGCCGTCTGGTGCAGTTGACCATCAGCGATGAAGATGAGCAGCAGACCAACGCGGTGATGGACATGCTGCTGGCCAAGAAGCGCTCGGAAGATCGTCGCAACTGGCTGCAGGAGAAGGGCGACCTCGCGGATATCGAAGGCTGATCCTCTCTGGCAAGGTAATAGCAAAAAGGCAACCCAGGTTGCCTTTTTTAATGTTGCATCCTCTGCCCGCAGGCGAGAGCCGGGGCGAGGCGCTCAGGCCGCACCGTGATTCTTCCGGTATTGCAGGGGCGTCTCTCCGATGCCCTTTTTAAAGGCGCTGATAAAATAGGTCACATCAGAAAACCCCACCCGCGCGGCGATATCCCGCACGCTGGCATCAGAGTGCAGCAGACTCTCGCAGGCCTTACGCAGGCGTAACGTATTCAGGTAATCGTGGATCTTCTCCCCCGTTTCGGCGTGGAATTTCCGCGACACATAGCTGCGGGATTTCCCCAGCTCGTCTGCCAGCGCATCAAGGCTGAATTTTTGCTGATAATGCTCATCAAGCCAGAACATCACCTGGCTGGCGATGCCGCGGCTGTTGCCGGGCTGGCCTTCATCGTCATGCGGCAGCATGGCAAACAGGCCGATCAGCAGGCTGGCGATCCGCTCGCTGTTCATCGGCGGCGGGTAACAGCTGAAGAGATGATCGAGATGGCTGTGGCAGTGCGCCATATCCGCCACCCAGGCTTCTCCTCCGCGTTGCGACAGCTTCTGTAGCCGCTGCTGGGTCTGCGGAAAATCACGCAGCGCCTTCAGAACCGCATGCTGGTCGAGATGAATAATGGTGCGGCGGTAGTTGGCTTCGGCCTGCGGATCCACCATCACCTTATGCAGGGTAAAGGGCGGAAAGAAAAACAGCCGCCCCGGGCGCATGGTGTAGTGGCGGTTATCGACAATCGCCACGCCAAAGCCTTCTTCGACATAGAGAATTTCCAGACACTGGTGCCAGTGATGATAGCGCACGGTGTTGGCGAACAAACGACTGAACGACACGATGGTGTCGTTCAGGGCGATAAGCTCCAGATGTTCCGCTGTGGGTGTCTCACGCATAGTGCAATAAAACTCAACTTTTCCCTTTCCTTGTCACTTTATAAACCACCTTTTTAAATTTCCTTAACTGCGGGTTTATTCATCTCTCACTCCTGTGACCCGGCTAACATTTCTGCACCTTGCTGATTAACTATTCTTTGCCGCAGTTGATTACGAGGATGGACCTATGTGCGCGGCAAACAAAGAAATATCAAATCCGTTGTCATCCCGCCAGGATCTGGTGGCGGCACTGAACACCCTGCTTGCGGCGGTAGACACGCAGTTCCCGGCAGGTCTTTCTCGCTTTTCGCTGGGCGACACCAGCGCGCACTACGCCACGGATGTTGCGCAGATGGAGGGGCTGTCCCGCGTATTGTGGGGGCTGTTTCCGCTGATAGCCGCCGGCGACAGCACGCCGTACAGCGACAAATACATCGCCGCCATTAAACAGGGCACCGACCCGCACAGCGCAGGTTACTGGGGCGAGGCGGGGCCTTACGATCAGCGTCTGGTGGAGATGGCGGCCTATGGTCTGGGGCTGGCGCTGTTGCAGGAGAACCTTACCGAACGGTTTAGCGAACGTGAACTGATGAACCTGCACGCCTGGCTGAACCAAATCACCGACGCGACGATGCCGGACAGCAACTGGAACTACTTCGCCATCATGGTACAGCTCGGCTTTAAGCGTGCTGGACTGCCTTATGACCAGCAGGCCATCGATCGGCGCTTTGCGATGATGGATGCCTATTATCTCGGCGATGGCTGGTACTCCGACGGCCCGGGGCGGCCAAAGGATTACTACATCTCAATGGCATTTCACTTCTACGGCCTGATCTACGCCACTCTGAGCGGCGATGAGGCGCGGTCAGAGGTGCTGCGTCAGCGATCCGCCCTGTTTGCCGAAGACTTTATTTATATGTCTGCCCCCGACGGCGCCTCGGTGCCCTTTGGCCGCAGCCTGACCTACCGCTTCGCGATGGTCGCCTTCTGGAGCGCAGTGGCCTTCTCCGGGCTGGAAGTGTTCACGCCGGGCATCGTGAAGGGGATTATCCTCCGTCATTTGCGCTGGTGGCAGCAGCAGCCGATTACCGATCGCGATGGGATCCTGACCCTCGGCTTTGCCTACCCGAACCTGGCGATGTGCGAGGACTATAACTCCCCTGGCTCGCCCTACTGGGCGCTGAAAACCTATCTGATCCTTGCCCTGCCGGAGAGCCATCCGTTCTGGCAGGCCGACGAGCAGCCGCTGCCCGCGCTTGCTGAAACGCGCGTCATTCCCCATGCCCAGCAGATCCTGATCCACACCGATCATGTCACCCTGCTCACCGCCGGGCAGCTGGAGCTGAACAACTACGTCAACACCGAGGCGAAGTACACCAAATTTGCCTACTCCAGCCGCTTCGGTTTCACCATTGAGCGCGGGCGTTTCGGCCTTAAGCATGCCGCCTGTGATTCCATGCTGCTGCTGGCCGACGGCGATAACTACTTCCGCGGACGTCGCGAGTGCGAAGCGGTCCGCATCGATGAGAATTACATCTTTTCGCGCTGGTCGCCGTGGCATGACGTCCATATCGAGAGCTGGCTGGTGCCCTTTGGTGAGTGGCATCTGCGTCTGCACCGCATCAACAGCGCCCGCACGTTGCAAACGGTTGAAGGTGGATTTGCGGTGATGAAAACCGAACCGCAGCTGAGCGAACGGGGCAGTTATCTGAGTGCAGCTAACGGCAGCAGCGCCATTGTCGATCTCTCACCTGCCGTTACCCGCCAGCCGGACTGCGTAGTAACGCCGCCAAACAGCAGCGTCATGTTTGCCGACTGCGCCGCCATTCCGGTGCTCGCCACCACAGTTCCGCAGGGCGAGAGCTGGCTCTGCTGCGCGGTGACGGCCTCCGTTAACAATAAAAACAGGGCGGAACCCCCTCAACTGGACATTAACAATAACCAGGTCGTCATTCGCGTGCCTGGAAGCGAACGTCAGCTGTCGTTCATTTTATAAAGCCCTTACCCTGGATATCGGCGAGGATGGTATGAATAACAAAACTGATATTACAAAATCAGCAGTTTTATCTTTCTCTATTTCTTTACCTGGTCGGCAAGTATTGGTCTGCTGGCAATCTGGCTCGGACAAAAAGCCAATCTCAGCGGGTCGGTGATCGGCACCGTATTTGCGGTGAACGGCATCTTCTCCGTTATTCTCAAACCGATCTACGGCTATATTCTGGATAAGATCGGTATGAGCAAATACCTGCTCTATTTTGTGGTGGCGATGTCTGCCCTGATGGCGCCGTTCTTTATTTACGTCTATCAGCCGCTGTTAATGTCTAACACCATGCTGGGGATTATTATCGGCGCGCTCTATTTAAGCTTCGCCTGGTATGCGGGCGTGGCGGCGTGCGAATCCTATTCCGACCGTTTCAGCCGTCTGAATGGCATGGAATTTGGGCAGATCCGCATGTGGGGATCGCTCGGCTGGGCGGTGGCCTCCTCGTTTTCCGGTCTGCTGTTTAACCTCTCGCCGGCGTACAACTTTATTATGGGCAGCGTGGCGTCGGTGATTATGCTCATCGTCCTGCTGAGCCTGAAGGTGAACACTAACTCCGAGCATGCCGGTGAGGTGCTGACCAAAGAGAAAATCGCGCCAGCTGATGTCTATGCCTTACTGCGCAGCCGCAAGTTCTGGGCGTTCTGCCTGTATGTGGCGGGCGTGGCGTGGATGATGTTTATCGCCGAACAGCAGTTCTCGCGCTATTTCGTTACCTTCTTCGATGATGTTCACCAGGGCAACGCGGTATTTGGCTATCTCGGCACCGTGCAGTCGGGCATGGAGTTCGTGATGTATATGGTGATCCCGCTGTTCGTGAACTTTATCGGCGCGAAGCGTGGATTATTGATCGTCGGTCTGATTGTCGGGGCGCGACTGATTATTTCCGGGATGTGCGACTCCCATTTGTTAATTTCGGTTCTTAAGCCGCTGTACGGCCTGGAAATCTGCCTCCTGCTGGTGTCGGTATTCAAATATATTGCCGAGCATTTCGATAAGCGCGTAAACGCCACCATGTATCTGCTGGGCTATCAGGCGATGCTCTACGTCGGTAACGTCGTGGTGTCGTCCCCCGCCGGTTATATGTATGACCGCATCGGCTTTGAGCAGACCTATATCATCATGGGCGCCACGGCGCTGACCTTTACCCTTATTTCTGCGTTTACGTTATCCGCCTGCCAGAGTAAATGGCGCGGCGCTAAAACGCTGAACGTTGCAGAACACCACTAATTTACGCCGTCAAAGAAGGAATCGAATTATGTTAAGTCATATCACCGAGGAACGTCTGGCCGATATTCCCGCGCCCGTGGATGAACGCGCGTTTAGCGATGAGCTAAGCTCGGCGCGCAGCCACGTCCTCGACCTGATTAGCCGTCATTTAACGGAGTTCGGCGACAAATTTCCGGCAGAAACCTGCAAGGAGGGGTACTACCCGCTGACGGAGAACGTCGAGTGGACCACCAGCTTCTGGACCGGGCAGCTTTGGCTGGCGTGGGAGATGAGCGGCGAGGAGAAATTCCGCGCCATGGCCGAGAAACATACCCGCTCGTTTGGCCTGCGCATCGCCGGGCGCAGCGACACCAACACCCACGATCTCGGCTTTCTCTACACGCTCTCCTGCGTGGCAGACTGGCGGTTGACCGGCAGCCGTGAGGCGCGCGGTTTCTCGCTGCTGGCCGCCGAAGCGCTGCTGGAACGCTTCCACGAAAAAGCGAAGATTATCCAGGCCTGGGGCGATCTGGCCGACCCGGAACAGGCCGGGCGGATGATCATCGACTGCAACATGAACCTGCCGCTGCTCTACTGGGCGACCGAGCAGACCGGCGATCCGCGCTTTGCCGAGGCCGCCAGAGCGCATGTCATGCAGGCGGCAACCTACCTTATCCGCGAAGACGCCTCGACCTTCCACACCTACTATATGGACGTAGTTACCGGCGCGCCGCGCTACGGCAATACCCAGCAGGGCTATGCGGATGACTCCTGCTGGTCGCGCGGCCAGGCGTGGGGGATCTACGGCTTCCTGCTGAGCTACATCTATACCGGCGACGCGACGATGATCGCCCTGTCGAAACGGCTGGCGAACTACTTCCTCAATCGCCTGCCGGAGGATTACGTCTGTCACTGGGATCTGGCCCTTGTGGGCACGGATGCCCTGCGCGATTCGTCATCGGCGGCGATTGCGGTGTGTGGTCTGCTGGAGCTGGTGAAGCATCTGCCGGTGACCGACCCGGACCGCGAGCGCTATCTGGCATGGGCGAAAGGGATTATGTCCTCCCTGACGAAGCACTATCTGATGGGCAAAGAGGAGAAGGGCAACGGCCTGTTGAAGCACTCGGTCTATCACCTCGCCAGCAACAAAGGGGTGGATGAGTGCGCCAGTTGGGGGGATTACTTCTACGTTGAAGCCCTGGTGCGCTTTACCCAGAGCTGGAAATTGTACTGGTAAAAAACGGCTGGGGTGAGGATATCACCACCCCAGCACATCTTTGATGACCCGCCGGTAGGGGGTGTCGATTTGTTCCGGCACCTGGCCAATATAGTCCCGCGCGTGCTGACGGGCCTCACCGCTCAGGCTGTCCAGATAGACAATGGCTTCGTCTACGGTGGGTACGCGTCCCTCCAGCGAGGCGCTTCTTGGCGGTAGCCCGGTCCAGATCACCGCCTCGATGCCTCTCTCCACCGCCCATTCTGAGAGCAAACCGGTAGGGCGGCCAGCAATCAACAACGAGCCAATGCCATCACAGCGTTCCTCGGGGATCCCCTCGCGTTCGCGCAAAGCCTGACAGGCAACGCTCAGCGTTTCCGCGTCGAGCCACGCCCAGAGCACCGGCACGGCGGGTGCATTCATACAGATGGCCGTCGCCAGTTCACCGCCATCGCTGACCCGGGAAAATTCCACGGGCAGCGACGGACCGTCGGTTTGCCACTCCCCGGCGACGGGGAGTGGGCCGCTTTTCCATATCAATGAACCCCAGCCCAGACAGGCTATCTTCATCCTTTTCCCTCGATGTGACGCTAAATTGACGTTACGTTTCAGGCTTCAGGAATACGCAGCGTCTGCCCTGGATAAATTTTATCGGGGCTGGAGAGCATAGGTCGGTTGGCTTCAAAGATTTTGTTGTATTTCGACGCATCGCCATACACGGTTTTGGAGATGGCGCTTAAGGTATCGCCCGATTTTACCGTGTAGTAGGTGGCCTCATGCTGGGTGTCGGTTGCGGTGATGGTGTTTTCCACCTCGCTGACGCCCGCAATGTTCCCCACTGCGACCTGAATTTTTTCTTTCTGCTCCTGGGTGAGCCCGTCGCCTGTCACTACGGCCTTACCGTCGTTGACGTTGACCTGCACCTTATCGGCACCCGGGATGTTGAGTTTTTTAAGATGCTCAGAGACTTTATCGCTTTGACCTTTGTGATCGGTCAGGTTGTCCCACAGCTTTTCACCTGCTTCTTTAACGAAGTTAAAAATTCCCATTCCTTCCTCCAGATAACAATGAAATCAGGAATAAGCATAGCAGGTGAGTCTCACGGTGATAAAAAAAGCCCGGTAGCGTTACGCAACCAGGCTTTCGATGTGGTGCCGTTTTACCCGGTAGCGCTTCGCTTACCGGACCAGCAAAACCCAGGCCGGGCAAACGCAGCGCCGCCCGGCGATACGGGGAGGTTAGACCCCGTTTTCCAGAATACGGATATGGGTTTCCAGAACATCCCCTTTCACCGCCTCGCTCCACGCTTTCATATGTGGGGTCTGCAGGTGGGCTTCGAGGTGGGCCACGGTTTCCCACAGTTCAACCATCACAATCGAGTCCGGGGCTGTGGTCTGGAAGCTGACGCCTGCGGCGGTGTCCACCATCGGCGCGTAGCCGTGGCAGCCTGCCTCTTCTAAAACGGTCGGGATAATTTTTGCGAACTGATCCAGCACCGCCTGACGGTGATGTTGTCCAGGACGGGTGCGAATTTCAGCAATAACGGTAAGCATGGTCATTTCTCCTGATAACATGCCACCAGTTAAGCAAAAATTTCCGCGAGATGCTTGCGATATTCTGCGATATAGCGTGGCACATCCGGCATTTTGATTACGTCGTTGGTGATAAAGGTCGGCAGCGCCTCCATCCCGAGGAACTGATTGGCCTTGTGAAACGGCAGATAAACACCGTCAACGCCCACGCCGTGGAAGAACTGATCTTCTTCGGTGAAGGCTTCCATCGGGGCATTCCAGGTCAGGGAGAGCATGTATTTTTTTCCCTGAATCAGGCCGCCGGAGCCGTATTTCTTCGACGCATCAGAGCGGGTACGGCCATCGCTGGCATAGAGCGCGCCGTGGCCTTCGGTAAAGACATCGTCCATGTACTTTTTCACGGTCCATGGTGCGCCCATCCACCAGCCAGGCATCTGCCAGATAACGACGTCAGCCCAGAGGAAGTTCTGCACTTCGGCCTGGATATCGTACTCACCGTCGGTGCGCACGACCTTAACATCATGCCCGGCGTCGCGCAGGAAACCATCCGCGACCTCGGTCAGGGTGTCATTCAGTTGGCCATTGGAGTGGGCGAATTTTTTCGCACCGTTGATAATCAGAATATTGCTCATTAAGTTGTCCTCAGAGTAGCGAGTCTGAGGGCCATTCTACGCGCGACAGCGGTGCGGTGAAATTAGCAAAATGTGCAAAGTCTTTTGCTGAAACAGCAATAATGCCTACCAGCTGATTCTGGCTTCAAATCCACCGTCCTGCCCATTGCCCAGCGTGACCGTCATCCGGTGCAGGGCGGCGATGCGCTTCACAATCGACAGACCCAGGCCGCTGCCGGTCTGATCCTGGCCGGGCGGACGATAAAAACGCTCCCCGATCCGCGTCAGGGCATCGGGGGCAATACCCGGGCCGTTGTCACGCACGATAACGCTGTGGGTGTCGAGCGTGACTTCCACCCGGCTACCCCGCGGGCTGTAGCGTACGGCGTTATCCAGCAGGTTACGCACCAGCAGGCTCAGGAGAAGCTGCTGCCCGGTGCGGGTGACCTGTGGGTCGAGGATGTTCAGGCGGATCTCGATCCCGGCCTGCTGCGCCGGATGATAACTGTCCATCACCACCGACTGCAGTAAATCGGCCATGTTAAGGGGCTCAACATCGTCCAGGCTCTCCAGCGAATCCAGGCGCGACAACGTCAGGAGCTGTTCAACCAGCCGCGAGGCCCGGTCGATGCCGGCGTGCAGTTGGGTCAGGGCTTTCGCCTGCGCCTGCGGATCGTCCAGCGACAGTTGCGCCACTTCGGTCTGCACTTTCAGAGCGGTGAGCGGGCTGCGCAGCTCGTGGGCGGCATCCGAGGTGAAGCGGCGTTCGCGGGCCATCATCGCCTGCGTGCGGGCAAAAAGCTGATTGAGCGCGTCAACCACCGGGCGCACTTCAATGGGTACGCCCTGGGTTGCCAGCCGGTCGGTGGCGTCGGGAGTACGGGCGCGCAGGGTTTGGCTCAGCTTTTTCAGCGGCCTGAGCTCACGGCTTAACAAGACAATCAACACCAGCAGCATGATCGGCAGCGCCACCAGCCAGGGGGTAAACTGCGATCTGACCACATCCAGCGCCATCTCCTGGCGGTACTCATGCTCCTGGCCGACCACGACCCGGTATTTGCCGTCCGGCGCGGTGAGCCATAAGAATCGCCATTCATCGTTATCGTCGTTGAGTTGGCCGTTATCAAACCCATCCCGGCGATAGTGATACGGGATGTCGCGCCCGTTTTCACCGTCATTCAGCACCATCCTGCCGTCGGGAGTGTAGATGGCGAAGGCCAGCGCATCGTCGTCCAGGCGCCCATGTTTCGCTTTCTTTGGCACCTTGCGCATCCGTTCCGGGGCGCGGATCTCGTCCAGATCCATGGTCAGCAGCCGTTTGGCAAACAGCATCTGCTGGGTGTCGAACAGCTTATCGAGCGTATCGCGGGTCTGCTGCCAGGCGACAAGGCTGGCGGCAAACCAGGCGGTCAGCGACAGGGCGAGGAACAGCAGCGTCAGCCGCAGCTTGAGGCTCAGGCGTTGGGTCAGTTTCATGCATCACCCAGGGTATAACCGATGCCGTGTACGGTGCGGATAAAATCGCTGCCGAGCTTGCGGCGCAGATGGTGAACGTGGACCTCCACGGCGTTGCTGGAGACCTCGTCGTCCCAGGTATAGAGCTTCTCTTCGATCAGTTTGCGCGGCAGCACGCGGCCCGCGTTGCGCATTAACAGCTCCAGCAGGGCGAACTCTTTAGGCTTGAGCACCAGGGTTTCGCCATTGAGGCTGGCTACCAGTCGGCTGGGATCGAGCGTCACGCCGCCGTGGCGCAGTTCGCTGCGCGCCTGCCCGTGGCTGCGACGCACCAGCGCCTCAAGGCGGGCGGCCACTTCGATAAGCGCAAAGGGTTTACAGAGATAATCGTCGGCCCCCAGACGCAACCCCTCGACGCGCTGGTTGAGCGCATCACGTGCGGTCAGGATCAACACTGGCTCGCTGCGGCCTTGTTCCCGCCATTCGCGCAGGATTTGCAGCCCATCAATACCGGGCAGGGTCAGGTCGAGCACCACGGCGTCATAGGGGGCGCTGTAGAGCGCCGCTCTGCCGGTTTCACCCTCGGTGAACCAGTCCAGGCTAAAGCCCAGTTTCGTCAGGCCGGCCTTAATGCCGTCGCCAATCAGCTTGTCGTCTTCTACCAGTAAAATGCGCATGTTCCCTCCCTGATAAGGCCAGTAAACCCTCTGTCACGCTCCGCTGTACAGTAAAAAAATTTAAATTTTCCGCTTAAGAAGTTGTTAAGGTTTACCCTGTTTAATGGATTGCGAAACGACATTAAAGGGAGAGTTAAGATGAAAAAATACGCTGCTATTGCTGCCATCATGATGATCACCACTGCGCCGGTTTTTGCGGCTCAGGGCGGGTTTAACGGCCCGTCGGCGACGGCAACCCAGACGCAAACTCAGCAGGGCGGTTTTGTCGATAACGACGCCAACCTCACCACCGCAGCAAAGGTCAAGGATCTAAAGGACGATAGCTGGGTGAAACTGCGCGGCAACATCACCGAGCGCCTCTCCGACGACCGCTACACCTTCCGCGATGAGAGCGGCACGGTGAACGTCGAGATCGACAATAAGCGCTGGAACGGCGTGACCGTCACCCCGCAGGATAAGGTTGAGCTGCAGGGTAAAGTTGACAAAGAGTGGAACGATTTCGAAATCGACGTGAAACAGGTTATCAAGCTGAATAAATAACCCACAAAGGGGCCGCCGGTGCGGCCCCTTTTTCTCTGTGACTCGACTCGCCAGATGAGGTAGTATCTGCGGCAATATTGCCTGAAACCAACTGGTTTCTGAGTTGAGGAATCCCATTTAATGAGCGATATGGCAGAGCGCCTCGCGCTACATGAATTCACGGAAAACGCCTACCTGAACTACTCCATGTACGTCATCATGGACAGGGCGTTGCCGTTTATCGGTGATGGGCTGAAACCCGTTCAGCGCCGCATCGTTTATGCGATGTCTGAGCTGGGTCTGAATGCCAGCGCCAAGTTTAAAAAATCCGCCCGTACCGTGGGTGACGTGTTGGGTAAATACCATCCGCATGGCGACAGCGCCTGTTATGAAGCGATGGTGCTGATGGCCCAGCCGTTCTCGTACCGCTATCCACTGGTGGACGGCCAGGGTAACTGGGGTGCGCCGGACGATCCGAAGTCGTTCGCGGCGATGCGTTACACCGAATCCCGTCTCTCTAAATATGCCGAACTGCTGCTCAGCGAGCTGGGCCAGGGCACCGTGGAGTGGGTACCGAACTTCGACGGCACCATGCAGGAGCCGAAGATGCTGCCTGCCCGTCTGCCGAACATTCTGCTGAACGGCACCACCGGTATTGCCGTGGGGATGGCGACGGATATCCCGCCGCACAACCTGCGTGAAGTGGCGAAAGCGGCGATCACCCTGATTGAGCAGCCGAAAACCACGCTGGACGAGCTGCTGGATATCGTCCAGGGGCCGGACTATCCGACCGAAGCGGAGATCATCACCTCCCGCGCGGAGATCCGCAAAATCTACCAGAACGGTCGCGGCTCCGTGCGCATGCGTGCGGTGTGGACAAAAGAGGACGGCGCGGTGGTGATCACTGCGCTGCCACACCAGGTCTCCGGCGCGAAAGTGCTGGAACAGATCGCCGCCCAGATGCGCAATAAAAAGCTGCCAATGGTGGACGACCTGCGCGACGAATCCGACCACGAAAACCCGACCCGTCTGGTGATCGTGCCGCGCTCCAACCGTGTGGACATGGAGCCGGTGATGAATCACCTGTTCGCCACCACCGATCTGGAAAAAAGCTACCGTATCAACCTGAACATGATCGGGCTGGACGGTCGTCCGGCGGTGAAAAACCTGCTGGAGATCCTCTCTGAATGGCTGACGTTCCGCCGCGATACCGTGCGCCGTCGTCTGAACCATCGTCTGGAGAAAGTGCTTAAGCGCCTGCATATCCTTGAAGGTTTGCTGGTGGCGTTCCTGAATATCGACGAAGTGATCGAGATCATCCGTACTGAGGATGAGCCGAAGCCGGCGCTGATGTCGCGCTTTGGTATCAGCGAAACCCAGGCGGAAGCCATCCTCGAGCTGAAGCTGCGTCATCTCGCCAAACTGGAAGAGATGAAAATCCGCGGTGAGCAGAACGAGCTGGAAAAAGAGCGCGATCAGCTGCAGGCGATTCTGGCGTCCGAGCGCAAGATGAATACCTTGCTGAAAAAAGAGCTGCAGGCCGACGCCGACGCGTTTGGCGACGACCGTCGCTCTCCGCTGCACGAGCGCGAAGAAGCGAAAGCGATGAGCGAGCATGACATGCAGCCGTCCGAGCCGGTGACCATCGTGCTGTCTCAAAGCGGCTGGGTTCGTAGCGCCAAGGGGCACGATATCGACGCTCCGGGCCTGAGTTACAAAGCGGGCGACAGCTTCAAAGCCGCGGTGAAGGGTAAGAGCAACCAGCCGGTGGCCTTTATCGACACTACCGGGCGCAGCTACGCCATCGATCCGATCACGCTGCCGTCGGCGCGCGGGCAGGGCGAGCCGCTGACCGGCAAGCTGACGCTGCCGCCGGGGGCGACCATTGAGCATATGCTGATGGAAGGCGAGGAGCAGAAGCTGCTGCTGGCCTCCGATGCGGGCTACGGCTTTATCTGTACCTTTAACGATCTGATCTCGCGTAACCGTGCGGGCAAGGCGTTGATTAGCCTGCCGGATAACGCCCGGGTGATGGCTCCGCTGGTGATTGAGAACGAGAGCGATATGCTGCTGGCGATCTCCGCTGCTGGCCGGATGTTAATGTTCCCGCTCAGCGACCTGCCGCAGCTGTCGAAAGGCAAGGGCAATAAGATCATCAACATCTCGGCGGCAGAAGCGGCCTCAGGCGCAGATAGCCTGGCGCACCTCTTTATCCTGCCGCCGCAGAGCACCCTGACCATTCACGTGGGTAAACGCAAAATCAAACTGCGCCCGGAAGAGCTACAGAAAGTGGTGGGCGAACGTGGACGTAAAGGGTCGTTGATGCGCGGCCTGCAACGCATTGACCGCGTGGAGATCGACTCTCCGCAGCGGGCGACCGCGGACGACAACGAAGCGTAACCGCGCTTCCCCCTTCGTTCAGGAGGGGGAGCCGTAAAAAAACATCCGTTATACACCCCTAAACAATGCGAGATGCAGGACAAAACAGTTAATCGTTTTGTTCTGCACATAAGTATGACGGGTATAAAATCAAAGCAGTTAACCGCTTATAGTTGCAGTATAATCGTCAACTGTCAGGGGTTTTTGAGGTCGCTATGCTATTAATTGTTCGTTCTATTCTTGCCGTTATTTACTGCATTCTGGTCTGTATCTTCGGCTGTATTTACTGCCTGTTCAGCCCGCGTAATCCAAAGCATGTTGCCACGTTTGGCCACATGTTTGCCCGTCTGGGGCCGCTGTTTGGCCTGAAAGTCGAAACGCGTCTGCCAGAAGGGGCAGAGAAACATGGCAACGCTATCTATATCGGCAACCATCAGAACAACTACGATATGGTGACCGCGGCAAAAATCGTTCAGCCACCTACCGTCACCGTGGGCAAAAAAAGCCTGCTGTGGGTGCCGTTCTTTGGCCTGCTCTACTGGCTGACCGGCAACCTGCTGATCGACCGTAACAACCGCGCCAAAGCGCACGGCACCATTGCTGAGGTGGTAAACCACTTCAAAAAACGCAGAATCTCCATCTGGATGTTCCCGGAAGGGACCCGTAGCCGCGGTCGCGGCCTGCTGCCGTTTAAAACTGGCGCGTTTCACGCCGCAATTGCGGCAGGTGTACCGATTATTCCGGTGTGTGTTTCCAACACATCGAATAAGATTAACCTGAACCGCCTGCATAACGGCCTGGTTATCGTCGAGATGCTGCCGCCGGTCGATGTCAGTAAATATGGCAAAGATCAGGTGCGTGAGCTGGCGGCCCATTGCCGCGAATTAATGCTGAACAAAATCGCCGAACTCGATAAAGAAGTCGCAGAACGCGAAGCCGCTGGCAGGGTTTAAGCCGGTTTGCAGGGAAAACGACTTCCCGCGTTGTTAGTACGTTTATACATGGAGCTAATATGTCACTCAGTCGCCGTCAGTTTATTCAGGCATCGGGTATCGCCCTTTGTGCAGGTGCGGTTCCGCTGAGGGCAAACGCCGCCGGGCAGCAGCAACCGCTGCCCATCCCGCCGTTACTCGAATCCCGCCGCGGTCAGCCGCTGTTCCTGACGTTGCAGCGTACCCACTGGTCGTTCACCCAGGGGACGCGGGCGAACGTCTGGGGCGTTAACGGGCGTTACCTTGGTCCGACCGTTCGCGTCTGGAGCGGGGATGACGTCAAACTGATCTACAGCAACCGCCTGGCAGAGAACGTCGCCATGACCATCAGCGGTTTGCAGGTGCCAGGCCCGCTGCTGGGCGGTGCGCCGCGCATGATGTCCCCCAGCGCTGACTGGGCGCCGGTCTTGCCCGTTCGCCAGAACGCGGCGACCCTCTGGTATCACGCTAACACCCCAAACCGCACCGCGCAGCAGGTCTATACCGGTCTGGCGGGGATGTGGCTGGTGGAGGATGAGATCAGCAAATCCCTGCCGATCCCGAATCACTACGGGGTCGATGACTTCCCAATCATTATTCAGGATAAGCGGCTGGATAACTTCGGTACGCCGGAGTACAGCGAGCCGGGCAGCGGCGGTTTTGTCGGTGATACGCTGATGGTGAACGGCGCGCAAAGTCCCTATGTCGAGGTATCCCGCGGCTGGGTGCGCCTGCGTCTGCTGAATGCTTCCAACTCGCGGCGCTATCAATTGCAGATGAGTGATGGCCGGGCGCTGCACGTGATTGCCGGGGATCAGGGGTTCTTACCGGCCCCGGTGCCGGTTAAACAGCTGGCGCTGGCGCCGGGCGAGCGCCGCGAAATCCTGGTGGATATGACCAACGGCGACGAAGTGTCGATCACCTGTGGCGAGGCGGCGAGCATCGTTGACCGTCTGCGCGGCTTCTTTGAACCGTCGAGCATTCTGATCTCGACCCTGGTGTTGACCCTGCGTCCAACCGGCCTTCTGCCGCTGGTGACCGACACCCTGCCGATGCGCCTGCTGCCGGAAGACGTGCTGAGCGGGACGCCGGTGCGCAGCCGGGATATCAGCCTTGGTGACGATCCGGGCATTAACGGCCAGTTGTGGGATGTGAACCGCATTGATATCACCGCTCAACAGGGCACCTGGGAACGCTGGACGGTCCGTGCCGACATGCCGCAGTCGTTCCATATCGAAGGGGTGAAATTCCTGGTGCGTAACGTCAACGGCGCCATGCCGTTCCCGGAAGACAGGGGCTGGAAAGATACCGTTTGGGTCGACGGGCAGGTTGAACTGCTGGTCTATTACGGTCAGCCCTCCTGGCCACACTTCCCGTTCCTGTTCCACAGCCAGACGCTGGAGATGATGGATCGCGGTTCGGTTGGGCAAATGTTAATCAATCCAGCGCCGTAAATTTTTCCCCTCACCCTAACCCTCTCCCCAAAGGGGAGAGGGGACCGATCGGCGCACGCTTTCACCCTCGCTCCTCTGGGGAGAGGGAACAGCCCGGTGCACGCTTTCATCCTCACTCCTCTGGGGAGAGGGCCGGGGTGAGGGGATAACACCCCGCACAATACTCCTTCAATTCCCCCAATGATCCAGCGTATAATCCCGCTCCTTTTGTCTATTTTTTCTTCGGAAGCATTATGAGCGCCATTTCCCTGATCCAGCCGGATCGTGACCTCTTCTCCTGGCCCCAGTACTGGGCGGCCTGCTTTGGACCGGCACCCTTCCTGCCGATGTCTCGTGAAGAGATGGACCAACTTGGCTGGGACAGCTGCGACATTATTCTGGTGACCGGCGACGCCTACGTCGATCACCCGAGCTTTGGCATGGCGATCTGTGGTCGCATGCTTGAAGCCCAGGGCTTCCGCGTCGGGATCATTGCCCAGCCGGACTGGAACAGCAAAGAGGACTTTATGCGCCTCGGTAAACCAAACCTGTTCTTTGGCGTCACCGCGGGCAACATGGACTCGATGATCAACCGCTACACCGCCGACCGTAAACTGCGTCACGACGACGCCTACACCCCCGATAACGTGGCGGGTAAACGACCGGACCGCGCAACGCTCGTCTACACCCAACGATGCAAAGAAGCATGGAAAGACGTGCCGGTCATCCTGGGCGGTATCGAAGCGAGCCTGCGCCGTACCGCGCATTATGACTACTGGTCTGATACCGTGCGCCGTTCGGTGCTGGTGGATTCCAAAGCCGACATGCTGATCTTCGGCAACGGCGAACGTCCGCTGGTAGAAGTGGCGCACCGTCTGTCGCAGGGCGAGCCGGTAGGTAACATCCGCGACGTGCGCAACACCGCGATCATGGTGAAAGAGGCCCTGCCGGGCTGGAGCGGGGTAGATTCCCGTATCATTGATATGCCAGGCAAAATCGACCCGATCCCGCACCCGTACGGCGAAGATCTGCCGTGTGCGGATAACAAGCCTGTTGAGCCGAAGAAAGCCGAAGCGAAAGCCATCACCGTTCAGCCTCCGCGTCCAAAGCCGTGGGAAAAGACCTACGTGCTGCTGCCGTCTTTTGAGAAAGTCAAAGCGGACAAAGTGCTCTACGCTCACGCCTCCCGTATTCTGCACCATGAAACCAACCCGGGCTGTGCCCGTGCGCTGATGCAAAAACACGGCGAGCGTTATATCTGGCTCAACCCGCCGGCGATCCCGCTCTCTACCGAAGAGATGGACAGCGTCTTTGCTCTGCCGTACAAGCGTGTACCGCACCCGGCATACGGTACCAGCCGCATTCCGGCCTACGAAATGATCCGCTTCTCGATCAACATCATGCGCGGCTGCTTCGGCGGCTGCTCCTTCTGCTCCATTACCGAGCACGAAGGCCGCATTATCCAGAGCCGTTCCGAAGAGTCGATTGTCAACGAGATCGAAGCCATTCGCGACACCGTACCGGGCTTTACCGGCGTGATCTCCGATCTGGGTGGCCCGACGGCCAACATGTATATGCTGCGCTGTAAGTCACCGCGTGCGGAGCAGACCTGCCGTCGCCTGTCCTGTGTCTATCCGAGCATTTGCGAGCACATGGACACCAACCACGAGCCGACGATCAACCTCTACCGTCGCGCCCGCGACCTGAAAGGCATCAAGAAGATCCTGATCGCTTCCGGGGTGCGCTACGACATCGCCGTGGAAGATCCGCGCTACATCAAAGAGCTGGCCACCCACCACGTGGGCGGTTATCTGAAGATTGCCCCTGAGCATACCGAAGAAGGCCCGCTGTCGAAGATGATGAAGCCGGGGATGGGCAGCTATGACCGTTTTAAAGAGCTGTTCGATACCTACTCGAAACAGGCCGGGAAAGAGCAGTACCTGATCCCATACTTCATCTCTGCCCACCCGGGTACGCGTGATGAGGATATGGTGAACCTGGCGCTGTGGCTGAAGCAGCGTCGCTTCCGTCTGGATCAGGTGCAGAACTTCTACCCGTCACCGCTGGCGAACTCGACCACCATGTATTACACCGGCAAGAACCCGCTGGGCAAGATTGGTTATAAGAGTGAAGATGTGGTGATCCCGAAGGGCGACAAACAGCGTCGTCTGCATAAAGCCCTGCTGCGTTATCACGATCCGGCTAACTGGCCGCTGATCCGCCTGGCGCTGGAAGAGATGGGGAAAAAGCACCTGATCGGCTCACGTCGCGACTGCCTGGTGCCTGCGCCTACGCTGGATGAGATGCGCGAAGCGCGTCGCCAGAACCGCAACACCCGTCCGGCCCTGACCAAGCACACGCCGATTGTGCATCAACGTTCGAACGCCGGGGCGACTGCGAAGAAGGGTGTAAAACGTAAGATCGGTTAAACGGTAAAAATGCCCGGTGGCGCTGCGCTTACCGGGCCTGCATTACGATACTAAGGCCGGGTAAGGCGAAGCCGCTACCCGGCTTTTTTGTCTTCCTGACTGGGGAATTCAGATAGCAGCACAAGGGAAGGAGACCCAAAATGAAACCAGGGAAGATAGCAGGGGCGATGTTGATTGCTCTGACGTTAAGCAGTTGCATAATGCACCGCCAGACACAGCCAGAGGTGGAAGGACGTCTAATCGACCGCACAGGTAAGCCAGTGCCGGGCGCTAAAATAACATTAGAGCGTGAGCAGACGCTTTCTGACGACAAGGGGCGTTTTGGTTTTCAGGGCCAGCATGAGTGGATCTTTTTTCTGCCGATAGGTCCGATGGACTGGATGTATCACACCTCGCTCCAGATGAGTGCCAACGGAAAGGAATATGAAGCAGAATTAGGTGGCGGTCCCGGTGGACCACATGAACTTGATGGCAAAGCGTATAACGTCATTTGCACATTGCCTGACCTGCCCGGAAAGGCGAGATGTCAGTCTGGCTTATAGATTAAAACGAGCCCGGCGGAAGACCGGGCTCGTTTGAGGCATTACCCGCCAAACTGATCGGGATCCGGCCCTAAACGCTTGCCTTTATCCAGCTTCGCAATCTCACCCAGCTCGTCTTTATCCAGACGGAAATCCCACACCGCGAAGTTCTCCGCGATACGCGCCGGCGTCACGGATTTCGGGATCACCACCAGGCCGCAGTCCAGATGCCAGCGAATGACAATCTGTGCCGGGGTTTTGCCGTACTTATCCGCCAGATCGCGGATAATTTTCTGATCGAAGACCCCTTCGCCACCTTGCGCCAATGGGCTCCAGGATTCGGTCTGAATTTTGTGGGTCGCATTCCATGAGTGCAGCTGGCGCTGCTGCAGCAACGGGTGCAGTTCGATCTGGTTGATGACCGGGGCAACGCCCGTCTCATCAATCAGGCGCTGCAGATGGTGGACCTGGAAATTACAGACCCCGATACTCTTCACCAGGCCGGCTTTTTGCAGGTCAATCATCCCTTTCCAGGCCTCGACATAGTGATCGATCGCCGGCACCGGCCAGTGCATCAGATACAGATCCACGAAATCGAGTTGCAGCTTGTCCAGGCTCTCCTGGAGTGCCTCCGCGGGACGCTTCTGGTCATCATTCCACAGTTTGGTGGTGATAAATAACTCATCGCGTGACACACCAGCGCTGGCCAGCGCTTTGCCCACGCCGTCCTCATTTTTATAGGCGGCTGCGGTATCAATAGAGCGATAGCCGACTTCCAGTGCTTTATGAATGGCGGAGACGACCTCGTCGTTACCGGCTTTCCATACCCCTAACCCCAACTGGGGCATTACGTTGCCGTCCTGAAGCTTGATTACGGTTTGGTTTGCCATTTTTCCTCCTTCATGGGACATCCACCAGAGGTACTTCCCCTGGTGGCGTATGTGCATTAAGCCTGGCCTAAATGCCGAAAAACGAAAGGTAAGCGTGAAAAATCACTTAGCGAGCGGCCTCGTAAATACGGCGGCTCACCTCGAGGGTAATGTCGTGATGCTCACCGATTTGGGTCATGCCGTGTTCTTCCAGTTTCGCCAGCAGGGCAGGGATGGAGCTGCCATCCAGGCCATAGCCGGAGAGACGTGTTGGCACGCCCATCTGCTCGAAGAAGTTACGGGTGGCGGCGATGGCAGCATCGATGCGCTCCTCTTCCGAACCGGCGGTAATACCCCAGACGCGCTCAGCGTACTGCAGCAGTTTGCCGCGTTTGGTGTCGCGTTTTTCATTCCACAGCGCGGGCAGCACGACCGCCAGGGTCTGGGCATGATCGAGACCGTGCATCGCCGTCAGCTCGTGGCCCAGCATGTGGGTCGCCCAGTCCTGCGGCACGCCAGCACCAATCAGGCCGTTAAGCGCCTGAGTCGCGGCCCACATTACGTTGGCACGCACCTCGTAGTTTTCTGGCTCTTTCAGCGCCACCGGGCCGTCTTCGATCAGGGTCAGCAGAATGCCTTCGGCGAAGCGGTCCTGAATTTTGGCGTTCACCGGGTAAGTCACGTACTGCTCAACGGTATGAACAAAGGCATCCACCACGCCGTTCGCCACCTGGCGCGGCGGCAGGGTGTAGGTGTAAACCGGATCCAGCACCGCAAAGACCGGCTGCACGTGCTCGTTCATAAAGGCCTGCTTGTCACCGGTGGTTTTACGGGAAATCACCGCACCTTTGTTGGACTCGGAGCCGGTGGCGGGCAGGGTCAGCACAGAACCCATCGGGATGGCGCTTTTGATGTCGCTGCCGCCGGTCTGCAGGATGTGCCACGGGTCGATGCCTTCATCGTAATGTGCCGCTGCGGCGATAAATTTGGTGCCGTCCAGCACTGAGCCGCCACCCACTGCCAGCAGGAAGGTGATCTTCTCGTCGCGGGCGATTTTCACGGCATTCATCAGGGTTTCGTAAGACGGGTTCGGCTCGATGCCGCCAAACTCACGCACGTCCAGACCTTGCAGGGCGCTGTAGACCTGGTCCAGCACGCCGTTCTTCTTCACGCTGCCGCCGCCATAGGTGATCAGCACGCGGGCATCCGCCGGGATCTGTCCGCGCAGATCGGCGATAGCATCTTTACCAAACAGAATGCGGGTCGGGGTATGCAGATTAAAATTGTTCATTGTTCGTTCCCTTAGGTGGGTGAAAAAAACCGGCGGCACGGAGGGCTGCCTGATGGTGCCCATTGTGGCGAGCGCGCAGGCTCCTCTCAATGCACATTCCTGCCGTTGTCTTGCCCATTTCTACAGGGTACTGGAGAAACTGCGAAAAACCGCGCACACTGCAAACGTCGGAAACCCTACCCGGAATGAGCAAAGATGAACCGAGATCAAACCTGCTTGCAGCTTACGGCGCAAATTAACAGACTGAAAGATAATGCAAATACTCTCAGCACACTGCTGCCAGACGTGCGCCTGCTGTACGGCACCCAGCCTGGCACCCGCACGCCGGTAATGTACCAGCCAGGTATCATTTTTCTCTTTTCCGGGCATAAAATTGGCTATATCAACGAGCGCGTATTCCGCTATGACCCAAGCGAATACCTGCTTCTGACAGTACCTTTACCCTTTGAATGTGAAACCTTCGCGACAGAAGCCGTGCCGCTGGCAGGGGTGCGTTTAAATGTGGATATCCTGCAACTCCAGGAGCTGCTCATGGATATTGGCGAGGACGATCTGTTTCGCCCGTCGATGGCGGCAAGCGGGATCAACTCCGCCACGCTGACGGATGAGATCCTCTGCGCCATTGAGCGCCTGCTGGATGTGATGGAGCGTCCGCTGGATGCGCGCATTCTGGGTAAACAGATTATTCGTGAGATCCTCTACCACGTGTTGCTCGGGCCGGGGGGCGGGGCGTTGCTGGCGCTGGTTAGCCGTCAGACCCACTTCAGCCTGATCAGCCGGGTGCTTAAGCGCATCGAGAGCCAGTACACCGAAAACCTGAGCGTCGATCAGCTGGCGGCAGAGGCCAATATGAGCGTGTCGGCCTTCCATCATAATTTCAAATCGGTGACCAGCACCTCGCCGCTGCAATATCTCAAGAGCTATCGCCTGCACAAGGCACGGATGATGATGATCCACGACGGCATGAAAGCCAGCGCAGCCGCGCTGCGGGTGGGCTATGAAAGCGCGTCGCAGTTCAGTCGTGAGTTCAAACGCTATTTCGGCGTCTCGCCAGGGGAAGATGCGGCGCGGATCAGGATGATGCAGGGGTAGGGAGGGTGCGGGCTATTGTCGTCACCCTGACCCTCTCTGACAGAGAGGGCAGAGGTGAAGAGGTTCGCTGTCAGGCGCTACAGTATTTCTTACGGATCACCACCACGATAGTTCCCACCAGCCCTGCCACCAGCAGGAACAGCGGCAGGATCATCAGGAAGGTCATGACCTGATCTTCGTGGCGTTTAACGAACGGGATCATGCTCAACGCATAACCGAAGGTCGTCACTACGCCAACCCACAGCAGCGCGCTCAGCCAGTTAAAGAACTGGAAACGACGGTTAGACAGCCCGGAGATGCCCGCCATGGTGGGCAGCAGAGTGCGCACAAAAGCCAGGAAACGCCCCGCCAGTAGCGCCAGCAGGCCGTGGCGATCGAACATGCAGGTCGCGCGCTGATGATATTTATGCGGCAACTGCGCCAGCCAGCTTTTGACCACTCGGGTATTGCCCAGCCAGCGGCCCTGCAAATAACTGAGCCAGCAGCCCAGACTGGCGGCAGAGGTCAGGATCACCATCGTCGGGGCAAAGTCCATCACCCCTTTACCGATTAGCGCTCCCGCCAGCAGCAGCAGACTGTCACCCGGTAAAAATGAGGCAGGCAGTAACCCATTTTCCAGAAACAGCGTGGCGAACATCACCAGATAAACAATCCCAACCACGTGCGGGTCCGCCAGTGCTGCAAAATCGTGTTGCCAGAGTGCAGCGATAATATCTTGAATAACAGCCATGGGCTTTCCTGTGGAACAGCATATATAAGGCTATTGTACTCCCTATTTCGCCTGCGGGCTTTGATCGCAGGCGCAACAAATCAGACTTTTCCGTAAGTATTGTGGAGAAAAGTGTCTGTGGAGACGGTTTATGGCCGTGTGTTACTCGATGCGTGCAAATCCGGCCTCTAAATCGGCAATCAAATCGTCCACGTTTTCCAGGCCGATATGCAGACGGATCAGGGTGCCGGTAAAGTCCACTTCGCCACCGGGACGCAGCTCGGCAATCTGCTCTGGCTGGTTCGGCAGGATCAGCGACTCAAAGCCGCCCCATGAATAGGCCATGCTGAACAGCGAGAAGTTATCGAGATAGTTTGCCAGCTCGTCATTGCTCAGACGCTTGTTGAGCACAAACGAGAACAAGCCGCTGCTGCCCGTAAAGTCACGTTGCCAGAAGGCATGACCTACACTGCCCGGCAGCGCCGGATGGTTAACGCGCGCCACCTGCGGATGCTGCGCCAGCCACTGGGCAACTTTCAGGCTGCTTTCATGATGCTGACGCAGGCGGACACTCAGGGTGCGCAGGCCGCGGCTGGTCATGTAGGCCGTGTCGGCATCCACCATTTGCCCCATCAGATAGGCGTTTTCACGCAGCTGATCCCAGCAGCGGGCGTTGGAAACCGCCGTGCCGATCATGCCGTCCGAGTGGCCAATCAGGTATTTGGTTGCCGCCTGGATAGAGATGTCGATACCAAAATCGAGCGCCTTAAACAGCACGCCCGCCGCCCAGGTGTTGTCGATCATGATAATAGCGTCCGGCGCTTTACTGCGTACCGCCTGCACAATGGAGGGCACATCATGCACTTCCATGGTGATGGAGCCCGGCGATTCGAGGAACACAATCCGGGTATTAGGCTGGATGAGCTCGGCGATGTTCGCGCCGATCTGCGGATCGAACCAGCCGGTGGTGACGCCCAGCTTGCTGAGGATTTTGGTGCAGAAATCCTGGCTCGGCTCGTAGGCGGTGTTGGTCATCAGGATGTGATCGCCCTGTTCGACAAACGCCAGAATGGTATTGGCCACTGCCGCCGCGCCGCACGGGAAAAGCGCACAGCCTGCGCCGCCTTCCAGCTCGCACATCGCGTCCTGTAAGGAGAAGTGGGTCAGCGTGCCGCGACGCCCGTAAAACAGCTCGCCCTTTGCCCGGTTGCGGGTGGCGTGCTTTTTCGCCTCGACGGTATCAAACACCAGCGATGAGGCGCGCTGAATGACGCTATTCACTGAACCGAGGGTGTATTTCTTACTGCGTCCCGCCTGAACAAGGGTGGTATCAAGATGCTTCTCTTTCATGTCTGCGCAACCTGTTTTTATACGTCTGGACGTCCACACTAACATGAAAGTAAAAATGGTCGCGAGAAGGGTAGGGGGAACAGCGGAAAATTTTTTAAAATTTGTTTCCGGGAAATTTTTCCTGCGTAAGCGCAAGGAAAATGAAACGAATTTACGGCACTATGTAAATACTAATGAGAACTACTATCAATTCGATGCTGTTTTGATATTATTATGCTCAGATTTTGTGATTTGTGTCCTGGAGATACCGAGTGGGTAATAATTTGATGCAGACGGATCTCTCCGTCTGGGGTATGTATCATCATGCCGACATCGTGGTGAAGATTGTGATGATCGGTCTGATTCTGGCGTCTGTCGTCACCTGGGCTATTTTCTTTAGCAAGAGCGTGGAGCTTATCTCGCACAAGCGTCGTCTTAAGCGCGAGCAGCAGCAACTGGCCGAGGCCCGCAGCCTGAATCAGGCGAGCGATATGACCTCTTCCTTCCAGGCCAAAAGCCTGACCACCCAGTTGATCAACGAAGCCCAGAACGAGCTTGAACTCTCTGCAGGCAGCGAAGACAACGAAGGGATTAAAGAGCGTACCGGCTTCCGCCTTGAGCGTCGCGTTGCGGCCATTGGCCGTCATATGGGGCGTGGCAACGGCTACCTGGCGACCATCGGTGCCATTTCGCCATTCGTCGGTCTGTTTGGTACGGTCTGGGGCATCATGAACAGCTTCATCGGCATCGCCCAGACCCAAACCACCAACCTCGCAGTTGTGGCGCCCGGCATCGCAGAAGCCCTGCTGGCGACGGCGATTGGTCTGGTTGCTGCTATCCCGGCAGTCGTTATCTATAACATCTTCGCCCGTATGATCGGCAGCTACAAAGCGACCCTCGGCGACGTTGCCGCTCAGGTTCTGCTGCTGCAAAGCCGCGATCTGGACCTCAGCGCCAGCTCAGTGAAGCCGGTCCGTTCTGCTCAGAAATTACACTTAGGTTGATTCGCCATGGCAATGCGTCTTAATGAAAACCTGGACGATAACGGCGAAATGCACGAAATCAACGTGACGCCGTTTATCGACGTCATGCTGGTTCTGCTGATTATCTTCATGGTCGCAGCGCCCCTGGCGACGGTGGACGTGAAGGTGAATCTGCCTGCCTCCTCCAGCCAGCCGCAGCCGCGCCCGGAAAAACCGATTTATCTGTCCGTGAAAGCCGATAAATCCATGTTCCTCGGGAATGATCCGGTGACGGATGAGTCGGTGATCCCGGCGCTGAATACCCTGACCAACGGCAAGAAAGACACCACCGTCTTCTTCCGGGCCGACAAGACCGTCGACTACGAAACCATGATGAAGGTAATGGACACGCTGCATCAGGCGGGTTACCTGAAGATTGGCCTGGTAGGCGAAGAGAAAGCGGCAGCGAAATAAAAGCAAAAAGGCAACGTAAGTTGCCTTTTTTTATGGTCATTCCCTCTCCCTTGGGAGAGGGGCAGGGCAGTCAGGCCGGGTAAGTTAACGTCACCCGGCCCTGCATAACAACTACCCCAGATGTTCCCCGCCGCACACACCGTGTACTTCCGCCGTTACATAGCTTGATTCCTGGCTTGCCAGGTAGACATACACCGGAGCCAGCTCCGCAGGCTGCCCTGCACGCTTCATCGGTGTCTGCTGACCAAACTGCGGGATTTTCTCCTGCGGCTGACCGCCGGAAATTTGCAACGCCGTCCAGATAGGCCCCGGCGCCACGACGTTAACGCGCACGCCGCTCTCTGCTACCTGTTTCGCCAGCCCGCGGCTGTAGTTAAGGATAGCGGCTTTGGTGGACGCGTAGTCCAGCAGGTGCGGGCTGGGCTGATACGCCTGAATCGACGAGGTGGTGATGATGCTCGCCCCGGCAGGCAACAGCGGCAGCGCCTCCTGGGTGATCCAGAACAGCGCGAACACGTTCACGGCGTAGGTCTGTTGAAACTGCTCCGTTGTCAGGTCGGCAATCTTCTCGACCGCCACCTGCTTACCGGCCACCAGCGCCAGCACGTCCAGCCCACCCAGTTCCTGATGGGCTTTATGCACCAGAGAACGGGCAAACTTTTCATCACTTAGATCGCCGGGGATCAGCACCGCTTTGCGTCCGGCTTCTTCTATCAGCTGCTTAACCTGCTGCGCATCCTCTTCTTCGGCGGGCAGATAGTTAATAGCGACATCTGCGCCTTCACGTGCGTAAGCGATGGCGGCAGCGCGTCCAATGCCGGAGTCGCCTCCTGTCACCAGCGCCTTACGATCCTGTAGTCTGCCGCTGCCTTTATAGGTCTTTTCACCGCAATCCGGCACCGGATCCATCTTGCTCTGCACCCCGGGTACCGGCTGCTTCTGTTGCGGATATTCGCCGGTGTAGTACTGGGTGGTAGGGTTCTGGATTTCGCTCTGGGAATTTGCCATTAAGGTTCTCCTTGAGTGGGTGATCGGTCTTTAAGCTTAGGAGAATCAACCGGGAAGTGCAGATTATTCAGGATAATCCTTAAACCAACAGCAACAGGCGAGGCGGTAGAAAGGGGGGGGTTACGGCTTTTGCGGTGCAGGCGCGGTGGATTTCGCAGCCAGCGCCTCTTCATCCAGGGCGACGGTGGTCACGCTGGTGGTGCGATAGCCTTCATCGGCCAGCTTACGGGTCACGCGCAGCGTGGCGGTTTCACGCGCCAGCAAATACTGGTAGTTGGTCTCCAGCCGGGCCAGAATTTTATCTTTCAGGTCTGGGCGCTGCTGCATAATGACGTTTATTGTCGCGCCGTAGATCTCTTCTTTAACCTGAAGAGGATAAATTTCACGACGGTTCTGCCATTTCAGGCGCACCAGGCCTGCTGGAATAGAGAGCAGCTGTTTCGCAATGCGCTGTATTTCAGCATTTTTAATCTCTTTCAGCGCAGCCAGGTTTTGCTCTAAGATAAATTCATCGCTCTTTTTATCATCTAAAGCTAAATAAACGTTGTTGTTATCAACATCCTTCACGTTATTCATCCTCTAGCTTATAAAAAATGGGCGTGTTTTTTTCACAGGTAATTAGATTGAGCCAGATGTCATTACCGGCTTCGTTTATCTCATCGGTTTTTTCCGACAATATTTGACTTAGTGCTTGCGCGTCTATTTCCCCTTCCGCTTGCAGGTCATTGAGCAGGCGGGCAAACACCTCGATTTTAATGACGCGGAATAAACGATCCTTTATATGACGGTCGTGCTCTTCGAGCAACATATTGCGGGAGTTACCGGTACGGGTAACACCAATTAATATATCAGGCGCGTAATCAGCGAGTGTTCTTTTTCCCTTAGTGAAATTTTCATTGCTTTCTGCTTCTGGTGGTTTCGGTTCCACGGTGGAAATGTGAAACTTAGCCGGGACCAGATTGTCGGGCAACATTTTATATTTCCTTTAATTTCAACGGGGTGGGGTTGTCTGGCGCGTGAGATTCGTTGACAATAACATGAGGCAAATTTAAAATCAAAAAAAATGGAGCCTGCCTATATGAACAGCATTTTTTATACTGTCATTACTTTGTTATTGCTTACTGCCGTGGTTCTTTTATTGATGCGCGAGTTCAATAAAAGCAGCGACGCTGAGAACACGCACACCCCTGCCCAGCCAGAACGGATGTCAAAAGAAGAGGGCGAAGACCATTTTTCTGTGTTAATGAATGCGATTACGCCGGTCTGGTACTGGCGTGTTAATCATGAATATATTGATTTCCTCCATGCCACAATAAAACGAATGAATATGGTGGAAATAAATAGTATTCCTGACCTGTTTGAGGCGCAGCGTCGTTGCAGCGACCTTAACTCAGCGGTGTATAAATATTACGACAATATCAAGAAGCGTTGCCTGAATGGGGAGAAAGTTTCTCATTCCGATCTGGAAGTCATGAACCTGCGCCAGTGCTTCCGCGAGTTCAGCCTTGAGGCTTATCCGTCGCTGGTGGTGCTGGTTTGGCCGGAATATCAACGGCCTGTGGTTAAGCCTGAGCAAGTGTAGGGTCTTTGTTGTTTTGTTGTTGCAAACACTTTGTCGCGTTGCGATATACTGCACGCTGGTTTCGTTTGCAGACAGGACTCTATGGAACGCTTTTTTGAAAACGCAATGTACGCCTCCCGCTGGCTGTTAGCCCCGGTCTATTTTGGCCTCTCGCTGGCGCTGGTGGCGCTCTGTATTAAATTCTTCCAGGAAATTTTTCACGTTCTGCCGCATATTTTCAGCGTCGCAGAATCCGACCTGATTTTGCTCCTGCTGTCGCTGGTGGATATGACCCTGGTGGGCGGCCTGCTGGTGATGGTGATGTTCTCAGGCTACGAAAACTTTGTCTCGCAGCTGGATATCGCCTCGGACAAAGAGAAGCTGAGCTGGCTTGGCAAAATGGACGCCTCGTCGCTGAAAAACAAAGTGGCCGCCTCGATTGTGGCAATCTCGTCGATTCACCTGCTACGGGTGTTTATGGACGCCAAAAATATCCCGGATAACAAACTGATGTGGTATGTGATTATCCACCTGACGTTTGTGCTGTCGGCGTTTGTGATGGGGTATCTGGATAAGCTGAGTCGCAAGTAAGCGGCACGGACGGTGCCCTCTCCCTTGTGGGAGAGGGCCGGGATTAGGGCGTCAGGGCCAGTCTTTCATCCCATGTGATGATTTCATTGCTTCGTATGCCATAAAGCAAAACTACTTATCTGACGACGCCTGCCACAGATTCAACTGCCCGTCGGCCACGTGCTGGTCAATCCGCTGCAACTCATCCTCGCTAAAGTGCAGATTATTCAGGGCCAGCACGTTCTCCTCCAGCTGTTCCGTCCGGCTTGCGCCAATCAGTACCGAAGTAACACGCTCATCCTTCAGCAGCCAGCTCAGGGCCATCTGCGCCATGGTCTGACCGCGTTCCTGCGCCATTTCGTTCAGTAAGCGCAGGCTATTGAGGTTAGCCTCGGTCAGCATATTTTCGGTCAGGCCGCGCACCTTTTTACCCTCACGCTGCATGCGGGAGCCGTCAGGAATGCCGTTCAGGTACTTCCCGGTCAGCAGCCCCTGCGCCAGCGGTGTAAAGGCGATACAGCCGGTGCCATTGGCTTCCAGCGTATCCAGCAAACCGCTCTTATCCACCCAGCGGTTGAGCAGGTTGTAGGAGGGCTGATGGATAAGCAGGGGGATCTTCCACTCGCGCAGCAGTTCCGCCATCTTCTGGGTACGTTCCGGCGAATAGGAGGAGATGCCCACGTACAGTGCCTTTCCGCTCTGCACCGCCTGCGCAAGCGCCGAGGCGGTCTCTTCCATCGGCGTGTTTTCATCCACCCGGTGCGAGTAGAAGATATCTACGTACTCCAGTCCCATCCGCTTCAGGCTCTGGTCGAGGCTGGCGAGCAGATACTTGCGCGAGCCGCCCGCACCGTACGGCCCCGGCCACATGTCATAGCCCGCTTTGGTGGAGATAATCAGTTCATCACGATACGCCGCGAAATCATCGCGCAGCAGGCGGCCAAAATTTTCCTCCGCGCTGCCTGGCGGTGGGCCATAGTTATTGGCGAGATCAAAATGGGTAATGCCGCAGTCAAAGGCTTTTCGCAGCAGGGCGCGCTGGGAATCGAGGGCGTGGACGTGGCCGAAGCTATGCCACAGGCCGAGTGACAGGGCGGGCAGACGCAGGCCACTTTTCCCGCAGTATCGGTACTGCATGGTCTCGTAGCGGTCCGGTGAGGCGTTCCAGGGCATGATGTCTCCTTTTTAGTGATTGATTTTCGAAACAGCGTTTCTATTCTATCCTTAGTTCGTTCACAATTCATGGAGATATGCGATGACGCGTATGACCGCCAAAGACTTTCCTCAGGAATTGCTCGACTACTACGATTATTACGCTCACGGCAAAATCAACAAACGTGAGTTCCTCAATCTGGCTGCCCGCTATGCGGTCGGCGGCGTCACGGCGCTGGCGCTGTTTAATATGCTCAAGCCCAATTACGCCCTCGCTGAGCAGGTAAAGTTCACCGATCCCGACATTCTGCCCGAATACATCACCTATCCTTCGCCGGACGGCCATGGACAGGTACGCGGCTATCTGGTGAAACCGGCCAAAGCCACCGGCAAAGTACCGGCGGTGGTCGTGGTGCACGAAAACCGCGGCCTTAACCCTTACATTGAGGATGTGGCGCGTCGGGTGGCGAAGGCGGGTTATATCGCACTGGCACCGGACGGCTTAAGCTCGGTGGGTGGGTATCCCGGCAACGATGAGGAAGGGAAGATCCTGCAGCAGAAAGTCGATCCGACGAAGCTAATGAACGACTTCTTTGCCGCCGTCGGGTTTATGCAAAAACACCCGGACGCCACGGGTAAGGTGGGGATCACCGGCTTCTGCTACGGCGGTGGCGTCTCTAACGCCGCGGCGGTCGCCTGGCCGGAACTGGCCTGCGCCGTGCCTTTCTATGGCCGCCAGCCTCCCGCGGCAGACGTGGCCAAAATTAAAGCCCCCCTGCTGCTGCACTATGCGGAACTCGACAAGAACGTTAACGAGGGATGGCCTGCCTATGAAGCCGCGCTTAAATCTAACGGCAAGGTGTACGAGGCCTGGATCTATCCTGGCGTAAACCACGGATTCCACAACGATTCTACCCCGCGTTACGATGAGCCTGCCGCGGAGCTGGCCTGGAAACGAACCCTGGGATGGTTTGAGAAATATTTGAGTTAACAAAAATGTCCGGCAGCCTCGGGCTGCCGGACAGGCGTGGTCATCAGAAGCTGTAGCTCATACCTGCCTGAACACTGGCGTCGTTATCGACATCGCCTGTGCCATAGTAAATGCCGGTATTCACCGAGAAGTTGTGCGCGATAGTGGCATTCACGCCCGCACCAAACATTCCCATGCTGTTGTTATGACCTTCGGTGTTGTGATAATCCGCTGCCTGGATATCGGTATCATCGCTGAACTCTTTCTGCATGCGGACATCCAGCCATGGCATGATCTGCACGTTTTTGTTCAGATCGGTCAGGGTGGTGGTCAGACGCAGACCCGCGCCGCCGTTCCAGGAAGAGACCTGGCTGTCAGCAAAGGTCACTTCCCGGTCGGAGAAGCCGTTCGCTTTGGTCTGATCCCAGCCGAGGATGGCGTACGGTTGCAGTAAGGTGTCGCCTGGCAGCAGCACGTTCACCCCGGTACGCGCCTGAGCCATATACAGGCTACCGTCAGTGGAGCCATGCAGCGCTTCAGTCATTCCGCTGGTGTCGCCGGTGACGTTATGGGCGGAGAGGGAGTAGCGCATATCGCCATAGCTGAAGCTGCCGTCGGCGAACAGTCCCCACTGACGACCGTCCAGCGCCTGCTGCCAGCCGCCGTACAGGCTGTAGTAGTTACCATACACGGTGTCCTTGAAGCTGTCCGGGCCGCTGGCGGTATCTTCAACGCGGCTGCGGGTCCAGGCCAGCGCCACGCCGCCGGTCACACTGTCCCCGTTCGCGAGGTACGCCGTCCAGTCAACGCCACCCTGTGCCCCCTGAGTGATGCTCTTGTAATCCACATCGTTGCTGAAGTTACCGTTCTGATAGAGGAAATCGCCCCACAGCTGCGCCCCTTCCTGCTGCTCGCCCGTCATGCCAGCAAAGTGCAGGCGATCCATGTGGCTGGTGATGTCATCGGTGACCTGATGGCCCGCCTGTTCGGCCGCGTCCAGCCCGGCAACTAATCCCTGGACATCGCTGGCCAGTGTGCCGCGTGAACTGCTGAAGACAATATTCCAGTCCTGGCTGCTATCGGCGGTGAGCTGGCCCTGCGGCGCAGTATCCGCGGGCACAATGCTCAGGTCATTGTTGTAGTTGTAGGCAGCGCTGCGGTTTTCCACCTCCTGCTGACCGTTGCTGAAGGTCGCATTGGCGGCCGTTTCTGGCGCGGTGGTTGCCGTAGTCGTCGTAAAGGAGCCCAGCACGATATTTTGCTGATTGATCGCCGAAGAGGTGATGTTATTGACCACCACGGCATTACGGGAGCCCGTGATCGTGCCGAAGTTGACCCGGCTGTCGGTGCTCATGCTCACTTCGGCATTGCTACCGGTAGTGGCGGCGGTCAGGGTGGAGCCGTTTTGCAGACTCCAGGTGGTTGAATCGTTAATGGTGTCGAGGGTGATGCTGTTGTCGCTGGTGGTATTCACGGTTTCAAACTGATTAATCTGCCCGGAAATAGAGCTGCCCGCATCCATCGACAGGGTATCGTCGCCGTCCCCGCCGGTGACATTGCCGGTGACGTGTGAATCATTCACCAGCACCACGGTGTCATTGCCTGCGCCGGTCGTAATATTGCCGTCAACGTTAGCACCGTTTTGCAAAGTGATGGTGGTATCGCCGCTGTTCTGGCTGGCATTCAGATCGCCATTAATGGTGCTGTTATCCACCAGAAAGGTATTGGTGGAGTTACCGCTCAGCGTCACATTGCCGTTCACAACGCTGTTATTGGTGAATGACAGGTTGGTCTGGCCTTTTTCGTTCATGACGCCGATATCGCCGGTCACGGTGCTGTTATTCAGCGCCAGCGTATCCTGAGTGGTGCCGTACATGGCCACGGCCAGGTCGCTAAAGGCATCGACGTTGATATTCTGGAAAGGTTTGTACTGGCTCAGATTTTCTACAAGGGTATCGAGATTTTGCGCCACCTGGCTGTTGGTCGCATCCACGGTAGCGTTGGTCAGGGTAAGGGAGGTATCTGATTTGTCGCTGCCGACGTAGATACCGCCATTATCCATGAGGCTATCGCTCATGGCGATGGTTTGGGTGCCCTGGCCGGCGCTGATGATACTGCCATGCAGCGCGCTGCCGTTGCTGATATCCACATTGTGGTATCCCTCATCCAGCGGATCGAGGTAGATGGCGGCGCCCATCATATAATCTTTGTTGCGCTGATAGGTTCCGTCGCTGTTCTGGCCGTTCAGAGTGGCGTCATTGACGTTGATCGTGGTATTGGTGGTTTTGAATGCAGAACCGACTTCGATCATATCCACTTTAGCATTGTCGGTAACGTTAATATTCACGGTACCGCCATTGCTTCCCTGAATATAATGACCGGACATGTCAGTGCCTGTAACGGTTAAGGTCTGCGTATCGCCTGCTTCGCGGTGACCATCCATATAGATATTGGTTGCCGTTTCATTCGCCATCACGGCATCAGTGGTGCCTGGATCCTGATAGAAACTGCCGTCTTTATATTCTGCCAGGCCGCAGGTCTGGGTGGTGTCACCGTTCTGACAAGCCGTAGCTGGGGTTTCGCCTGCCTGAGCAGCAAAGGACGCAAGTGCCAGTAATACACACTGCGATAATAAGGTTCTTTTCATTGAAATACGCATTTTTCATCTCTTATAACCGGATCAACGTGCGCTCTTTTTAAACCAGTTATGCGTAACCAAGAACTTTCTTAAGCGAAAAGGATGTAATGAAATTTGAAGGGATATCAAGCGATTAAGTAACCATTTTAATAAAGGAAAATGAATGACTTTTTTAAATCCATTCATTCTATGAATGTTGCAGTTTTATTAACGTACTAAAAGTGAGACTTTTCCGGGAGGAACAGGAAAATTCTTCATTAAGAAGAAAGGTAATGATAATCCTTTGGGATTATGAGGGTAATGAATGGAGAGTGTGATTTACATTTGTAAATTGTATGAAATCTAATAACACGTTATTTGGAGGGGTATTTTCCTTAGCATGATTATCATTTCCCGACCCGGTAAACAGAAATGAAAAGTTTTATAAAATTACCCGATAAAAGGTATTGCTTCGCATTTTATTGCCGATAACGAGGATAAGACTCGCCTTCGGGCGATATCTCCCTCATGGCAAGGAAATAAATATGCAAGTGTTTCGTAATTTCACGATCCGGTTCGTCATGCTGACGATTCTGGGCATTTTCTGTTTAATGTGGGCGGCGGTCGGGCTGTACAGCTCCTGGGCGCTCTCGCGCGTGGCGGATGGCAATGACGTCGATCGGCAACTGGTCAAACAGATGACGGTGCTTAGCCAGGGTAACGATCAGTACTTCCGCTTCGTCACCCGTCTGAGCCGGGCGATGGATGCGCAGGCGGCAGGCGGTACGGCAGATCTCGCCTCCGTACAGCAGGCGCTGGAGACGATGAGCAACAAGCTCGATGAGATGAAAGCCATGTCGCCGGGGCCGATGGATGCGCAGATCTCCGCTAAGGTGATCGCCAACTGGCAGGCGCTGCTGGAGAACGGCGTAAAGCCCCAGATGCAGTTCGCGCAGCAGGGTAATCTCGACGGCTATCGCCAGCAGGCGAATAACGTCACCCCGCCGTTAAGTCGCGCCTTTGGTGAGAGTGCCGGGCAGTTCAATAAAGCTGCCGACAGTATTCTCGACAGCACCCGCGTGACGGTGGACGGCCTTACCGGCTTCACCCGCACGGTGATCATCACCGCGACCCTGATTGGCCTGCTGATCTTGCTCTTCGCCGATCGCTACCTGGTTGCGATGCTGGTGAAACCTCTGGATCAGATCCGCCAACACTTTCGTCAGATTGCCCAGGGCGATCTCAGCCAGCCGATTGCTCCCTTTGGCCGTAACTGCGTGGGCCAACTGGTGCCGCTGCTGACGGCGATGCAGGACAGTCTGCGCGAAGCGGTCAGTACTATTCGCGCCGGGAGCGAGAATATCTGGCGTGGCGCTACGGAAATTTCCAGCGGCAATAACGATCTCTCGTCGCGTACCGAAGAGCAGGCAGCGGCGCTGGAAGAGACTGCCGCCAGCATGGAGCAACTCACCGCCACGGTGAAGCTGAATGCAGACAATGCCCGTCAGGCAAGCGAGCTGGCAGATGTGGCGTCTCTTACCGCCAGCCGCGGCGGGGCATTAGTGGAGAACGTGGTCAATACCATGACCGGCATTTCCGTCAGCTCGAAGAAAATCGCGGAGATCACCAGCGTCATTAATAGCATCGCCTTCCAGACCAATATTCTGGCCCTCAACGCGGCAGTCGAAGCGGCGCGCGCGGGTGAGCAGGGGCGTGGCTTTGCGGTGGTGGCGGGGGAGGTACGTAATCTCGCCAGCCGCAGCGCCAGTGCGGCAAAAGAGATCGAAGGACTTATTACCGACTCCGTGTCCCGCGTAGAGGAGGGGGCCAGACTGGTGAACGATACCGGCACCACCATGAACGCCGTGCTGCGCGACATCACCGGCGTAACCACCATCATGAAGCAGATTGCCGCCGCTTCGGAAGAGCAGAGCAAAGGCATTTCGCAGGTGGGGGTGGCGATCACCCAGATGGACGGCGTGACCCAGCAGAACGCTTCGCTGGTGGAGCAGGTATCAGCTGCGGCCTCTGCCCTGGAGCGCCAGACCGAAGAACTGCAACGCTCGGTGCAGAAGTTCCGCCTGGCGAGCTAGCGGCGGCCGAGCTGCACGTCGCTGATCAATTGGGTCACCTGCGAAAGGTGACCTATTTTCACTTCGCTGGAACGCTGGAATTTGCTTTTGTCGATCAGCAGCAGGGACTGGCTGGCACGACTCAGCAGCTGCGACTTAAAGCCGGCACTGTGCGGGGTGGGATCCCACATCACACCCTGCTCATCTACCCCTTCGCAGGAAAAAATAAACAGGTCGATCTCCAGCCCTTTCAGCTGCGTCACCAGGGCCGGGTTCACATAGCAGCGATATTTGCGCTCCAGCGTCCCGCCCGAGCAGATCAGGGTGATGCGTTCGCGCTTCGCCATTTCATGGCAGATGGGCAGGCTGTTGGTAAACACCGTCAGGGCGATATCCGGTAGCTGACGCGCCAGGTGAAAGCAGGTTGAGCTGGCATCAAGGGCCAGGGTCATCCCTTCGCTGACCCAGTCGAGGGCGTGGCGGGCAATGTCGGCTTTATCGGCGTAATGGCTTTTCAGCCGCGCGCCAAATGGCTCGCCGCCGTCGCGATGATCCGGGTGGATCGCCCGCGCCCGCCCGTGATGGCGCACGATCCTTCCCTGCTGTTGAAGCTGTTTCAGATCGCGGCGAATGGTCTCTTTGCTGACGCGAAGCTCAGCGGCAAGAGCGTCCGTCGTCAGCCAGTCCGACGCGGCCAGCAGGCGGATCAGTTCCTGATGACGGGTGCTTTTCATGGGTAGGTTCCGGTGCGGGAAACCGAGAGCAGCGTCTGGCCAATCGCCACACCGTTTTTGCCGGTGTGTTTAATCTGGTACATCGACCGATCGGCGCGGCGCAGCGCATTGACGAAATCATCCTCTTCCTGCACCTCATCAATCCCCACCGAGGCTCCGACCTTCGCTTGGCCATTATCCAGCTCGAATGGCGTCAGGGCTGCGTTCAGGCAGTGGTGCGCGGTGCTGTTCACCAGCAGGCTGGCGAGCGGGAAGGGCAGCAGCAGCACAAACTCGTCCCCGCCCAGACGCCCGACAACGGCCCCCGGCGGGCAGGCGTCACGCAGACGCTGGCTGAGCTGGATGAGTAACTCGTCGCCGCTGCGGTGGCCAAAGGTGTCGTTCACCGTTTTAAAATCATCCAGATCGATAAAGGCAATGCACAGTGGCCCCTGGGCTTTAAGCTGCGCGAAGTGGGTAAGCAACGCATGGCGGTTGGCAAGGCCGGTGAGCGGATCGTGATTGGCCAGTTGGGCAAGCTGCTCCTCGTACTGCTTCTCTTTGGTCATATCGATGTGCGTACCGGTCACCTTCAGGGGATTACCTTGCTCATCCCATTCGGTGACGCGGCCACGATCCAGCACCCAAGTGACGGTGCCGTTTTTGTGCTGCATCCGGTGCAGCGCTTCGTAGAAGGGGGTTTTGCCGTGCAGATGATCGTAGAACGCGTCGAGCACGTTCTGCTTGTCATCAGGGTGCAGATGCTCGCGCCAGATCTCAAACTGCGCGTTCAGCTCCTTAGGCTGATAGCCCAGCATGGAACCCCAGCGGCGGTTATAAATAATCAGCTTCCCGGTCGGAACGTCGAGTTGCCATAAACACAGACCGGTCCCGTCCAGCGCCGCACTGAGCTTGCTACGGGCGTCACGCGCCAGCCTGGCAAGCCGGGCATTATGCTTTTTAAGATTCTGAATCTGTTGTTTCAGCGCCTTTTCTGACATGCGAATAATCTGAAGAAAGAAATTATTCATGCCAGTTTACCGGATGGTTGTAAATATGCCGTTGAAAAAAGAGAGGGATTTGCATTAGGGCTTTTTACCTCTAAAGGAGGCACGACGGCATAACCGCATCGCTGTATAATAAAATATATAACGAATGCGAGGACATGATGAAACAGCAATTTTGGCAAGCCTTAACCCTGGGCGTAGTGGCTTTACTGCCCCTCTCTTCTCAGGCCTCCCGCCTGATCACCGACCAGATTGGCCGTCAGGTCACTCTCCCCGATGAGGTTGACCGCGTGGTGGTACTCCAACATCAGACGCTGAACTTACTGGTGCAAATGAACGCCACCGACAAAATCGTGGGGGTGATGGCGAACTGGAAACAGCAGCTGGGCGACGGCTACGCGCGTCTGGCTCCCGAACTGAACCACAAAACGATGCTGGGCGATCTCACCCACGTTGACCCGGAAAAGCTGGTGGCCCTGAAACCGCAGGTGGTGTTTGTCACCAACTACGCGCCGCAGGAGATGATCGACAAGATCAGCAGCCTGGGTATTCCGGTAGTCGCTATCTCCCTGCGCCACGATGCCGCGGGTGAGAAAGCGAAAATGAACCCTACGATGAACGATGAAGAGCAGGCTTATGATCGCGGGCTGCGCGAAGGGATCGCGCTGATTGGCGAGATTGTTAACAAGCAGCCGGAAGCGAAGGCGCTGATTAACGCCGTCGATCAAGGCCGCCGGAGGGTCAGCGACCGCCTGAATACTCTCCCGGCGGAAAAACGTGTTCGCGCCTACATGGCGAACCCGGAACTCACTACCTACGGCTCCGGTAAATATACCGGGCTGATGATGGCCCATGCAGGGGCGGTTAACGTGGCGGCGGCGACCATTCAGGGTTTCAAAACCGTGGCGATGGAGCAGGTGATCGCCTGGAACCCGCAGGTGATTTTCGTGCAGGATCGCTACCCTTCCGTGGTCAACGAGATCAAAACTGGCGCGCAGTGGCAGACCATTGACGCGGTGAAAAATCATCGCGTCTACCTGATGCCAGACTATGCCAAAGCCTGGGGCTACCCGATGCCGGAGGCGATGGGCATCGGCGAACTGTGGATGGCTAAAAAGCTCTATCCGGAGAAATTTAAAGACATAGATATGCGCAAAGTGGCCAACGACTGGTATCAGCGTTTCTATCGCACCACCTGGCAGGGGAACGACTGATGCGCGTGCTGGCAGCAGGGAGCCTGCGGCGGGTGTGGCCGCAATTAATGGCCCACTTCCCGGAACCGGTTGAGACCCAGTTTGGCCCGGCAGGGCTGCTGTGGGAACGTATTGCATCGGGCGAGGCCTGCGATCTCTTCGCCTCGGCCAATCTTGCCCATCCGCAGGCGCTGCACGTTATGGGGCGGGCGCAATCCGTGGCGTCTTTCGCGAGCAATACACTCTGTCTGACCGTGCGCAGTGATGTGCTGCGCGACAGTGACGACTGGCTCTCTGTACTTACCCGGGATGACTTGCGCATTGCCACCTCGACGGCGGGAGCCGATCCGTCCGGGGATTACACCCAGACGCTGTTTAGCCGTATGGGTAACGCTGGCGAGGCCGTGAGGAAGCGGGCAATGGCCCTGGTGGGTGGCCGGGGATCTGCACCGGTTCCGGCGGGCAGGCTGGCAGCGGAGTGGCTTATCCAGGACGGACAGGCGGAGGTGCTTATCGGATACGCCAGCTACGCGCCAGCATTGCGGGCGATAGCAGGGCTGACGGTCATCGACATCCCGGCGCACTTTAATCCGCGTGCGGAGTATGCTTGTGCGGTAATGACGCTGCAGGGGCAACGGCTGATGGCGTTTTTACAGTCAAATACGGCACAAGCGATCCTGCATCAGGCAGGTTTTTTGCCGGCAGGCACGACAGGATAAATGCAAAACGGCAACAGGGTTGCCGTTAGAGGTGTTTGCACCCTCTCCCGGTGGGAGAGGGCATCAGGCCGTACAGATTAACCCTGACGTTTGTCTTCGGTGTTGGTATCAAAATCGCTTGCCGCATGACGCTCATGCAGCTGCTCGTTCAACTCGCCGTTGGTGCGATTGACGATACGCCCACGCTTCACCGCCGGACGGCTGGCGACATCCTTCGCCCAGCGCTGGACGTTCTTATAGCTTTCGGCATCCAGGAACTCCGCCGCGCCATAGACCTGGCCCAGCGCCACGCTGCCAAACCATGGCCAGATGGCGATATCCGCGATGCTGTACTCTTCCCCCGCCACGTAGCGACCGCGCGCCAGCTGTTTATCCAGCACGTCGAACAGGCGTTTGGCTTCCATCGTGAAGCGGTCAATCGCGTACTCAATTTTCACCGGCGCATAGTGATAGAAGTGACCAAAACCGCCGCCGAGGAACGGGGCGGCGCCTTGCAGCCAGAACAGCCAGTTCAGGGTTTCTACCCGGCCCGCCGGATCTTTTGGCAGGAAGTGACCGAATTTCTCCGCCAGATAAAGCAGGATATTGCCGGATTCAAACACGCGGGTTGGCGGTGTGGTGGAGTGGTCGCGCAGGGCCGGAATTTTGGAGTTCGGGTTGACCTCAACAAACCCGCTGGAGAACTGATCCCCCTCACCAATACGGATCAGCCACGCGTCATATTCCGCACCGGTCACGCCCAGCGCCAGTAACTCTTCCAGCAGAATCGTCACCTTCTGGCCGTTTGGCGTGCCCAGAGAATACAGCTGCAGCGGGTGCGAACCGACTGGCAGCACTTTGTCATGGGTAGCGCCCGAGATCGGACGGTTGATGCTGGCGAATGCGCCACCGTTGGGGTTCTGCTTCCATTCCCAGACTTTCGCTGGCTGGTAGTTGTTGTCGGACATGTTGATCTGCCTTTTTGGGATGTGTTGAGGCAGTTTAGCAGGAGATCCGTGAACGGTTTAACGAACTGAGCGCATAAGGTTATGCGCTATTCCGCATTGCGCTTATATATATCAAATTCGTTATAAGCTTAATCAAAAATCGCATTTTCATTGTTAATGCGAAAGCGCCTAAAGCTGAATATGATGCGCAAACAGATATCGGTAAAAAATAAAAATGAGCAGTTAAAAAAACTTTCAAGGCAAGGAGTTAGTGAGATATGCGTAAGCCATTCGTTTCTGCTGTTCTGGTCGCGCTGGCCCTGGTCGCTGCGGGCTGTGATGATGCCAAAAATAACGACGCTGCGTCGGCCCCGGCTGCCAAAAGCGATACGCCAAAAGAGGGCGGCTCACTGATTATCGGCATCACCTCCGGCGATCCGTTAGCGGTTAACCCGCTGTATGCCAGCGACCGAACTACCCTGACGATCATGCAGGCGCTGTATGCTCCGCTCTACAGCTTTAACGATGGCAAAATCGAATGGGGTCTGGCCGAAAGCCTGACGCCTTCTGCCGATAACCTCAGCTACACCCTGACCCTAAAACCCAATCTGAAATGGCAGGACGGCCAGCCGCTGACCGCCGACGACGTCGTCTTCACCTTCAATAAACTGCTGGAGGAGAAACAGCACAGTTTCTTCCGCAGTATGTTTACCTACGGCGGCAAGCCGGTGGCGGTGAGCAAGGTGGACGATCGCACCGTGAAGTTCACGCTGCCGCAGGTGAGCGCCGCCTTCACCGGTACCCTGGTGCAGATCTACCCGATCCCGCAGCACGTCTTCGCGAATGAAGCCGATCTGGAAAAGAGCACCAAAAACGATGCTCCGGTCGGTTCCGGGCCGTTCAAATTTAAAGAGTACCGCGCCGGGCAGTATTATGCTCTGACCCGCTTTGACGACTACTGGAACGGTAAAGCGAAGCTCGACGCCGTAACCTACCGTTTCGCCAAAGACAGCAACTCCGCCAACCTTGCGCTGCAAAACGGCGAGATCAACCTGAAAATGGTCGATCCGCAGGATGTGTCGCGCCTGAAGAACACCGGCAAGTTTGACTTTGTGGTCTACCCGGAAGGGCGTCTGGCCTACATGACCTTCAACCAGAATGTGCCGGTGATGAAAAGTAAGGAACTGCGCCAGGCCATTGCCTACGCCATTAATAAAGACGAGCTGACCCAGACCGCGTTCACCTCCCTGGATTACGCCAAACCGGCCGCCTCATTCCTGACACCGGATACGCTCTATCAGACCAATGACGTCGAGCAGTACGCCTTCGATCAGCAAAAAGCCAAAGATCTGCTGAAGGCCTCCGGCGCACCGGCAAACCTCAAACTACGTCTGGCCTACGTCAACACCAACAAAACCCAGGAGAGCCAGGCGCTCTACATTCAGCAGGCGCTGAAAGGGATTGGGGTGAACGTGGAGCTGATGCCGCTCGACTCTAACGCCATGTCCCAGCGCAGCCTCGACATGAATAACACCGCCTGGGAGCTGAACCTCGGCGGCTACATCATGGGTGCCGAGCCGGATGGTTACAAATCGCTGTTCATGAGCAATGAAGCCTACAACTATGCCCACTATAAGAACCCGCAGTTCGATGCCCTGTGGGATAAAGGTGCGATAGAAACCGACACCGGAAAACGCGCTGATATCTACAAGCAAATTCAGCAAACCGTGGCCAACGACATGACGTACTACCCGATTGCCTATACCAACGCCACCGTTGCGGTAGATAAACGCTTTGGCGGCACCAAAGAGGCGGAACCGAAGCCGGTCTATCTGTTCCAGGATCTGTCAAAAATCTATCAAAAATAAGCTGTCGCCCCGGTCAACCGATCGGGGCTTTGTGTGGGGTAAGTCGTAAGGGCATGTCGTGAACACATTACTGATGCGTCGCCTGCTGCAACTGGTGCCGATGCTGTTCTTTATCTCGCTGGTGGCGTTTTTGCTGGTCAAACTCGCTCCTGGCGATCCGGTGGCGGCCTACATCACCCCGCGCATGGCACCCGAGGATATTGAGCGTATCCGCCAGAGTCTGGGGCTGGATAAGCCGCTGGTGACGCAATATTTTCTGTGGCTGAAAAACATAGTGCAGGGCGATCTGGGGTATTCGCTGATCTATCACCGCCCGGTGTTAGTGATGATTGGCGAGCGTATTCCCGCCACGTTAGGCCTGATGGGGGCTTCGCTGCTGATGGCGATTATCCTCGCTATCCCGCTGGGGCTGCTAGCCGGCGCGTTTAAGCACCGCTGGCTGGATCATGTTCTGAACCTGTTCGCCTATATTGGCATCTCGGTGCCGATCTTCTGGTTTGGCATTCTGCTGATCACCGTCTTTGCCGTGCAGCTCAACTGGTTCCCCAGCATGGGGATGCGCACCATCGGCATGGAGGACAACTGGCTGGATGTGGTGCGCCATGGCGTGCTGCCATGCATTGCGCTGACCTTCTATAACCTCTCCAGCTATATGCGCTACATCCGATCCAATACCCTCTCGCAGCTTTCTGCCGACTACGTGCAGACCCAACTGGCTTACGGGGCCACACGTTCCAGTATCCTGTTCCGGCATGTACTGAAAAACGTGCTGCTGCCGGTGATCACGCTGTTTGGCCTGTCGTTTGGCGAGCTGGTGGTGGGGGCCTATGTCACCGAGAGCGTCTTCTCGTGGCCGGGCATGGGATTACTGGGGATCCAGTCGATCACCTCCCTCGACTACCCACTGATTATGGCGATCATCATGCTCTCGTCGCTGATGCTGATCGTCGGCAACCTGATCGCCGATCTGCTCTATCGCTTCGCCGATCCCCGCATACGTACCCTGAGGTAACCCCGGATGAGCAGACGCTGGCAACAGGTTCGTCACCAGTTGCGCCGCAATCGTCCGGCGCAGTTCTCTCTGTTTGTACTTTTTATTTTTGTCGTTGCCGCCCTGTGCGCGGGGCTGAGTCCTTACGATCCGGATCAGATGTCGCTGGGGGCGCGCACGCTGCCGCCCGATGGCGCTCACTGGTTCGGTACCGACGAATACGGACGCGACTACTTTACCCGTGCACTTTACGGCGGCCAGATCTCGCTAATGGTCGGCAGTCTGGCGATGCTCTTTTCGACGCTGATCGGCACCCTGGTCGGCACGTTGAGCGGCTACTTCGGCGGTTGGCTGGATAACCTGATGATGCGTGCGGTGGATATCCTGATGGCGATCCCGGCCTTCTTCCTGCTGCTGGTGCTCAATGCCTACCTGAAGCCCGGCGTGGATAACATCATCATGATCATCAGCCTGCTGACGTGGATGAATATGTCCCGACTGGTGCGTGCCGAAACGCTGTCCGTCAAAGAGCGCGAGTATGTGCTCTATGCCCGCGCCTCGGGGGAACATCCGCTGCGGATTATCTTGCGCCACATCATCCCTGGCGTACTGCCGACCATTATTGTCGCCGCCACGCTGAATATCGCTTCGGCCATTCTGATGGAGTCGACCCTCAGCTTCCTCGGACTCGGGGTGCAGGCTCCCGCCGCGTCCTGGGGCAGCATGCTTAATAACGCCCAGTCGTATATCGGCGAAGCCTCCTGGCTGGCGATGTTCCCCGGCATTTTGATTTTGCTGACGGTGTTCAGTTTTAACGTGTTAGGCGACGTGTTCCGCACCGCCTTTGAGCCGGGAGCGAACCGCGATGAATAACTTACTTGAACTCGACAACCTGCAAACTACCTTCCGCACCCGCGATGGTGATGTCCACGCGGTGCGCGGGGTGAGCTTTCACGTGCAGCCGGGAGAGCTGGTTGGCATTGTCGGCGAATCCGGCTGCGGGAAGAGTGTCACCTGCAAGTCAATCATCCAGTTGCTGGGGAGCAACGGGCGTATCACCGGGGGACAGATCCGTTTCGACAATGACGATCTGGCGCAGAAAACCCCGAAGCAGATGCGCGCCATTCGCGGGAACCAGATCGCGATGATTTTTCAGGATCCGATGACCGCGCTCAATCCGGTGGTGACTATCGGCAGACAGATGTCTGAGATCCTGATGCGCAATAAAGGCTTAAACAAAAAAGCCGCCCGGGCGACGAGCATCGCCATGCTGGAGAAGGTGGGCATTGCCGAAGCGGAGCGCCGTTACGATCAGTATCCGCACGAGTTCAGCGGCGGTATGCGCCAGCGGGTGATGATTGCTATCGCGCTCTCCTGCGATCCCAAACTGCTGATCGCCGATGAACCTACCACTGCGCTGGACGTCACCATCCAGGCGCAGATCCTGCGGCTGTTAAAAAGCCTGCAACTGAAAACCCATACCGCCATCCTGCTGATCACCCACGATCTGGGCGTGGTGGCCCAGGTGTGCAGCCGGGTGGTGGTGATGTACGGCGGGCTGGTGATGGAAGAGGGGAGCGTGGAGGATATCTTTTATCGCCCGGCGCACCCCTATACCCAGGGGCTGCTGGCATCCCTGCCGCACCCGGAACAGACCAGCCATCGCCTGTCGCCTATCGAAGGCTCGCCGCCGGGGCTGTTGAATCCGCCCCCGGGCTGCCCGTTTGCTGAACGCTGCCCACAGCGAATGCCGCAGTGCGAGCGCCAGCCCGCGTTTTACATCACGGACCCCGGGCATCGTGCAGCTTGCTGGCTACTGGCCGACAAGGAGGTTCAAGCATGAGCGAACAACATACCCCGCTGGTAAGCGTGCGGGACCTGCATAAACACTTCACCCTTAACGGCGGTCTGCTGCGCAAAGGAGTGGCAGTCAAAGCGGTGGATGGCGTTAGCTTTGAGATTCAGCAGGGGGAGACCTTTGGCCTGGTGGGTGAATCCGGCTGCGGGAAATCGACCCTCGGGCGCGCCATTTTACGCCTGTTTGATATCACTTCCGGCGAGATTGATTTTGCCGGACAGGCAATTGCCCAGGCCAGCGAAAAACAGCTCAAGCCGCTGCGCAAGCGGATGCAGGCCATTTTCCAGGATCCTTACTCCTCGCTGAATCCGGGGATGACCGTGCAGCAGCTGGTGGCCGAGCCGATGCAGATCCACGGTTACAGCCGCGAGGAGCAGCGGGAGCGTACTGAAACCCTGCTCTATAAAGTCGGGCTTAAGCAGGAACATCTTCAACGTTTCCCGCATGAGTTCAGTGGCGGTCAGCGTCAGCGCATCAGCATTGCCCGCGCGCTGTCGGTGCGCCCGGAGTTTGTGCTGTGCGACGAGCCGCTGTCGGCGCTGGATGTCTCGGTGCAGGCGCAGGTGGTGAATATTCTTCAGGATCTGCAGCAGGAGCTGGGGCTGACTTATCTGTTTATCGCCCACGATCTGTCGATGGTGCGCCATATCTCAACCCGTATCGGGGTGATGTACCTCGGCAAGCTGGTGGAAGTGGCCCCTGCCAACGCCCTGTATCAGCATCCGGCGCACCCCTATACCCGGGCTTTGTTAGCCTCGGTGCCGCAGCCCGATCCACGGATCCGCAATCTGGAGCAGGCTACCCTGCGCGGGGAGATCCCCGGCCCGACCTCCGTGCTGCCGGGCTGTAAGTTTTGCAGCCGCTGTCCGCACGTCATGCCGGTATGCCGACGCGAAGCGCCCGCGATGCAGGAGATCGCCCCAGGCCATTTCACGGCCTGCTGGTTGTTTAGGGTGTGAGGGCATTAGGCCCGCACATCCCCTCGGCCCCTATCAACGTAACGCCGTGGGAGAGCCAGAAACAGGAGAGGGCATGCGTTCATTATCATCAATAATCGCCAGTACCCCTTTTATCGGCTGCTCTGAGGTGTGTTAACTGGCGCTGATGCCAGCGTCCCAGCACCAGCACCGTGGTGAGTGCACCGAGCAGGGCGCAGAACATATCGGACTGCGTATCCCAGGGATCGCCCTGCGTCCCAAGGAAATCATCCGCGCCCTGGCCCATCGCCAGCGCCGCCCACCACTCGATCAGCTCGTAAGTGGCGCTGATCGCCAGCGCAATACAGCACACCAGAAAAGCCGTCATCTTGCAGCCAGTAACGTAGCCGCCGCGCACCAGGATCTCCCGGGCTGCCAGCGCAGGCACCAGCCCCTGGAAAAAGTGCCCCAGCTTGTCATACGGGTTACGGCTCAGGTGGAACATCTCCTGAACATCAAAACCGATGGGCACTTTGGCGTAGGTATACATTCCGCCCACCATCAGAATAATGGCGTGCCAGAAGATCAGCGTGTAGAGCAGGGGGGTCAGCGGGTAGCGCCGTTGGGTGGCGAGCAGCAGCGGCACGATGATGATGACCGGCGTCACCTCCATCAGCCAGGTGATGCGGTCCGAGGTATACAGACCGGTGTAAATCAGGATCAGCAGCAGAAGCAGCGCGCCGACCTTTAATCCAGAGGAGAGTGCAGTTTGCGTCATGAGCGTTAACTGTTGAGTAAAAACAGACACTATTGACCGACGCGGCGAAAAACACAATGTTTGGCGAAGAAGCATAAAAAAACGGGGCCACTCACGGCCCCGTTATTATTGATAACAATCAGAACGACTTGCGTAAACGCAGACTGAAGGTGTGCGCCTGGTAGCGGTCGCCGGCCTGTAGGTCATAACGTGCGTCGAGGCTCAGATCGTTGGCGTTATACAGGGTCGTGCCTACGGCCACGCCTGCCATATCTTCTACTGGAGAAGCGCCTTTGGTGATAAAGCTGGTTTCACCGATGGCATCGGCGGCGTAGGTCGCATGGCTGCTGACCTGATGGTTATCGTACTGGTGGATCCAGGAGACCTGGGCGAACGGCGTCAGGTTACCCATGCCGGTGGCGAAGGTCTTCTCGATGCGGGCGCCGATGTCGCTCATCACAGACTGCGAGTGGGTGCTGCTAACATCCAGCGCCATGCCGTTGCCGCCAGTTTCGCTGTAACCATCCACATGCTGATAGCCATAGGTCAGGCCTGCCAGCGGGGTCAGCACCACGTCAGCCGGCAGAGTGATTGGATAGCCAAGCTCGCTTTGCAGGGTGATGGACTGGCCGTTGAACTTGCCGTGGGCGGCGCCGGAGAAGCCGGTGAAATCAGCGCGACGCACGGAGCTGTAGTTCTGACGGTTGAGACCCGCAGAGAGGTTCAGGTACCACGGATTGCCGGTGTAACCCGCGTAACCAATCACCCCGTAGTTATCGGCGGTGGAGTTGTTGCCGCTCAGGTTGTCTTTCCCGTGTACGGAGGTGTTGCTGTAGTTCAGGGCTGCGCCCAGACGCCAGTCATCACCCAGCGCGCGATCGGCACCTATGATCAGGCCGCCAAATTTCGCGGTGTAGCCGCTGACGTTGTCGGTGCTGTCCTGGCGGGCATAACCACCGAACGGCTGACCCCAGACGATCCAGTTGTTGGCGTAGTCATCACCGGTCGCCACGCCGCTGACGCCGGAGGCTTGCGGGTTACGCACGGCATCAATGTGAGCACCCACCACTGCCTGAGCGGTAGACGTCGCCACGGTGGCTGCGGAACTGGTGTTGAGATTCTGGCTGGTGGACAGACGCTCGCCTGCGCGGTTTGCTTCCTGTTTACCTTCAATCGCCAGAGAGGCGTTGTAGAGATCTAACAGCTGCGGGGAGGCGATACCGGAGTAGCGCGCCAGCCCGCCGAGTGCTGCCGTGGCGCTCGGGATAGTGGCATAGCCACGTTTAGTCGGTTGAGTCGGAGTCGGTTCCGCTGGCGGCGTCGGCGGTGTTGGCACCGTAACGATCGGGGTGGTGACGTCGGGTTCTGTCACTACCGGCGGCGTAACCTCTGGCGTTGGCTCAGGCTGAGGTTCTACCGGCGCGATAACGACCGGCTCTGCGCCCAGGGTTAATACCAGGGCCTTGCTATCAGTAGCGTCATAAACAGATCCATTGACCGTACCCCGGTAGCCGAGGGCTTTATAATTCAGCTGATCGGCGTGGTAGTCGGTCTCTGCGCCTGTGGCATTGATCACCACATAACGCTGGCCTTCAGCAAACTGGTAAGTGCTGCCGGTGCGCAGCAGTTTAATGCTGGAACCTGCATCGACAATGGCATTGCCGCTAACGTTGAGACGGCCATAGCCAGTATCGGCAAGCAGATCGCCGCGGGCATCTGTCAGATCGGAGACACCGGAAATCAGCGTTGCGGCTGCTTTCTGATGGTAATCACCGGCGATGTTGATGCTGTTGTTCACCTGCAGGGAAGCCGCTTCGTTCACCACGGTGCCGTTTGATGCAGGACTTTCATCGCTCATCTGCAGTGACATCAGGCCGTATTCAGGCATGCTGGTCACGATATTATCGTTCAGGAGCAGGGAGCCGGAGCCAAAGATGATATCGGAGCCGATAAGGGTGCCTGTCGCGCCGTCGATACCGGCCAGCGTGCCCGTGGTAGTAGTGCCACCGTTAATGATTAATGGTGTCCCATTTAAGGCGAAAATATTACCGGCAATATTGCCAGTGTTGGTCAGGGTCGCGCCATCGCTGTTATTACTGCCGACAAGCAGCGCAAAATCACTGCCGGTTAACTGGCCATTGTTGACAATGTGCACCGCTGCGCTCTGGTTGTAATAATTCCAGAGATACATACCATTCGACTTGCCTGATATCTCACCGTTATTAACGATCTCGCTAATGCCGCCGTTACTATAGATACCGGTGAAGCTGCCATTAATCTTATTATCGTTGATGAGGGTATTAATGGTGCCCTTATTATATATTCCGGAACGGTCGTAATCATCAGAAGTCCCACCGTCAATCGTACCGGTGTTGTGCAACGTGCCGATCGTCCCATTATTGAAAATGGCGCTGTTTTGACCCGAGTAAATATTATTTTCGGATGGGGTAAAAGCGATCAGACCGGCATTGGTCAGGTTATCAATGGTTCCCTGGTTACTGATGGCGCGAGTACCAAAGATTTTACCTTCGGTGGTATTCAGTAAAGTAGTAATGGTCCCGGCATTGTCTATCGTGCCGTTATTATTGGAATTTGAGTCGTAGTAGTTATAGACGTTCTGAACACCCTTAATGGTGCCGCTGTTGGTGAAGGTGTTAATTACACCTGATTCACCTACCGCAACCACTCTGCCATTCTGGTACTGATTAAGGCTGGCAATGGTTCCGTTATTGTTAAGCTCACCTACTGTCCCATCAATCTGCACCACATGGCTGCTTAAGAACAGGGGGGTATTAATCACGTCGGTGATGTAACCATCATTGGTCAGCGTGGTGACACTCACGCCCGAATTAACGGCTAATGCTGAACCCGGGGCACCAGTGACACTTCCCGCCTGAGTGATATGCACTAACTCTTTGGCGTCAGCGATCTGCACATTGCTGGTCGGGGCACTGATAATTAATTCTGGAGATGTCGCGTAGGCGTGCGCGGTCGTTGATGCCACCAGCAGAGAGATAAGCTGGCTAAGACGTTTCTTTTCCATGGTGTACCATCATTAAAGTTGCGATGTTTTTGCAAAATGCAGCGGTGATTTCTTCGGATTAATCCGATATCTTCGGGCGCAGAATATACAATTCATTGCCGAAAACAATAAGCAGTACTTAATTATTTCCGCTTGAATTTATTCTCAATAAATTGTCATGTGAGTAATTTGCGTTAAGGCTGGTGGCGGTATGAGGATATATCCTCACTTTTTGCAGGGAACGGTATTGATTAATTTATCTTTATTGTTGGCAGGGTGTATTTCCGTCGATCCGTACATCTCTGCGCAAAAAATAGCCAGCGATAGTGGTCTTACCAGTGAGAGATTTGACACAGAGCTTTTCCCGGTTGTGGCATGGCATCGAATCACGCCGCCGGTTCACTCCCTGCGGGTTTACATCGAAGGAGATGGCTTTGCCTGGAAGAGCCGCACAATCCCGTCCGATAATCCGACGCCGCGTAATCCCACGGGCCTGAAACTGGCTGCGGCAGATAAGCAGGCAAATGTGTTTTATCTTTCCCGGCCCTGCCAGTTCATCGGGCCGCCCTTACCGGCTAACTGCCGCGTAAATATCTGGACGCAGGACCGCTTCTCCCCCGTGGTGATTGATGCAATGAGCGAGGCGCTCAACCAGATAGTGCTGCGCTATCCTGGGGTACAGCTCGATTTGGTGGGTTACTCCGGGGGCGGCAATATTGCTGCGCTGCTGGCGGAACGCCGGAGCGATGTGCGTTCTCTGCGCACGGTGGCGGGCAATCTCGATGTGGCGTATGTGAATGCCATTCACCATGTCACGCCGATGCCCACGGCTGAGAATGCAATCGATCGTGCTCCCGCGCTTCGCGCCCTGCCGCAGATCCATTACAGTGGCGGGGCCGACACCACCGTGCCGCCTGCTGTCGCCCGACGTTTTCAACAGGCTGTGGGGGGGAAGTGCGTGCAAACGGAAGTGGTCAGCGGAATGGAGCATGGTTCGGATTGGGGGGCAGTCTGGCCGGAATTACTGGCACAGGGGGTGCCGGAGTGCTGAGGTGTAAGCAACGTGAATGACGTCAGGACCAAATAATGAAAAAGAAAGAGTTTGTCACCCAGGATCTGCTGAGCAAAATCTACCAGGACACCACGGCGGGGCCACGTAAGCTTCCCCCTGAAAGACAGCTGGCTGAAGAGTATGGTGTCTCGCGTTTTACTATCCGCCAGGCGCTGGAAAAATTGGTCAGTATTGGCGTGGTGCGGATCGTGCAGGGATCGGGGATCTGGATCAACGAGCATGCGCGTAATAATCCGCTGATTTACAACTCGATCACGGAAAAACGATTCGATCAGATGCGCTACCGGATGATTAGCCTGCATAAGAAGAGGCCCGATCGCGTGGCGCAGCAGATCTTCGGCATCGATGAAGAGAGTTTTATCTGGCACTTTTGCCGGTTGCGCTACGTCGATGACCAGCCTGTACAGCTGGAAGTGTCCAGCATGCCGGTTGCAGATTTCCCGGACCTTAATCAGCAGGCGATTGAGCGTTCCATCCAGCAGTACGTACTTAGCAAAGGGTTGATCATTTCACATATGCTGACGACCTACCGGGCGGTCAGCGTCAGTCGTGAACAGGCAGTCATTCTGGGCTGCAAAAAAGGCAGCCCGGCAATGCATATTAATAATCGCGGGATACTGGAGGGAGGCCGGGTCTTCGAAGTGAGCGATATTATTGATATCAACTACACCTGCACCTGGGTCAGCCCGTATAACCGCGATAATTTAGCCTGGCGACAAAATCAGGGCGTATGAAGGGTGCCGTCCGGCAGGCGGCTTTGCGTCCACTCGTGTGGGCGATACACCACCGGGTGCGCGAGAGCCAGCTCTTCATTAAAGCCTGTGCCGATGCCGGGCGCTGTTGGGGGATAGATAAACCCGTCCTTCACCTCTGGCGCGCCAGGGAACACGCTGTCGGTAGTGGCGGAGCGCGGGATAAATTCCTGAATAGCCGCATTATGCAGGTGAATGTTCAGATGCGTATTCACCGCCACGCCGATGGGGGTCATATCACCGGGGCCATGCCAGGCGAGACGTACGCCGAAGGCCTGACACAGATGCGCCAGCTTCAGCGCGGGTGTGATACCGCCGATCTGCGAGATGTGGCAGCGAATAAAGTCGATGCGGCGATTCACGATAAGATCGTGCCATTCAGCTGGGTTATTGAATAACTCACCCATTGCCAGCGGCACGCAGCTCTGCTGGCGAACCTGTTCCAGCCAGGCGCTCTGCTGTGGCGGCAAAATATCTTCGATAAAGTAGGGCTGATAAGGCTCGAGCTGTTTTGCCAGCTGTACGGCCTGCTGCGGGAATAAACGTTCGTGGACGTCATGTAAGAAATGGAGCTTCCAGCCATATTTTTCGCGCAGGGCGTGGAACATTTCCACGGTATTACGCATATATTCATGCTGATCGAACCACGCACCCGGGGTCGGGTTCTCGGGGGCATGCAATGCCGATGGCGTGCCGCCGTAAAAACCAAGCTGGCAGCGGATGTGGCGATAGCCTTGCGCCACCAGTTGATCGACGGAGGTAAAAAGCTCCTCCAGCGTTTCGCCGCTAGCGTGGCTGTAAGCCGGGATCGCATCGCGGGATTTACCGCCCAGCAACTGATACAGCGGCATGCCAGCCAGCTGCCCTTTAATATCCCACAGGGCCATATCCACGCCGGAGATGGCATTATTCATCGCCGGGCCGTTACGCCAGTAGGCGTTAACGTTCATCATTTGCCACAGATCTTCGATGTTACTGGCATCCCGGCCTACCAGCAGCGGTTTGAGGTATTCATCCACGAGCGTTTTAACCGCCAGCGGGCGCTGCTGAAAGGTGGCACAACCGTGTCCTACCAGCCCTTGCCCGGTAGTTACCCGGACAGTCACCAGGTTATGTCGGTCCGGCCGGGTAATAAAACACTCGATATTATTGATAATCACAGGCGTCACGAAAAACTCCTTTGCTGCGCTGTGGAAATACGGAACAGGAATATCATCGCCCTAAAAATGTTTACAGGTAAACCGTTTTTTTTAATATTTATTTTGGTCAGTTATTTGAATGTATTTTAATTAAAAACCATACCAATTTTGGATTGATAGCGGTTTTATGGCTCTGGTAGTGGTTAAATGTGAGCGACATCAACTTTTATTGGTTTGTTTTGTCTGGATGGTTTATCTATTCTCGTGGCATCACTAAAACAACAACCATACCGGCAGGAGTCTTTATGGGGACGCAAGAAGCCATCAATAATATTATTCGTCTGGTAGGCGGCCAGGGGAATATTAATAAAGTCTGGCACTGTATGACGCGGCTACGGTTTGATTTAATCGACGATAATAAGGTTGACCAGACCGCAATCAAAAATCTGCCTGGCGTACTCGGCGCGCAGCTCCAGAGCGATCAGTTTCAGGTGATTATTGGGCCAAAGGTAAACAGCTGGTACGAGCAAATGCTTAATGTGCTCGGGCAGGGGAATGAGAAAGCGCCGACGGCGACAAAGGGGCGTAAAAGCCTGGTGTCCCTCTTTATGGATACCGTCTCGGGGGTGTTTGGCCCGATTGTTCCGGCCATTGCCGGTGCCGGGATGATCAAAGGATTGCTGGCCGGGCTGATCGCGCTGAAGGTGGTTTCGGCGAAAAGCGACACCGTCATGGTTATCGACCTGATTGCCAGCGGCGTCTTCTATTTCCTGCCGTTCTTTCTTGCTGTGTCGGCGGCGAAGATCTTTAAGACCAACGAGTATCTCGCCGCGGCAGTGGCCGCCTGTCTGATGTACCCTTCTTTAATAGAAGCAGCGAAAGCCCTGGCGACCCATCAGGAGGGGGCGGTTAGTGCCCTCTGGTTAATGAATGCGATCCCGGTCTCCGTCTTTAACTATGCCTCGAGCGTCATACCGGTGATCTTCTCAGTGCTGGCATTGAGCTATATCCATCGCTGGGTAGACAGCATCATGCCGGATGTTCTGAAAACGGTGTTCACGCCCACGCTTACCCTCTTTATAGGTGCGCTGGCGGCGCTGGTGGTAATCGGCCCGATTGGAATTTGGCTCGGTAAAGGACTCGCCTTCTTTATAGAGGGGCTGTTTAGCGTGTCGGCCAGCTTTGCCGGGCTTATCGTTGGTGCCATCCGCCCGGTGGCGATCCTGACCGGGATGCACCATGCGATGACGCCGATTGCTCTGCAAAACTTTAGCGACCGCGGCTACGACATGCTGATGCCGATGATGTTTATGGCCAATATGGCGATTGCGGGGGCGACATTTGCTATCTGGCGTCTGAGCCGGGACCGTCAGGAAAGAACCGTTACGCTATCGGCAGGCATCTCTGCGCTGCTGGGCATTACCGAGCCGGCACTCTTTGGTGTTCTGACGCGTTACAAGAAAGCGTTCATCGCCGCGACGGTGGCCAGCTCCCTGGCTTCAGCCTTTATTGCCTTCTTCGGTGTGCGTCTCTATGGCTACATTCTGTCGAGCATCTTCAGTTTGCCTGCTTATATAGGCCCGTATTTTGTCTTTGCTCTGGCAGGGGTGGCGATCTCTTTGGTGCTTTCCTTTACCTTAACCACCATTCTGGTGAGGAAAGAGCAAGTCGCAGAGTGATTCTGGCCCCGTCTTAGCGTGTATGTCGCAGGGAATCTGAGTATGTTTGTGGATAACTCTGTGGGCAAATGCGTATAAGGCGGGGTTTTGCTGGGGAATGCAGCAGTCAGTCATTTTTCTGTCATTTAAGGGTTGCGGCCTGAAGAGAACTCCCTATAATGCGCCTCCATCGACACGGCAGATGTGAATCACTTCACACAAACAGCCGGGCCGGTTGAAGAGAAAAGCGTGAAATAATCGCTTGACTCTGAAAGAGGAAAGCGTAATATACGCCACCTCGCAACGGTGAGCGAAAGCCGCGTTGCACTGCTCTTTAACAATTTATCAGACAATCTGTGTGGGCACTCAAAG